>Ga0187783_10004667_pt1 | contig 10135 bp, 9 predicted proteins | sample 1015_SJ02_MP02_2_FD_132471 | JGI IMG/M metagenome (GOLD analysis project Ga0187783, IMG submission 132471) | Tropical peat soil microbial communities from peatlands in Department of Meta, Colombia - 1015_SJ02_MP02_20_MG | ecosystem: Environmental > Terrestrial > Soil > Wetlands > Peat | place...
CTCCGACGAGGCTCTCAGGCACATCGACCGTCTGTGGGATGCCCTGACGTCGGTCTACGGCATCGGTACCGCCAGCGCCAGCAAGCTGCTTGCCCGCAAGCGTCCCCGGCTGTGCCCTATCAGTGACAGCGTCGCGATCAGGGCAGTGGAGGTGCGCGTCCGGGCCTGGGATGTGCTCCGGCATCTACTCCAGGACCCGGCAGCTCGGGCGGATGTCGAGGCGCTTCGCCCCGCTGCCGCCGCCGGAGCTAGCACGCTGCGCATACTGGACGTCGCCGTCTGGGCCTCGCACAGCCGCAGCGCTGCCGCGCAGTGGGTGCGGGGCCGGGCTGGAATGTCCGCGATTTCCGCGCTGTAGCGAAGGGCCGCCGTCGCCAGGCGGCCATGCGACTACCTGCTCGCGTCTCCGGATGCACCCGGCCCACGGCTAGCGGCCCACGGCCCACGGCCGGCCACTGTCGGCGGCTGCCGGCGGCAGCCTGGGCCCCGCGTCCGATTAAACCGCAGGGAAAGCTATTGACGTGCGCTCCGCGCCGTCCTATCGTCCGTTTGAAATGTTGTTCCATAATGTCGAACAGCATTCAGACATCTCACGGATGGAGGTGAGAAGCCCGCCGCCTGCCGCCTCCCCGGAGCGCGTAGCCGACGGGCGAACGCATGGCCGCTGAACCAACGACCCCGCAAAAGCTCCTAGCCGAACTGATCGGGACTGCAGCCCTGGTTTACGTTGGCGCCGGCTCGGCCGCCGCCACCGGCGTGATCGCGGCAGGCAGCAAGGCTCCGTTCTCACTCGCCGATCTAGGGATGATCTCGTTCGCGTTCATGCTCGTCATCGTTGGCGTCGTGTACGCGATCGGGCACATCTCGGGCGGCCACATCAATCCAGCGGTCACGCTGTCGCTGGCGGTATCGGGCAAGTTCCCCTGGCGGGGAGTGCCCGGCTACATGCTGGCCCAGCTGGTGGGCGCGATCGCCGGCGCCGCAGGAATCTTCCTTACCCTGGGCAAGACCGCCGCGGTAGCCGCCGGCGGCGGCGTTACGCATTACAACCCGGCCACGATGGGATTCGGCCGGGGAATGCTGATCGAGGCGATCGGCACGGCAGTGCTGGTCTTCGTGATCTTCGGCGTCATCGACCACCGGGCGGTGCCTGGCTGGGCGCCGATGGCTATCGGCTCGATCGTGTTCGCGATCATCATCATCATCGGCCCGGCCACCGGGGCTGCGATCAACCCCGCGCGCTACCTCGGCGCGGTGTTCATGTTCAGCGCGTTCGGCGGGCATGTGCTGTGGGGGCAAGTCCCGGCCTACCTGATCGGCGAGCTCGCCGGCGGGGTACTGGGCGGACTGGCGTACGCAGCGATTTCCAAGGTTCGCGCCGACGCGGCCATGACCAGCCTGGCGCCGTCCGAGCCGACCGCTGAGAGCCTGAGGGAAGGCGCGGCATGAAGAAGCTCATTAACTCCCCCGACAGCGTAGTTTCTGACGCTCTTGCGGGCGTCGCCGCGGCCCATCCGGCCCTCGCCGTGGACATCGAGAACAAGGTCATTACCCGGGCGGGCGGGCCGACGCCGGGCAAGGTGGGGCTGGTGTCCGGTGGCGGGTCAGGGCATGAGCCGCTGCACGGCGGTTTCGTCGGCTACGGCATGCTCGACGCCGCTTGCCCCGGCGAGGTGTTCACCTCTCCCGTCCCGGACCAGATGCTGGCCGCCACCAGGGCTGTCGACGGCGGCGCGGGCGTCCTGCACATCGTCAAGAACTACACCGGCGACGTGCTCAACTTCCAGATGGCAGCCGAGCTAGCAGACGACGACGGCATCGCGGTCACGCCCGTCGTCGTGAACGACGACGTCGCCGTGCAGGACTCGCTGTACACGGCGGGTCGGCGCGGGGTCGGCGCGACCGTCTCCGTAGAGAAGATTGCCGGCGCTCTCGCCGAGCGCGGCAGCGCGCTGGCCGAGGTGGCGGCCGTCGCCAGCGAGGTGAACGAACGGAGCCGGTCTTTCGGCGTCGCGCTGACCTCCTGCACCGTGCCTGCCGCCGGCAAGCCCACGTTCGAGCTCGGCGAAGCCGAGATCGAGCTGGGCATCGGAATCCATGGTGAGCCGGGACGTCAGCGCGGCCCGCTGGTGCCGGCGAGCGAGATCACCGCGGCTGCACTGGACGCCATCCATGCCGACCTGCCGCTCGCAGGCGACCTGCTCGTGATGGTCAACGGGATGGGCGGCACTCCGCTCATCGAGCTGTATGTCGTCTACAACGAGGTAAACCGGTACGTCACCGGCAAGGGCGCGCGGATTGCCAGGAACCTCGTCGGGAACTACATCACCAGCCTGGATATGCAGGGCTTCTCGATCACCGTGTGCCAGCTCAGCGACGCGCTGACGGAGTTGTGGGACGCGCCGGTAGACACACCCGCCCTGCGGTGGGGACGGTAGGAACTGACAGGCCGGCGGTCGCCGATCCGCGCGACCGCCGGCTGCTACCGCGAGGAGCTGTAATGGACGCCGCATTCTTCCGCGCCTGGCTGGCAGAGGCAGGGACGGTCATCGAGGCACAGCGCGATCACCTGACCCAGCTCGATGCCGCGATCGGCGACGCTGACCACGGCATCAACCTGGCCCGCGGGTTCGCCGCGATCGCCGCCGAGCTGCAGCAGGCAGTCACGCCCACGCCGGGCTCGGTGCTCGTCAAGGCCGGCGCCACGCTCATTTCCAAGGTCGGCGGCGCGTCCGGCCCGCTGTACGGAATGGCCCTGCGATCGGCCGGAAAGTCACTGGGCGACAGCGCCGACGCCGATCTGCCTGCCCTGGCCGCCTGCCTGGAGGCAGCGCTGGCAGGAGTGCAGAAGCTCGGCGCGGCGCGCGAAGGCGAGAAGACCATGGTCGACGCGCTCGCGCCGGCCGTGGGCGCGCTGCAGAAGGCCATCGCCGAGGGCGCTCCGGCGGCCGCCGCGCTGACCTCCGCGGCGGCGGCGGCCGCTGACGGCGCACAGGCCACGATCTCGATGCAGGCACTGAAGGGGCGGGCCAGCTATCTCGGGCCGCGCAGCGTCGGGCACGAGGATCCTGGCGCCGCCTCTACCGCGCTGATCTTCGGCGCGCTGCGCGACGTCGCAGTCCGGCAGGCACCGTGACATCACGGCGATTCGCGGGAACGGCAGTGTCCGAGGGGACTGCCGTGGGTCAGGTCTACCTGGCCGACACCAGACCGCAATCCGGGGCCGTGGCCAGCGCCGACGAGGTGGCCGCCGCGTTCGGCGCGGTAGCCGCCGACCGCGCGGCGCTCGCGGACCGGCTGCGTGCCGCGGGCCGCGACGCGGAAGCCGGCATCGTGACCGTCGCAGCGCTGATGGCCGCGGATCCGGCGCTGGTGGATCCGGCCCTGGCCGCCGTGCAGGCGGGCGCGGAGGCCGCCGATGCCGTGCTGCAAGCGACCGAGACGCAGGCCCGGATGCTCGCGGCACTGCCGAATCCCGAGCTCGCCGAGCGTGCCGCAGACGTGAGGCAGATCGGCCAAGCCGTGCTCGAGCGGCTCGCCGGAGGAGCTGCCGCCCCGCCGGACGCCGACTTCATCCTGATCCGCCGGGAGGTCGCCGCAGCTGACCTCATCGAGCTGTCGGAGAGCGGGCTCGTCGCCGCCGCGTCGGTGACTGGCGGGGCCAGCTCGCACGCCGCGATCATCGCTCGCGGGCTTGGCCTGCCGATGCTTACGGGCCTCGACCCGGCAGTCCTCGGCGCGCGGCAAGGCGCCCGTGCGCTGCTGAGCGCAGACGGCGGCGTGCTGATCGTCAGCCCGGACGCGGCCGACGTTTCCGCGGTCGCTCGCAAGGCTGCCGCCAGCGGCCGCGACCCCCAGGCCGCCGCTCCAGCCACTCCAGCAGTTCCGGCAGTGACGCCGGACGGCCAGCTCGTCACCCTGCTCTGCAATGTGGCGACCGCAGCCGAGGTGCGGCGCGGGCTGGCCGCGGGCGCGGCCGGAGTTGGCCTGCTGCGCACCGAGATTCCCTATACCAACGTGCCAGACTGGCCCAGCCGAGACGACCAGCAGCGGCGGCTGGAACCGATGCTCAGCCTGCTGGCCGGCCGCCTCGCCACGGTCCGCCTTCTTGACTTCTCCGGCGACAAGATCCCGCCGTTCCTGCCGCCAGGCGGGAGCGGACTCGCTGAGCTGCTCGCGCACCCGTCGGCACTCGCCGACCAGCTGGCCGCGGTGCTGCAGGCAGGCCGCGGTGCGGAGCTGGCCATCCTGATACCGATGGTGCGCAGTCTCGCCGAGGTGACCGTGGTGCGGGAGGCGATCGGCAGGGCCACGGCCGAGCTGGGCTGCCCGGTGCCGCGCCTCGGCATCATGGTTGAGCTGGCCGGGACGGCGGCGGTCGCTGAAACGTTCGGGCCGGCTGTGGACTTCTTCTCGATCGGCACGAATGACCTCACCGGTCAGGTGCTCGGCCTGGGCCGGGACGACCCGGGCGGGAGCCCCGCGCTAGCCGCCGATCCTCGGGTGCTCGCCCTGATCGAGCACGTGGTGGCGGCCGCCACGGCGGCCCGGATCTCGGTGTCGGTGTGCGGCGACTCGGCTGCCGATCCGCTCGTGCTGCCGCTGCTCGTCGGCCTGGGCGTGCGCACGCTCAGCGTGCCGGCCGCTGCCGTCAGCCGGGTCCGGAACTGGGTCAGCGAGCTCGACACGCGCGCGTGTGCGGCGCTGGCCGCCAAAGCGCAGTCCGCCGGTTCGGTGCACGAAGTCTGGGACCTGGTGCGCGATGCTGATCTTGGCTAGCCAGGCTTGTTACCGCGCGCCGCGCTCAGCTGAGAGCCGTCAGCGCCGCGCCGCCGCGTCCGGCGCCCATGTCGCGGGAGATGCTTCTGGCAGCCTCCACGACGGTGCGGGCCAGCTCGTCGCGCCCCGGCGCGGCCAGCAGCCGCTCCGCCGGACCGACGACGCCTATCGACCCGGCCACGGTGCCCTCCCGGTTGACAATGGGCGCCGCGATTCCGGCATCGCCCACGGTCGCCTCCTGATCCTCAACGGCGTAGCCGGCCTTGCGCACCTGAGCCAGCACGCGGACGAGCGAGGCTCTGGTCGTCTTGGTGCGGCCAGTCAGCGGTTCCAGGTCCCCCGCCAGCAGCCGGGCAGAGCTGGCCGACGGCAAGCTCGCCACAATCGCGTGGCCGAGCGCGCAGGCATGCCACGGGATAGCCGCCCCGACCTCCAGTATCTGGACGGTGTTGTCGGGCCGGAAGACATGGTGCACCACGATTGCGCGAGATCCGGACAGCGTCGCCACCCATACGGCCTCTCCCGCGCGCTGAGCCAGCGACTCCGCCCACAGCAGCGATCGAGCGCGCAGCTCGGACCCGTCCAGGAACGCGTTGCCGAGCTGCAGGACGCCGGGCCCGAGGCTGTACTTGCCGCTGTCGGGATCCTGCGCCACGAGATCATGCTTTTCCAGCGTTCGCAGCAAGCCGTGAACAGTCGGCTTCGGCAGCCCGACGCGGTCGGCAATCTCCGTGACACCAAGCCTCGGGGTGCCCGAGCCGAGCGCATTCAGGATCGCCGCCGCGCGCTCCACAGACTGGATCATGGATACCTTTCGGTAATATCGAACAGGATTCAGGATAGGCCATGAGTGCTAACGCGCGGGTAGGCATCGTGCTCGTTTCGCATAGTGCGGCGCTAGCTGAGGGGGCTGCCGAGCTGGCCAGCCAGGTCAGCGGCGGCCAGGTGCGCGTGCTGCCCGCGGGCGGCACTGACGACGGCAGGCTCGGCTCGAGCATTGCCAAGGTGCGATCCGCGGTCACGGCCGCTGACTGCGGCGCTGGCGTACTGATCCTTCCCGACCTCGGCAGCTCGGTGCTGGTTGTGAAGGTCCTGCTGGCCGAGGAGACCAGCCTGCCTGACCCCATGGTGATCGCGGACGCGCCGTTCGTGGAGGGAGCAGTTGCCGCCACTATCGCCTCCGCGGTGGGCGGGGACATCAAGGCGGTAGCCCGCGCAGCGGAGGAGGCACGGCATGCCAGAAAGCTGTGAGGCGTCGGTCATCTTGTCTGGTGACCTGCACGCGCGGCCGGCGGGCCTGCTCGCGATGGCTGCCGCTACGTTCGAATCGGCCATCGAGTTGTCCGCCGGTGACAACCGGGCTGACGCGAGGAGCGTGCTAGGTGTCATGGGCATCGGCGCGACGAGCGGCCAGCAGGTAACGGTACGAGCTACCGGCGCCGACGCCGAAGCGGCGATAGCCGCGATGACCGACATCCTGAGTCAGGCAACCGCCGTCGGCAGCTGATGTCGTCATCGACCACGTCTGGGGCTCGGCCGACGGCAGCGTTAGGGTTTGCTGCAGCCAGCATGGGGCAAGTGCGGTGCGCTATGCGGCGTCATGGCACGCGCAGGGAGCCTAGATGTCATCGCGACGAAGTCAGGACTCGGTCAAGGCGCGCAGCCGTGGCCGTGGCCCGCTGATGGCAGCGGCGCGCCTGATCGTGGGCGCCGCGGCGATCTGGGCCGTGCTGTCGGTCATCGGACTGATCCTGACGCACGTGTTCGACAAGGGCCCGCTGCATGCGGCTGACCTCGGCGTTGATGTGTGGTTTGTCCACCACAGGACTAGCACCTGGAACGCGATCATGCGGTTCGGCACTGATATGGCTCGCACCGAAACTGTCGTCGTAGTCGCTGCTATCGCAGCACTGCTGCTGCGTTGGATCCTGGGGCGGTGGCGGGAATCGCTGATTCTCGTCACTGCCGTTGCCGGTGAGGTGCTGATCTTCCTGAGCGTGACGGCGACAGTACCGCAGCGCCGGCCGCCGGTTCCCAGGCTTCAGGTCGCGCCGCCTACGTCCAGTTTCCCGTCGGGGCATACCGGAGCGTCAGTGGCCCTGTATGGCTGCATCGCGATTCTGCTACTCGCGAATTACGGCCGGCACCCCGCGGCGCGGGTGGCGGCGGCCGTGCTGTTCTGCATTCCGGTATTCGTCGGAATATCGCGGCTTTACGAGGGAGAGCATTACCCGAGCGACGTGCTCGCCGGTGCTCTGCTGGCCAGCCTTTGGCTGACCGTAGTGCTGCACGCCATTCCCCTACGTACCCGGCAGGCCGTTACAGACCGAGGCGCCGAGCGCGTGCCCAGCGCCTAGCGAGCTGTGCCCTCGTTCCGCCGTAATTGATTTTCTAACGGGGAAGATAGCCGCCGATGCCCGATACGGTGGTGTCGTGCCGGGCCACTATGGGAACTTTTTCATCGCAAGCACGGGCGCGTCCGCTGCCATCTTGGGTTTGCTGGTCGTCGCCGTATCGGTCGTCAACGCCGATGACGCGAACCCCACGACCCGTGAGCTGCGAACGGTGCTGGCCGGAAGTGCGTTTGTTGCCCTGGTAGACATCTTCCTGGTCTCGATCGTGGCCTTGACCGGGGGCTCACTCGTCTTCGGGCTGTCCAGCCTCGCAATGGCAGCCGTCGGCTTGGTGGCGACCAGACAGCTGATACCGAGGGCAAAGAAGGCTGGGAATTTCGCCCCCGGCTTTCGAGCCAGAAAGCTGAATATCGCCTTCGCGGTGTTCTCGGCCGCGGCCTACTCGGTGCAGCTTGGCCTCGCCGCGGCGCTTGTCGCGAACACCCACAGTTCCGCGCTGCAGCGTGCTCTGGTCCTTGTCATCGTGGCGTTGTACTGCAGCGCCCTCGGCCGGGCATGGGTGGTCACCGGGATAACGCGGCGGGTATGAGGAGCCCGCCGCGAACCCTCAGCCGATAGCCGCGACAGCTGGATCAGTCATGAGGTGAACGTGCCGGTGACCGCGAATAGCTGCGTTAGCTTGATGACACAGACGCCGCTGCCGGTGCAGACGCCCTGCGTCCAGCTGAATCCTGACCCGCGGGTGGGGACGGGCGTGAGCTTCACCGTCGCGCCGGTCAGCTCTGCCAGCGTGCAGACCGCCTTGCAGGTACCACCTGGCGCGATCTTTATGACGCCGCTGCCCGACCCTGAGTGCTGCACCGTGACCGCCAGCACCTCCGTAGCGGGAGCGCGGTAGCTGGCTACTGTCAGCGACTCGCTGGTCAGGCCATTCTGCGTCACGACCGCGACGATCGAGCGCAGGCCCGCCGGACCGTCCGCTGGCGTGAAGGACCGCTGGCCTGAGCCAGCCGACAGGTTCGATACCAGGACCTGGTCGACGCCCTTGGCCTCCTCGACGAACGTCACCTTCTGGCCGGGAACGTGAGCGATCCGCCAGGCGAGTTTGCGGTCCAGGCCCTTGCCGGTGACCTTCGCGGAGATCGTCGGCGTGGGCAGGCTCTGCGCCATGGCCACGGACTTGACCGCCGAACCTCGGGCTGGCGTGAAGGTCCACGTTCCTCCGGCCGGCACCGCGACGACGATGTAATCGATGCCGGCCGCCGTGTCGGCAGCCAGCCCGTACTCCGGGGTTGACTTGGTGAACAGGCCTGGTTTCGCCGGGTTGATGGGCAGATTCACACCATTGGGCGAGGTCAGCGTGCCTGCCGGAGCGGTCCCGCCCGATCCCGTGATCGCAAAGCTTGCGACCTGCAGGCCCGACGGGAGGGTCATCCTGACCGCCGTCCTGGCGGAATTGCCCGGCAGCAGCTTGGGGCTCTGCGAGGCGGTATACGGCCCGAGATCACACGAGCCGTGGAGCAGGCTGACCCGGTGACCCCAGATGTAGCCGAAGCCAATGTTCTTATCGGTGCTCTTGAACGGATGGCCGCACGCCGCGATGCCGACAGAAGAGACCACGCTGGTGGCGCCGCCCAGCGGCATACCGAAGATCTTCACCTTGCCCGTGCCGCTGAGTGAGAACGCTGACGTCCCGTCCACCCAGCCCGACACCGATGCGTCATCGGTCACGCCGGACAGGTCGAAATCAGCGTGCCCGTCGACGGTGATGTGGCCGTCGGTGTAGTAATCGAACTGGCCGTTGGCCAGAGTCTGCTCGAAGTCCGTGCCGTCCAGCAGCTTGACGTCGCCCGCCAGCCGAAAGTCGCCAGGGCTGCTGAAGATGTACGCCAGCGATCCGTCGACGGTGATTGCTGCGACATCGTCGATCTGCGGTCCCGCCGTGATGCCCGCGGTGCCCGTGATGGAGGCCGGCGGAGGCTTCAGGTGGAGGGCGGCCCCGATCTCCTGCAGGAACACGCCGTCAGGCCCGAGGGGCTTGTTCAGGTTGTCCGCCGAGACTGAGAAGTCGGTGACCTGGCCCTTGACGATCGTTACGCTGCCCTCGACCTCGGTCCCGGCGGGTGTCGGCAGGCCGACCGTCAGAGATCCGGTCCACGTGTCGGATGTGAGGTCGTAGCTCAGCGAGAAGTCCTTGAGGCCGACCTTGAGGTTGCCGATCGGGATGAAGAAGTCGTTCACCGAAGCGCTGACGTTCGTCAGGCCGTTCGCGGCGTCCATGGTGACCGAGAGGGTCGCCGAGGTCCCGCCGAGATCCTCGGGGAGGCCGATCTTCCCGGTAACCGTCAGGCCATCGGTCCCTGATACGTCAAGATCAATTTCGCCACTGAGCGGCAGATCGCCGATCGCAGCCGCGTCGTCAGTACTCAGGCTGAACCCGCCGGTCAGCTCGATCGGCCCGCTCGGCCCGATCGGTCCCGAGTAGACGGTGAAAGGTCCAACGTTCACGGTGGCGTCAGCTGCCGACAGCAGCAGGTCAGGAGGATTGGAGTCGTCGATCGTCACCATTCCCCCCGAATTCGGCGTGATGGTCAGGCCGTTGAGACTCACCTGCCCGGTGTCGGTGTAGACACCGGCGTTGTCGACCAGGCATGACCCGTCCTCGGCCGTCACCAGGTACGCGCCGAGGGGCTGCGACCCCAGGCATGATGGCGCTGCGGTCGACACGTCGAGCACTTGCCCGACCCACACGATGCAGTCCTCGTTGCCGGTGACGGACATCGACTCCGACGTGTCGCCCGGGCTGACCAGCGAGCTGACATCCGTGGTCACGGTGTCCCACAGGCTGCCCTGGGAGTAGCTGGGCACCGCCTGCGGGTCGCCGCCGGGAAAGCTGACGTCCGGCAGCGTCTGGCCGTCGAACCCGGCCGTGTTCCCTGGCTCCTGGCCGTCGCCCACGATGTAGGTGGTCGTGACCTCGGGGTTCGCCGACACCGTGAACC
>Ga0187783_10004668_pt1 | contig 10132 bp, 11 predicted proteins | sample 1015_SJ02_MP02_2_FD_132471 | JGI IMG/M metagenome (GOLD analysis project Ga0187783, IMG submission 132471) | Tropical peat soil microbial communities from peatlands in Department of Meta, Colombia - 1015_SJ02_MP02_20_MG | ecosystem: Environmental > Terrestrial > Soil > Wetlands > Peat | place...
GGGTCACACCACGGTTGTTGAGCGCGTCGAAATAATCCGGCTTCAGCGCAAGGGCCTGATCGTAGCTCGCCAGTGCCTCGTCGAACCGCTTCAGTTGCCGCAGCGCGTTGCCGCGGTTGCTGAACGCCTCGGCCCGATCGGGCTGCATCGCAAGGGCGTGGCCATAGCTCGCCAATGCCTCGTCAAAGCGCTTGAGTTCATGCAGTGTAATGCCGCGGTTGTTGAGTGCCCCGGCGTGATCGGGCCGCAGCGCTAGCGCGCGGTCGTAGCTCGCCAGCGCCTCCGGAAACCGCTTCAGTTCGTGCAGCGTCACACCACGGCTGTTGAGCGCGTCGGGATCATCCGGCCTCAGCGCAAGGGCCTGATCGTAGCTCGCTAGTGCCTCGTCGAACCGCTTCAGTTGTCGCAACGCGTTACCGCGACTGCTTAACACGTCGGCCTGCCCGGGCTGCAACGCGAGGGCGCGGTCGTGACTCGCCAGCGCCTCCTCAAAGCGCTTAAGTTCTTGTAACGTATTGCCGCGATTGAAGAGCGCGTCGGGATCATCCGGCCGCATCGCAAGGGCACGGTCATAGCTCGCCAGCGCCTCGTCGAACCGCCTGAGTTCGTGCAGCGCCATACCGCGGTTGGTGAGCGCCAGGAAGTGGTCAGGCTGCAGCGCTAGCGCGCGGTCGTAGTTTGCCAGCGCCTTGTCGAACCGCCGTTGCCGCGCATTAATCACGGCGATCAAGTGAAGGGCGTCGAAATAGTCCGGTCGAACACGCACTATTGCGCGCGCCAGGTCATCGGCCTCAACTAACCGCCCGTGTTCATACGCCGCAACCGCCTGCTTCATTGCTTCCGGGAATGTCGGCGTGGAGTTGGACATTCGCGAACCCTCCCGTTGCCGCGTTACAGGCTAATTCGGACGGGTGTCGAAAGTGAGATCCGGCTTAAGGTGGCGGCCCGCACAACTCGTTAGCGCCCCGGCGTGTTGCGTGGAAATTGCCCTCCGCCGCAAAGTGAGGCGGCCGCAGTGCTTAAATTGGGAAATGGCCTTAAAGTTCGGCTGGGTGCCACTGAACGAACGGACATTAGCCGGGGGTTTATCGCTTCCTTCCTCACAGCAGCGCATCGAGGCTCAACGGGCCGCCGCCGGCGAAAACTAGATAAAGAAACACAAAGCAGAACAGGATCGCCGGTTCGCCACCGTTGAGCAGGGGAAAGAAGCTCCGCGGCCTATGGCTCATGAAATAGGCGAACGCCATTTCGCCGGACAAGATGAAGGCCACCGGGCGTGTGAATAGCCCGAGTGCGACGAGCGTGCTGCCGACAAGCTCAATCCGGCCGGCGAACCATTCGGGCCTTGGGTACGCCGGCATCTCGCCCTGCGGAGGGAAGTTGAACATTTTCGCCGTGCCGTGCTGGAGGAACAGGAGCGCGGCGATGATGCGCAAAATGCTCAGCACATACGGCCGGTACTGCTCGAGCGCCGCGCCAAGACCGGACGTTGTGGCGGGAGCATTTGTGGATGCGGCGAAGGCGGCAACCGGCACAACGGCGGCCACAATAAGAACAGCCGCGAAAGCTAGCTCACTGAAGATCTTCCGCCGCCAGTCAAAGACCTGCATGACACGCTCCATCTTGCCTTCACTGATACATCGGTGCGCTGATTTTTCCTTGGTCAGCCCGTTCAACACTTCTAGACCTCTTTCCTAGCCATTCTTGTACCGGGCGGCAATCATACGCCTCCCCACAGGGGCCAGATCATGTGATGTCCGCTATGCCCTGCATTTCGGACTCAAGTCAGACACTGCGCGCAATGTCCGTTAAGGTGGGTTTATGCTGCCCCAATGGGGACACTATCCGCTGGTCGGCGGCGCACTGGGCGGCGGACATCGGATGGGTAAGCGCGGCCGCGCCAGGCCTCGACGGAATCGCGCGCGGCGCCGGCGAGCGCCCGTCGCGTCGATGCCGACGCACCCGCCAAGTCGATGCAAGACGCGATTTACATTGAGCAAGAGCTCGCCTTGTTCTTATCCGGTACTCGACGAAAGTGGGTCGCGCGATAGCAATCTTTCTGCGCGCTCTAGCGCATTGCGAGACTGCTGCGCCGCGCACTCGGCGAACTGAGTGTAAATGTATTCCTACAGCCGTTCTGCGCGGCGCTTCTCGCCGGCGTTATCGGCGCACTGGCAGTCCGTTACGACCTCAGCTCATCATTGCGCCTGGTGGCAGTCTGTCCGTGCACGGTCCTGGTGCCTGGCCCCCATTTTCTCAATGGAGCTCTCGATCTTATCAACGACCGAATAGCGCTTGGCGCCGCCCGCTTGGTTTATGCGGCGCTGATCGTTGTCACGATTTCGGTAGGACTGTTGCTCGGCCTGACGTTGCTCGGCGTCTCTCTGCCAACCGAACCGCCTGGAAGAGCTGTCTCTTTGTGGGAGGATGTAATCGCCGCTGGCGTCGCCATGACCGCGTACAACGTCTTTTTTTCAACTCCTCTGCGGATGCTGCCCTGGCCGGTCGGGGTCGGCATGTTCGCTCACGCGCTGCGATGGGCAGTGCTCACGTTGCTCGGTTTTGGCGTGGCAACTGGCGCCCTGGTCGCTTGCATCGCCGTTGCGCTGATCCTCACGCCAGTCTCGCGGCGAACGCACATGCCGTTTGTTGCTATTGGCTTCGCTTCCGTGGTGTCGATGATGCCAGGCGTTTACCTGTTCAGGATGGCAAGTGGCCTCTTGCAAATTGCGAGCGGATCGCATGTGACGTTGGAGCTGCTCAGCGCGACGGCTTCCGACGGCCTCACCGCTGCTATTATCATCCTGGCAATGAGCTTTGGCCTCATCGTTCCGAAGCTGACGCTCGATTATTTCAATGATCGTTTGGCGCGGCCAAAGTCATAGGAAGGAACGAATATGCCAAGGCTGCTGCAAGACCCCGACTCGCGCCAGACCGCAAGCGACTTGGTCATCGCTGGTATTGTCGATCTGACCGGCTTCTTTGCGCTTGGCAACATCTTCACCGCTCACGTCACCGGCAATCTGGTACTGGCTGCAGCCGCGGCGGTGCGGGGCGGGCCACTGAACTTGGCGCAGGCGCTGGCAGCTGATCCTGCTTGCTGCGGTTTTGATTTTCAGCGTTATCACAAAGCCATCCACCGACCCGCACGGGTTGATGGCGGGCATTGCTGTGATGATCGCAGTTTCCGTAATGGCCTGTCAGTATGCTTTGCTTCGACTGGCTTTGCCGAAGGTAGTCTCGACGGCAGTGATGACCGGCAATCTGACCAACGCCGTCTTGTCGTTGATGGACGTGTGGTCGAAACGCGGCTCGCTCATGGCGCCTGATGTGGAACGATTGAAGAGTTCTTTGCGTCTGCTCGTCGGCTTTCTTGTAGGTTGCCTCGTCGCCGCGGCGGCGGTTTACTTTCTGGCAGACTGGGCTTGGTCATTGCCAGTCGCTCTGGCGGCGCTGGTGATCACTGTGCATTAGTGAACCGCCGTACCTCGAGACGAACGTTGATGTCGGGCGATCAAACCAGCCGTGGTGAGCCACCACCACTCTGAAATGGTCCTCGTTGATCATGGTCGGGGTCGGCGCGTCATTCTAAGCTTGCGGCCTCTCGGTGCGCGTGTCCTTATGGGCGCGACGCTCCGAGGGGATCGATGCTTTACGATGAACGAGCTGCGAATTGTTGACGTTCCAGAAATCATCGCCCAGGCCGCGTCGGCGCTCTCCAGCGTCTCTGGTGGCGTGGTGAAGATCGGCGAGATCCAACCTCTGAGCGATGACCGTAGGCGAAATTTCATTGCTCGCGCCCGCGCAACTGATGATAGCGGCCGTATTCGCTCGGTCATTGTGAAGGCGACGCGATCGCCGAGTTATGATCCTGCCGCCGAGAATGTGCTCGAAGCCTCGGGCCTGGTGAGGGAGTGGGTGGCAACCGCATACATTGCTGCCCGAGCTCCCCGACGCGCGCACGGCTCAGCGTTTTTGGCGGGCGATGTCTCGCGCGGCCTTTTGATTTTCGAGGATCTTGGTACCGATCTCGGTTCGCTGGTTGATCCCCTCCTCCAAGGAAACGCGGAAGAGGCGGAGCACGCACTCACGCTCTACGCGACAGCGTTAGGTCGCCTTCATGCCGATACGGTCGATTGTCTCGCATCGTATCATGAGACGTTTCAATCCATCTTCGGCTCGGGCCGGCCGCGCCGCCCATCAGGCCGGCGTGTTGAGGAGCAAGCCGAATTCGTTGCGGACAGACTCGGCGGAACGCCGCCGGCAAGCGAACTCGAGCTGCTTTCCGCGCGACTGAGTGACCCGGGCCCCTGGCAATGTCTCGTTCATGGCGATCCATGCCCGGACAATGCGGTGATCGCGGGCGGCAGCATCCACCTGATTGACTACGAGTTTGCTCATCCGTCCCACGCGCTGCTTGATGGCATCTACTGGCAGATCGGGTTTCCAACCTGTTGGTGCGCTGGGCGCGTCCCGGCTGACGTTGCGAGCCGCATCGATGGCGTCTATCGAGTCGAGATCGCACAGGCTATGCCGTTTGCGCTTGATGAGGCCGCCTATCGCGCCGAGGTGGTCTACGCAGCGGCGATCTGGCTGTTCACCTGTCTTTCCTGGCGCCTCCAAGAGGCGCTGGAGGAAGATGGAAAATGGGGTACCTGGTCGATCAGAGGCCGGCTGCTCTGGTATCTCGAACATGTCATCGAAATGACCGAACATGCGGACTTGCTGCCCGGCATCAATGCAGCAGCGCATGGCTGGCTATCCGAGCTGCAGCGTCGCTGGCCCGATTCGTTGCCGCTCGGACTCTATCCGGCATTCGCAACGAGCCCCGCCTAAAAGCGCCAGCCGATCTCCGCGCCAGCGAAATGCAACGCGGCCACATCGCTGCAGTTCCAGGTGATTGCCCGACGCCGACATTTGCGTCGCACCGGAGCAGCGGTGCGACGCTCAGTGCATCGTAGAAGCTGTGTTCAGCCGTGGCTGGTTGATCCAAAGCTACGCTGCCCGCACGAGGCTGGCCACCGTTCCCTTGCCCCTTACTTCTGCCTCCTCGAACTCGGCAGCGGTAATCGCCCTGTCGAGGGCAGCGCGCAGCTCCTTGGCGGTCTCGAGAGTGAGTTCGATCCCGGCCCGTGCTGCGGGTTCGAGGCCCATGTTGATGAAGTCGAGCGTGATGACATCGCCAAGCGGGGCATGACGCGCATGGTCATAGGCGACAACCGCATGCGAGAGCGGGAACCATTCGTCGCCGCGCTTCGCCATGCCCTCCGCGCGCGCGATCTCGATGATGGACGTGCACATATCAGGCCTCCTGTTTCGCGAGATGCTTTCCAAAAAAACTTAATAGCTTACTCCAGCCATCCATCGCCTGCTCAGGCCGATAGAGTGGGCGGTGCCAGTAGAAGAAACCGTGGCCGGCGCCATCGTAGCGGTAGAATTCGTGCATCTTGCCGTGCTTCTTGAGCTCGGCCTCGTGCTGGTTTACCTGCTCGGGGCTGGGTGCGCGGTCGTCGTTGCCGAATATGCCAATCAGCGGGCACGAGAGGTCGCCGGTCATCTCGATTGGGGCGACAGGAGTTTTGGCATTGAGCTCTTCCTTCCCCATCACCACGCGGCCGCCCCAGAGTTCGGCACAGGCGTCCACATCCGTTCTTTGGCACGCATAGATGAAGGCGTGCCGGCCGCCAGAACATGACCCGAAAATGCCGACCTTGCCGTTGTGACTGGGTTGGGCGCGCACCCACTTCACGGCGGCCTCGGTATCGCCGACCATCTGGGAGTCGGAAATGCCTCCCTCAGCGCGTACCTTGGCGGCGATGTCATCCGGATTGCCTTCGCCTGCACGCTCATAGAGGTTGGCGCAGATCGCGAGATAACCATGATGGGCAAACCGCCGCGTTGTCTCGATGTAAAACTCGCTCCAGCCTGGCAGGTGGTGGACAAGCACCACGCCCGGAAAGGCGCCTGGACCAGACGGCTTGGCTACATACGCAGTGATCGGGGTTCCCTGGTCGCCCTTGATGGTCACATTCTCGCAAGTCATGCCTCGGTAGAATAACATCGGTCTTCCTCCACGGGCGTCAGCCCCATTTGGTCACCAGTAAGTTGCAGCGCCGCGCCATCATTGACAAGCGGCGTTGCGCTCCGGGGTATCAGATCTTGAGATAAGGCTGGAGTAATTTGTCCAACTCGTCGACTGATATCTCACCCCTATGGATCATTCCGTTGATGAAGAATGTTGGCGTCCCATCGACGCAGAAATTTTCGTGCGCACAATGAGCCACCCATTCGAGGCCATCGAGCGTCTGTTGATTTGCGAGCGCCTCCTCAAAGCTCTGTTCGGTGATGCCGGCTTGCTTGGCAACACGAAGGAGGGCGACCTTAGGATCGTGTGCGAAGGCCCAGTCGGCTTGAGTGCTGAACAGCGCGTCGACAAAGTCGAAGTATTTTTCATCGTCTACGCATCGCGCGAGGGCTGCGGCAGCCAGAGCTAGCGGATCAGTGGGGGCTTCGCGGATGATGTAGCGAACTTTGCCCGTCTCGATATACCGCGATTTCAGCACCGGATAGACGTTCCGGGCAAACCTTGCGCAATGTGAGCAAGTCAGTGACGGGTATTCAATCATTATTAACGGCGCGCTGGCTTCACCCAGCGACTTCTCCCCGAGCGGACCAGTTTGCATCAAATCGGCGATTGAAGGCCTTTCAGCACACACAGCCGTGGCAATCGATTTCAGCGCATCGAATCGCCAGGCCGCTACCGCTGTGAGTACGGCCAGGCCGATCGCGGTCAGTGCCACGATTTTGCGTGCGAGTTTCATTGCGAGACCTCTTGTGGGACGCTTGGGCCGCTCGATCTTGCAGTGAATCAAGGCCACAGGGCGACAAATGGAACGGTCGGGGCCGCTTCCGATGACCACTTCGAAATATGATGCGAAACCGGCGTGGTCGTGCCGACCGCAATGGGGCGTGCGAGCCGCGGATCGGGCGCATCCGGCGGGCTTGCCATAACTTACGTGGCATTGCGGACGACGAGCTAGTTGAAATCGAGGCGAACTGATGTTGCCCTCGCACCCATAGCGGCTTTGACGGTTATTGGGAATGTCAGCCCTGTACCACTTCAGCGAAGATCCAGAGATTGAGGTATTCGTACCTCATCGAGCGCGGACGAGCGTCCTGTCGAGCCCGCTAGTGTGGGCAATCGACGAGTGGCACGCAGCAATGTACTACGTACCCCGGGACTGCCCGCGGGCCTGTTTCTGGCCCACGGCAATGACCACGGCTGATGACCGCGACCGTTGGTTCGGGGGTGTGCAGGCCCGCATGGTGATGGTGATTGAATCCGGGTGGCTGGATCGTGTCCGCAACACATCTTTGTTTCGTTATGCCATGCCATCGGAGTCTTTCGAATTGCATGACGAGACGGCTGGGCATTGGGTGTCGCGGGAGACGGTAAGGCCGCTGGCGATGGAGCCAATGGGCGACCTGCTGGCCGCTTTGGCTGGCGCCGACCTGGAGCTGCGTATCACGCCTGCCTTGATCCGTCTTTGGGAGGGAGTGATCCGCTCAACGCTCGCATTTTCTGGTACTCGGCTGCGCAACGCCCGCGAGTTCCATACCCTTCGTCTTCCGTAGAAGACCTTGTCATCCGTGCCCAATCTACGAGCGTGGAACTCGCGGCTTATTTGTCATGATGCCGCCGGTGCTTTCCGCCACTGGGCAGCGCCAAGTCGTCTGCACTATTTCCCACTGTTGGAACAGATGAGCCGTTGATTGTCTTATTGTAAGATCCGTAGTTTTCGATCGTTCCGTCTGTCGCACCGGTGGTTTCGCTGATTCGTTGCGGTCTATGCTTGACTGCAGGGGCATGATTTGGTTCGAAATCTGTGGAAAGGCCTGATTCCAGCGTCGAAAGCGGTGGTAGGTCGACTAGTATTGCCGGGCAAATCGGAGGTGGCGATGCGGTTAGCACTTCTTACACTTGTCGTCTCTTGTCTCGTCGGAATGCCGGTGTTCGGCCAGCAGACCCTGCCCGACCCGAATCTGACGCCGGGTGTCCAGAATGAAGAGGTGACTCAGCAGACTATCGCAAGCACAATCTGCGTCCGTGGTTATACAAAGACGATCCGGCCACCCGCCAAATATACGTCTGCGCTCAAGCGGCGACAGATCAGGGAATACGGATTTGAGGACACCAAACTGTCCGACTACGAAGAAGACCATTTGATCTCATTGGAGCTCGGTGGCCATCCAACCGATCCCGGCAATCTGTGGCCGCAATCCTATCTAACGCAGCCTTGGAATGCCAAGGCGAAGGATCAACTTGAAAACTTTCTAAACGCAGAAGTCTGCGCCGGTCGAATTCCTCTGGCGCGGGCGCAACGAGAAATCGCCAGTGACTGGGTGGCCGCGTACAAGAAATACCTGGGCGAACCTTAAGCGTCGGTCGCTAATCCCCGTCGTATGGCGGCATTTTGAGCTGCCGTGCCGCGTCAGCGGCCGCCTTGCCGGCAGCATCACGAATGGCTTCGAGCGCCTCCTTGGCTCGACCGCCTTGGAGCGCTCCATTTGCGTTAGCCTCAATTTTACGCAGCGCGAATACGAGCGTTTGGGCAATTTCTGTCGCTTCCGGCATGTCTCACCTCCAGCTTGCCAGTCCACACCTCCATCGTGAGCGGCTGTCAGTAGTGAAAATTCACACCAAGTCAATATGTTGGCGCGGTTCGAATCACCATGCCGAGACACGCGATGACCGACCGCCGATGCTTCGACCATGTTCATCGTTTTGCCAAGCGCATAATCGGCAGCGCCCAGAATTAGTCTCGGCTTACGGCCCGTCGCGACCGGCCGCGCCTCAGGCGGCCTGTTGGCCAACCACCAGCAGGGGGTGAGCGCCCCAAGGGCACCCGACAACGGTCTGATATCCAGATGATTGCGGCTCTCCGTCAACTGCGCAACCGGGGCCATCCGGCCGCAATCGGCGGGGGTTCGGGGAAGCGAGCGTCGAATCTGGAGGCTGTTGCATCAGCCTGTCACCTCAGCTTAGGTATGCTGACATGATATATTCACAGGCACGCGATCTATGTGTCCGAAAAGGATTCTGGCACGATGGAATGTGACCGACACATCGTCCTCGATGGTGCCTGCAACGTCCGTGATCTCAGCTGGCCGTTCGGGACCCAGCGGCAGTCGGGAATGACGCGCATCATTCGTTCGGCTCACCTCGATGGCCTGTCCGAACACGGCCGTCAATCCCTGACTGAATTGCGAATTGGCGTCGTGATCGACCTGCGTGGGAGGGCGGAAGCTGCCGCCGCACCCAGCATCGAAGGGATGAAGCGCGTTCATCTGCCGATTGAACCGACCGTCGTGGCCGAACTGCTTAAGCACCACACTGCGGGCACGCTGACCGCAAGCTCGGCCGTCGACGTCATGGAAAGCACATATCGTCGATTCATCATGGATCACGCCGAAATATTTGCGCAGGTGTTTGAGCAAATTCTGACAGCGGAGCGCCCGGTGCTTTTTCACTGCGCCGCCGGGAAAGACCGGACCGGTGTCGTGGCAGCTTTAATTTTAACTGCCGTTGACGCGAAACCATCGGTGATTATGGAAGATTACCTCCTTAGCAATCAGTTCTATCGATCCCCCGTTAGCAGGAGCGAGATTCCCGACGATGTCCGCGAGGTGGTCCTCAAGGTGCGTCCGTCATATCTCGAGGCGGCGTTTTCGGCCATGCGTGACGGCTGGGGCGGGCCTGAACAATATCTCAAAAAGGCTTTGGGCATTGGACTTCGCGAGCGCGAGACATTGAGAGACGCCATAATGGCCGTCGATCCGCCTCTCATTATCTGAGGGCCCGCTTACCGACTGCTGGCAGATGAGGGTTTGCACCCGCCAGACGCAGCGCACCTGATTGACGTCCCAACCCCTGACAAGGCGCCGTCTACGGAGCTCGTTTCCATGTCACGTGGGGGATGTAGGGGCCGGTGGCTGACGGAATAGGATCCGCGGCGAAACTCATCTCGTCGGCATCGATTGCAACCGATATGTTTCGGTCGGTGCCATCCCAGTTTGGGAAAACGCAACGCTCGATGTGCCAGGTTACGACCCGCCTGTCTTCGTCGACGGA
>Ga0187783_10004669_pt1 | contig 10132 bp, 4 predicted proteins | sample 1015_SJ02_MP02_2_FD_132471 | JGI IMG/M metagenome (GOLD analysis project Ga0187783, IMG submission 132471) | Tropical peat soil microbial communities from peatlands in Department of Meta, Colombia - 1015_SJ02_MP02_20_MG | ecosystem: Environmental > Terrestrial > Soil > Wetlands > Peat | place...
AAAGTCGACGGTACCGCCAAGCTCGTAGGGGACCAGTTCTCGGACGATGCTCGTCCCGTAGCCGGATTTGCTCGACGCCGCCACGGAGGGCCCACCGGTCTCTTGCCACTCCACCACCAGGCGCGCTCGCGCATTCCCATTGGGTTTCCGGTTCCACCGGACCAGCACACGCCCAAATTGGGTAGAGAGCGCGCCATACTTGGCGGCGTTGGTCACCAGCTCGTGGAACACCATTGCCATCGCTTGGCCCGCCTCCGCACTCAGCATGATTTCCGGGCCTTCGATCTCGGTGTTGGTGTTCGTAGCATAGGGGGCGATCTCGCGCTGGATCAGCTCCGTCAGTGAAATTCCCTGCCACCGACGTGAACTCAGCAGTTCGTGTGCCCTTGCCATGGATTGAACGCGACCGACGAGGGCGGACACGATGTCCGAGGTCGAGCTGCCCGTATCCAATGTGCGGCAAACGACGGCACTCACGGTCGCTAGCGCATTCTTGACGCGATGATCGAGCTCGGCAACCAAGACGCGTTGGTGCTCTTCTACTCGCTTGCGCTCCGTCACATCGATTGTGACGCCGACCACCCGATCCGGGCGCCGATCGCCTCGGTAGGAGATGCAGCTGCGCCGCTCGATCCAGCGGACCTCGCCATCCGAGCGGATGATGCGGTACTCGACGTTATACTCGTTGCGCTGGTCGGCGAAGATCTGGTCGCGTACTCCTTCCACGCGCGCAAGATCGTCTGGGTGCACGCGTGCTCGCCATTGGCTAAGCGCCGTCTCGGTCGTTCCCTCCGGCAAGCCGTGAATAGCCGCATAGCCTTCCGAGATCTGCAACATGCTCGTGTCGACGTCGTAGGCGTAGCTACCGACCAGCGCGGCCCTGCTAGCGAGTGCGAGCTGCGCGTTGCGTTCGGCCAAGGCCTGCTCCGCTTTCTTGCGCTCACTGATGTCGACCATCATGTTGACGACGCCGACGATGGCGCCTGTCCCATCATGCAGTGGCGTTGGATAGGGGATGATCGAGATCCGGGTACCGTCTGCCCGCTCCAGAACGGCCTCCTGGCCGCGCACGGCCCGGCCATCGGTCAATGCAATCTCGGTCGGCATATCCACCGGTGGCATTGGTCTGCCGTCGGCGTGATAGAGCCGCGAAAGGTCGCACGATCTGTCTTCGTCAAGCTTGGGCCTTGCTCCCCAAAGATTGGTTGCACCTTCATTACAGTAGGTGATGCGACCAGCTGTATCCGTAACGTAGATGGCGGCAGGCAGCGCCCCCAGTAGCTCGCGCGATCTCCGCTCGCTTTCGCGCAACGTCGCCTCGGCATGCTTGCGCTCGGTGATGTCGCGGGTGACTCCAAGCAGTTGGATACGTTGGCCGTCGTGGTCGCGCACGACTGCACCTTCGAGCGCAACCCAGCGTTCTCGACCGTGGCGCTCCTGATTGGTGCGGGGTGCGAGACGATACTCGGTCCGGCAAGTACCGCCAGCGCTCCCCAGGGCCAGAAAGGCCGCGTCCAGATTGGAGAGATCGTCCGGATGGACCTGAGACCGCATCCCCGCCAGGCTTTGTGGCGGTGCCTGGGGCCCGTAGCCGTGAATGCGTCGATCCCGCACGTCATTTTCGAAGCGGCCGCTTTTCAGATGCAGGCTCCATGTACCAAGCTCGGCGCAATCAAGGGCGAGCTGTAGCCGATAATTGTTGTCCTTGAGCACGGCTTCGCTACGTCGCCACTCTGCAAACACCGCAGCGAGCACGAGCGCGCACGTCGACACGACCAGCAAAGCCGCCTGCGCAGCGTACACGCGGTCGACAAACGGTATGTTCTCGTCGCCCAAGCGGCCAATGCTGAAGGTGATTGTCCAGACGACGGCCAGGGCAAGAATGAATGCCGCCGCTGCGGCAAAAACCGGCCGACAATTGGCCGCCAGCCAAACGAGAAGAGGAAATAACAGGGTGACGGGTAGCATTGTGAACCAGTAATGCGTGGGTGAACCGAGGCAGATGACGCTCATCAGCGCCAGCGCCGCGAGTATGAGCAGCCCTTTTTTCACCTCCGACTTCGGTGGCGAATCGTAGACCGTGTGGGCAAGGCATATGATCAGCGGCGCAACCGTGACAACGCCGATAGTGTCGGAAGCAAGCCAATTGAGCCAAGTGGCGTAGACCGGCGTGCCTGTGCTGTGGAACAGCACAAATCCCATGGTGCCGCCGATCCCCGATACGCCGGGCCCAATCGCGGCCGCGGCAAAAAAGGCGAACACGTTACGCACGCTATCGAAATGGAACCCCGGACCAAAGTAGCGTTCGCAGACCCAGGCTATGAGCATAGCCTCCCCGGCATTGCACAGTGCAAAGACGACCGCGCTCGCAAGGTTGCGGTCACCCAGGAGATTGGCTGCGATCGTCGCGGCCACGACCCCGACTGCGACTGGTATTCTGGCCTTGTAGCCAAGGGCGACCAGAAGGCCCGATGCAATGCCGGCGGCCGGCCAAAACACCGCCACTCCATCGGGGCGCAGCAAGGCGAGGCTGAGCCGTGCCGCGAAAAAGTAAGCGACACCGACCGCTACAGCGAGCCCCGACGAAGTGATCCAAGAAAACATCGCATTGTCATCACCTACCGCGCGTTGCGGCGTCTGTTCCGGTGCGCTCCGCTGCATAGGACGCAGACCCTCCACTCCCTGATGGCGATCGAAGTTGTAAAGGATCGGCACACACCTGTACCAGCGCCACTTAGTCGACATCTACGCAATGGTTACGAGGTCCTTGGACCATCATGTTCGCTATGCCACCTGCCACCTGCCACCTCAGCCATGTCGGCACCCATATATTTGCGAGGTGAAGAGTTTCCAGACAGGCTCTCGGGGTTTTACCGTAAGGGTTAACCGCCTCACAAAGGCACGGCGCAGGCCGCGAACTCACGAAATTCATCGATGCATTTGCGTTTGCGGCGCGTTCTGGACCGGCCGATTAGCGCCTGTTTCACGGCAACTTCGCCGCGTGCCATTTGCAACTGAGTTGCATGTCGGCCAATTTCGGCCAATTCGAGTGTGTGGGGGTCAGCGTGTTCTCTGACCCCCACATTGGTGCAAGGCGATCACTCGACGATGCGGGTGACGATGCCGGCGCCGACGGTCTTATTGCCCTCCCGGACGGCAAAGCGAGACCTCTCCTCCAGGGCGATGCTCTGGTCCAACTCGACCGTGAGCTCTGCGTTGTCGCCCGGCATCACCATATCGAGCCCGTCTTTGAGCCCGACGGCTCCGGTGACGTCGGTCGTCCGGAAGTAGAATTGCGGACGATAGTTGGCAAAGAACGGCGTATGACGCCCGCCTTCCTCCTTGGTCAGTACGTAGATCTCGGCCTCGAACTTCCGGTGCGGCTTGACGGAACCGGGGCACGCCAGCACCTGACCACGCTCGACCGCATCCTTGTCGATCCCGCGCAGCAAGCAGCCGACATTGTCGCCGGCTTCGCCCCGCTCGAGGATCTTCTGATACGTTTCGACACTGGTGACGACCGAGCTCCTGGTTTCGCCCAAACCGACGATCTCGACCTCTTCGCCGATCTTGATTGTCCCGCGCTCGATGAGCCCGGTCACGACGGTGCCACGGCCCGAGATCGAATGCACGCCCTCGATCGGCATGAGGAACGGTCCGTCCTTTGCTCGCGTCGGCAGCGGTATAAAGCTGTCCAGCGCCTCGAAGAGTTTCAGGATCGCCTCGTCTGCCAGCGGTCCCTTCTCGCCGTGGAGAGCCTTGATCGCCGCACCGCGCACGATGGGAGCGCTATCGCCATCGAACCGATACGCCGATAGCAATTCCCGCACCTCGAGCTCGATCAGATCGAGCAGCTCGCGATCGTCCACGACATCGCACTTGTTCAAGAACACGACGATGCGCGGAACGCCCACTTGCCGGGCAAGCAAGACGTGCTCGCGTGTCTGCGGCATCGTTCCGTCGACGGCCGACACGACGAGGATCGCACCATCCATCTGGGCGGCGCCGGTGATCATGTTCTTGACATAATCCGCGTGTCCCGGACAGTCGACGTGCGAGTAGTGGCGCCGCGCGGTCGCAAACTCCACGTGGCTCGGCGCAATCGTCAAGATCTTCGTCTCGTCACGCGTTCCATGTGCCGCCGACGCCTTGGCGACGTCGTGGTAGGAGACGAACCTGCCCCAGCCGTTATCGGCCGAGATCTTCGTCATCGCCGCCGTCAGCGTCGTCTTGCCATGGTCCACGTGGCCGATTGTGCCCACATTGCAATGGGGCTTCGCGCGGATGAACTTCTCCTTGACCATGGGGATTACCTCAGTGGCTTGAGCTCTCGTGCGTTCAGGTTGCACGGCTCGCGGCACCACGAGAGCTGCTAGTGCCCGGAGCCGCGTCTGCGTCCGGGCCGGCAATCAACGTGTGTGCTGAGGTGTCAGGCCCGGGGCAAAGCTAGAGCGGTCGAGGGCATCAGATCCCTCGTCATCGCTTTCAGAGATGACTGCGACCGCAGCATAGGAGAACACTTCCGGGACGTTATCGTTACGCGCAAGGCGGCCGTTGTATAGCGATGTTAGGCGACAAGTGCAAGGTTTATTCTGTGATGGCGGACCTCGGCGCGGCGCGTGAACGCTAGGTCGCAGCGACCGGCATTTTTGCATCCCCTGGCAAGTCCTCGCGCAAGGGAGGTGTGAGCGACGCCGATCGGCTTCACGATCTCATCGGCGGATCGTCGATGATGGGGAGACACGCTCCTGCGTGCGCACCCGGCGTCGTTGCATGACCAGCCGAGATCGGAGCCCCACGCCCTCGCCGCCTCGCCATCCCGGCGGCATGCGCGCTTTTCCCCGGACCATCGACGACAGCGGTAGGGTGGACCCCTATTGCCTAGAGATCGCGGATGCAGGAACTCTGCCGGCAGAACATCGCCGATTGAGGCGGCTTGCGCCATTCGGCTACGGCGCCGGCCCTTGCCTTTTCTTCTCTGAGTGGACACGCTTGCGGGTCGCCGCCCAAACCACCAAATCACACGCAAGCCTCGAGTGGAGACATCACATGGCCCAACCTACCCGACCGGGGCAGTCGACCATCGAGACGCCGGGGAAGATTGCCGTGACGCTCACGGTCAACGGCGCCAGGACTCAGCTCGAGGTTGCACCGTGGACGACGCTGCTCGATGCGCTGCGCGATCACCTCGACCTGACCGGAACCAAGAAGGGGTGCGATCACGGGCAGTGCGGTGCCTGTACGGTGCTCGTCGACGGCCGCCGCATTAATTCCTGCCTGACACTCGCGGTCATGAAGGACGGCGCCAGCGTCACCACAATCGAGGGGCTTGCTGCCGACGGAGGTCTCCATCCGCTGCAACAAGCTTTCATCGATCATGATGCGTTCCAGTGCGGCTACTGTACGCCCGGCCAGATCTGCTCAGCCGTGGGCCTGATCGCCGAAGGCAGAGCCAAGACCGCCGACGAGATCCGCGAGCTGATGAGCGGCAATATCTGCCGTTGCGGCGCTTATCCCAACATCCTCGCGGCGATCCAACAGGTGATGGGACGATCATGATCAACTTCCACTACGCGCGGGCAACGGACATCGCCGACGCGATACGCCAGATCGCCGCCGATCCCGCGGCAAAATTCATCGCCGGCGGTACCAATTTGATCGACCTGATGAAGGAGAATGTCGAGCGGCCAACTCGGCTGATCGATATCTCGCGGCTGCCGCTGAAGGCCGTCGACGAGACCTCGCAGGGAGGCTTGCGCATCGGCGCGCTTGTGCCGAACTCCGACCTTGCCTACGACCCGCTGGTGGAACGCCGCTACCCGATGCTGTGCAGCGCAATTCTAGCGGGCGCGTCGCAGCAATTGCGCAACATGGCGTCGACGGGTGGCAATCTGTTGCAACGCACGCGGTGCTGCTATTTCTACGACACGGCGACGCCGTGCAACAAGCGAAAGCCCGGCAGCGGGTGCTCCGCCGTGGGTGGCCTCAATCGCATGCATGCAATTCTGGGCGCGAGCGACGCGTGCATTGCGACCCATCCCTCCGACATGTGCGTCGCGCTTGCTGCGCTCGATGCCGAGGTGCACGTAGTCGGCCCGGTCGGCGAGCGGACGATCAGGTTCACTGAGTTTCATCGACTTCCGGACGATGCGCCGCATCGCGATACCAACCTCGCTGCCGACGAGATTGTCACCGCCATCGAGTTGCCGGCCAGGGGGTTTGCCGCAAATTACTCCTACCTCAAGATTCGCGACCGCCTCTCCTACGCGTTTGCGCTGGTGTCGGTCGCGGTCGGTCTTGAACTCGAGGGCGGGACGATCAGGGAGGCTCGGATCGCGCTCGGCGGCGTCGCGCACAAGCCCTGGCGGGATCCGGCTGCCGAGGCGTCGTTGCGGGGCAAGGCGGCCGACGCGACGACCTTTGCGCAGGCCGCGCATTTGTACCTGCGTGAAGCCAAGGGTTACGCGCACAATAGCTTCAAGATCAATCTGGCGCGGCGTGCCATCGTGCGGGCAATGACGCAGGCAGCGCGGGGCACCCCGCAATCTCAGTCGCACAAGCAGATCCGGTGAGCGATCATGCAAAAGTACATCGGCACGCCCACGCCGCGCATCGATGGCCGCGCCAAGGTCACCGGCCAAGCCAAGTACGCCGCTGAATTCCATGCAGCCGGACTTGCCTACGGGCATGTCATCGGATCGACGGTCGCCAAGGGGCGGATCACCCGCATAGATGCGAGCCAAGCGCTGCGTGTGAATGGCGTGATCGATGTCCTGACCCATGAGAACAGGCCTCCGATGGCGGGCAGCGATAAGGCCTACAAGGACGACGTCGCTCCGGAGGGCTCGCCGTTTCGACCGCTTTACGATGCCAAGATTATGTTTTGCGGTCAGCCGATCGCCCTCGTCGTCGCCGAAGAGGCGGAGATCGCCCGCTTCGCGGCGTCATTGGTTCGAGTCGAGTATGCCGGCGAGGCGCATGTCACCGACGTGTACAGCGAGCGCGATCGGGCCATCGCATTAGAGCCCACGGCGCCGGCCGAAGACCCATTCGGTCCTCCGAAGCCGCGCGGCCTGGTCGAGGCGGCGCTGGCTGCGGCCGATGTGCGCCACGACGGCGAATATTATGTACCCATCGAGCACCACAACCCGATGGAGCTGTTCGCCTCAACGGTTGTGTGGGGCGGCGACGGTAAGCTCACGGTCTACGACAAGACGCAGGGCGTGCAAAACGTGCAACGCTATCTGTGTAGCGTACTGCGCATAAAACCTGACAAAGTGCGCGTCATGTCGCCCTATATGGGCGGAGGGTTCGGCTCCGGGTTGCGCCCGCAATATCAGGTGGTGCTGGCCGCGCTGGCGGCGTGCAAGCTGGAACGCTCGGTGCGCGTCGTGCTGACCCGGCAGCAGATGTATTCGCTCGGTTACCGTCCCGCAATGATCCAGCGAATTGAACTCGGCGCACGAGCCGACGGAACACTCGACGCGATCGCGCACGACGCTGTCACGGTGACGTCGAGTTATGAGGATTTCAATCGGCAGGAGACTGGCTGGTCCGGCCTGCTCTACAGATGCGCCAATGCCAAATACGTGCACAAGCTCGCTCGGCTCGACCTGGCGACGCCCTGCGACATGCGCTGCCCGAGCGCCGCAACCGGCGTCTATGCACTCGAGTGCGCGATGGATGAGCTTGCTGTCGCGCTCAAGCTTGATCCGCTCGAGCTTCGCCTTCGGTGTTACTCCGACCGCGACCAGAATGCGGATCGGCCGTACAGCAGCAAGAGCCTGCGTGACTGTTATACGAAGGGTGCAGAAGCGTTCGGTTGGGAGAGGCGAAACCCCGAGCCGCGGTCGATGCGCGAAGGCAGCGACTTGATCGGCTGGGGGATGGCGACCGGTATCTGGGAGGCATTACAGGAATCGATCAGCGTACGCATTGTGCTCACCGCCAATGGTCACGCGGAGGTGTCCTGTGCGACCTCCGACATCGGCACTGGTACCTATACCATCATGGCGCAGGTCGCGGCCGACATGCTGGGACTGCCGCTTGACAACATCAGCATCAAGCTCGGCGACTCGACGCTGCCGCAATCACCGGTCGAAGGCGGCTCATGGATCGCGGCGTCTGTGGCGAACGCGATCGCCGCCACGTCCACCGCGATCCGCAAACGCTTGTTGCGGTTGGCAAAGCAGATGGCGAGCTCGCCCCTTGCAAAGACCGCTCTTGCTGATGTGGCGCTTGCCGGCGGCAAATTGGTGAGCAGACGGGATGCTTCGCGCATGGTCGCCATCGCGGATATCATGCGCCACGACGCCGTGGACCGCATCGAGCAAGAGGTATCCACCAGCTTCCCAGATGATGGCTCGCATGCGCACAACACGCACTCGGCCGTCTTCGCCGAGGTCAAGGTAGATGAGCAGCTGGGAGTCATACGCGTCACGCGCCTCGTGAATGCGGTCGCCGCAGGAAGGATCCTCAATCCCACGACGGCCGGAAGCCAGATCATGGGGGGCATGGTGTGGGGAATCGGCATGGCCCTGCACGAGGAAACGCTGGTCGATCACGCTCTTGGCCGCATCATGAACGCCAATATCGCCGAGTATCACGTGCCGGTGCATGCGGACGTGCACGATATCAAGGTGATCTTCGTCGACGAGTCGGATGCGATCATCAACCCGCTCGGCATCAAGGGTTTGGGCGAGATTGGAATCGTCGGTGTCGCAGCGGCGATCGCCAATGCGGTCTACCACGCCACAGGCAAGCGCGTGCGCGACCTGCCGATCACTTTGGATAAGCTCGATGGCTAATCCCCGGTTCGTTGCAGAGCGCGCTCGGGCGAATGCGGCCTGAAGCAAGCCCCGGATCCACCCTTCGAAATCACGCCGCGACGGGACAGCACATCGGCGGTGCCAGCGAACGCCGCTGGGGTCGGCACCATGTGGAGCCTTGGGGAAATGCACTCGCGTTGCCGCCTCGGGCCGATGCCGCGGGCAAATCCAAGGCTTTTAATGGCGGCGCGGAAGTGCCATAAGACGCGGTAAACAAGGCGCAAGGCGTAACGGATGGATAGCCTCGGCTGGTACGGAGAGGCACTATGATGAGGAGCTCCGCCGCGTCCCCCTTTGCACGGCAACCCCTGCCCAAGCGCTTCTGCAATCTCGACCGTTTGCTCCACGCCCTTGAGGCCCGCGGCCTCGATGGGATCGTGACGACGCTGCCGAACAATGTATTCTACCTGTCGGGCTTCAACGGCATCGCCCACAAGTCCGACGAGCCTCGCGTATGTGCGGTCGTACTATCGCGGCACGCGCCCGAGCATCCGGTTATGGTGATCGCCGATTACTACCTCGCGACGTTTCTCGCGCAACCGACCTGGATCGAGGACATTCGGCCATTCCGCGCTGTAATGATGCCGCTCGACCTTGCAGCACAGAAATCTGACATCAACCGTTTCATTCCACCGACCGGCAGCGGCAAAGAGTGGGTCGAGAATGCGCGCAAGCAGTACGCCTTCGATATGGTCAGTGCGCTTAAGGGTGCATTGCGCGAACTGAGGCTCGAGCGCGCAAAAGTCGCCTTCGACGATCAAGGCTTCGGCCTGAGGCTCCACATGGATGGCCTTGCCGTTGCCGATGGTTATGACCCGATGATGTTCGCCCGCGCCGTCAAGACACCGGTCGAGCTCGAGCTGATCCGTCGCGCAACTCGCCTCAACGAGACAGCTATCCGCAAGACAATCGCCTCTTGGCAGAAGGGTACCACCTGGCGCGATCTCAATATTGCCTATACCTGCGCGGTGGCTGAACTCGGAGGGTTCGTGCGCGATCCGGGCGGCATGGTCTGGGGTCATCCGCGCGGCACTGACCAAACCATTATGCTTGCGACCGGCTTCGAGGACAGCGAGGTTGAAGCCGGTACCCACGTCATGTTCGACTGCCACGGCACCATGGATCTTTATTGCTGGGACGGCGGCAAGACGTGGGTTGTCGACGGCGAGGCTGAGGGCGATGCGAGGCGCTGGGCAAAGGCGACATCGGCGGTCGCCGAGACGCTCATTGCCGTCATGAAGCCTGGCATGCGCATCAAGGAGCTACAGGCGCTCGCTCGCGCCACCTACCGGAGAGCCGGCGTT
>Ga0187783_10004670_pt1 | contig 10132 bp, 7 predicted proteins | sample 1015_SJ02_MP02_2_FD_132471 | JGI IMG/M metagenome (GOLD analysis project Ga0187783, IMG submission 132471) | Tropical peat soil microbial communities from peatlands in Department of Meta, Colombia - 1015_SJ02_MP02_20_MG | ecosystem: Environmental > Terrestrial > Soil > Wetlands > Peat | place...
GCCAATGTCGCGCAGGCGCTGCTTCGGGTCTTTCTGCAAGCATCGTTGCAGCAGCACACGAACTCGCATCGGCGTCGCTGAAGGAAGCTGCGACCAATCCGGCTCGGCGCGGATCACCCCAGCCAACGTGTCCGTCACTGAATCGCCGGGAAATGCCACCTTACCCGTCAGCATTTCATACAGCACGCACCCAAACGCCCAGATGTCCGCACGGCGATCGACAGATTTGGCCTTCGCTTGCTCGGGCGACATGTATGCCGCCGTACCCAACAGCACTCCTGCCTGCGTCGCCATCCGGCTGATGGTTGGGGACGTGGAAATGTCGATTGAGGACGGATCGCCTTCGAGCGCCTTTGCCAAGCCGAAGTCGAGTACTTTCACAGCATCGTCGTTCGTCACCTTCACGTTCGCCGGTTTCAGATCACGATGGATGATTCCCCGCTCATGCGCATATTCAAGCGCGTCGGCGATTTGACGGGCAATGCGGATAGTCTCGTCAACGGGAATCGGTCCCTGCTTGATTCGGTCAGCAAGAGTCGGCCCTTCGACCAGCTCCATGACGAGCGCGTGGGTCGCACCGGAGTCTTCCAATCCGTAAATCGTGGCGATGTTGGGGTGACTGAGCGACGCGAGAACCTTGGCTTCCCGCTGGAACCGCGCCATGCGCTCGGCATCACGAGCGAATGCTTCCGGCAGGACCTTGATGGCTACTTCACGGCCTAGCTTAGGATCACGGGCGCGATAGACCTCACCCATCCCGCCTGCACCGATAGCGGAGAGGATTTCATAGGGGCCCAAGTGGGTGCCGGACTGAATGGGCATAGGTCCCCGGACCTGCTAGTTGGAATCCGCATAGTATAAGTCGGTCATGTCACGGATTGTTATTTTTTGAATTCGAAGGCTTGGTAGCGATACCGGGATTCGAACGTGGAAGCGCCCGTTCCAGTCCGTGCCGCTCCGTGTAAGTTGCTGCCTTTTCAGTGCGGCCTGTAACCGAGATTGCGGTTTATCGCCGTCCGTTGCACCCTGATTCGCGCTATTGGTCCGTTGGTGGTCCCTTGGGACCACTTCTACACCGCGCAATTCAGTCGCCTTCAGGGGGGCCTGGATCTCGTCGGCCAGGATCTGGCTGTGCTCGGCGAGCACGGCGCGGAAGGATGCCGCGTCGATTCGCCGCACCTGAGTGACGGCGGTCACTGCGTATCGAAGACGCTAGACTGGACTGCCCGAAGCCAAATACAAGTAAGATTGACCTGTCGCGTCCAATCAAGTCTTGGCGCACGGCGTGGCGGCGAGCGTTGAAAGACGCCGGGCTGAGTATCCGGTTCCACGATCTGCGCCACGCCTGCATCACCAAGCTCGCGGAGAGCCAAGCGAGCGAGCAAACGATCATGGCAATTGCGGGGCACCTGAGCCGGGCGATGCTAGAGCACTACAGTCACATCCGAATGGCCGCAAAGCGAGCAGCACTGGAAGGCATCGTCAAAAACCAGGCTACTGAGGTCGATTTTCAGGCAGGTGTGAACCAAAACGTGCACCAACTCACAAAAGCCGAATCCAGTGCGTCTGCTAACTGATTGAAAAGGTTGGTGGGCCTGGGTTGACTTGAACAACCGACCTCACCCTTATCAGGGGTGCGCTCTAGCCACCTGAGCTACAGGCCCGCGCAAAAAGTCGCAAGCGTCACCACAATTCTATCATGCCGTTTGCAGGGGGACACAGTCTCGTGGCTTTGCCCGGATCAAAAAACGTACACCGAAGATGCAGGCAAAGGTCGCTCCTCGACGCTAAAGCTTATTCAGACCGTCCAGTGCGGCAACTTTATAGGCTTCGGCGAGGGTGGGGTAGTTAAACACGGTGTCGCGGAAGTATTCGATCGAGCCGCCGTGGGCGAGCACAGCCTGCCCGATATGGACGATCTCGGTCGCGCGCTGGCCGATAATGTGAACGCCGAGCAGCTTTCGCGTGTTGCGGTCGAAGAGCATTTTCAACATGCCGGTCTCGTCGCCCAGCATCATGCTCTTCGCCAGCTCGACATATTTTGAGATGCCGACTTCGTAGGGAACCTTGGCGGCAGTCAGCTTTTCCTCCGTCTGGCCAACCATCGAAATCTCCGGGATCGTATAGATCCCGTAGGGAAACAGTTCCGGCATGTGCTCGGACGGCGCACCGAACATCCGACAACTGGCCAAGCGGCCCTGCTCCATCGAAGTGCTCGCAAGAGCGGGAAAACCGATGACGTCCCCGGCTGCGTACACATGAGGGACTTGGGTCTGGTACGATTCATTCACTTTTACCTTGCCGCGGGAATCGACCTCTAAACCGGCTGCCTCAACCCTCAGCTGATCACCGTTGGCTTGGCGCCCTACGGCGTAGAGCAGCATGTCGGCCTGTACCTTCTTGCCGCTCTCGAGTTCCGCGAAAACGCGGTCGCGTTGCTCGTCAATGCCGACACGCGTGACTTTTTCGCCGAGGCGGAACGTGGTTCCCATTTGCCGCAGATGATAGGCGAGGGCCTCCATGATCTCCCGATCCACGAAATCGAGGATCGTCGGCCGCTGGTCAATGAGAGTGACTTCGACGCCGATGGCAGCCATGAACGACGCGTATTCAAGGCCCACCACTCCCGCGCCCACGACAATGACCTCCCGCGGCAGGCTCGTTGCAAATGTGAACTCATCCGTATCAAGAATGCGCTTCCCGTCAAACGGTATTTCGGGGCTGCGCGCCGGCCGCGTGCCACAGGCGATCAGAATATTGTCTCCGTGCACGATGGTCCTCTCACCGTCGCCTTGAATTTCGACCGTGTGCGGGTCCGCAAATGTGGCTGTTCCCTGATAAATCGAAACGCCATTGCGCCTCAGCTGAGCCCGGATCACATCGGTTTCCCGCGAGATGATCGTGTTTACGCGGAAGGCCAGATCTGGGATGGAAATGTCCCCGTTTCCGCGATAGCTATTACCGTAAAACGTGCGGACGGCGAGTCCGGTCAACTGAAAGATGGCTTCGCGGACGCTCTTGCTGGGGATGGTTCCGGTGTGCACGCAAACACCGCCCATCATCATTCTGCGGTCGATCACGGCCACGCGCTTGCGTAGCTTTGCAGCACAGATCGCACCTTTTTGGCCCGCCGGACCGCTTCCGATGACAACGAGATCGTATTTGAGGTCGCTCATGCTGGTCTCGATGCTGACTCCGATGCTCCGGCTAATGTCCCACAACAAATCTTACAGGAATATGAACGCCGCAGGGCGCAATTCAGCCTCTGAGAGGGCGCCTCGGGAGGCTAGACCCTGGGTGAATCTAGTCGAGTACGATCAGATCGATCTCGACGCGAACGTCGCGCGGAAGGCGGCGGGCCTCGACGGTCGAACGGGCTGGGGGATCGCTTGGAAAATAGCGCGCGTAGACTTCGTTCATGGCAGCGAAATCGCCCATATCTTGCAGGTAAACCGTAGCCTTGACGGTGCGGTCGAGTGAGGAACCGGCCGCTTCTACAATGCCTTTCAGATTCTCGAGCACGCGAGTTGTTTGACCGACGATGTCGCCTTCCACGATTTGTCCGCTCCCCGGATCGAGCGCGATTTGACCGGCCGTGAAGAGGAAGCCGTTGGCCCGAATCGCCTGCGAATAAGGGCCGATCGCTCTGGGAGCCTTGTCAGTAGAAATGACTTCCTTCATGCCACCTCCCTACCAGTTGAAAAGTTCCAGACTACAAGCCGGTCTCCTCGTTAGAAGTGCCGAGCGAATATCGATCGAGGAAATCCTGCGGCAGCCCTTTGTCATGCAACCAGATGCGAAACACTTGGCCAAGACTCCGGTTCGTCGATTGCTCCAGCGCTGCGCGTAGATCGTTGTAGTCGACCTCTTGACCACCGAGCAAAGCCACCAGGCGTGCCAGGCCTTGGCGCACCTCTAGCTCCCCGCAGATGTCCTCCAGAGTGATGTAGAAAAGAGGTGCCTTGGCGAGCGCGATGCGGCGCGGGCCGATCGGATCGGTGAGCGTCGTCATACCGAGAGGTGTTTCATCTGCCCGGGTCCGAGCCTCGTTGTACTGCCGCAAATACTCGAGGACGCGCCGCCGGCGTCCTGCGGAACCGTTCTGAGCTTCTTCGACGACGATCGTTGCATATTCGGGCAGGCCCTCGCCCATACCGATCGATGTACCAGGGCCCGGGTGAATCTCCTCGCCGAACCAATTGCGCGCCAGCGCACGGGTTACAACGTCGAGAAAGGCATCATGGCTGGTGGCCCGTGCAAACGCAGCTGGATTTGCGATCGCACCCCCCGGGAAAGCCACAGCGGCCTCACTCGTTTCGTCTAGGTGCGCGCGCAGTTCGGGCGATTCGACAATATGTGGCCCGACGATTGTTTTGTCGAGCGGGCCAAAGGCCGTTTCAAGCGTCTTCCACGCCAGCGTAACCGGCTCGATTGCGGAAGACAGGTTATCCGGAGGCGGCGACAGCGTCCAGAACACAGCGGAATGCGAACGACGATTCAAGGGCGTGCTTACGTAGCGGCCTGCGACGACAAAGGGTGGCCCAACGGCTTTGCCCAGCTCGAAACGGTACTCCACATCTCCGCTCTCTTTGCTTTGGCCTTTGGGCGTTCCGCGCGCGAGTACGACGAAATCGGCCGGAACGCGAAGCGTGAAGGTGGCCAGAGTGGGCGGTTGGGGACTGGAAGCAAGCAGGTGTTTCGGAGCCTGAAGCTCGGGCAGCCAGCCACCAGCGCCGAGATGAAATTCATTTTCGCCCAACGTGATGAGGGAGCCTGAGTTCTCCGGGGATGCGAATGTGTATTCGATTCCGAGTGTTCGAGCCTGCCCGCGCGTCCAAGGTGACTTAAAGGAAATGCGAAGCATGTTTGGCGGGATGCTTTCGGATACGGGCGCCAAACTAACGGGCGAGCTGGCACCGCCGTCCAGTTCCACACGGAGATCCTTGCGGCCGAATTCTTTTTCGTCCGGAAATCTCGCGTCCAGGAACGTCAGGTCACTGTTGCCGTTGTTCTGAAGCTTGTAGATGACGTGAATCTGCAGCTGGTAAGGCGGGCCGGCAACAAATCGCACCTCATAGGAGGCTTTGAGAATCCGGTAACCTGGTGCGAGGGGGACAGCGCAGGAATATCCACATAGCAGAAGCAAGACTGGGATTAAGCAAAAAGCGAGCGCGCGAGGAACCGGACGATTCAAGATGGAGAGATTTTACCGAGAGCGGATCGCCGGTCCAAGACGGAAAATGGCGAGGCTCCGAAAGACGGTCGCTAGGATCCGGTGAAGCGGCCCAGAATTTCGGCGTCGCTTCCACCATGTCGGCGCAGCGAGGTGATCTCGCTAGCCTTCGAGTCGGGAACGCCGCGCCGTGCCAGTTCGAGCAGCGTCGACTCCCGCACTCCAACGTTCTTCAGTCCCGCCAGAGAGGCTCCCGAGAGAACGGGCTGGTTCAGAGCGCGATGGCGGGCGACCGCGAGCACGGTGGCATCGGAAAGTCCCGCGAGACGCATGGCCTGAAACTCGCCGGCGGAGAGCCCCAACTGATTGAGCCGAGCGAGTTCTAAGAGGGTCTCCTCGCTCACCTGCGCTCGAAACAGCCCCGCGGCGTCCTCTCCGGCATCAAATGGCTGCTTGCGATCGCGAAAAATCTTGAACAGTGCGACGCAGGTTGCGTCGGAAAGACCGCTCGCACGCGCTGCGGCAACCTCCGCCACCTCAGACGTGGTGATCTGAAGTGCGGCCAACTGTCGGATGGAGTCGTAGGACATACCCACCGCATCCAGGGGTTTGGTATCGACAGGGGGAATGCTGTGGCAGCCAGAAGCGAGCAGGACGAGCGCGGCAAGCAACGCCCAGCCTACGGACCGGTAGAGGACCGAGCGGTCCCAAACGCCCGACCGAAGCCGTACCAGAGTAGGCTCCATAGTCTCATTTTACGCCTCGCAAAATGAGACAGACGGTCCTGTAGCGCAAGAGGTAGGAGGGCCAAAGGACCGGTTTAGACATTGTAAACGCGCTCGATATCGAAGACGCCAGAGATGCGTTTGATGCCGGCGACGATGTGCTCGAGCTGTTTGCGATCACGGACATCGAGCGCGACATCGATGCGCGCCCGGGTGTTGTCTTCGCCGCCGCTTTCAAAGGTGCGAATGTTCGCGCCCGTGTCGCTGATGATGTTGGTGATGGCCGCAAGCATGCCGGGACGGTCTTCGGTAAAGATTCGGAGGCGGACCGGGAACTGCGCTTGCGTTGCTCCGGCCCATTCCACGACGATGCGACGGTCCGCCTCATACAGCAAGTTCTCCACGTTCGGGCAGTTCTTGCTGTGCACAGCGATGCCGCGACCGCGCGTGACGTAGCCGATGATGTCATCGCCAGGGATGGGATTGCAGCACTTGGAGCGGTAGACCATCAGATCATCGTGGCCCTTCACCAGAATGGTGGCCTCGTCCATCCCCAGCATGCGCTTGATGCTGGGCTTCGGCTGCAGCTCCTCGGTGAGCGGGGCCAGGGGCTGGCCGCTCACCTTGCTCAACACTTGGCGCGCCGACCATTTGCCGTAGCCAAGACCGGCATAAAGGTCGTCGATTCGGCTGGCGCCATAAACAGAAGCGACACGCTGCCACTCCTCTTGCGAAATCCTCCGCAGGTTGACGCCCGCCTGTCGCGCTTCCTTCTCGAGCAGGCGGCGACCCACATCGGTGGCTTCCTCGCGTTCGTGCAAATTGATCCACTGACGAATTTTGCTGCGCGCGCGGGACGTACGCACAAACGAGAGCCAATCCCGCGAAGGCGTGTGACCCTTCTGGGTGATGACTTCGACGACGTCGCCGTTGGCGAGCGCGTGGCGCAGCGGGACCATCTCCCCATTTACCTTTGAACCCGAGCACTGATGGCCCACTTCAGTGTGAATCGCGTAAGCGAAATCGACCGGCGTGGCCCCTCGTGGTAGAACGACGACGCGCCCCTTGGGCGTGAAGGTGTAGACCTCTTCGGGGTATAGATCGACGCGGAGCGTGGAAAGGAACTCACTGGGCTCCTGCATTTCCTGCACCCATTCGATCAGGTGGCGCATCCAGACGATCCGCTGATCATCGGCCGAGGATCCGGTTTCCGTCCCACCCTTGTATTTCCAGTGGGCGGCAACCCCTTGTTCAGCAATGCGGTGCATCTCCTGGGTCCGGATTTGCACCTCGAAGGTCTGTCCGGAATGGATCACCGTCGTGTGAAGCGATTGGTAGAGATTGGGGCGCGGCATGGCGATGTAGTCTTTGAAACGCCCGGGAACGGGCCGCCAAATCTGATGGATTACGCCCAGGGCCGCGTAGCAGTTCTTCACGGTGTCGGTAACCACGCGGACGGCCAGCAGGTCGTAGATCTGGTCGAGCGTGCGCTGTTGCTTCTGGATTTTCAGGTGTAGGGAATAGAGCTGCTTGGTGCGTCCCTGAACTTCCGCAGGGATGCCATTTTCGACCATTTTCTCGCGGATGCTTTCTTGCACTTCGGTCAAGAACTTGTCGAAGACCTTCTGTTTGCTGGCGACTTTCTTCTGCAAATCGAAGAACGCCTCCGGCTCGAGGTAGCGGAAAGCGAGGTCCTCGAGCTCTCCGCGGATTAAACCCATTCCGAGACGGTTCGCGACGGGAGCGTAGATATCCAGCGTTTCCCGCGCGATACGCTGCTGACGCTCGGACTCTAGATACTCGAGCGTGCGCATGTTGTGCAGACGATCTGCGAGCTTGACCATGACGACGCGCACGTCGTTGACCATGGCAAGCAGCATCTTGCGAACATTCTCTGCCTGGCGGTCCTCTGGTGCGAGCAGATCGAGCTTGCTGATTTTTGTGACGCCTTCCACAATCCGGCCCACATCCACACCGAATTGCTCCGAAATTTTCTCAATTGGGATTCGCGTATCTTCGACGACATCGTGCAGAAGGGCCGCACAGAGCGAGATCACGTCGAGCTTCATGTCCGCCAGCGAGTGTGCCACTTCGACCGGGTGAGACAAGTAAGGCTCGCCGGAAAGGCGCGTTTGCGCCTTGTGCTGCTCGGCGGCGAAATCGTAGGCGCGCCGAAGCAGTTCGAAGTCATCGCCGGGGCGATTGCGGCGGACCTTATCGATCAGCTCGGCAAAGCGCACATCCACCGAGCGCCGCGCAGCCAGAGTGACGGCGGGATGACTGGCCGGATCCATCAGATCATTGTAAACCCTTTGTCCGCTTCCGGCCCGTGCTGTGCCCTGACTTCGAATCCTCGATTGACAATCGCATCCGATGGCACTACCGTCAGCTCATCGGGGATATGGTCATTTTCCGCTGTAGAAGTTCTTTGGTGCGAGTCCTTGGCCGTGCGGCTACGCTGGGGGTCCTGGTGGCACCCGCCGTGGGCTTGAGTGCAGCACAACAGAAGCCGCCGGAACCGGAAAAGTCTGCCGTTGTAGCGGGCGCCAAGTTCTTTAAGGAAAACTGCGCCGTATGCCATGGAAACGACGGCAAGGGCAACGGCCCTCCACCGACCTCTTCCTCATTCACCGAGCTTCCGCCCGATTTGACGACACTGACCAAGCGCCACGATGGGAAGTTTCCTGAGGCCTATGTCGAGTCCGTGCTGCGAAATGGAGTTCCGCTGCCCGCTCACGGTCCGGCGGAAATGCCGGTCTGGGGACTGATTCTTAAAGCGATGACGAAGTCCGATGAAGCCAAGGTCACGCAGCGCATCAAGAACCTGACCGACTATCTCAGGTCTATCCAGGAGAAGTGAGGTTCGACTTCGACTCGTCACTGTCCTTTTTCGACGGGGTAGCCCTTTTCGATCCAGTCCGTGTGGAAGTCCTTCGGAAGCCAAAGCACCTTCGAGTGCGTAAAGCCCATCTCGCGGAGCTGCGCAAGTGCAGGACGGACGTTGGGGCAGCGCGGTAGGGGGCAGCAGCCACAGTAAAGCACGATGGCTCGGTCGCGCGCAGTTCCCTGTGCCCAGTGCCGGAGGTCCGCAAGCCCTTCGGCCGTCGAGCCCGGGCCGTGAAACAGAGCCCCGGGGATGTGTGCGCCGTCATAGAGGAAGCGCGGAGCCACGCACACAACGATCGGCTTGTCTTTGCTCGCGATTTCTTTCACCAGCTCATCCGGCTGAATCGTATCGGAACGAGGAATCTCTGGATTGGCCGGCGGAGCCGTCTGTCCGCCGCGAAGCAGGAGCGCTGATGCGGCTGCAGCGACCACGACGAAGGCGGTGCTCGCCAGAATCCTTCGAGAAACGGAATGACCGACCGTGTTCATCTGACCCATCCTCCTACGGCAGGAGACCGGGAGGGGAGCAAAAAAGAAAACGCCGGACCGCGAAGGTCCGCCGCCGTATGTAGGACCGTGGAGCTATGAACTGGGGGTCAGATTGGCCTTTTTCTGCTTGATGGCCTTGACCCTCTCGACGAGATCGTCGGCTTGCTGTAGGTCGGTGTCGCGCGCTTCCTTGGACGTTTCCATATCGGCCTTTTGGCGATAGAGCAGGTTCAGATAGGCCATGGCGTCGTCATATTCCGTGCGCAGAGTCATCGCTTTTTGCAGGTTGCTGATGCCATCGTCAACCACTGTGCCGTACTTGCTGCTGAACTCCATGGCTAGGGCGGGGGGCATCGGATCGCTTTCCTTGATGGGCTTCTTGGCCTTTTGGTTGTAGGCGTCGCGCATGTCCTTATTGGCCCGGAAGGCCAGCGACCAATCGATCACGCCGACCCAGTAGTAAGGCTCCGGATCCTCCGGTTTGATCTGGATGTGCTTCTCGTGGTAGGACTTCGATTCGTTCAGTTTGGCCGCGTCGAACGGGCTTCCACCCATGTTGTAAAGGATTGAGCCGATCCCATCGATGGCCGCAAGGTTATTCGGATCGTTGTCCAAGATGGCCTTGAACTCGGCAATCGCCTGGTTGCCGTTATTGATGTTCTCTTGGGACGGAGCGCCGGGAACGTACTGGCTGGCATACGCGGTGGCAAGATAGAGTTGGGCGTTCGTCAGCGACGGATCCAACTCCTTCGCCTCTTTGAAATCTTCGATGGCCTGGTCAAATTGTCCGCTCTTGTAGGCGTTCACGCCCTTGTTGAGCCGGTCGCGCGCGCGCAGCTTGTCGCAGCCAGCTCCCCCC
>Ga0187783_10004671_pt1 | contig 10130 bp, 7 predicted proteins | sample 1015_SJ02_MP02_2_FD_132471 | JGI IMG/M metagenome (GOLD analysis project Ga0187783, IMG submission 132471) | Tropical peat soil microbial communities from peatlands in Department of Meta, Colombia - 1015_SJ02_MP02_20_MG | ecosystem: Environmental > Terrestrial > Soil > Wetlands > Peat | place...
CGGATCATGCGCTCACCGCCTGCCGGGACTTTAGTGTCGCAGGCCACCGCGACGATGTAGGAGATACCCGCCTCTTGCAGCCAGTCCCGCAGCCTGCCGTTGTCGCCGTAAGCCTCATCGGCGGTGAACCAGGCGAACGGCAGCCCGGCCTTGATCACACGTTCGACCATCTTCCAAGCCAAAGCCGGCTTGGTAGCGAACTGCGTGTCCTCGCCGATCCCGGCCGTCGCGCAGCGCTGCTCATCCCCGGTCCACGACTTCGGCAGGTACAGTTCCCGGTCAATCAGCACCCGCGTGCCCGCACCGGGCACGGCGTAGGCCAGGAACACCCCGACCTGGCAGTTGGTGATCTTCCCCGCCGTGCCAGTGTACTGACGCTGCACCCCCGCCGAGAGCTTCCCTGACTTCACGAATCCCGTTTCATCAGCGATCAGCACCCCGCCCGGATCACCCAGCTCAGCCGCCACGTAGCCGATCAGCCGGTCACGGACCTCATCCTCATCCCACACCGCGCCGTTCAGCAGCCGCTGCATCCCGTCCGGCGTCGCATCACCAGCGAACTCCGCCAGCGTCCACCCGTTCTTGCGCTCCAGCCCCGACACCAGGCCCAGCAGATACGACCAGGCCCGCAGCCGTGGCTCCCGGCGCACGAACGCCCGCGCCAGCACCCGGCCGAACAAGTCCTCAAGACGATCCAGACAGCCAGCCGGATCCACATCCCCTACGCCCGGCGCGACGGCCGCAGCGCGATCCATCAGGACACTCACACCCAGATGATCACGACGTGCCCGTCAACACGTCACGCCGCCACGCCGATACCGAAGTGCTGCTGCCCTACTAGTCCTGTAGCGCATGCCGCCGTACGTACACATACGGACTGTCGGCGTTTCTACGCTCGCGGCGGAAGTTGTGGCGCACGTAGAGCACGACAGCCCGGTCCCACCCAGGGTTCGGCCAGGGCGTGATGATGGCGACCGACGCCCTGATCCAGCGCATCATCACGGCCTGTACCGTGCGACTGCGCGTATCAGACTCGGTCTGCGACACGCCGCCGTCGAGCACCCGCTCCTCACCGTCCCAGTCGACCTCCTCCGGGCAGCCCGCGACGTCGCCCGTGAAGCGGTTGTCCAGGATGGCCAGCCCCGGATCGAAGGACAGCACGCATCCGTGTCGCGGGATCTCCGTCCCCAGCTCGGTGCCTGCTTGCCCGGCCGGGCCCGCCGACACGATGGTGTCGATCCGCAGCCCGAGCATGATGGCCATCAGGAGGACTGGGATGGCGGCGGCTGCCACCGCAACTGTCCGCACCGCCGCGAACCGCTCCCGCAGCCGAAGCGCGACGGTGCCATAGAGCAAGGCAGCGAACGGAGCCGCGAACGCGGCGTAGTGGTAGTAGTAGCTGGGCGCGCTGTACAGGCCGATGACCGTTGCCACGGTGGCCAGCAGCGCGAACCAGTCGAGTCGGCTCGGGGCCGCGCGGCCGTTTCCGCTGAAAGCCAGCAGGCACAACACGATCATGACCACGATAACTACCGCGAGGACCTGGGCCCCGCGGTGGGCATCCGCCGTGATAAGCGAGTAGAGGCCAGGCAGTCCGGTGAGGTCGGCCATGCGCTGCAGCGGCAAGTATCCCGAACTGCCACGCTCGGCCTGGGTTACGAAGACGTCGCGGATGAAGGCGCCAGGCGAGCCGATGATGAACGGTAGCGAGCAGGCAAGAAACCCGGCCGCGCCGCCGGCCAGCAGCCTGCAGCGGGTCCCGAGCCCCGGTGTCCCGGCAACGCACAGGACGGCGAGGAAGGGCAGAACAGCCCACAGCTTGGTCGCGCCGGCCACGCCGAACAGCACGCCACAGGCTACGATCCGGCGCTGCGACGTGGTGATCTTGTCCCCGTCAAACAGGGAGAGGAGCCCGGCCAGGCAGAAGAAGACCAGCAGAGGCTCCAGGAGCACGGTCTGCGACGCGCGAACCGTCGCCGGGTATGCCGCCATGATCCCGGTCGACACGAGCACCTGCAGGGTGGGCCGGTGCCGCACAAGCAGTCCGGCCAGTACCACATTGGCTGTGGTGACCAGGTCGATGAAGATCCGGGCCGCCTCGAAGCCATGCGCCGTCCCGGCCACGCCGGACAACGCCGCGAAGGGCAACAGCAGCACGCTGACCATCGGCGGCTGGATGAAGGCAAAGTCGCGGTAGGGCAGGATCCCATGCAGCAACTGGAGCGACGCCCCGAAGTACACCCCATCGTCGTACTCGTCGTTCCCCGTCAGGTGACCGTGCATGAGCGACTGCAGGAGCAGCACGCCGAGCAATGCGGCCGCTACGGCCGCTATGACCATCCCATTGCGCCGGCCCCGGCGCCTCGCACCAGCCCGGTCGGCCTGGTAAGCCTCGGCGGGTTCACCGGCCGGCGGCTGCTCCCGCGCCACCCGCGCCTCCGTGAGCCCGGTGGGCCGCCCGCCACTGAGGGCGTCCCCTCCCCGCTGGGCCGTCATATTAGAAGTCCTCCCGCATTCCGCGCTAAGGCGGTAATTGGATCAAGGTGAGGGCCGCCCGCCGGGGCGTCCGGGCAGGCGCGGCTTGATGTCGTCGGTGGCACGCGCACGGCCCGCGCAGGCGCCACCCATCGCTGAACCTAGCGAGCAGATCGAGCCGGTTGCCCACCATCGTAGGGGGCCGGCCGAGGCCGACAGTCCCTAGCGGGTGTCCGCCAGGATGGGAACGACTCACTGCGGCTCACTCTGGGCCGGGTTTTAGTGGATCCTGGACGCGCATGGCCCTGGACCTGCCGGGCGCCGAAAGGACCGACGCTCATGACCAAGCTCGCACTTGTCACCGGCGCCACCTCGGGAATCGGCAGGGCGTTCGCCGAGCGCCTGGCCGCCGACGGCTACGACCTGGTGATCACCGGCCGAAACCACGACCGGCTAGCGGACTTCGCCGCCGCCCACACCGAAGTCAATGTGCGTACCGTCCTGGCTGACCTGTCGACCCAGGAGGGCATCGACAGCATCGCGCAGATCTGCTTGGCCGAGCCGCTGGCGTTCCTGGTGAATAACGCGGGCGTGGCACACTACATGCCGCTCGCCGACTTGCCCGCCGACAAGGCTCGCGAACTTATCTTCGTCAAGGTCCTGGCCCCCACTCTCATCACCCGCGCCGCCGTCCCAGGAATGCAGGAACGCGGCCAGGGCGTCATCATCAACGTGGCCGGCATGATCGCCTTCAGCGGCCCCGCGCCCGCGTCGGTGCTGCCCCGCCGCGCCGTCTACGGCGGCACGCTGGCCTACCTGGTAGCGATGTCCCAGACCCTCAGTGCGGAACTCGAAGGCACCGGCGTCAAAGTCGAGGTCGTGTGCCCGGGCGTGGTGGCCACTGAGTTCCACGAACGCCAGGGCCTCGACCTGAGCGCTGTGCCCCGCATGAGTGCTCCGGACGTCGTCACCGCAGCCCTGCGCGGCCTCGAACTCGGCGAAGTCGTCTGCGCCCCCGGTGTGGAAGACGCGAATGTTCTCGACGACGTGTTCCGGGCCGACCTCACGGCCTTCGGATCGCAGAGCCCCGAGCTCGCGGCCCGCTACCGGGCCAGCTGACCGACCACGCCCGCCGCGATGACCTGGCCGCCTCAGCCCATCCTCGTCACTCTCTGCGCGCGGCGTTGAGACGCAAGACCACCTCGACTACCGCGCCCTCCCCCAGTGACTCCGCCCGCTGCACCGCCACCTTGACCGGCACCAGGTAGCGGCCGTCCTTGGGGAAGAGCGCGGTGGTGAACTCGGTGTCGCCGATGGTGACATGGACCGGCACCTGGCCCCAGTAGATCAGGCCGCTTGCCTCCTCCTTGACATCCTCGCTGTCCTCCGGCGTCATCGCCACGAACAGGTACGGCGCCGGCCCGCGCCACTCGAACACCTCGCCGGTGAAGGACCATTCCATGCGCCCATCATCGGGTATGCGCCGATCACGGAAGACAAGCCCATGCTCAGAACACGCGGCGGGCACGCGGTGACCAGCGGGGCTTCGGGGCTAGCGCCGATACGGCAACGGCCCGGGCCTGCCACGAGGCCCGGGCCGTTGCCGTTGTTGCCGACGGTGCTAGCCGCTCGGGCTAGCTCCCGACCGTGTAGGCGTAGGCAAAATCGTGGAAATCGGAGAACGACTCCGTGTCCCCGAGGGCCGGATCAAGATCCGTCCAGTCCGTCGAGTCGAAGACGCTGAGGATGCCGGTCACCGCAGTGCCCGCAGCTGCCGTTGGCGACAGCGTCGCGGTCAGCGTCCCGGTGGCTCCGGGCGCGAGTTCCAGCGGCGTAGTGGTGTTGCCGCCCGTGATGTCGTTGCCGGACGGAACCAGTTCGAAGAGCCCGATGTGGTTCGTCGTGTTCGTGACGGTGGCCGTGATCGGGACGCTGGCGCCGGTGTCGATGGTCGTCGACGTCGACGTCGGGAGACCCGTCTCAGTCACCGGTGCCAGCTGGTTGTAGGCGACGAACCCCCTGACGGTCTGGGAGAACTCCGTCCCGTCGGTCGTGGGGCCCTGCATCACGTCGATCTCCCACAGGCCCGGCTGGGGATCGGGCGCGATAAGCGAGGCGTTCCCCGTTGGGTTGTCGGGCGTCGGCGTGGTGTCCTGCGCCGTGACGTCGATGTTCCCTGACTCGGTGACAGCAGGCTCGAGGTCGGCTGGCGAGAACAGGTAGTAGTACACCGGGTCGTCGGTGGCATGGTCCGGCGCGTACAGCGACACGTCGATATCGCGCTCACCCGGCGGCACGTCCACGTAGAACGTCTTGATCTGGCCGGGACCGCGAGATACCGAACTGGTCAGGGTGGCGCTGAAGAAGCCGCCATCCGACGGGATGAGGGTACGCCGGGCAATGGGCACCGAGCTCTCCAGCCCGTTCGGGCCGGTGAACTGCACCGACTCGGGCGAATCGCCGGGCGCCCTGGGCAGCGCGATGCTGAGCGGCACGCTCACCGAGCTGCGAGGCGGGATGGTGACGGGCGCCGACGCCGGGCTTGTCGTGAAGTTCTGGCCGCTGGCCTGGAAGGTCACGGTTCCGGTGTAGGTCCCCGGGGTGTCTGGCGCACTCTGCACGTGGCCGCGGCCATTGGCCCACAGGATCTGGGCCGTCCAGAGCCCAGGCGCCGGATGCTCGACCGTGCTGTGCTGGATGTCAGGGCTGCAGCCTCCGTCAACGCCAGTACAGGGGACGTAGTTGGCGGCGCCGTAGTCGTACGAGCTCTGCGCCAGCCTCCCGGCGGGGTCGGTCAGGATGAACGACAGGATGTTGTCATCGCTGTTGGTCGCGTCCGGCCAGCGCATGTCGGCATCAAGCACGTCGACCCCTGGCGGCACGTAGAAGGTGATCGGCGCCGCCGCGGTCGCCCCCTGGGCGGGAATCGGGGCGCTCGGCGACGGGGCGCTGACGTTCTCGGTGACGGGCTGGCCGAGGCTGAAGTCGCCGCCGAGTATCCGGTAGTTGCCGAACACCGTCTCGGCGTTGGAGGACGCGTTGTACAGCGTGACCGACGTGTTGACCGTTGAGCCACCCGGGCCCTGCACGTCGAGCTGGGTCGGGGTGTCCACCAGTTCGGGTGCATTAGAAGTAGCCTCCGACGTCCCTGGCATCTGGCGGGCCGCCTCGACGGCCGCGTACACGTTCAGGAGGCCAGCGCCCTGCTGGTCGGCCGGAGCCCCGATGTCGGTAGCCGTGCTGGTGAGGATCTCCTTCACCTGGGCTGGCGTCGGGGTGGCACCGCCGTGGGTGTCCCGGTAGGCCTGGATCACGTCGGCGGCAGCGCCGGAGACGAACGGGGCTGACTGGCTGGTGCCGCCAAAGGCCTCAGTCGGCAGCGGCAGCGGCGTCTGGCCCTCGCCGGCGGCAGCCAGCGCCAGGTAGCCGGGGGCGACCAGGTCCACTACGTCGCCATAGGGGGTCGTACCGCCCGACGACAGGGTCGTCATGTTGTCGTCTTCCCAGCCCTTGGTGTAGCCATCGGCCTGGGCGAGCAGCCTGAGGTCGTTCGTCCCGCCGACGTCGATGACGTTGGGGTCATCGGCGGGGGCCTCGACGGTGCCGGTCGAGCCGCTGTCTCCCGCGCTCTCGACGACGACAACGCCCGCTGCCACCATGGCGTCGTTCGTCGGGACGAGCAGGTCGTCGTTGGCACCCGGCAGGGCGCCATAGCCGTAGGACTCGGAAACGACGTTCACACCCTCGTTCACCGCGTTCTGCAGGCCGGCGATCACCTGCGACTCAGGAGCCACGATCTGGCCAAGCGAGTTGGTGTCGGTGAAGTAACCGGTGGAGACCAGGGAGGCGCCGGTCGCGTCACCCACGATCCGGAAGGTGCAGTTCGCGGGGAAGTTCGCGTATGGCAGCTGAGAGGCGTAGGTGTAGGTAACAGTGCCCTGAGCCGCGATGGTGGAGACGTCTCCGTTGAACTCGTCGGTGAAGACGTTCATGTTCTCGTTCGGGGCATCGATGATGACGTGCTGCCCGTCGGGCCTGATCATGTTTGGGTTCCCGGCCAGGTAGTCGGCCTCGACGTTCCCGACGATGACACCCTGACCCGTCGCGATCCTGGACGCCTCGAAGGGGTCGTTCGGGTTGCTGGACGCGTCGTGGATGCTGGTGAGACCTTCGGGCTCCACCAGCGGCTGGCTTGGAGATGTGCTGCACAACTGCTGCCCGTCGGCCGCCGTTGCCCCGATGGTCGACTTCTGAACCCGGGAGGCAGCCACGGTGTTCGTGGCGGAGGTGGCGTCGCCGATGATGATCGTTCCGTCTGGAACGACCGACTTGACGCCGGGAGTGTGGCTGAGTGCCTGTGCCTCCGCGGCCGGCATTGTCGCCGCGACAGCGTTCAGGAGCGAAAGGGTCGTGATATGCGTGGCCCGGACCTGCTTCAGCTGGGCTACCAGGGGAGCCTGCATGGATGCGGCAGTGGACTCTCGGGCCTGCCGGTGGGCCCGGTTCGCGGGCAGGCTAGTGAGCTGGTTGTCGAAGACGACCACCATGCGCTCTTGCTTGCCGGACGAGCGGGCGGTGACCTGGTTCGGGCTCAGCTTGGAGAAGCTGGGCCCTGGCACACTGGCTAGCGCGGTCGAGCCGGCCGCCCAGGCGGTACCGGTCAGCGCTGCGACGCCGAGCGCGGTCGCACCGAGCAACGAAGCAGCCTTGCGGGTGGTTAAGGGCATAATCCTGACTCCATTCCGAAAGGTGGCTGATCACCGCCTGATCGTTCCATATGACGGTGGTTCATCGGAATAGCTAGCGGAACACCCAACCGAGAACCTGTCACCGGGTTCCATTTCGCCCGGCGGTGGTGAGCGCTGGCCGGTCGGATTACGAACCGAAAGGAGTGCCCGTTTCCGGCCTATTCAGTAGTGCGGCGCCGGAACAGCCAGGCCGCGCATGGTGCGGCGACCACCAGGATGAACGCTGACCATGCCAGGGCAGCCAGGACAGGGTGCTGCATCGGCCAGGCGCTGATCGTCGAGGACGGGTTTGGGTTCCCCCAGAGCTGGCGGACCCCAGCCGTCACTGCGCTGACCGGATTCCAGTCGGCAACGACTCGAAGCCATCCCGGCATGTGCACGGTCGGGATCATGGCGTTGGAAACAAATGCGAGCGGGAAGACCACGATGAAGCCAAGCGAGGCCGCTGACTCCGGGCTCTTGCTGTTGAGCCCGACGCACATCGCGATCCAGGTCAGCGAATAGGCGAAGAAGAGCGCGAGGGCGAAACCACCGGTGATCGATCCCAGGCTGGCATCCGGCCGCCATCCGACCACGAGCCCGGTCACGCCGACGATGAGGGCGCAGAGACAAAAGGTGGTGAGGTCGGCAACGGACCGGCCGACGAGGACCGACGCGCGCCACATCGGCAGGGCGCGGAACCGGTCGATGATTCCCTCGTGCAGGTCGGTGCTCAGCCCCACCCCGGTGCCCATGGTGGACGTCACGAGGTTGAGGGAGAGCAAGCCTGCCAGGACGAAGTCCTTGTACGTCCCGTGCGGGATGGGGATGCCGCCACCGAAGATGTAGACGAACAGCGCGGTAAACAGGATCGGCTGCACGGTGACGTCGGACAGTTGCGTCGGCTCACGCGCGATGTGCACCAGGTTCCGCCTGGTCATCGCCCAGACGTCGCGGAGCCGCCGCGCCCTGGTGGTACTCGGTTCGTGCGAAGGCGCCGCTCCGGCCGGCGCTGCCGCCGTGGCTGCCGTCATGCGCGCGCTCCTTCCGGCACCTGGCCTGCGCCGCGCCGCCGCCCGCTCGCAGGCTCGCCGGGGGCACCGTCACCGAGATGGCCTCCGGTAAGGGCGAAGAAGACGTCGTCGAGCGAGGGCTGGCGGACCTCCACGTTGTCCACGACGATGCCGGCATGGTCCAGCGCGCGGACGATCGACGTGGCCAGCCCAGGAACCGGGTCGACGCCGGCACCGAGGCGCCGGCCGTCATCGCTCACCTGCACCGGCCCGCTGACGAGCGGGGCGACGGTCGCGACGGCGTCGGGAGAGGGAGCCGTCAGGGTCACCTCGAGGCGAGCGCCCCGGCTGGCCTCTTTCAATGCGCTGGGCGTGTCGTCCGCAACCACGATCCCCTTGTCGATCACGACGATCCGGTCCGCAAGCGCGTCTGCCTCGTCGAGGTACTGGGTGGTGAGGAGCACGGTGACACCCTCGGAGAGCAACTGGCGAACCGCATCCCACACACGCTGGCGGCTGGCCGGGTCCAGACCGGTCGTGGGCTCGTCGAGGAATAGGACGAAGGGTGCAGGACAGGCGGGTGAGGGGCGGGCCATGAGGCTGGCCGCCACGTCAAGCCGGCGGCGCATCCCGCCGGAATAGCCGTTCACGACCCGGTCCGCCGCGTCGGTGAGCTCGAACTGCTCGAGCAGTTCCCACGCTCTCGCCCTCGCGACCTGCCTGCCCATGCCGCTCAGCTCGGCGACGAGGACGAGGTTCTGACGTCCGGTGAGCAGCCGGTCGAGCGTCGCGTCCTGTGCCGCCACGCCGATGTACCGCCGGACCTTCGCGGGATGGCGGACGACATCGATCCCGGCCACCGCCGCCCGGCCGCTGTCGGGCAGCGCGAGCGTCGTGAGCACGCGCACCGCCGTCGTCTTGCCGGCGCCATTGGGGCCGAGCAGGCCGAGCACGGTTCCCGCCGGTACCGAGAAGTCCACCCCGGCGAGAGCCCGGGTCTCGCCATAACGCTTGGTCAGCGCCTCGACTTCGATCATCACTTGGCTCATCGGTGCCACCTAGCCAGCCAGGCTGACGATGACCCCGCGAAACGCAGAGCACGATCAGCGCGAGCCATCGCACGGCAATCAAGATGCGCGTCTCGCATCTAACTTGGCCTCAAGCTAGCAGCCAGCGATAAGATGCGCAAGTCGCATCTGGGAGCTGGGATGAGCCGAGCAACTACCTCCACGTCCATGCACAGAGACCGGCATCGCCCGCCGCCGGCCCGGCGCCGCCGCGGCGCTGCGCTCGATGCGGCCCTGCTCGAAGCCGCCTGGGACGAGCTACGCGCGGTCGGCTATCCCCGGTTCACCCTCGACGGCGTCGCCTCGCGCGCCGGGACCAGCCGGCCCGTGCTCGCCCGGCGCTGGTCCAACCGCGCCGAACTGCTCATCGCCGCCCTCCGCCACCGCTCCTCGTCCGCGGCCCAGGCCCCGCCGGACACGGGCACGCTGCGCGGCGACGTGCTCGCAGTGCTGCGCCAGATGTCGGCTGCCGTCGGCGAGATCACCGGCGTGCTCAGCTTCCTGTTCGCCGACTACTTCAGCGCCACCGGGCGCCCGCCGTCAGACATCCGGGAGCAGGCGATCGCCGGTGGCGGCAGCGTGATGACCACGATCATCCAGCGCGCGGTCGAGCGCGGGGAGATCGATCCGAGCAGGCTTACCCCGCATATCGCGTCGCTACCGGTCGACCTCGTGCGGCACGACCTGATCATGAACCTGGCGCCAGTGCCCGACCAGACCCTGACCGAGATCGTGGATCAGATCTTCCTGCCCCTGGTTGAGCCGCGATCGTAGCCCCGACAGCTTTCCTGGTCTCCCCCGAGCCTGATCAAAAGCACCCTCGTCAGCCCCCAGAGAACCGTGAAGGA
>Ga0187783_10004672_pt1 | contig 10128 bp, 7 predicted proteins | sample 1015_SJ02_MP02_2_FD_132471 | JGI IMG/M metagenome (GOLD analysis project Ga0187783, IMG submission 132471) | Tropical peat soil microbial communities from peatlands in Department of Meta, Colombia - 1015_SJ02_MP02_20_MG | ecosystem: Environmental > Terrestrial > Soil > Wetlands > Peat | place...
CGCGTTGGGAACGTAGGTGACGTAGAAATTCGGAACGACGCCGAGCACACGCTGATGCTCTTCGACTTTCAACTGCTGCTCGGCGATCTCTTCGGTCGGCAGCGTGACCTTCACCTGCGTGACGTTCGGCGCGACAGCCAGGGTGATCTGCGGGACCTGGTAGATCTGCCCAGCTTCGAGCGTTCCGTGCACGGACTGTGTGGCAAGACCTGGCGCCGCGATGGTCAGCACAAAGCGGCCCGGCGAAACATTCGGAATCAGAAAGTTCCCGTCATTGTCGGTTACCGCGTCTAGTTGCGGAGAAGGCGGCCCGTAGGTAAGGCTTATGTGGGCGCCGGCGACTGCCGCTCCCGACTGATCGACGACGGTGCCACTGATGATTCCGGACAGCTGATCCGAGGGCGGACTGCTCGGTGAGGCGGCTGCGCCGGTCTGATGGACGGGATCGCTTTCGAATGGGAAATGCAAACCCGACTGTCCGGCCAGAGCCAAGGCCGGAAAGCTAAAGGCCAAAAGAGCCATCAGGAAAGATACCGGTATGGGCCTAGCGAGCACCTGCATCCGAACGGTCCCGCCCGGGATTCTATCGCGCGACTGCCTCTCCGCCAAGTTCACGCCGATTCCTCATCTAGCTTTTCCATTTTCTCTCACCGAAGTTCCATTCTCCTAGAAGCAGGTCGGCGTCTATTTTGCAAACCGACACCCGTACGCTGCGCCGCACCGCCATGGCTTTACTTACGATGCGGGTTTCGGGGATGGTGTTTCGCCGCTCGGTAGGAAAACGAAGCGCTAGGCAGAGCGTGTCCACCCGTTTCTTCCCTGGCCTGCGGCCGGGAGACGAGGGTCACAGCCAACGCGGGCCCTTTTCGCGGGTTCACGAACCGGCGTCGGCGCGGAGAAGTTCTTCGACGCGCTGAATATCCTCCGGGACGTCGACGCTAACCGCATCGTACTCGGTCTCGACCACGCGGATGCGGAATCCGTTCTCAAGCCACCGCAATTGCTCGAGCTGTTCGGCGCGTTCGAGTTCTCCGGGAGGGAGGGTGGGAAATTCAAGCAGCGCGTCGCGACGGAAGGCGTACAGCCCAATGTGTTTCCAGTGCGTCACGCCGCCGCCGGCATGCCCCTCGCGGACCCAGGGTATCGGCGCATGTGAAAAGTAGAGCCCATTTCCGTCGAAATCGCGGACGACCTTCGTGACATGCGGGTCCATAATGTCGTTCTGACGCGTGATGGCGGAGCAGGGAGTAGCGATCTGGATGGTATCGTCTTCCCGCATTTCCGAGACGACGGCGTCGATCGTCCCCGGATCGATCAAAGGTTCATCACCCTGAACGTTGACGTAAATCTCGGCCGGCACATGAGCGGCGACTTCGGCTACACGGTCCGTCCCGCTGCGATGGTCCCTTCGGGTCAGCAGGACGTCGCCGCCGAAGGCTTCCACCACAGTCTTGATGCGCTCATCGTCCGTCGCCACGATGACGCGAGTCAAAGTCTGGGCCTGACGGACCCGCTCGACCACGTGCTGAATCATGGGTCGGCCGGCGATAGGGGCCAGCGGCTTTCCGGGCAGGCGCGCCGAGGCATAACGCGCGGGAATGACGGCGATTATGTTCCGGTGTCCGGGTATGTTCATGTGCGCGTGGCCTCAACAGCCATCCGAAATCTTAACACCAGAGGCGGGATGAGCGGCCAGCGATATGGAATTACCCTCATCGATTCAGGGGCTCGCGCGGCACCGCACGCCCTCGAGGGCGTGCGGCCGGGCAAAACGCACTCGGCGCAGGCGAAGAGCGGCAGGGAGAAGTGGGGGTAACTATCTGTGGGATTGTGATGTTTGATTTGGTTCCTGTGAGTGGTAGAATCCGCTCAACGACGGTTGCGGGGGTACCTTGGACGAACTTGCGGCGCGGTCACGCCCCAGTTGGATTCCCGGCCGTGCAGGTTTGCTCCTGATTCTTCTCCTTGCTCTCCCGTTTGCCGGACCCGCCCGGGCGCAGGACAGCGCCGGGCCGGCAAAGCCTGAGATCCTGAATCCCCAGCGAATTCAAAAGGGCAAGCCGCTCACCACGGAGACGGAAATGACGCTCGTCAACGTGACGGTGACGGACCCCTATGGGCGGTTGGTCACCGGCCTGGAGCAGGAAAACTTTCGTGTTTTCGAGGACGGCGTCGAGCAGGAGGTTGACCGCTTTTCAAGCGAAGACGTTCCGGTTTCGATCGGCGTGATCTTCGACATGAGCGGCAGTATGGCCGACAAGATCGACAAGTCGCGCCTCGCCGCAGTGCAGTTTTTCCGCACGGCCAATCCGCAGGATGAGTTTTTTCTGATCGATTTCAACGATCGCGCTCAACTGGTCAGCCCTTTCACGGAGAGCGTCGAAGAGCTGCAGAATCGGTTGATGTACACCTCCGCGCACGGCATGACGGCGCTTTTTGACGGGATTTATCTCGGCCTCAGCCAGATGAAAGGAGCACACAACACAAAGAAAGCTTTGCTCATCATATCCGATGGGGGAGATAATCATAGTCGTTACACGGAAGCGGACGTTCGCAAGTTCGTGCAGGAAGCGGATGTCCAGATCTATGCGATTGGGTTGTACGAGCCGGACGGTGGTCCAACCCAAGAGGAACGCGAGGGCCCTGCTCTGCTTTCCGAATTGACTCAGATGACGGGCGGGCGGACATTCGCTGTACACAGCCTGAACGATCTTCCGGATATCGCGACCAAAATCAGCATGGAGTTACGCAATCAATATGTCATTGGATATAAACCCGCCAATCACGCCCACGACGGAAAGTGGCGAAAGATCAAAGTCAAGCTGCGCCCGCCGAAGGGGCTCCCGCCGCTCAACGTCTTCGCGCGAACCGGATACTTCGCGCCGGGACACTAATTCTCCAAGATTCCGATTGATGCGCAATCCCCTTTTGCTCGTCTTGGCCCTGTTTGTTAGCCCTTGGCTCGGCGCGCAGCAACAACAACAGACCACCGTAATCCCTCCCCCGCCGCCCCCGCCGACGAGCACCAGCGAGGATCAAGCCCACCACATCGTTACGCGGACCGATATGGTCGTGCTACATGCGACGGTGACCGACGCGAAAGGCAATTTCGTCTCCGACCTTCAAAAAGATAACTTCCGCGTATTCGAAGACAAGATCGAGCAGAAGATTTCGGTCTTTCAGCGTGCGGACATTCCCGTAACCATGGGACTCGTGATTGACAACAGCGGCAGCATGCGCGAGAAGCGCGCGCAGGTGAGCGCGGCGGCTATGACCTTTGTGAAGACGAGCAATCCGCAGGACGAGGTGTTCGTCGTGAATTTCAACGACGAGTACTACCTCGACATCAACGAGGATTTCACGAGCAATCAGCAGGAGCTTCAAGAAGCGCTGGATCGCATCGATTCGCGCGGCAGCACGGCCCTGTACGATGCCTTGATCGGATCACTCGACCACTTGAAGAAGGGGCACAAGGACAAGCGCGTTCTTCTCGTGGTTACCGACGGCGATGATGACGCGAGCCGCGAGACGTTCGAGTATACGATCAAGGCGGCCGAGCAATCCGACGCCGCCATCTACTGCATTGGGGTCTTCAGCGATGATGATCGCAAGAACGACAAGCGCATGGTCCGGCACTCGAAAAAGGTGTTGACCGAGCTGGCCGAGGCCACCGGAGGGATGGCCTACTTCCCCGATAGCCTTGACCAGGTCAACCCCACCTGCGAGCAGGTCGCTCGCGACATTCGGAACCAGTACACGCTCGGCTACTATCCGACAAATACGGCCAAGGATGGGACATTCCGCGCCGTCCAGGTGCAACTGATGGCGCCTCCTCGCAGCCACGGCAAGCTGTCCGTCCGCACCCGCACCGGCTACTACGCCCAGCACACCGCTACGGCGCAAGGTCAGTAGCCGCTACCCCCGAGGACGTCTTGACGATCGCCAGAGTGCGTTCGCACGTCTGCGGCGATGTGCCGCAGCCGAGGGATCGGGCCGGGGGCGGAGATTCAGCGCATCCCCGCTCACAGCTCGGCCAGGAAGCTCGTGCCGTGGGGGATGAAGGCTCCGAAGTTGTCGGCCACGGTCTGACCCATGTCGGCGAGGGTTTCCCGGACGCCAAGATTCGCTCCGCCTTGTCTCCCCAGGTGATAGGCCAATACGGGGACGTATTCCCGCGAATGATCCGTGCTGGGGTTGGACGGGTCGGGGTCGCACCCGTGGTCGGCAGTGATGATAAGCAGGTCGGACGTGCGCAGGCCATCAAGCATGGGACCGAGCAGCGCATCGAACTCCTCGAGCGAGCGGGCGAACCCTTCGACGTTCTTGCGATGACCGTAGAGCATGTCGAAATCGACCAGGTTAGCGAAAATCAATCCTCCCTTCTGGTCCGCCAGCGCGCCCGTCAGTTTGCCCATTCCGTCGGCGTTGTTTCTGGTGGTGAAGTAGTTCGCGAGGCCCCGGCCGTTGTAGATATCGTGGATTTTGCCGATGCCAAGAGCGGGCACTTGGCGCTCGGCCAGCACGTCGAGCAGCATGGGGTGGGGCGGGTCGACGGCATAGTCGTGGCGGCGCTCGGTACGCTTGAAATCGCCCGGCGCGCCGGTGAATGGACGCGCAATCACGCGTCCTACGCGATGCGGGCCGTCGAGCAGCTGGCGCGCAATTTCGCAAAAGCGGTACAGCTCAGGAACTGGAATCACCTCTTCGTGCGCGGCGATTTGAAACACGCTGTCGCCCGATGTGTAAACGATGGGAGAGCCGGTGCGGAGATGCTCTCGGCCGAGTTCCTGAATGATTTCTGTCCCGGACGCGGGCCGATTGCCGAGCGTGCGGCGTCCGATCCGGCGCTCGAATTCGGCCAGGAGCTCGCGCGGGAAACCGTGGGGGTAAACCGGAAAGGCGCTCTCTAGCCAGATGCCAGCCATTTCCCAGTGGCCCGTCGTGGTGTCCTTGCCCGGAGAGACCGTCATGCCCTTCCCGTAGGATCCCTCGGGTTTGGTTGGGGGGATAAGGTGCGCGAGCGGCTTGATGTTGGCCAGGCCAAGACGCAGCAGATTCGGCAGCTTGAGCGCGCGCGAGCGCGCGACGTGGCCAAGCGTGTCGCGGCCGACGTCGCCGTACTCGGCGGCGTCGGGCAATTCGCCGATGCCTGCGCTATCGAGCACGATCCAGATCACGCGTTCGAAGTTGGCGTTTCCCTTCATCATTTCCATTCGAAGGATTGGGTTAGGCCGCCGATCAAGACATCGAACGTACCAGGCTCGAGGACCGGGGTGTTCTCCAGGCCGATGAAGGACAGGTCGTCAGGGGTGAGTGCGAAGGAAATTCGGCGCGCTTCACCGGGCTCGAGATCGACCTTGGCAAAACGCTTCAGACGCTTGAGGGGCGGAGTGATACTGGCGAAGCGTTCGTGCAGGTAGAGTTCGACAACTTCCTTCCCTTCGCGCCCGCCGGTATTTTTCACCGTGACGTCCACTTGAATCGTCTGGCCGCCTGAGGCTGTCGCGGGCGAGACGTGTAAATCGGAATAAACGAAGGTCGTGTAGCTAAGGCCAAAACCAAATTCAAATTGCGGCATCGCGAGGGTTCTTCCCGGACCAAAATCAGCTCCCAGGAAGGTCTTGTGGTCGTAGGTAAACAGGCGATTCGGCCACCGCGGATAGCTGATGGGCAACCGTCCGCTCGGATTCACGTCGCCGAAGAGCACGTCTGCAATCGCTTCCCCACCTTCGCTGCCGGGGTTGTAAGCCAAAAGGATGCCTTTCGCATCGTCGGCGATGGTGCGTATGATGCGCGGGCGTCCCTCGGTCAGCACTAGCACCACTGGCTTGTGCGTGGCTTCCAGTTTTCTGATTAGGTCCAGCTGCGCATCAGGCAGCGTGAGATCGGGGATGTTGCCCGGCGTTTCGGCGTAACTCCATTCGCCAATGCACGCGACGATCGCATCGGCCCGCGTCGCGCCCTCGACTGTTTTGGTCACGTCGAGTTCCCGGTCGAAGGTGGTACCGGGAATATAGGTCACGTTCGTCGCACCGATCTTTTGCTCGATGGCCTTCAGAGTTGTCACCGAGTCGTTCGGGAACAAGCTCGCCCGATCGCCCTCCCAGGTGCGGCTCCAACCGTTGTTCAGCGGGACCAGCGAATCCGCGTCAGGGCCCGTCACCAGGATGTGCGCCGTTTTCAAGAGCGGCAGGATGCTGCCTTCGTTTTTGAGCAGGGTGATCGATTCACGGGCGGCGTCGAGACTGACCGCGCGGGAGGCCGCCGAGCCGATCACCGTTTGGGAACCGACGCCGCGAAGGGGATCGTCGAACAGGCCGAGTTGAAACTTGACGGTGAGAATTCGTCGCACGGCTTCATCGATGCGGCTCACGGGAACCGCGCCTTCTTGCACAAGCTGCAACAACAGATCGCTGAAGCTGTAACTGCTCGGTACCATGCTCATGTCGATGCCGGCCAGGATGGCGATGCGTGTGGCGTCCTTCTCGGTGGGCGCGATGTGGTGCACAAAGACGAGGTTCCGGATGTCTCCCCAATCGGACACCGCGAAGCCCTGGAAGCCGAGCTCGTCGCGCAAGACGTCGGTCAGAAGAAATCTGTTGGCGTGTCCGGGAATTCCGTTGACTTCGCTCGAGTTCACCATCACCGTGTGTGCCCCGGCCTTCAGAGCTTCCGCAAAGGTCGGGAGGAAGTATTCGCGCAGGGTTCGTTCCGGAATCAGGGCGGGACTGCGGTCGCCGCCGTTCGTCGGATCGCTGTAGCCCACGTAGTGTTTAAGGGAGGCGGCAACGTTGACCGGGCTTGACAGGTCGTTCCCTTCGTAACCGCGAACCGTGGCCACCCCCATCACCATCGCTAGATAGGTGTCTTCCCCGAAGGTTTCATACAGCCGAGGCCAGGGCGGTTGGCGGCCGACATCGAGCACGGGAGAAAAGCTCCAGGGAACCCCCGCTTTGCGCGTTTCGGCCGCAGAAATCTGGCTGCCGCGCAGGAGGAGCTCGGGATTCCAGGTCGCGGCCATCCCGAGTGGCTGAGGAAACAGCGTGCTACCAAGCACGTAATTGGCCCCGTGAATCGAGTCGAGGCCGTAGAGAACGGGAATCTGAAGGCGTGTTTTTCTGGCTTCCTCCTGAATCGCGCCGATCATCTGCTGCCATTTCGCGACGGGAAGCGCTTCGTCGTTGACGTTCAGAATCGATCCAACACCGTAGTCGGCGACGGCCTTGTGGAGCTTCTCGTTGTCGATCTGCATCGTTTGACCCCTGCCGTCGGTAATCATGCCGATTTCGAGCTGGGTCATCTGGCCGATTTTTTCCTGCAGGGTCATTTGACTCAGCAGCCTTTGAACCTGCAAGGAGAAGTTGCTGGCGGGAGGCCCAGCGGGAACGAGGCTCCGCTCAAGGAAGGATTGGCTGTCGACCAGGACAGCCGGCGCCCGGCCAGGGGGGCGTTGTGCCGGCAACAACCCCCACGCGAGAGAGCACAGGCAAGCTGCAGAAACGATTTTGTAAAGACATTTTTTCATATCGCCTAGGTCCGTTCCTCCCGGGCGAGCAATATACATTTGCCGAGTTCGAAATCCAAATGCGGCGTAAGGGCCTCCCCTTCTGCTATATCGGGAATGGAGCCCGCGGCAGGCGAGGGCGAACAGCCGGGCGTCCGTTTAAGAGCCGTCGGGATCCAGGAAGATCCTGCCGCCTTCTGCCTGCGGCCAGGAAATCTACTACAGCGATTTCCCCAAGAGCTTTAGTAGTAGTCCGTATTCAGCGGAGCCGCTGCATATGGTTCATTGAGAGGCAGCTCATGTCTCATTACCGTGCTCTAGGCGCCGGGCTATCCCGCAGGGGTTCGCAACCATCCTTTGTCCGCGTGTCCAAGCCTCGCAAGCTCCTCCCAGTGCAATTCGCAGGTACGACGTGGTTCGGCGCCCTGGAGCGACCGCCTCTCGCTCCCTCGCAGACGACTCGGGAACGGCCCCGACTCGTTCGACTGCGACCCGTCGGTGGGATACTGAGCCGACCTCACAGCGCATTGCCGCCATGGTGACTCGCGCCGCGGTCTGCCTCTGCGCCCTTCCGAGTTCTGCGCCGTACCGGCCCGCTCGTGCTTTCAACCCGGCTGTTCTTGCCTGTCCTTCCGCCGTTTGTCGACGTGTCTGTCAACGCGTTCGATTCTCCGGCACACCTTGGAGCGGTCGTTCATTCTCGTTGCGCCGGGTTGGGAGGCTCGAGGGCCGGTTGGACCGAACAAAACGGTCTCGTCGAACGCGCGGCCTGTAGTAGAATGGAGGCGCCCCGCCCGAGGATAGTGACCAAATACTAATACAATAAGGGTAGTCGATCACTAATAGTAGAGGGAGTGAGTGAAGGACCGTATTCTGCTACTATCGTTTCTATGTGTATCTAATCACGGCAAACACCCCAACACACAACGAGTGACCTTGGCGACTGTTATGGTCGCCTGAAGATTGCCAGAGCAAGAAAAGGAATATCCGAATGGGCGCGATTCCGGCAGCGGAACCGACAGGAGCCATGAGCGGCCCCCAGCTGGTTCAGCCAAGCCCTTTTCCTCCGCCCGAAAAGGTCGCTGAACCTCCGGCCTCGACGGACATCGGTCTTGAAAACACGGCAGCGGGCGCGGTCATGCCTTCGACCCTGTCTCTGCGCGTGTTGAAAGGTCCGCTATTGGCGGCCGAACGCAGCGCAGTGCTCGCCGAATATACACGCGTCACGGGAGTTCGCGTCACCGTCCAAAATTTCGCGCGGTGGGCCGAAGAAAGCCCGGACGGGCCGGCACTCCATGCATTTCTCGAAACGCGCCGCGGACGCCTAGCGGGACACTGCTGCCTGGTGCCCCTCCGCATGCCGATGTCGACGGGCGATGTGAAGGTGGGTGTGCCGCGGTATTTCTTCGTTTCCGCCGACCATGAATTGGGGCGCGTCGAGGGACGCGAAGTCTCCCATCAGTCGATCGAGACGACGCTCCTCGCCCAACTCTACGGGCATGCCGCCAGGGAGGGCTGGAGTCCGATTTTCGTTCACCCGGCGCCAGAAGAGCGCTTATTTCATCGCGCGGCGGGATGCCGAACCATCGCTCTCCCCGTGCGCGAATGCATATTTGTACTCAATCCTGCGCAGGCTTGGCGCTACTCGCGGAGTCTGGCGCTAAACCAGAAGATGGGCTTTGTGGTCGCGACCGCAATGCAGCAGGGGTTCGCGCGTTGCATGTTGCCCTTCGCAGCTCGGAACGGACGGGTGCGGAATGCGCGAATCGGAGAACCCGCCCGGAGCTTGAGTTCGCGATCCGAGAGCGGGTTCGTCTCGAGCGAAGAAGAACGCTTTCTTAAGTGGCGATATCCCCACGGCATGTACTCGCGATTGGTGGTGGGCGATGCGTCGGAGTGCTACGTTATCGCGCGCAAGGGTTCGGCGCACCAAGCCCTGCGAATTTGTCAGTGGCATGGGGCATCGGATCGATACCTTCCCTCGCTCGTTAAGGGACTCATAAGGGAAGCAGCGCGCACCGGATCTGCCGGTGTCCATTGGTCGGTCTACGGAAATGGCGCCGAGCAAGAGAGGATCGTCGGGCATCTTGGCAGGCAGCACTTCTACCCCATCTCTCGGAATGTTCGCGCCCTGGTTTATTCGTCGAAGGAAGAATTCTTCTCTCCAGAGAACTGGAATCTCTCCGATTCGCTGGTTAGCCTTCCCGATTGATCTCCTCCTTTCCTCACGGCCTGTTTTCTTCTATTCACGACATTGAAACCGTCCTTTAACAAGCAAAGACCAGAGTCGAAAGCCAGGTAACAAATACCTTTGCCCGGGCGAGGTGTAGATGTCTTTGCATGCTTCACGAGGACGGTCTCTCTGGCGTCATGGCCTGAGCTTGGCCTCGCTGACCGTCCTCGAGTTGACCCTGGGATCGGCTGTAACCGTGGCCCGACACGGCGGCAATCCGCAAATTGACCCGACCAAGCCCCGCGAAGTCGCGAGCGGTGGCACGCGCGGGACCGAAGAATGCCCGCGTCCGTCGGAGGGCAGCATGGTGGGCGAGCCAGAAGAACTCCGCAGCCGGAACGGCGTTTTAAAAGTGGATCTGAGCTTTCGCAATTCCCTCTCCCGGGACGGC
>Ga0187783_10004673_pt1 | contig 10128 bp, 11 predicted proteins | sample 1015_SJ02_MP02_2_FD_132471 | JGI IMG/M metagenome (GOLD analysis project Ga0187783, IMG submission 132471) | Tropical peat soil microbial communities from peatlands in Department of Meta, Colombia - 1015_SJ02_MP02_20_MG | ecosystem: Environmental > Terrestrial > Soil > Wetlands > Peat | place...
ATACACCCAATGGCTTGCGGGCGGTGGCGTGAAGGCAGGAACGACCTTCGGCGAAACCGATGCGATCGGCTTGCAGTCATTAGGGAAAAAGGTGGACACTTACGATCTGCACGCAACTGTTCTGCAACTGTTGGGGCTCGATCACCTCAAAACGATATATTTGCGGGCTGGCCGGGCGGAGCGTCCAACGGTCGTCTATGGCGAGGTGGTGAATGAGCTGCTGGCCTGATTCTCGCGCCCTCTGATAGCGCCGCACCGACAGACAGCGCCGGGAAGATTACGTCCTTCCGGCGCTTGCCGTGTTTTTAAAAATTCGGATGATCCACAAATCTGCCTTCTCCCATAACGGGAGGCGCTATTAGCGCAGCTTGGTGCTCAAGCTAGGTACCCAACTGCAAGCGCCACGAACCAATCAGTCGATCGGCTAACTCTCCTTCAAAACGGAAACAATCCATGACTCCCAGGCTGCTTAGGTTTATTGGCGGCGCTTCTGCCCTGATCCTGGCTAGCACCGCATTCGCCGAGTTTCGTCAAATTGATCTACACGACTACGATGACGATTTGATGCGGGACATGGAGAAGACGATCAAATATTTTGAGCCTGACATCACTGCTGGAAATGCGCAAGGCGCCATGGACGACGCCGAAGTCCTGCGAGACGGATTCAAATACACCGAAAGATACTTTGCAAAGAAAGGCGATGCCAATGATGCGGTCGAGATCTCGCAAAAAGGTCAGGAGCTGATAGCGGCAGCCATAAAATCTGTGTCGGAAAGCAACTTTGAGGCAGCAGCCGAGGCGGCGCGAGGCACAGCAAAGACGTGTAAATCATGCCACGAGATCTATAAGCCGCCTTCGAAGAATTAATATGAAGCAATAGCGAACGAGAAGTGGCCCGGGTTTCGAGGGTGTAATGTTGTCGCAAGATTTAACGGATCCGCTGTGGGATAGACTTTACGTGGCTGTGCCGCAACAACTCCGATGGTCCATAGAGCGACACAAATTAGTCAAGAGAGCTAACGTCCTGGCCCAGCGCTACGGACAAAAAGAATTGCTGTTAGCAGGTTTAACTTCGCTGCCTATGCGGCTAGAACGAATCGCCATCAACAGGCACCGGCGCATGTCTGATTACCCAAGCGAGGCCAGCAGAGAGCGCAACGATTAAAACCACCGCAAGCCACGTCCGTGATGAAGAAATTCCGCCGGATTCTGCAGCGCTTGCCAGCGATTTGCGGCCGGTAAACATTGCATAGACTAGGTTTGCTTTGGCAAACAGCTGATGAGCGGCGACCGCGGCGATGTGTACCGCAACGGCACCAATGATCCAATAAAAAAGATGACGGTGCAGGGAGGTCAGCTGCAAACTTAACTCCTTGCTTACATAGCCGTAAAGCGGGCCAGCGTTGAAAATTTCGTCGTTACTAAACAAGCCGATGCCTGCTTGTGTTCCAAGCGTAACCAGCAACCCCAGCACCATCCAGGCTCCTAGCGGATTGTGACCCGTATGCCGTATCTCGCGGCCACGCAACAATGTCACTGCATACCGGAGTGTTGCAAAGGGTCCACACACAAAATTTCGAAACTTTGCGTGATGGGTGCCAACAAAGCCCCATATGATGCGGAACAGCACTAGCACTAAAACGCTATAGCCAAACCAGACATGATATTTGAAATAGGCAACACCGAGTTTATTGGTGACGAATGCACCAACAATTGCGGCAACCAGAGACCAATGAAACACGCGGACCGGCAAATCCCATACTAGCCGCTGTTCCAGTACGGGCGCTGGAGAAACCTCTTCGATTGTCGTCATGAATCGGCGCTCGTTGCAGACCAGTGATAAACTTTGGCGATCTACCTTGCGGCCCGTTTCCGCCATTCCTTAGCCTGCTCACGTGCTCACTTGGCTCTGTACGTATCGTGGCACCCTTTACAGTCTTGAGCGACTGCGTTAAGGGCAGCTTTGAAGGCATCCGTCGCCCCCTTTTCTGTCGAATTCACTTGCTCCAATTTGGTCACATGGAGCTGAAAGTCATCGAGTTTTTGGACAAACTCCGAATGGTTAGCCCAAACATCCGGCTTGGCTTTTGTGTCCGGTTCCCCGACGTTCGAAATATCGGGAAACGAGTCATTCAAGAGTCCTGTTAGAAATGCGATCCGGGTAATACGTTTCTGTGCATCGGCAGCGTCGTATTGAACGTTGCCCTTCAGCACTTCTCCTAGCGGACGGAAATTGCTTTGGATCAAGGTGTACACCGCTTTTCGCACATCGATCGCCTGTCTCGCGGCTGACGGCCCTTGAGCTGCGCCAGGAGCTTCGGCACCCGCGGCGGGAGGAACCGCGGGTGCCAACTGCGAATGAGCCGGCAACGCCAGCGCCGCGCTAAGGAACACGGCTCCGCTCATCCTTGTCACTCGGCGCGCAGCCGTGCATGTCTGACTCATCCTGTGAACTCCCCTAGATATTGTGCGTTGTATTGTTTGCCTCCGCTTGAACGGCCCAGTCCCGATGAAAGAAGGACGAGGTTGGCGTCGTCCCACAGGATCGACCGGACTAGTGTTCAGCGCTCTGGGAGACCGGTTGGGCGGATGTGCGCGGCGTTTCAGATACGAGCGCGACTTTCGTGTAGCCGGCCGAGTTGATCAGCCCCATCACCTCTATCACTTTGCCATAAGCGATGGTTTTGTCCCCGCGGACGTGAATGCGTCGATCCTTGCTGTCAGCGGCCTCACCGAGAACCATGATGAGTTCGTCTGTGGCGACCTCCCGCTTTTCGACAAAATATTTGCCATCTCCATCGATGCTCACTGCAATAGGTTGCTTCTGATCAGTGAGAGGTTTTGCCTGTGCCTTGGGCAAATCGATTGGGATACCGGCCGTCATCAACGGGGCGGCGACCATGAATACGATGAGAAGCACCAGCATAACATCAACGAGCGGTGTAACGTTGATGTCGCTGATTGGTGCTGGGTCATATTCATTGTCATGTTTACGCAGCGCGAAGGCCATTGCGGTCTCCCTTCTTGGAAAGCTGGCGGGAAAGTTCGATTTCGAACACCCCGATGAAAGCGTGAAGCCGCTTTCCGTAGCGGCCAATCTCGGCACCGATGCGGTTGTAGAAAACCACAGCGGGGATAGCCGCGGCGAGGCCAAGGGCGGTTGCAAACAGCGCTTCTGCAATTCCCGGAGCAACAACGGCAAGACTTGTGTTGTTGGTGGTGGCAATACCTTGGAATGAGTTCATAATGCCCCACACCGTTCCAAACAGGCCAACGAAAGGAGCCACCGCCCCGATCGTTGCCAAACCAGGCAGGCGGCTCTGCAGATTTTCTAGAGCATCGGCACTGGCCAGTTGTCCGACTCGGTGCACCCGCTCCTGAAGGCTTTCCCGTTGCGATTCGGAGGCGACGAGTTCCGACGAACGGCTGTGCTCTTCAACCATGGCCTTGTAGACAATGACGAAGGGATCCTTTTTTGACGCACTTGCGAAACTTTCGGCGAGAGAGGCGACAGGCAGACCGGACTGAATGCTCCCGATCAGCTTGCTTGCCCGCTTCTGCAGAAAATGCAGACGGGCAAGCTTGTCGAAAATGACAGCCCAGCCCCAACCGGATGCGAGGATGAGAAGGATTATTACCGCTTTCACAACCGTGTCTGCCTGAAGAAACAATTCGACCGGCGACAGACTATGCGGCGCAATCGTTGCCGCTGCGGCATCAATGGAATCCGTCATCGGGATACTCCTTTTTGAATGAGATTGGGTTGGTCGGCCCACCTGCTGGTCTAGCGGAAGACGATTGCGCCCGAGAGGGCCGCGGGACGCGTCATCCCGGTTGCGGGGAACGGCGCTGCGCGCGCCAGGGCCTGTGCTGCCGCAGTATCGAACGCGGCATTTCCAGATCGCGAAATGCTCTGAGAAATCACCGCGCCGGACGGCGAAATCAAAATGCGGTATCCTACGCGGCCGGACTCGTGCCGCGCTAGGGCGGCACGCGGTATGAAAGCAGCCGCGGCGCGAGCGATGCGGGCATGAACTTGATTCGCGTAACTCGAGGCTAATGCATTGGGGGGAGCATTTGCCTGCCCTGGGCGCGCGGGACCGGCCGCTTGCGGCGCGTGGCGCGGCTGCTCGACCGGCGGCTTATGTTCGACGGCTTTTGGCTTGGGTTTTGCCTTCGGCGGAACCGGTGCGACTGCTGGCTCCTCGGCGATGGGCGGCGGCGCTTCTTCAACCTTCTCTGGCAGAGCTTCCTCAATGGGCGGCGGCTGTTCAATGGGCGCGAGTGCTTCCTCGGGAACGGCGGGCGGCAGCATAACCAGCTCCACAGCATCTTCCTCCGGCGAAGGCGTGGGACGTGCTGCATAAAGGAATGCCGCAGTGAGTAGCATAGCATAGAGAAGAAGCGCAATCGCTTGAGTCAGCAATGACGGCGGAGTGCGTGGCAGCGCCAGAAGCGTTTGCGCTCCGCCTGTTAAAGCCGCTCGCGGCTCATCAAAATTCTCGAGCGTCAAGCCGGCCTGTGCGAGTGCTGAGCTCATAGCAGCGTCTCTTTTTAACGAATGCCCTGCAGGCAATAAATCTATAAATCTAGTAGATTGATAGTCAAGCCCCTTTTTTCGGCGCTGAAAGCGCTGGTGGCCCTGCGCCTCACAATTCCGCCTCGCCTACCGGGTGAAAGCCAAGCTCTTCCACCCGAAATTGCTGACGCTTCCAATCTCCCTTAAAAAAGTTGCTTGAACGCCAAGCAGCCAAACGGGAACCGGCCTTGATTCCAATCGGGCCAGGCGAGCGCCACCGGCCCCAGCTCAAGGAAATGCATGCTGACGAACAAGGGAAAATACGGCCTCAAGGCTCTGATGCATTTGGCAAAATATGAAGGCCCATGTCTTGCTGCCGAAATTGCCGCAGAAAATCAAATTCCGCGCAAATTTCTCGACGTAATCCTGCTCGAATTGAGAAATGCCGGCATATTGAACAGCAGAAAGGGAAAAGGCGGCGGCTATCACCTTGCCCGTCCGGCCGACAAGATCACGGCCGGCCAGATTATCCGCATCCTTGATGGCCCGCTGGCGCCGATTGCTTGTGCAAGCCGCACCGCTTATCGCAAGTGCACCGATTGTCCCGACGAAAATGCCTGCGCCGTGCGCGATTTGATGCTCGACGTGCGCGAGGCAATGGCTCTTATCCTCGATCGCACGAGCATTGCTGCCTTGCTGTCGAGAGGAAGAAGGGACAAGTTGGAGCTCCGCTGAGGCGTCCGACTCCTGCTATAGCGATATCGCGAGAGCTTCCGAAAATCCAACGTTTCGGCATTCTATTTCCTTGACGTTGAGTGCAGAGGGAAGTTACTATCCTAGTCCATAGACTTACTCAACAAAATGATAAACCAGACGCCCCACCCCTCGAAGAACGCGCTACCTCGCGGTGTCCCCAAGGGCGCCCATAAGGTCAGCGATTTCAATTCAGAGATAGGAGAAAGGTTACGCGCGCTCATTCAGCGCCAGGGCCGCACTTTGCAAGGTGTGGCGGCAATTTCCGGGCTTAGCGAAAAAACTTTGAGTGGGCTCACCGAGGGAAAGATTACCCCGACAATCAACTTGTTGTGGAAGCTTGCCAATGCACTTGGAGTTCCAGTCGGAAGTTTTATTTCCACACGCTACCGCCCTGGTATGTACGTGCTCCGGCAATCCGATAGGAAAGTGATAACATCTGACGATAAGCAATTCACTTCTCGTATACTGTTTCCTTATGACGCCAAGCGGCTTGTTGAATTCTATGAACTGACCATAGCACCGCGCCATGCGGTAAACTCCGAGGCACACGTACCTGGTACGCTCGAAAGTCTCGTCGTCGTGCGGGGACAAATCGCACTGACCGTTGGTAAGGAGCCGAAGCAAAATCTCCGAGAAGGCGACGCAACGGTTTTCGAAGGAGACGTTCCGCACAGATACCACAATCTGGGATCCTCAGAAGCCCTTCTCTATCTCGTGATGTCATATCTCAACGACATCGAAGCATAAGAGCGCCCAGCACCTCAGCAGATTTTCGCTGCGCCACGCAACTACCGACCCCGTCACCAAAAACTATGATCGAACTCGATCCGATTCTCCTGCCTCGGGGTCGCGTCTCAGATAGAATCGGTGGATATTTCTTGCTGTGACATTTTTGCAAATACCCGCTGAAATTGCGCGTTTTTGGACTCATGTAAATTGACATTATCTATATTCATACTGGATATATATATTTGAACGAGTTGGCCGCTTGCCCACTGGCGAACAGCGGCTCTCCCCCTTACGGAATGCCGTCATGACTACACCAGGATCTCCTCGGCCGCACTGTGGCCTCCCATTTTGGCTATACCTCACGGCCTCGACCGCCGCTTTGGCGCAGGAGCAGAATGCCGCTCCGGTCGAAGCTCACATAGAGGACGTGGTTGTTTCCGCGCCGGAGGCGAACGCTCCTAACCCAACAAGCGTGGAAGCGGTGTCGCAAAAACAAGCGACCGTACTTCAAGACCTACCACAGGCCGCGACGGTCATCACGCAGCAGCAGATCGAAGCATTGCAAATCACCAATCTCCAAGAAGCTCAAAAACTCGAGCCCAGCCTGCAGTTCCGGTATGGCAATGTGCGGAATCTGACCTTCAATATTCGCGGCTTCGGCGCCTCATCGTCCAATGCGACAGATGGCATTTTTGGCGGCGTCCCGATCTATATCGACGGGGTCTATCAGCCGCGACCCGGCCAGGCGGTCTTTGATATCCCCGACCTCAACGGCATGCAGGTGTTCAAAGGGCCTCAGGGGACATCAGGAGGCCAGGACAGTACCGGCGGTGTTGTGAACATTACGACCTCTCTGCCTAGTTTTGTTGCCCAAGAATCGGCGGAAGTCTCCTACGGCAATTACAATTATGTGCAGGTGAAGGGCACCGCCACAGGACCGATAGGCGATAGCGACTGGGCCGCCTTCCGGCTTTCGATCTTCGGCACGGACCGGGATGGTTACATCGTCGATGTCAACCCTGCCGCAAGCGGGCAGAAATACAATGACTGGCACGACAAGGGCGCTCGCGCGCAGATCTTGCTGCAACCGAACAACGATCTTTCAGTTCGCCTTATCTTTGACTACTCACACATCAACCAGGCGTGTTGCCAGAGCCTCTATAATGGGGTTGTAGGATTTTACGAGAACGGCGCGCCGATCCCTAACAATTTCTTCACGCGCATCGCTCGGTTGGATTACTCGCCGCTGCCACCCAATGCACTCGGACTCTATCAAACGGACGTGGTTGGCTATCAGCAAACGGCTCAGGAAACGGAAGGGGCCGCCGCCATCGTCACTTACAATTTCAACGGCTTTACATTGAGTTCAGTTTCCGCCTATCGCGGTTGGGATTTCCATCCGAACAACCGGAACAATCAGGTCATTGCTCCCCTGCTGATAACCAACACGAACGGCCATGTCTCGCCGACGAGGTCGGTCGAAGAGGATCTAAAAATCTCGACACCGAAAGACCAGCCCTTCGAGGCGGCTGCCGGTGTGTTCTTCTTCCATGAGAACTTGTACGATTACGGTCTCACGAGCTATGGTCCCCAAGCGGGCCCCTATTACGCAAGCCCGGCATTGTACGCAATTGACAAAGGCGCCCTGGCCAATGCGACTTATGATTACCTTGCCCGCCAAACGTACGACAATCCGGTCACCAATGAAGTCGCACCCTATATACAGGACGTTTGGCACGCTGCGCCAAATTTCGACATCACAACTGGAGTGCGCTATTCCTATTATGACAAGGACAGCATCTATAGCCAGTATCAATCTTCGGCCGGGAGTCTAGCAGGGTTTACGCCAGCTCAGGTGGCGCAGGCCTTGGCAGCAAGAATAACCTTTATTGGCCCCAACGCGACCTTTACCGAAAACACCCATTTCGGATTTGTATCAGGCCTCACATCGGCCTCCTACAAATTCTCCCCCGATGTTTTGGGCTATGCCACAGTTTCCCAGGGCGGCCGTGGCGGCGGCCCCAACTTGACCGCAAACCTGCCGTCGGGCACGCCTCTTATCGTGAAGCCGGAGTATCTCTACAATTATGAGGTCGGCTTGAAAAGTGCATGGTTCGATCAGCGCTTGCAGGTCAATGTCGCAGCCTTTGTGATGGTGGATCGAAACTATATCACCTATGCCTCGAGCCAAGTGAGTGGAACAACGGTGACCTATCTCGCCAACGCGGCGGAGGCAGTTTCGCGGGGCGTCGAACTTGATGTTCGGGCACAACCCATTGATGGGCTGAATACCTTCGCATCATTCACCTATGACGATGCCTTCTTTGGATCCTATGCAAACGCTGCTTGCCCGTACGAACTGAGCTTTATGACGACGCCATGCAACTTGACCGGAAAGCCTTTGCCCATCACGCCGAAATTCGCCATGGCTGTCGGCGGCGAGTACAGTCGCCATATCGATTGGTTTGACAGCTTCAGCCCAAAACCGGTGGTTGGCTATGCTGGCGCCGACTGGACCTATCAAACAAGCTTTTTCTCGAACTACGACGATTCGATCTACAGCGTCATTCCCGCCTATGGATTGCTCAATCTGCATGCCGGCGTCAGATTTGACGATGCCAGCTGGGACCTTTCCGTCTGGGTCCACAACGCGCTTGATAAGCACTATTTCATCAACCTTTCCGCCATTTCCCTGCCAGGCGGAGAGATCAGCGGCAATGTCGGCGACCCTTTGATGGTCGGCTTCACCCTCAAGGCCAAACTCTGACCGCCACGCACGCAACGAACCAATCTCCGGAGAAATTGTCATGTTTAAACGATCGCTGTTTGCTTCCGCCTGCACTCTTATACTTGCCAATGCCGCCGCCTCTGCGGAACTGACTGCGAGCCCGCCGCCCCCTGTCTTCACTTGGGCTGGTTTCTATTTGGGCGGTCAGATCGGTTACGGATGGGCAAATGACAACAGCAATATATTTAACTTCGGCCCGCTTGGCACCATACGTGCAGCGAACGCCGCTGCGCCAAGCGTGACAAGCCCGGACGGCGTCGTTGGCGGGGCCCATATTGGCTACAATTGGCAGATAGCCCAATGGGTTTTCAGCCTTGAGGGTGACGTCGACGGAACGAGCCTGAAAGAGACAATCCAACCGCTCCCCTATGTTTCTTCGACCACAAACCTGTTTATTCAAGGCGCAATCCTCGGCCGGATTGGTTACGCCTTCGATCACCTTCTTGCTTATGCCATCGGCGGCGGCACGTGGGGTGCAATCCATAACACTTACAATGTCCTGGGAACTATAGGGAGCTTTCCGACGACTCGCAGCGGCTGGACCGTAGGCGGCGGCCTGGAATACGCTATAGACGACAATTGGTCGCTGCGAGCCGAATATCGCTATGCGAATTTCGGCTTTTTCTACGACACTCCAATCGTCTATTTCGTCACCCAGACGCACCACTGGACGGAGAACCAGGTCAAGGTGGGTTTCAGCTATAAGTTTACTGCCCCGCCTCCTGTAGCCGTAGTGAGCAAATGAGGCGAGTGGCGGAGATTCCACAAAACATTGCTGGTCTCCGGCACCGGTCCCCGAGGATAGCATAAGCCGCAGACCGCCAAGGATTCGGCCATCGTCGTCATCATAATCGGCCGGAAGCGCAAAGGACATGCTTCACGGATAGCCTCAACGGGCGTCCGGGGATTGGCGCCCGGCAAATTCGCTGAAACTGAAAGCGCTGGAGAATCGATCTGTGGCAGCGGTGCAATTGGCAACCTCGGCACAAAGACAATATATCGCAGCGTCATTGCGAGCGTCAGCAATGTCGCGACAACCCGCCGCGAAAGCACCCTTTGTACGTAGGCCTATCTGTCTTTTTGGCATGCAGCGGCTCTGCACTGTAAACGCTGGAATGCAAGCATCTTAGCGCTTGCATTCCAGCGGATCGGATCTCGAGCCGGTTGTGTCCCGGCGCGGCATTGAGCCGCAAAGTACGATCTGCCCTGCCCGCGCGGTCCTTCAATGTTGGGAGCATTTCGTATTAACCTTGAGGGACCGGAGGAGCCCGAAGTGCGGACGCATAACCGGCCTTCGCTTTGGGACCTAATTTATTTTGGCGTCTTTGGATGGCTC
>Ga0187783_10004674_pt1 | contig 10128 bp, 21 predicted proteins | sample 1015_SJ02_MP02_2_FD_132471 | JGI IMG/M metagenome (GOLD analysis project Ga0187783, IMG submission 132471) | Tropical peat soil microbial communities from peatlands in Department of Meta, Colombia - 1015_SJ02_MP02_20_MG | ecosystem: Environmental > Terrestrial > Soil > Wetlands > Peat | place...
GCCCGGGGACAACATCAAGATGACGATCGAGCTGATCAGCCCGATTGCGATGGAAGATGGGCTGCGCTTTGCGATCCGTGAGGGTGGCAAGACCGTCGGCGCCGGCGTCGTGACCAAGATCCTGAAGTAGAGGTAGTGACAGGTCGATTTGGCAATAGTTAACCGAATGGTTAACCGTCCGCGGCGGCACAGCATGCGCCGCGGGTCGTGGAGAGTGAGAGCTCGAGAGGCAAGGCGATGGCAAACCAGAACATTCGTATCCGTCTGAAGGCGTTCGACCATCGCCTGATCGACTCGTCCGCGCGCGAGATCGTCGAGACGGCCAAGCGCACGGGTGCCACGGTCAAGGGCCCGGTGCCGCTGCCGACCAAGATGGAGCGCTTCACCATGCTGGTCTCACCGCACGCGGACAAGGACGCGCGTGATCAGTTCGAGCTGCGCACACACAAGCGCCTCATGGACATCGTGAACCCGACCGACAAGACGGTCGACGCGCTCATGAAGCTCGAGCTGCCCGCGGGCGTCGACGTACAGATCAAGCTCAACTGAGCAGTTGCCTGACTGCGGCGGCGCGCCTATACTGCGCGCCCTTTTTGGGCCCCCGGCTTTTCCGCGGGCCGGTCGCATAAGCGGCATCGGGCGAGGTTGGAACAGCCCCCTCGGGGCTCAAGGAAGTTCCAAGACCACTCGAGACGTGCGCAGCCACTTGGCGTGCGCAAATCTCCTGTTGTCTCAGTAACTTAGCTCAATGCCATGACCCTGCAGGCGCCGCGGAGCGCCCCGCGAGCGCGTGAGAGGATGGAAATGGCTATCGGAATCGTCGGTCGAAAGGCCGGCATGACGCGCGTGTTCACGGACGCCGGCGAAACGGTGCCGGTGACCGTGATCGAGGTTTTGCCCAACCGCGTCACCCAGGTGAAGGCTCAGGACAAGGACGGCTATCGCGCCGTGCAGGTCACCTACGGTACGCGCCGTCCGCAGATCTATTCCAAGGCCGTCGCCGGCCACTACGCGCGCGCCGGCGTTGCTCCGGGACGGGCGCTCGTCGAGTTTCGCCTGAGCGATGATGACAAGACGGAGTTCAAAGCCGGCAGCGAGATCAAGGCCGACATTTTCAAGGAAGGCGAGGCGGTGGACGTTACCGGCACCACCATCGGCAAGGGCTTCGCGGGCACCATGAAGCGCCACAATTTCGCCGGTGGCTACGCGAGCCACGGTAACTCTCTCTCGCACCGCGCCCCCGGCTCGATCGGTCAGCGTCAGACGCCGGGGCGCGTGTTCAAGGGCCGGCGCATGTCCGGTCACATGGGCGTCGCGCGGCGCACCACCGAGAACCTGAAGGTGGTGCAGGTCGACCTCGAAAGGAATCTGCTCCTGATCCGCGGCGCGGTGCCCGGGGCCGCAGGCGGGCAGGTCATCGTGCGCTCCTCGCTCAAGGCTGCGCGCCGGGGCAGCCGCAAGACCACCGCGGCGACCAAGGCCGGCTCTGGCGCGTCGAAGGATACCGCCAAGGCCGGCAAGAAGTGATGGGCGTTGTTCTATGAAGCTCAAGTCAGTCAACGGCGAGGCCGTACTGCAGGTGTCGGAGGCGACCTTCGGCGGCAAGTTCAACGAGGCGCTCGTGCACCAGGTGCTGACCGCCTACCGCAATGCGGCGCGCGCCGGTACCAAGGCGCAGAAGTCGCGGGCCGAGGTGCGTGGCGGCGGCCGCAAGCCCTGGGCACAGAAAGGCACCGGCCAGGCGCGCGCCGGCTCGAACACCTCGCCCATCTGGGTGGGCGGCGGCAGGACGTTCGCGGCCAAGCCGCGCGATTTCGCGCAGAAGGTCAACCGCAAGATGTATCGAGGCGCGATCCGCTCGATGCTGTCCGAGCTGGCGCGCACCGAGCGGCTGCTCGTGACCGAGGGCATCGAGCTCAGCGCGCCGAAGACCAAGCTGCTCGCCAGCCAGCTGAAAGCCTGGTCGCTGCCCTCGGTGCTGATCGTGGTCGAGGCGGCCGACGCGAAGCTGGCGCTCGCCGCGCGCAACCTGCCGCACGTCGAGGTGATCGACGTGCCGGCGCTCAACCCGCTGTCACTCGCCGCCTACGACAAGGTGCTGATGACCGTCGGTGCGGTAAAGCTGATCGAGGAGCGGCTGCAATGAACCGTGAGCAGCTGATGAGCGTACTGATCGCTCCGCACGTGACCGAGAAATCCTCGCTCGCCATGCAGAATCACAATCAGTACACCTTCCGCGTTCGCCGCGACGCCAGCAAGATCGACATCCGCAAGGCGGTCGAGCTCATGTTCGACGTCAAGGTCACCGCCGTGCAGGTGGTGAACGAGGCGGGCAAGCGGCGCCGCTTCGGCAAGACGCTCGGCCGTACCCAGGACTGGAAGAAAGCGTACGTGAGCCTCGCGTCCGGGCAGACCATCGACTACGAAGCACGCGCCAAGGCCTGACAGGCAGGATCCGACTTATGGCTCTCATCAAGTTCAAGCCGAGGACCCCGGGACAGCGGGCGGTGGTCAGGATCGACCGCTCGCACCTGCACAAGGGTGGCCCGCGCATGGCGCTCACCGCACATCAGAGCAAGACCGGCGGGCGCAACCACTTCGGCCGCATCACCACGCGTCACCACGGTGGCGGCACGCGCCAGAAGTACCGCGTCATCGATTTCAAGCGCGACAAGGACGGTATCTCCGGCATCGTCGAGCGACTCGAGTACGACCCGAACCGCACCAGTCACATCGCGCTCGTCAAGTACCCGGACGGCGAGTGGCGCTACATCCTCGCCACCAAGGGCATGAAGGCGGGCGACGAGGTGCGCTGCGGGGCGGATGCGCCGATCAAGTCGGGCAATGCCATGGCGCTGCGCCACATCCCGGTCGGCTCGATCATCCACAACGTGGAGATGAAGCCTGGTCGCGGCGGGCAGCTGGCGCGCAGCGCCGGCAGCTCCGTGTCCTTCACCGCCCGCGAGGGTATCTACGCGTACCTGCGCCTTAAGTCCGGCGAGACGCGCAAGGTGCACATCGATTGCCGCGCCACGATCGGCGAAGTCGGCAACGACGAGCACAACCTGCGCAGCTACGGCAAGGCGGGTGCCAAGCGCTGGAAAGGCGTGCGCCCGACGGTGCGCGGACTCGCCATGAACCCCGTTGATCACCCGCACGGCGGCGGCGAGGGCAAGTCCGGACAGGGCAACCCGCACCCGGTGTCGCCCTGGGGTTGGAATACCAAGGGGCTCAAGACCCGCCACAACAAGCGCACCGACAACATGATCGTCCAGCGCCGCAAGAACCGTATTCGCTGAACCGTTAGCGCGAGATATACATGCCACGCTCACTGAAGAAAGGCCCGTTCGTCGATCTGCACCTCGCCAGCAAGGTGCAGGTGGCCACGGCGAGGAACGACCGCAAGCCCATCAAGACCTGGTCGCGCCGCTCGATGGTGGTGCCGGAGATGGTGGGACTCACCATCGCCGTGCACAACGGCCGCCAGCACATCCCGGTGCTGATCACCGAGAACATGGTGGGCCACAAGCTTGGTGAGTTCGCCCCGACGCGCACCTTCAAGGCACATTCGGGCGACCGCAAGGTGGAGGCCGCGGAGTAGGCGCGAGAGACAGTTACATGCAAGTCAGCTCCAAACTGCGCTACGCGCGCATCTCCCCGCAGAAGTGCCGCCTGGTGGCCGACGTGGTGCGCGGCAAGCCGGTCGGCAATGCGATTGCGACCCTCAAGTTCATGCCGAAGAAGGGCGCTGCGCTGGTGCGCAAGGTGCTCGAGTCGGCGGTCGCCAACGCCGAGCACAACCACGGCGCCGACATCGACGAGCTCAAAGTGTCGCTCATCCAGGTGGATGCGGCTCCGCAGCTCAAGCGTTTCCACGCGCGTGCCAAGGGCCGCGGCGCACGCATCATCAAGCGCAACAGCCACATCACCGTCGCCGTGAGCGACGGCAAGAAGGACTAATCGCATGGGTCAGAAGGTCAACCCGCTCGGCATGCGGCTCGGGATCACCCGCGACTGGACCAGCCGCTGGTACGCCGGCAAGAAGCAGTTCCCGGCGCACGTCCATACCGACTTCCGCGTGCGCGAGTTTCTCAAGGAGAAGCTCAAGGAGGCTTCCGTCAGCCGCATCCTCATCGAGCGCGCCGCCAAGAAGGTGAACATCACCATTCAGACCGCGCGCCCGGGAATCGTCATCGGCAAGAAGGGCGAAGACATCGAGAAGCTGCGCCAGGAGACGGCGGCGCTGCTCGGGATGTCGGTCAACGACGTGCGCTTGAACATTGCAGAGATCAGAAAGCCCGAGCTCGATTCACAGCTGGTGGCCGACTCCATCGCACAGCAGATCGAGAAGCGCGTGATGTTCCGCCGCGCCATGAAGCGTGCGGTGATGAGCACCATGCGCTCGGGCGCGCTCGGGGTGAAGGTGCGCGTTTCCGGCCGACTGAACGGCTCGGAAATCGCCCGTACCGAGTGGTACCGCGAAGGGCGCATCCCGCTGCACACCTTCCGCGCCGACATCGACTATGGGCTTTCGGAGGCACGCACCACCTACGGGGTCATCGGCGTCAAGGTGTGGATCTTCAAGGGCGAGGTGTTCGACAAGAGCGAGCTCCCCGCTGCCGCCGAGGGCGAGAGTGCCGCGGCCGCCGCCACGCCCACCACGCCGCCGCCGGCCGCTACACCCAGCGCACCGCCGCCGGCCGCCCCCGCGACACCCCCCGCCGATGCCGCGCAGGCCTGACGCTTAGGACGTAAGCAGCATGCTTCAGCCCAAACGGACCAAGTTCCGCAAGCAGTTCAAGGGCCGCAACGCCGGCCTGGCTTCGCGTGGTGCCGGCGTGTCCTTCGGCGAATACGGCCTCAAGGCCACCAGCCGCGCCCGCATGACGGCGCGCGAGATCGAGGCAGCGCGGCGCGCGATGGCGCGCTACGTAAAGCGTGGCGGGCAGATCTGGATCCGCGTTTTTCCGGACGTGCCGATCTCGAAGAAGCCGCTCGAGGTTCGCATGGGTTCCGGCAAGGGCAACGTGGAGTACTACGTCGCCCGCGTGCAGCCCGGCAAGGTGCTGTTCGAGATGGAGGGCGTGGACGAGGTCACGGCCCGCGAGGCCTTCCGGCTGGCCGGCTCGAAACTGTCCGTGTCCACCTCGTTCGTCAGACGGCAGGTGCGCTAGATGAAACTCGGTCAGATACAGCAGTACCGGCAAAAGCTGCGCGCCCTGTCGCCGGCCGAGCTGGCGGATGAGCTGGTGAAGCTGCGCAAGGAGCAGTTCGCGCTGCGCATGCAGCGTGCCACGGGGCAGCAGCCCAAGCCGGCGCAGTTCGGTGATGCGCGCCGCAACATCGCGCGTCTTAAAACCGTGCTGCGCGAGAAGCGCTCGAGCGCGGGCGGAGGTAAGCAGAAGTGAGTGCGAAGAAGGCCAAGGCGACTGCGGCGAAACCCGCTCGCCGGCAACGCGCGGCGCGTCCCGAGGCGACCGCCGCGACGTCCGCCGCGACGTCCGCCGCGACGACCGCCGAGGCGTCCGCCGCGACGACGCCCACCGAGGCGCCGCCGCAGGCTGTGGCGCCCCCCGCCGCGGCGAAGGGCGCGCGCACGCTCACCGGCCGCGTCGTGAGCAACAAGATGCAGAAGACCATCGCGGTGGAGATCGAGCGCCTCATCAGGCACCCGACCTACGGCAAGTACGTCCGCCGCACCACCAAGCTCCTGGCGCACGACGAGAGCGGCACGTCCCGCGAAGGGGACCTCGTGACCATCACCCCGTGCCGCCCCATGTCACGGCGCAAGTCGTGGCGGCTGCTCGCGGTGGTGGAGAAGGCGGCGCGCGGCTGAAGCGGTGTGAAGGCAGGTTTGAATCATGATCCAGTTGCGCACAATGCTGAACGCCGCCGACAACAGCGGCGCGCGCACCCTGATGTGCATCAAGGTGCTCGGTGGCACGCGGCGCCGCTACGCCACGGTGGGCGATGTCATCAAGGTGAGCGTCAAGGATGCCATCCCCCGCGGCAAGGTGAAGAAGGGCGAGGTCTACGACGCGGTCGTGGTGCGCACTACGCACGGCGTGCGCCGTGCCGATGGCTCACTGATCCGCTTCGACGGCAATGCGGCGGTGCTGCTCACCAACAAGCTCGAGCCGATCGGCACGCGCATCTTCGGGCCGGTCACGCGCGAGCTGCGCAACCAGCAGTTCATGAAGATCATCTCGCTCGCGCCCGAGGTGCTGTGATGAGAAAGATCCGCAAGGGTGATCAGGTCATCGTGCTCTCCGGCCGCGACAAGGGCCGCCGCGGCGCGGTGCTGCAGGTGCTCGCCGACGGCCGCGTGGTGATCGAGAGCATCAACATGGCGAAGAAGCACACCAAGCCCAACCCGCAGGCCGGCAGGCCGGGCGGCATCATCGAGAAGGAGATGCCGCTGCCGCTGGCGAAGGTTGCGATCTGGAATGGCGCCGCGAAGAAGGCGGACCGCATCGGGATCAAGACGCTCGCCGACGGCAAGCGCGTGCGCTTCTTCAAGTCGAACGGAGAGATGCTCGATGTCTGAAGTGGTTGCAGGCAAAGAAGCCGGCAAGCACGCCGGCAAGCAGAAGCAGGACAAGCAGCCGGGCGGCAAGCAGCCGGGCGGCAAGCAGGCGGATGCGCAGGCCGGCAAGCAGCCCGAAGCGCAGGCGGCGCGCGCCGCCGAGCAGCGGCCGTCGGGCCCGGCGCGGCTGCACCAGTACTACCGCGAGCAGGTCATGCCGCGCCTCAGGTCGGAGCTCAAGATCGACAACGTCATGCGGATACCGCGCATCAGCAAGATCACGGTGAACATGGGTGTCGGCGAGGCGGTCGCCGACAAGAAGGTGATGGATGCCGCCGTGGCCGACCTCACCAAGATCACCGGGCAGAAGCCGCTGGTCACCAAGTCGCGCAAGGCGATTGCCTCCTTCAAGATCCGCGCCGGGCTCGCCGTGGGTGCCAAGGTGACGCTGCGCGGCCGCCGCATGTACGAGTTCCTCGACCGCCTGATCAACATCGCGATGCCGCGCATCCGCGACTTCCGCGGCGTGTCGCCGCGCTCCTTCGATGGCCGGGGCAATTACTCGCTCGGCGTGAAGGAGCAAATCATTTTCCCCGAGATCCAGTACGACCAGATCGATCAGGTGCGGGGTATGGACATCACCATCACTACAACGGCCGGCGACGACCGCATGGGGCGGGCGTTGCTCGAGGCATTCAACTTCCCGTTCCGCAGGTAACCGGAATCTTAATCTTATGGCGAAGACGAGCATGGTCGAGCGCGAGAAGCGTCGCGCCGGGATCGTGAAAAGATACGCAGCGAAGCGCGCGAAGCTCAAGGAGCGCATCCGCAGCCCCAAGAGCTCGCCCGAGGAGCGGGCCGCGGCGCAGGCGGCGCTGCAGGCGATGCCGCGCGATGCCAGTCCGTCGCGCCAGCGCAAGCGCTGCGCCATCACCGGGCGCTCGCGCGGCGTGTACCGCAAGTTCGGCCTGTCGCGGGTGAAGATCCGCGAGGTCGCAAGCCGTGGCGAGATTCCAGGCCTCGCCAAGGCGAGCTGGTGAGGGCGCTTGCCATGAGCATGACCGATCCGATCGCAGACCTGCTAACCCGCATCCGCAACGGCCAGAGCGCCGGCAAGAGCGAGGTACAGCTCGCCTCCTCGCGCCTCAAGACCGCCATCGTCAAGGTGCTGAAGGAGGAGGGCTACGTCAGCGACTTCCGTCTCGATGCCGACGGCGGCAAGCCGCGTCTCACCATCGGGCTGAAGTACTTCGAGGGCCGCCCGGTCATCGACCGCCTCGAGCGTGTCAGCCGTCCGGGACTGCGTATCTACCGCGGTAAGGACGAGCTGCCGAAGATCCTCGGCGGCATGGGCACGGTGATCGTGTCGACACCCAAGGGTGTGATGACCGACAGGCAGGCGCGCGCCAGCGGGCAGGGCGGCGAAGTTCTGTGCATCGTCGCCTGAGATACCGATAGGGAACAGCCGTATGTCGAGAATTGCCAAAGCTCCGGTCGAACTGCCGCAGGGTGTGACTGCCACCATCCAGGCTGCGGCGGTCACCATCAAGGGCGCGAAGGGCACACTCAGCCTGCCGCTCGCGAGCGGGGTGTCGGTGGTACAGAACGAGAAGAAGCTCGAGATCAGCTTTACCGACCCCGGCATGGCACGCACGCGCGCCGGCGCGACGCGCGCGCATCTTGCCAACATGGTGCGTGGCGTCACCAAGGGCTACGAGAAGAAGCTCGAGCTGGTGGGCGTCGGCTTCCGCGCCCAGGTGCAGGGCAAGAATCTGAACCTGACGCTTGGCTTCTCGCACCCGGTGAGCCTCCCCATCCCGGAGGGGATCAGCATCGAGACCCCGAGCCAAACCGAGATCATCGTGAAAGGTATCGACCGGCAGAAGGTCGGCCAGTTGGCTGCGGAGATCCGCGGCATCCGCCCGCCCGAGCCCTACAAGGGCAAGGGCGTGCGCTACGCGGGCGAGCAGATCACGCTCAAAGAGGGGAAGAAGAAGTGATCACGACAAAAAAAGAGCGGCGTCTGCGCCGTGCGGTGAAGAGCCGGGCGCATATCCGCGATCTGGGCGTCGCGCGCCTGAGCGTGCATCGCACGCCGAACCACATCTACGCGCAGGTCACCGATCCCGCCGGCGCGAAAGTGATCGCCGCGGCTTCCACGGTGCAAAAGGCGGTGCGCGAGGGGCTCAAGACCACGGGCAACGTGGAGGCCGCCAAGGCCGTGGGCCGGGCGATTGCCACGCGCGCCAAGGCCGCGGGGGTGAGCCGAGTGGCCTTCGATCGCTCCGGGTTTCAGTTCCATGGGCGCGTAAAGGCGCTCGCAGATGCGGCCCGCGAGGCGGGTCTCGAGTTCTAGCGGCGAGGGTACGTACATCATGGCGAGACCAGAGAAAGGCCAGCCCGCGGACGAGTTCGTCGAGAAGCTCGTCGCCGTCAATCGCACCGCCAAGGTCGTGAAGGGCGGTCGGCAGTTCGGCTTTACCGCGCTCACCGTCGTCGGCGACACCGCCGGACGCGTCGGCTACGGCTTCGGCAAGGCGCGCGAGGTGCCGGTGGCGATCTCCAAGGCGATGACCCAGGCGCGCAAGAACCTGATCAACGTCGCGTTGCGAAACGATTCCTTGTATTACGCGGTCACAGGAGCACATGGGGCCACGCGCGTCTACATGCAGCCGGCGTCCGACGGTACCGGAGTTATCGCCGGTGGTGGGATGCGTGCGGTACTCGAGTGCGCCGGGGTGCGCAACGTGCTCGCCAAGAGCTATGGCTCGCGCAACCCGATCAACGTGGTGCGCGCCACCATGAACGCGCTGGCGAAGATCCGCTCACCCGAGGAGATCGCCGCGAAGCGCGGCAAGAGCCTCGAAGAGATCACGGGCTGAGCACCATGAGCGAAAAAGAGCTCAAGGTGACGCTGGTGCGCAGCCTCAACGGGCAGCTGAAGAATATTGCCGCCTGTGCGCGCGGGCTGGGCCTGCGCCGCATACACCAGACCGTCACGGTGAAGGACACGCGCGAGAATCGCGGCATGATCGCTACGGCCGTTCACCTGCTGCGCGTGGAAGAAGAGAAGAGCAGCTGACTATGCGACTCAATACACTGAAACCCGCCCCGGGAAGCCGGCGGCCGCGCTTACGGGTCGGCCGTGGGGCCTCCGCCGGCCAGGGCAAGACCTGCGGCCGCGGCATCAAGGGCCAGCGCGCGCGCAAGGGTGGCTACCACAAGGTCGGCTTCGAAGGCGGCCAGATGCCGCTGCAGCGGCGGCTGCCGAAGGTCGGCTTTCGTTCAGATCTCAAGCGCACGCGCGCCGAGGTGCGCCTCGGCGAGCTCGCCAGGGTGAAGGCCGAGGTGGTCGACCTGGCGGCGCTCGTCGCTGCGGGCGTGGTGCCCGAGGGCACCGAGCGCGCCAAGGTGGTGCTGTCGGGTGAGATCAAGAAGGCGCTGACGCTCAAGGGCGTTTCCGCCACCAAGGGTGCGCGCGCGGCCATCGAGGCCGCGGGCGGCAAGATCGAGGCCTGAAGGACTTAAGGCCGAGGCAGGACAGGCATGGCGAATACCACCCTCAGCAATCCCGCCGCCGCGTTCGGTGAAGCCGCGCGGTA
>Ga0187783_10004675_pt1 | contig 10127 bp, 8 predicted proteins | sample 1015_SJ02_MP02_2_FD_132471 | JGI IMG/M metagenome (GOLD analysis project Ga0187783, IMG submission 132471) | Tropical peat soil microbial communities from peatlands in Department of Meta, Colombia - 1015_SJ02_MP02_20_MG | ecosystem: Environmental > Terrestrial > Soil > Wetlands > Peat | place...
AAGGACGAGGACTTGAGCCGCTACATTCTCTAGCGGCGGCCCGCAAGTGAAGCGCGCGGCGCCTTGCGCGCCGCGGCCTAGCCGGGGAGCCCGGTCATTCCCGGGCGCCCCACTTACCGGCTCTCGACCGGCGACTAGAATTTGTACGCGAGATCGAGGCCTGCGGTAATCGGTCGATTCACCAGGTAGCGAACGAAGGCCGTCATCTGCAGCACGATCTGCGGCTGCGGATCGAGCAGCGCTTCCTTGTTGGTGAGATTGTTCACATACAAGGACGCTGACCACGAATTGCCGCTCGGTGTACTCCCGGCGAGCCCAAGGCGCGCGTTGAGGAACGCGTACGAGGGCAGATGGACCAGGTAGGTGTTGATGTTATCGAGCGTGATGGTCTGCCCATAGGGCGCGTCCGTGCGGGTGCCGACATAATCGCCCTCGAGCGTTCCCGTCACCGAAACGGCGTCGCTCACCGGATGCTTCCAGCGCAGCGTCGCCGAAGCCGTGAAGTCCGGGATGTCGGGGACTGAGTAGCCTTCGGGGTATCCGGTGATCGGGCTCGCCTCGGTGAACTTCGCATTCGTATAGCCGGCGTTGACGCCCGCCGTCCATTCCGGGGTGAGCAGCGCCTGCAGCTCCGCCTCCAGGCCATAGATGCGCGCGTTGCCGCCGTTGACGGTGATGCCGTAGCCGGCGAGGTTGGTCGCGATCTGGGGGTCGGTCCAGCGCTCGTAGTAAGCCGAGACGTTGGCGATCAGCCGCCGGTCGAGCCATGCTGATTTCTCGCCGATCTCGTAGTTCCACACCGAGTCCGAGGAGAAGGAGGCGGGCGCCTGTAACAGGAGGTTGGGGTTGCAGGTCGTGGTGAGCAGGAGCTTTGCCTGCAGCGAGCACTCATTCGCCACCAGCACCGTATTCGGATTGCCGGGCTCGGCCACGGGAATCGGCTGGTTCACGCCACCGAGGCGAAAGCCCTTGGCGACCGTGGCGTAGACCATGGCGTCCTTGTCGACGTTGTAGCTCAGGTCGAACTTGGGATTAGTGCCGCTCGCGCTGTTGGAGAAGGCGGTGTTGTACGGCGTCGTGTTGCTGATGCTGCCGTTTACGGTGAAGACGCCATATTCCTCGTTAGTTTGACCGAGGCTGAAGTGGTAGTGGCGCAGGCCCACCGTGCCCTTGAGGTCGGGGGTGAATTGCCAGGAGATCTCACCGAACTCCGCGTTCTGCGTGATGACCTGCGGCTGGTAGTCCACGTACAGATTGGGGCCGCCGAATATGGGCGTCGCCTGCGGCGCCAGAGCCCACTCGTCCCACTCCGAATACAGGTCCTGGTAGAAGTAGCCGACGATCCACTGGAAGGGACCGGTGCCGGTCGACGTCAGGCGCAGCTCCTCGGTGTACTGCCGCGTGTAGTCTTTCTCGACCGCGGCAGGCCCCACCAGCGACGGGCCGGTCGGCCCGATGCCGAGCGGGACGCCCGTCGGGGAGATTGCGAAATCGTATTGTCCTAGGGAGCCGGGACCGGCGCCGCCGGCGAGAGCGGCGCCATCTTCCTCGGTGCCGTCCTGGGACACCGTCGTGTTGCGGTTCCAGTCGGCTGTGGCCGAGGTGATCGAGAAGCCCGGGAGCTGCCACTCGACCTTCAGGCTGCCGAGCGTGAAGCGGTCGCGCTGCGGCTCGATCGTATCGTAGATCTCCCAGTGAGCGAGCGTGTTCGGCAGGGTCGGGTGGGTCGGATCGCCATTCACGTCCACGGCATCCGGGGCAGCCTGCTGCGTCAGCTGGTACATCACCATCGGCGTGATCGTCAGGTCATCCGTCGGCTTCCACAGCAGAATGGCGCGGGCGGAGGTGATGTTGGTGCTGTTCGCGCCGTCGATCGTCTCCGTGAGCGGCACCGAGTAGAAATTGGCCGGCCGCACCACGTTCGGAAAGTCTCCCACGGGCCCGTCGACGGGGACCGCCCCGTCCTCGAGGACCAGGCGCTTGATCCAGCCGCTGTCGTAGCTCTGTGAGCCGACGATGCGGATCGCAGCGGTATCGCCGAGCGGCAGGTTGAACATGCCGTTGACCTTCTCGTTCATGCTGCCGCCGGAGCCGGTGTAAGAGGTCTGCGTCTCACCCGACGCCGAGATGGCGCCGAGCTGTGGCATGTTGGGTACCAGCTTGACCGTGCCGCCCATCGAGCTCGAGCCGTACAGGGTCCCCTGCGGACCCCGTAGCACCTCGACGCGATTGAGATCGTAGAGCGTCGGGTCGATCTCCTCCTTGCCGAGCTGCGCCGAGGCCGGTGACGACAGCGGCGTCTCATCGAGGTAGAAGCCGACCTGCGAGGTGTTGCCACCGGCGGAGTTGAGTCCGCGCATTTCGAATTCGGTCTGGCCAGGGCCGGAAGTGCGCATCGAAATGCCGGGCACCGACTCGGCGAGGGAGTTGAAATCGACGATGCCGCGGTCCGCGATCTCCTGCGACGAGACTGCGGTAATACTCGCGGGAGTGTCCTGCAGGTTGGTGGTGCGCTTTTCCGCTGTTACGACCACCTCCTGGAGCTGATCCGAGGACTCGCTCGCGGCAGCGGCGTCGGCGTATGCGCTCTCCTCGAGAGCCAGGCCCAGTGCCATCGCAATCGCCAGGGCGATCTTGCTTTTCGCGGATCTCGAGATCATGGTGCGGCTCCCCTTCCGGCAGACTGTCGCGTCGATGAGCGCGGCGCGCGGGACGTCGACGTTATTACGTTATTATACATATAGATGGAAGTCGAAGAACGTGGATCGCCGCCGTTGCGAATTTGCCACGGCCGAGAGGCTCGCCGCCATGAGATCGCGAACGCTGAAGCTCCTGATTGTCCTTGCTTTGACGCCGGCGCTGGCGGCCGCGGCAGAGCCTCCCAAGAGCTCGCCGGGCACCATGGATCGCGACCTCCCCGAGGTCACCATCGCGCAGCTGCACCGCTATTACGAGCAGCATAAGTACACCGTCTCGCAGGTGGTCGACTGGTATCTCGGGCGAATCGCCCGCTACAACGGCGTCTACAAACCGCTCGAAGAGGTCTTCGACGCCGATGCGCGCGCCGCGGCGGCCCGCGAGGACGCCGAGGCAACCGCGGCGCACGGCCCCTTGTGGGGAGTACCCATCGTCATCAAGGCCAACACCAGCATTCAGGGCAAGGTGACGACCAACGGCTGGGAAGGATTCATCGTGCCGGGTCACGAGCTCATCGCGCCGCGCGATGCCACGATCGTCGCCCGGCTGCGCGCAGCCGGCGCGATCATCCTCGGGCATACCAACATGCCGGACTTCGCCAACTCTGACACCACCCGCAGCAGCTCCTTCGGCCGCACCGGCAATGCCTACGACGTGCGCTTCTCTCCCGGCGGCTCCTCGGGAGGTACGGTCACGGCGGTGACCGCCAACCTGGCCATGCTCGGCAATGGCACCGACACTGGCAATTCGATCCGCATGCCGTCGGGCACCAGCGCCCTCATCGGCGTATTCCCGACGCGCGGACTCGTCAGCATCGCCGGCATCGCGCCGCTCGACTGGCTGCTCGATAACACCGGGCCGATCGCGCGCAACGTGACCGACGCGGCGATCGCGCTCGATGTGATGACGGGTGAAGACCCGCTCGACCCCGTGACCCAGGGCTCCGCCGCCAAGGCGCAGCCCGCTCCGTACGAGCAATATCTCAAACGCGACGCGCTCAAAGGCAAACGCTTCGGTGTGCCGGCCTTCATTCTCGCGGGCATCGGCGATCCCTTTCGCGGCACACCGGCCGTGGTGCCGGAGGTGGCGGCGGAGAAGCAGGCCGCCGAGCAGGCCGTGGCGCTCGATCCGCGCACGCGCGCCGCTTTCATGAAGGCCCTCGAGGAACTGCGCTCACTCGGCGCCACGGTCGTCATGGACGACTCGGTGCTGCCGGCGAGCTTCGCGCACAGCGCGGCGCGCATCAGCACCTATGCGTACGGGCGCGAGGGCACCGACCTGTTTCTGAAGGACTTCGGACCGTCGCAGTACCACTCGAGCGCCGACTACGAGCGTGTCGTCGGCTCACCGCTCGGTGCGCCCATGATCGGTACCGAGCCCGACAAGGCGGAATTCGAGTACGGCGATATTAAGATCCGGCAGCGCACGCTCGAGACCGACCCGGACGCGGAGCGCAACTTCTTCGGTCCGCGCCGGCGTGTGCTGCAGGACTACCTCGACACCCTGGAGCGGCTGCATCTCGACGGCTACGTCTATCCGTCCTCGCAGATGCCGCCGGTGGATGAGACCATGCCGCAGGACGGCAAGGTCACCGACGGGCCGCATTCGGCGACCAGCTGGGTCAACCAGCTGGGGATTCCGGCCGTGGTCGTGGTCGGCGGCTTCTACGACAGCGGGCTGCCCTTCGGCATGGAGTTCTCGGCACGCCCGTTCCGCGACGGCGACCTGCTCGGCTACGCCTATGCCTGGGAGCAGGGGACGCATCACCGTCATCCGCCGGTACTGGTGGAGAAGGGGCTCTTGCCGATCGCACGCTGAGCGGTGCGTCCACAGCGCCGCCGCGCCGCCGCGCTCCGCGGCTGCAGGCGTGTCTAGATCCTGAAGCGCTCGCGCAGCTCAGTCGCCATGCGCCGACTCACCGGCAGCGGCGCGGCGCAGCCGCGCAGACGCACGAGGTAAGCTCCCTCGGTGCGCTCGATGCGCTCGAGGTAGCGCACCCCGACCAGCGCGTTGCGGTGGATGCGCACGAAGGCCGCGCCGAACTCGCTCTCGAGCAGCCGCAGCGAATCTTCGATCAGGTCCTCGCCGTTCACGTGATGGACTGCGGTGTACTTCTGGTCGGCGAGGAAGTACTGCACTTCCTCGATCGGTATCAGCCGCACCCCTTCGCGGCGGCGTGCCGCGATGTGGCTGCGGCGCACTTCGCCGGCGGCCGCGAGCTTGTGCAGCTGTGGCCGGGTGAGCCGCCGGGCGCGCGCCAGCGAAGCGGCGAGCTGTTCCTTGCGCACCGGCTTGAGCAGATAGCCGACCGCGTGCGCTTCGAAAGCCTCGACTGCGTACTGATCGTAAGCGGTAGTGAAGATGACCGCCGGCGGCTCCTCGAGCACCGTGAAATGGCGGGCGGCCTCGAGTCCGCCCATCCCCGGCATGCGCACATCGAGCAGCACCACGTCGGGACTGAGCTCATGACTGCGCGACAGCGCCTCTTCGCCGCTCACGGCCTCGCCGACACACACCACCTCGGGGAGCTCGCCGAGGAGGCTGCGCAGCCGCTCGCGCGCGGGCGGTTCGTCATCGACGATCAGTACCTTGAGCTGTGCGGCGGCATTCATTGAGTCGGGACGCCGAGCGCCGCGGCGGGCGCTGCCGCCTTCTCGAGCAGCGGGAAGCGCAGCGTGACGATGAACTCATTGTCGAAGCGCCCGGACTTGAGCAGCGCCCGCTCGCCATACATGAGTGCCAGGCGCTCGCGGATGTTCGCCAGCGCCAGGCGGTTGCCATCGCGGGCGGCCAGCGGCGGGTCGGCCTCGAGCGGGTTGCGCACCACGATGGTGATCTGGCCGCCGGCGACCTCGCCCGAGATGGTGACCGTGCCGCCTTCGGCGCGCGGCTCGATGCCGTGATAGATCGCGTTCTCGAGCAGCGGCTGGATGATGAGGCCGGGCACCAGCGCCTGCGGCGGCAGCGCGTCGGTCTTCCACTCGACCCGCAGCCGCGAGCCGAGCCGCAGCTGCTCCATGCGCTGATAGGTGCGCGCCACCTCGAGCTCCTCGGCGAGCGTGATGGTCTCGCGCTTCTCGCTCAGCGTGGCGCGGAACAGGTCCGCCAGGTCCTGCACCGCGGCTTCGGCGCGTGGCGGGTTGCTGCGTGTCAGCGCCGCGATGGTGTTCATGCTGTTGAAGAGGAAGTGCGGGCGGATGCGCGCCTGCAGCGCGTGCACGCGCGCGGCGGCACGCTCCTCGACACTGCGGCGCCATTCGTGCGCCACGTAGAAGTAGCGCAGCGCCAGCCCGGTCACCACCAGCGCGATCCAGACATTACGCAGGGTGAAGCTCCAGGCCGCGTGCGGAAAGAGCGGCGCCCCGCCGGCCTCGAGCACCAGCGCCGTGCGCCCGAGCAGCCAGGCCCCGATCGAAAGCGCCGCCACCACCACGGCGATCAGGCCAAGCACCGCGCTTGAGCCCTGGGCCACCGTGAGCCGCACCAGCCGCCCGCGCAGCGCGCACAGCACTGCGCTGCAGGTGAGCCCGACCCACAGCAGGAACAGCGAGCTGCGGGTGAGATCGGTCCAGAAGTCGATCGTCGCGGCGCGCGCCAGCGTCAGCACGAAGGCGGTGAGCTCACCGATCAGCACGATGGCGAGCGTCACGCGTGAGGTGCAGAAGTCCGGCAGGTAGAAGGCACGCGCTCGGTCGGCGTCGGTATTCATGGGTCGCCGACGGGAGGGGCGCGCATGATGTTGGTGCGCTCGAACAGCTCGGCCTTCAGTCGATAGGTGGCCGAGATGTCCTCGTCGCCGTAGCCGCGCGCGCACAGCTCCGCATACTCGGCCAGCATGCGCTCGACCGTAGGCAGTGCCACCCCGAAGCGCAGCGCCATGTCACGACAGATGCGCAGATCCTTCGCGTGCAGCCGCACGCGAAAGCCCGCCGGATAGCTGCCGCGTGCCATGTTGGGTGCGCGGTGGACGAAGTACCAGGAGGAGCCGGCGCCCTTGCCGAGCGTCTCGATCAGCAGCTCGAGGGGCAAGCCTTCGGCGTGGGCGAACGCCATCGCTTCGGCCACGCAGTCGATGATGCCGGCGCACATGATCTGGTTGGTGGCTTTGGCGGCCTGGCCGGCGCCGATGGCACCGAAGTGCGCGATGGTGCGACCGAGCGCCTTGAGGATGGGCTGCGCCCGTGCGAACGCCGCGTCCGCCCCACCGACCATGATGACGAGCGTGCCATCGCGCGCGCCTTCGACGCCGCCGCTCACCGGGCAGTCGAGAACCTGCGCGCCGCGCGGCTCGAGCAGCGCCGCCGCCTGCCGTGCGGTCTCGGCGCTCACAGTCGAGCAGTCGAGAACCAGCGCGCTGGTTTTTACGCCCGCGAGGAGTCCGCGCGTCACTTCGAGCACGTCCGCATCCGCGGATACGCACGAGACCACGGCGTCGCACGTGGCTGCGAGCCGCTCGAGCGATGGCGGCGCGTCGATGGAGAGCTCGGCGGCGAGCGCCTGCGCCTTCGCGGCGCTGCGGTTCCAGACCGCCGCCAGCAACCCGGCCCGATGCAGGTTGCGCGCCATGTGCGCTCCCATGGCGCCGAGTCCGACGAAGCCTACGCGCATGTTTCCCTACCCCGCCGCACGGCTGCAGCCTCCGCGGGCCGCACTATAGGACTTTTCGCCCCGCTGCGGCGGGCCCCCGCCGAACCTTCAGCGCGAGGTCGCCTCGGCCGGGTTCACCTTCGGCTCCGGGATCGGCTGCGGCTCGATGGGCGGCGGCTCGGGGATCGGCGCCTCGGGGTCGAACTTGGGCACGCTGCCGCAGGCATCCTGCACCGTTTTCCGCATCTGCTCGCGGTAGGCGTCGGCCTGATCGTCCGAGAGATAGGTGCGGGTCCCGTCCTTCTCGTCTCGATAGACCTTACGGGAGGTGATCGCCCGCATGTAGGCGTCCTTGGCGACCTTGCAGCGCGACTCGAGGCTGCGCGCCTTGTCTTCCTGGACGGCGCGCGCGTTGTCCTGCGCCTGCAGCTGCTCGGAGATCTGGTTGCCGGTGTTCAGCAGCTTCTGCTCCGCCGCGCGTGCGGCGGCCTCGTCCGGCCCCGCGGGATGCGACTTGCCGGTCTTGATCACCACCGAGCCCGGCACCCATTGGTCGCTGTAATGAGATTGGCCCTGCGCATCTACCCAGCGATAGACATCCGCGTGGGCGAGCGTGACCGCTCCGGCAAGGATCAGGGCACTGAGGGACACAGGTCGCAGCATGGCAAGCCTCCGGCAAGGGCAGTATGGCCGCTCCCGACCGAACCTAAGGGTGAACTCCGTCACACCGCCGCGGGCCGGGTAGCCCAGAGGCACACCATAAGAGAAGAGAGGGCGCTGGCGCCAGCGCGACCTTTTTACAGGTCGTAAGCGCGCTCGCCGTGCGAGGTGATATCGAGCCCCTCGCGCTCATCCTCCTCGGGGACTCGCAGACCGACGAGCGCTTTCACCACGTAGAAGGCGAGCAAGGCGACCCCCGCGGTCCACACGAACACCACGCAGACCGCCGCCAGCTGAATCAGGAACTGGTGCCAGATCCCGGGGTAGCCGCTGGTGCCCTTGACCCAGTCCACGGTGGATCCCGGGCCCCCGAGGGCGGGTGCATTGAAGATGCCGGTCATCAGCGCGCCGAATACCCCGCCGACCGCGTGAATGCCGAAGACATCGAGCGAGTCGTCGGCCTTGATGAGGCGTTTCAGTCCCGTCACGCCCCACAGGCACACGACACCGACGCCGAGACCGATCACGAACGCACCCGGAATGCCGACGTTGCCGGCGGCGGGGGTGATCGCGACCAGGCCGGCCACCGCGCCGGAGGCTGCACCCAGCATCGACGGCTTACCCTTCAGCAGCCACTCCGCGAACATCCACGACAGCACCGCGCAGGCAGTGGCGAGGTAGGTATTCATGAAGGCGAGCGCGGCGGAGCCGTTGGCCTCGAGCGCCGATCCCGCGTTGAAGCCGAACCAGCCGAACCACAGGAGCGAGGCGCCGATCATGGTCATGGTGAGGCTGTGCGGCGCCATCGGCTCGCGCCCGAGTCCGATGCGCTTGCCGACGACAAACGCGCCCACCAGTCCCGCCACGCCGGCGTTGATGTGCACCACGGTGCCGCCCGCGAAATCGAGTGCGCCCCACTGCCACAGCAGTCCCGCGGTAGCCGTGACCTTGTCGGCCGTGTCCGCCGAGGTGTAGGCGTCGGGGCCCGCCCAGTACCACACCATGTGCGCGATCGGGCAGTAGCTGAAGGTGAACCACAACACCAGAAACAACAGCACTGCGGAGAACTTGATGCGCTCGACCAGGGCGCCGAGTGTCAGGCAGCAGGTGATCGCGGCGAAGGTGGCCTGGAAGCCCACGTACACCAGCTCATAGAGCGGGGTGTTCTTGCTGTTGGTGCCGGTGAGCGAGTAGGCGCCCGTATGCGAATCGAAAGTGCCGGCGAGAAACACCCGGCTCAAGCCGCCGATCACGGCGTTGCCCTGCGTGAAGGCGAGCGAGTAGCCGTAGACGCACCACAGCACCGTGACCATGGAGAAGCCGACGAATACCTGCATCAGCACCGACAGCATGTTCTTGGTGCGCACCAGCCCGCCGTAGAACAGCGCCAGCGCCGGCACCGACATCAGCAGCACCAACGCGGTCGAGGTGAGCATCCAGGCGGTGTCGCCCTTGTTCGGCACCGGCACATCGGCGGCCGAGGCCAGTGCGGGGAGAAGCGCCAGCGCCGCTGCCAGCGGACCCGGCGCAGTCAGGCGACGCGTGGGCATGGTGCTCTCTTTCCGGTCGTTCGAGCGACAAACAACGACTGCACGCGCCCGGCGGCGACGCGTAAGCTAGTGAAGCGCGCAAAAACGGTGCAGCTTCCGTGCCACGGGCGGGTGCGATTTCCGTGGCTCGCGCCAGTGTTGGTCGACGCGGTTGCACCGTTTTGGCGCCGCGCGCCGCGCGCATGCGCCGAAACGAAGCAGGAACGGGTGAGGTGAGCGAGTCATGGATTCCTCAGGTATCGATGAGATCGTGCGGCGGCTGCTCGAGCGGGTGCCGCCGGCGCTGCGCACCGTGCAGGCCGACCTCGAGGCGAACTTTCGCGCGGTGCTGCGCGAGCGGCTGAGCAAGCTCGATCTGGTGAGCCGCGACGAGTTCGACGCGCAGACGCGTGTCCTCGAGCGCAGCCGCGCGCGGCTCGAAGCGCTCGAGACGCGGCTCGCGGCGCTCGAGCGCGCGCCTTCCGCGCGCTCGTCCCCGGCGGGCTGAGCGCGCGGCCGCCGCACTGCGCCGGCGATGGCGGTCGCGCGCGTCAGCTGCCGGGCGCAGATCGGGCTCGAGGCACCGCTGGTTCAGGTCGAGGTGAGTCTCGCGGCCGGACTGCCTGCCTTCTGTATCGTCGGCTTGCCGGCGAC
>Ga0187783_10004676_pt1 | contig 10126 bp, 11 predicted proteins | sample 1015_SJ02_MP02_2_FD_132471 | JGI IMG/M metagenome (GOLD analysis project Ga0187783, IMG submission 132471) | Tropical peat soil microbial communities from peatlands in Department of Meta, Colombia - 1015_SJ02_MP02_20_MG | ecosystem: Environmental > Terrestrial > Soil > Wetlands > Peat | place...
CCGCTCGCCGATGCCGGTGAGGCTGGGCGTGAAGACCTGATGTCCGCGCGCGGATAGCAGCGGCCGGACGCGGCGGAACCCGTGGGCACCGCCCCAGGCACCATGCACGAGGACATAGGTCGTCATCCGCCCACCTTTCCATGAGTCGGCTCAGCGTCCACGAGCGCCGGTTCGGCGAGAGTCAGTCGGCAAAGCCGGCCTCGGCCAGGATCGCGTCGATGCGCGCGCGATGCTCAGCCTGCCACGCATCGAGGGACTGGTCAGTCTCGCGCGCCAGCTTCGCGTGGGCCTCGGGCAGCACCTGCTCCAGCCGATCGGAGGGAATCACGACGACGCCGTCGTCGTCCCCCACCACGATGTCGCCAGCGCGGACGACGACTCCCCCGCACCGGATCGGCTGGCCAAGCGGTGCGACGGCCGCCTTGATCCCGGCGACCGGCACCACTCCCCTGGCGAACACCGCGAACCCGCTGGCCCTGACCTCGGCGAGGTCACGGATCGCACCATCGATCACGAGCGCGGAGATGCCCCGGCGCTGCGCGACGGCACAGACGTTTCCCCCGGCGACCGCGTAGCTGGCGGCACCGGCCTCGACGACCAGCACCGAGCCGGGCGCGGCACGGTAGATGGCCGCGTGCAGCATCAGGTTGTCACCTGGCGCGCAGCGGACAGTGAAAGCCGGACCGGCGGTCCGCCCGATCGCCGGCCACAACGGGTGGATGCCCGCGTCCATGACCTGCTCGCGACCCAGGATGTCGGCGAGGATCGTGGTGGGGATCTCGTTGAACCCGAGCCCAGTGGTGTCGTCCATCCTCGTCCTGTCCGTCCTTCCGGCCGGCCGGCGCCGGGAGCAACCGCGCGCACGGGAACCGGATGAGCAGTAGCTACCAAGCCGAGCATGATACCCAGATCGGCGCGGATGCCGCCGAGCAGCACGCCGCTGGCCGGCCGAGATGCTGTGGGCCGCGAGCAATCCGTGACCGGTCAGCCGCGGGCGGCGGCGATGGCCGAGTAGATCCCGAGGGCCAGCAGGATGGTGCCGGCGATCCGGCTAACCCAGGCCATGGGGATGACGCTGAGGCTCTTGGCGCCCACCGCGACGGCGATCCCGGTTGCCGCCCACAGCCCCAGCGTGGCACCGGCGAAGACCAGGACCGGCTCGTACCTGGCCGCCAGATTTGCGGTCGCGACCTGGGTGATATCTCCCCACTCGGCCACGAAGACCAGCGCGAACGCGGTACCGATCACGCGCCAGGGCGAGACGGGGCCGTGGCCCTGCCGGGCCGCATCGGAACCCTCTGGCTGGGCCTGGCGGAAGCTCCCGGCATACAGGTAGACCGCACCGGCAACGAACAGTCCCGCCGCGACGGCATCCACGATCCGGACCGGCAGCAGGGCCAGGAGCTGGCCCGCGGTCACGGCGATGACCATGTGCACCGTGAACGCCGCCGCGGCGCCGACCCAGACCAGCACCGCCCGGTAGCGCGTGGCGAGGACGAGCGACGCGAACATCGACTTGTCTGGCAGCTCGGCCAGGAACGTCACCGCGAACGCGATGCCGACCACGGCGAGCTCGGGCACGGGCACAAGTCCTTACCTCGGGTCCGGCCCGGCTTCCGCTTGTCGGGGCGCCTCCGGCCGGAACAAGTCAACAGCCGAAGGTCTCATCCACCACGGCAACGTGGCCCGGCGACCGGGCGCACCGTGCTGTCGCGTGCGCCGGGATTGTCGGCCTGCCGGCGAAGGACTACTCCCCTTCGTGACGAGCCTACCGGCCGCCGGGAGCCCGCGCCGCGGGCCTATTGGTATCTCTACTGAGAATGTTGTCAGAAGCGATATCAATTAGCTATGCTCGGCGACATGGCCGGCGCCGCGGACCTGCTGCTCCACCCCGTGCGGCTGCGCATCGTGCAGGCGTTCCTCGGTGACCGGGCGCTCACCACGTCGCAGCTCAGCACCGAGCTGTCCGACGTGCCGGCGGCCAGCCTGTACCGCCAGGTCGCGCGGCTGGTCCGGGCCGGCGTCCTCCAGGTGGTCGCCGAGCGCCGGGTGCGCGGCGCGATGGAGCGCACGTACGTGCTCCGGCAGGCGGCGGCCGTGATCCCGCCGGACGAGACCGCAGCCATGAGCCCGGAGGACCACCGGCAGGCGTTCATGGCCTTCGTGGCCGGCCTGCTCGCCGCCGCGGACCGCTACTTCGCGCGCCCGGACTTCGACCCGCTCAGTGACCTCACGAGCTACCGGATCGCCGGCCTGTGGCTGGACGACGCCGAGTACACGGCCATGCTGGCGGACCTGTCCCGAGTGCTCATGCCGCGGCTGGCGAACGCGCCACGGAAGGGCCGGCGTCGGCGGATTCTAGCGACCGTCGTCCTGCTCGGCGACGACGCCACGTGACAGAAGGGAACGGGGCCGTGCAATTCTCCGCCGTTCGCCTCGACGCGGCCGGGCCGTCGCACCCGCTGAGTCACCTGCTGCCGGCGCTCCCCGCGCTCATCCCGGTGCTCGTCCTGCTGCTCGGCCTCGATGTGTTCTGCCTCGTCAGCCTCGTGCGCGCCAGGTCGGTTCGGAACGCACCGAAGCTCGCCTGGGCGATCGTCATCCTGTTCGTCAGCGCGCCGCTTGGCGCCATCCTCTACCTCTTCTTCGGCATGGATCGCAGCGGCGGCGAAACGCAGGCCCGGCCGCCCCGCCCGGCCCCCTCGCCCACTCCCATCGACCCGGTGCGGCGCGTCGCGAGGCCGATCGGAGCCGCTCCGCCGGCCGTGACGACGACTGGCCTGACGAGGGACTACGGCGGTACCGGCCTGTTCGACGTCGACCTGGCGGTGCCCCGCGGCAGCATCTACGGGCTCGTGGGCCCGAACGGCGCGGGCAAGACCACGCTGCTCTCGATCATCGCAGGCACCCGGCACGCGGACCGCGGCAGCGTGAGCCTGGCGGTCGACCGGCGGCGGGTAGCGGTGTGCCCGGACGTTCCCGAGTTCGACGGCTGGCTGACCGCGGCCGAGGTGGTCGACCTGGCTGGATCGCTGGTCGCCCCGGCCGGCCACGGGCCGGCTGAGGTCGCGGCCGCCCTGCGTACCGTGGGACTGGCCGACGCCGCGAGCCGACGGGTCAGCGGCCTGTCGAGAGGCATGCTGCAGCGCCTGGGCCTGGCCTGCGCGCTCGTGGGCGATCCGCAGCTGCTGATCCTGGACGAACCGACGTCGGCCCTCGACCCGGCCGGCCGGGCGGACATGCTCGGCCTGGTCGCGGCGATGCGCGGCACCCGCACGGTGATCTTCTCTAGCCACATCCTGGCCGACGTGCAGCGGGTCGCCGACCAGGTGGGCATCCTGCGGGACGGCCGGCTGCTGTACGAGGGCGGTACCCGAGAGCTCATGGACACGTACCTGACGCCGAGCTGGCTGGTCCGCGTCGCGGACGGCCTTGACGCGGTCGCCGCCGCGCTGGCCGGGCAGCCGTGGGTCACCACGGTCGAGCCCGCCGAGCCGGACGAACTGAAGGTAGCGGCCACCAGCATCGCGGCGGGCGAGCGCGGCATTCCCGCCGTGATTGCGGGCTGCGGTGCCCGCCAGGTGTCCTGCGAGCCGGCCGCCGCCGACCTGGAGTCGGCGTTCCTGGCGCTCACCGGAGCCGGCGAGCCTGCCGGGCTGACCGAGGGAGCGCGACCATGACCCTGTGGCGGCTCGAGTGGCTGCGGCTGGTCCGCACCCCGCGGGCGCTCGCGCTCGCCGTCGTGTTCCTGGCGATCGGGCTGATCGAGCCGGTAGCGACCAGGTACGCCAGCGCTCTGCTCAGCCACGCAAACCACGGGGCGGTCATCAGGCTGCCGAAGCCGACACCGGCCGCCGCGCTGGGCAGCTACGTCAGCGAGGCCGCGATTGTCGGGCTGATCGTTCTCGTCGTCGGCGCGGCCAGTGCCCTCGGCTTCGACTCCAGCCCCGGCCTGGCGACGTTCTTCCGTACCCGGGTGCGCGGCATGTGGCAGCTGCTCGCCCCGCGATTTACCGTCTACGCCGTGGCCGGGGCACTCGGCTACCTACTCGGCACGCTGGCCGCCTGGTACGAGACGCACCTGCTGATCGGCGCGCTCCCGGTGGCTGGCGTATTCGCAGGGGTACTGTGCGGGGCGGTCTACCTGGCGTTCGCCGTCGCCGTCACCGCGCTCGCCGCCTCGCTGGCCCGGAACACGGTCGCCGCGGCCGGTATCACCCTGGCGATCCTGCTCGCCCTGCCGCTGCTGGCCGACGTGCGCGCCATTTCCGGCTGGGTGCCGAGCGCGCTGGTCGGGGCGCCAGCCGACCTGGTGGCGGGCACCTATCAGCTCCCCCACTACCTGCCTGCTCTCGGCGTTGCCGTCGTCGCGGGCGCCGGCGCGCTGGCGCTCGCGGTTCGCCTGCTGCAAACCCGGGAGATCTGACGTGCGGTCGGGCGGCAGAGCGACAAAGATGGAGTAATGGCACTATCGGATCGGGCCCTGTCGGTCGCGTACCGGGCCGGCTGGCTGGCTATCCGGCACCTTCCGGAGCCGGCCGCGCGCTGGCTGTTTACCCGGATCGCCGACTACCTCTGGCGCAGGCGCGGCAAGGCCGTGCGGCAGCTCGAGGCTAACCTTCGCCGGGTGGTGCCGGACGCCAGCGACGCCGAGCTGCGGCGGCTGTCCCGTCAGGCCATGCGGTCCTACCTCCGGTACTGGGTGGAGGCGTTCCGGCTGCCGGCTACGCCGCTCGGGCGCATTACGTCCGGCATGTCGGTGGCGGGCGAAGAAGAGACCGCGCTGGCCCACGTCAAGGCCGGCCGCGGCGTGATCTTCGCGCTGCCGCACATGGGCAACGTGGACCTCGCCGCCGCCTGGATCATGACCAGGGGGTTCGGCCAGATCAGCGTCATCGCCGAGCGACTCAAGCCCGAGCCGGTGTTCCAGCGGTTCCTTGCCTACCGGGTGAGCCTCGGCATGGAGGTCGTGCCGCACACCGGCGGGCCAAGCCCCTTCGGCGTCATGGCGCAGCGGCTGCGAGCCGGCCGGCTGGTCTGCATCGTCGCCGACCGTGACCTCAGCGCGGGCGGTGTCGAGGTGAACCTGTTCGGCGAGAAGGCTCGCATCGGCGCCGGCCCGGCCGCACTCGCCGTGCGGACCGGCGCCGCTCTCATGCCGGTGACGCTGTGGTTCACTCCGGACGGCTGGCGTGGCCGCATCTACCCGGAGCTTCCGGTGCCCGCCGACGGGACCCAGGCGCAGCGGGTGGCGGCCATGAGCCAGCAGCTCGCCAGCGTCTGGCAGGCCGGAATCGCCGAGCACGCGCAGGACTGGCACATGCTCCAGAAGGTATTCGTCGCCGACCTGGACGCCACCCGGCTGCCGCGGCCCGAGCCCGCCGCCGCATCCGGCGACACCGCCGCCTAGTGACTCAGCTGCAGTCTTCAGACCGGTTGTCATGGTCGGCTCGGTACGCGCGGCCCGTGCTGGCCGGCCTGCTGCTGATCGTCGTGGTGGCCGGAATCCGGGCTGCCGTCCCCGCGGCCGCTCCGACCGGGCCCTTTCACCGAGACGCCCTGCAGCTCGCCGGGGCCTTCGAGCTGATGCTGGCCATGCTTCTCGTCGCCCTGTGGTTCATCGCCCGGCGCCGCCCGAAGCCCGGCTATCCGGCTGGCCTGCTGAGGGCCGGGCTGCTGCGGGCGATTCTGCTCGGCATGGCAACGGTCGCGGTCCTCGCCGGGCTCAGCCGCCTGCGCGCTCGGCCAGGCCACCGCTCCCCGGTGACCGTGCCAGGCAGGCCGGCCCTGCGGCTGCCGCGCGTCCCGACGAGCGCCGCCGCGCAGCACGCCGCCACCCTGACCTACGCCTTCTACGCGCTGCTGGCGCTGCTCCTGATCGCCGCCATCGTGGCCTGCGTGCTGGTGCTGGCGCGACGGGTACCCGACGCCGCGGCCGGGGGCGAGTTCGTGCTGCCCGGCGATGACGACGCGAGCCTGCGCGCGGCGATCGAGTCAGGCCGGCGCGCGCTGCGGTCGTTCGATGACGCGCAAGCCGCGATCATCGCCTGCTACGTCGCGATGGAGGCGAGCCTGGCGGCGGCGGGCACAGCGCGGGCGGCCGCCGAGACACCCGATGAACTCCTCGCGAGGGCCGTGGGATCCGGGCTGCTCGGAGGCACCGCGGCCGGGCGGCTGACCGCGCTGTTCTACGAGGCCAGGTACTCATCGCACGACCTGCCGGCAGCCGCCAGAGACGAGGCCGTCCAGGCCCTCGACGCGATCTCCGCGGAGCTGGCGCGCCGTGCGGAGGGGAGCCGGGCGTCCGGTGCCGCCGGGCTCGGAGCGGAAGCGTGACGGGTCGATCGGCTGGTCGCCTGCGCGGCCAGCCGGCGGAGACCGCAGATGGCTGGCGCGGGTGCGTGCCAGAACTCACCGTCACGGTGGCGCTGACCGTGGCAACCAGCGCGGCGGTGTACGGCTACGCCGGCGTCCATGCTGCCGTACTGGCACTGATCATCTGGGCGGTGGTGCTGCTCGTGCTCGCCCGCGGCCTCGTGACCGCTGCCGCCGCTCCCCCACTGCCGGAGCCGACGTGGCGGACTACCGGGCGCAGCGGCTTCACCGGCTTCTGGCGCAAGCGCGGTGTGCTAGCCGACGCCACGGCCAGCATGGTGAGCTACGACGCCGAGCTGCGCCCGACCCTGCAGCACCTGCTTGCCGCCCGCCTGGCCGAACGGCACGACGTCAACTTCTACGCCAACCCTGCCGCTGCCCGGCGGCTGCTGCTGCCAGGCGCTGGCCGCGCCGAGCGCGACGACCAGCTCTGGTACTGGCTCGACCCGTCTCGCCCGGCCGAGACGAGGCAGCAGCTACGGGGCATCCCGCCGCGAACGCTGGCCGCCATCCTCGATCGACTGGAGCGACTGTGACCGAACCGCCCTTGACGCCCGGCCAGGCAACCGAGCGCTGCGCTGCCGTCCTCGGCGAGATCGAGCGCGCGGTCGTGGGGCACCGGCGCAGCCTCGAACTGGTCCTGATGGGCATCCTGTCCGGCGGGCACGTGCTGCTCGAGGATCTGCCTGGCCTCGGCAAGACGCTCATCGCGCGATCGTTCGCCACGGCGCTCGGCCTGGAGTTCGCCAGGATCCAGTTCACGCCCGACCTGCTGCCGTCTGACGTCGTCGGCGCGCCGCTGTATGACCAGCGGACCGGCCAGATGGTGTTCCGGCCCGGCCCGGTCTTCACCCAGCTGCTGCTCGCCGACGAGATCAACCGGACGCCGCCGAAGACGCAGGCGGCGCTGCTGGAGGCCATGGGTGAGGGTCAGGTCAGCATGGACGGGGTGACGCGACGGCTCCCGCAGCCGTTCGTGGTGCTGGCAACCGACAACCCGATCGAGTACGAGGGCACGTACGAGCTCCCCGAAGCTCAGCTCGACCGGTTCCTCATGCGGTTGCGGCTCGGGTACCTCAGCAGCGACGACGAGGTCACCATGCTGCAGCGGCGGATCGCGAGACGGCAGGAGGCGGCGCAGCTCCAGCCGGTGACGAGCGCGACGGAGGTCATCGCCATGCGTGCGTCGCTGGAGCGGGTCGAGATCGCGCCCGACCTCGTGGACTATGTGGTCGCCATCGTGCGGGCGACACGTTCGCACCCTCAGATTCAGGTGGGCGCCAGCCCGCGCGGCGGCCTGGCGCTGACGCAGCTGGCCAGGGCCGAGGCGCTGGTCCGCGGTCGCGATTTCGTCATCCCGGACGACATCAAGAACGTCGCGGTGCCGGCGCTGGCACACCGGGTCACGCTCCGACCCGAGCTGTGGGTGCGGCAGGTGAAGTCGGATGACATCGTCGCCCAGCTGCTCGCCGGCGTGCCGACGCCGCAGACCGACCCGGCGGGAAGAATTGCCTGATCAGCACGGGCGACCGAGGTTCCGGCAGCTCGCGGTCGGGTGGGGCCTGTCGGCCCACGCCCGCAGGTTGCTGACGCTCGCGCTGGCCGGGCTGGTCCTCGCCGTGGCCACCGGGCGACCGGAGTTCGCAGGCGTCGCCGCTCCCGCCGTGCTGCTGCTGGCGACGATCCGACGGACCCGTCCCGCGCAGCTGGGTGTCCGGGTGTCGCTGGCCGACACGCAGTTCGTCGAGGGCACCGAGTCCGCGGTGATCGTCGACGTCGCCGCGCCCGGTGAGTTCGAGGCCGATATCAGGATCGAGCCGGGCGACGGCATCGCCGCTGGATCTGCCGTGCGGCTGCGGCCAGCCGACAAGCCGGAGCGCGCCGCCCAGCTGGCGTTCACGCCGGAGCGCTGGGGCGCTCGCCCGCTCGGCCTCGTCCTGGTCACGCTTCGGGATCCATACCGGCTAACCGAGGGGCACGTCGCGGTGGCGCTGCCCCGGGTCGACTGCCGGCCGCTGCCCGCGCAGCTCGCCAGCAGCGTCGTGCTGAGCAGGCTGCCGAGCCGACTCGGCGAGCACGCGGCCAGGGCGGCTGGTGACGGTTCTGAGTTCGCCGGCGTCCGCGAGTTCGTGCCCGGAGACCGGCAGCGCCGGATCAACTGGCCTGCCACCACCAGAACCGGAACGCTGCATCTCAGCACGTTCGCGGCCGAGCGGACCCAGAACACCGTCGTGATCGCGGACGCGACGGCGGACGTCGGCGAGCCGGGGTCAACCTCGCTTGACCTGGTGCTGCGGGGCGCCGCCGGCGCGATAACCCGCTACCTCGCGCAGCGCGACCGGGTCGGCCTCATCATCTTCGGCAGCCGGCTGACCTGGATCGGCCCTGGTCAGGGTCAGCGGCACTACCACCGCCTGATCGACCTGCTCGTGTCGAGCCCGTTCGGCTGGGAGCCGGCCGCGGCGCTCACCCGCCTGCCGCGAGCGGCGCTGCCCTCCGGGGCGCTGATCATCGTGTTCAGCCCGCTGCTTGACCCGCGGCTCGTGGAAGCCGTGCGCGACCTGCGCGAGCGCGGCTTCAGCGTGCTGGTCATCGACGTGCTGAACGCCGAGCCGCGGCCCGACCGGAGCATGCTCTCGGTTCTGGCTGGCCGGATGTGGCGGCTCGAGCAGGAGGCGATCCGGTTCTCCCTGACCCAGATCGGCGTGCCGGTCGTGCACTGGGACGGGACGACCAGCCTGGATGAGCCGCTCGCGTCCTACACGCGCCGGGTCATGGTGGCGCACCGGTGACCGGCGGCACGTCGCGAGCGGGAGGCTACCCGCGCCTGCCCGCGCTGATCGTCATCGCCGTACTGACCGGCGCGGTGATCGGCTGGGCTGCCCTTCCCGGCCGGCCGGGCACCCTGCCAGCGATCGCCGTGATCGGTGCCATCGTCGCCGGGCTGGCCAGCCTGGCCCAGCTCACGCTGGCCGGCGTCCCGACGCCCCGCGATGTGCATGGCTCGCTGCCGCAGCGGATCAGCGCATCTTTCGTCGGCAGCCTCCGGGCGATCCCGTGGGCCGAAGTCATGACCGTCGCCGTGCTCGTCCTGGAGGTGCGGCACCCGGCCAGGCCATGGCACACCGGCCTGCTCGGCGTGGCGCTGCTGGGCTACCTATGCGCCGTGCACCTCGTCGAGACCGGCGCCAGGGCGAGCGTGCTGCGGCCGCAGATGGCGCTCGTCGCGGCGGGACTTGGCCTGCTCGCGCTCGCCGTGGGCGCAGCGGCCGTGCCGCTGCTGCCCGCGGGATCGATCTCGGCCATCGTCAGGGTCGTCGCGGTTGCGGCAGCGGTGGTGGCGGGCGTGCTCGTGCTCCCGGTGTGGCTGCGCAGCGACCGGCGACGCTGACAGCCGGCCGCATCGATCCGGCAGCGCGCCAGGACGGTAGCCTGCGCTCTGCACGGGACCCGGACATCGAAGGAGCCGCAGGTGCGCGACGAGACCATCGGCGGCTTCCTGGCCAGGCTGGCCGCGCGGGCGCCGGTGCCGGGCGGCGGGGCCACGGCCGCGCTGCACGCGGCGCAGGCCGCAGCGCTGCTCGGGATGACCGCTCGCTACTCCGACGGCCCGCGCTACGCGGCGCACGCCGGGACGATCAGCATGATCGTCAGCGAGGCCGACCGGCTGCGCGAGGTGGCCACCGACCTGATCGAGGTCGACGGTGCGGCGTTCGGCGCCGTCGCCGCCGCGTACCGGCTGCCGAAGGAC
>Ga0187783_10004677_pt1 | contig 10124 bp, 7 predicted proteins | sample 1015_SJ02_MP02_2_FD_132471 | JGI IMG/M metagenome (GOLD analysis project Ga0187783, IMG submission 132471) | Tropical peat soil microbial communities from peatlands in Department of Meta, Colombia - 1015_SJ02_MP02_20_MG | ecosystem: Environmental > Terrestrial > Soil > Wetlands > Peat | place...
GCCCTGTCGGTGCCGCTGCTCGACGAGCGCATCAGCTGGCGCAACTGGCTCGCCATCCTGCTCGGCCTCGGCGGCGTGCTCACCATGCTGCGACCGAGCAGCTCCGGGCTCAACACGCTCGGGACGCTCGCGGCGCTGGTTGGCGCCACCGCCTATGCCTGCAGCGCGCTCGCCGTGCGCGTGCTGACGCGCACCGACACCACCGTGAGCGTCGTCTTCTGGACCGTGGGACTCATGACCGTGTTCGCCGCAGCGCTGGCCGCGCCGGTGTGGGTGCCGATCGAGCCGGTGCACTGGAAGTGGCTGCTGTTGCTCGGCGTGCTGGCGGCGCTCGGCCAGTATCTGCTCACCGAGGCCTTCCGCTCGGCGCCCCCCTCGGTGGTGGTGCCCTTCGAGTACACCGCGCTGCTCTGGGGCGTGGCCATCGATCGCGTGGTGTGGCACGTGCTGCCGTCGGCGCGCGTGTGCATCGGCGGTGGGCTCGTCATCGCCAGCGGCCTGTATCTGATCTGGCGCGAGCGAACGCACGAAGGCAGAATGGCGCGCCGATCGTCGACCGTGGAAGACGCCGCTCGCAAACAAGAGGAATACCGACCATGAGCAACACCGAGGTCCTGGGACGATTCGTCTGGCATGAGTTGTTGACGACTGACACGGCCGCAGCTGCCGCGTTCTACCCCAAGGTGGTGCCCTGGCGCACGGCGCCGTCCAGCATGCCCGGCTACACCATCTGGATGGCCGGACAGACCCAGATCGGCGGCCTCATGGCGCTGCCGGCGGAGAGCAGTGCGACGCCGCCCCATTGGCTGATCTACGTCGGCACGCCCAATGTCGACGCCACCTGCTCGCAGGCGCAGGGCCTGGGCGCGCGCGTCGTGAAGGGCGCCGCCGACATCCCGAACGTCGGACGCTACGCGGTGCTGTCGGATCCACAGGGAGCCACGTTCGCGGTGTTCACGCCCGGGGCCGGACCACCGCCCGGCGCGCAGCCCGCGCAGGGCGGATTCTCCTGGCACGAGCTGGCCACGACCGACGTCGCCGGCGCGTTGCGCTTCTACGGCGAGCTGTTCGGCTGGCGCAAGGGTGCGGGCCACGACATGGGCGCCGCGATGGGCGTCTATCAGATCTTCGAGCACGGCGGCAATCAGGTCGGCGGCATGCACGGGGTGCAAGGACCGAGCACGCCCCCGTCATGGCTGAGCTACGTGCACGTGTCAGACTCCGGCCGCGCGGTCGCGGCCGCCAAGGGAGCCGGCGGCCGCCTGCTGCACGGCCCGATGGAAGTGCCGGGCGGAACTTGGATCGCTCTCCTCATGGATCCGCAGGGCGGAGCCTTCGCGGTGCAGGAAGCCGCGCGCACAGCCACTCAGGCCAGGCCCGCTGCGGCGGCCAAGCCGGCGGCGGCGGCGAAGCCGGCTGCGCCACCCAGACCGGCGGCGCCGGCGAAGCCGGCGGCCGCGCCGGCAGCTGCTGCGGTGCCGGTGGCGGCCAGCGCCGCGAAGGTGGTCGCGGCGGCCAAGGTCGCCAAGGTGGTGAAGAAGGCCGGCAAGGCGAAGCGCGCCGTCAAGAAGGTCGCGCGCAAGGCGGCGAGGAAGAAGGCGGTTCGCAAGGTCGCGCGTAAGGCGGCGCGCAAGTCGGTGCGCCGGGCGGCACGCCGGGGCGCGCGGGCCGTGCGCCGCGGCGCGCGCCGGGCGACACGGCGCCGGCGCTAGCCGCTAGACCCTCACCAGGGGGCGGCCGAAGTTGCCGCCCTGCAGCGTGAGCAGCAGGTGCGCTGCGGCGTTGGCGAGCCCTTCGACCACGTGCTCCTTGGCGGCGATGCGGCCCGCGCCGTGCCAGGCGATCGCTTCGCGCAGGAACTCGCCGCGCCGGTGCTCGTAGTCGCGCGGGTTCACGCGCAGCACCTGAATGCCCACGCGCCCGGGCGGGTAGCCCGCGCGCGCCAGCAGCGCCTGCTCGGCACGCGGCGACACGCTGTTCTGCACGATGCGCCCGCCCGCGGCCAGGTGGCCGCCGGTCACGATGGTGTCGAGCAGCTCGCCGCCGACGTTGTCGAAATATACGTCCACCCCGTGCGGGGCGAGCTGCCTCAGCCGCGCGCCGACGTTCTCGGCGGCGTAGTTGATGCAGGCCGAGAGGCGCGCGTGACGCGTCACCCAGTCGCACTTCTCGCGCGTGCCGGCGATGCCGATGGCGCGCGCCCCCTTGAGCATGGCGAGCTGCCCGGCCATCGCGCCGGCGGCATTGGCCGCCGCTGACACCAGCACGGTCTCGCCGGCGCGCAGCTTCGCTACATCGAGCAGGCCGAAGTAGGCGGCCATGCCCGGCGCGCCCAGCACCCCGAGGGCGGTGCTGAACGGGGTCTGGCCGGGATGCAGCAGCCGCGCACGATGCCCGTCGGACACGCACAACCGCTGCAGGCCGCACTCGAGTACGACCGTGCTGCCGACGCCGAACACGTCGTGACGGGACTCGATCACCCGCGCGACGCCGTGCGCGGGGACCAGGTCACCCGGGCGCGGTCCATCGCGTGTCGCATCGTCTGAGGCGCAGCGGAACGGGTCGAGCGCCAGCCACACTGAGCGCGCCAGGAACGAGCCGTTGGTGAGCTCGGGCTGCGGAGCCTCGATCAGCTCCAGGTCCCCGGGACGCGAGGGTGGCCGCCTTATCCTGACCTGCAGATTCAGCACGGCTGCTGTGCGTCCCGGCACGCCGCCCGTCGTCGCGCGGCCGCCGCGGTGCCGGCGCTGGCCGCGCCCGATCCGGCGACGTCGCATCCGCAGACCCGACCCATGCATCGCAATTTACGCGCCCAAACCCGCGGCGCAAGGGCAGCTCTGCTCATGGCACTATGCAGCTCATGCCGAGGGCAACCCAGACGCGCCTGCCGGTGGCGGCGCACGCACGCGTGCGCAGGGGCTACTTCGAGTGCCGCTACGGACAGCTGCACGTGCACAACGCCATGCCCCCGGGCGGGGGATTCGAGGAGGGCATCCCGCTCTTGTGCCTGCACGACCTGAGCGGATCGGGGCGTGTATTCACGCGGCTGCTCGCGGTCGCCGGCCAGGACCGCTCGGTGTACGCGCCGGACCTGCCCGGCTTCGGCGAGTCCGATCCACCGCTCGCGCGGCCGACGATTGCGGACTACGCGGGCGCCCTCGGCGACTTTTTTGACAATATACGGCTGCGCCGTCTCGTGGTGCTCGGCCTGCGCGCGGGCGCGCTGCTCGCCACCGAGCTGGCGCTGGCGCGCCCGCAGCAGATCGAGCGCGTGGTCATGGTATCCGTGCCGCTGCTCGGCGAGGCGGAACGGCTCGCTTCAGCGAGCCTCGCGTCCGCGCCGCTCGGACCCGAGAGTGCGTTGCGCCCGCCGGAATGGCAGCGCTGGGCGCTCGAGGCCGCCGCGCAGTACCCGCTGCGCGAGCGCCTGGCGCGACTGCCGCAGCGCGTGCTGGTGCTGCGTCCCAGGGATGAGCTGTGGGAAGCCAGCGCGCGCGTGCGCGACGTGCTGCCATCGGCACGCGTCACCGACCTGGAGCAGTCCGCGGCCGAGCTGCTGAGTTCCGCACCGCAGCGAATCGCCGACGCCGTGCGCGAGTTTCTGCGCGCATGAGGCACTGATCGAGCGACACGTCACCGAAAATTTTTTTTCGACGGAGTGCAGCAGCGCAACGGAGTGGCGCTACACTTTTTGTCCAAAGCATTCTGAGGCGGATACCCGATGAGTCTGCGCAAGAGGTCGACACCGCCCGAGTCCCAGCCAAAACCACCGCCTGCGACGCCGCCCACCGAAGCGGACCTCGAGAGCACCGCGGAACTACCGGTGCTCGATGTGGCGAGCGTCGCCGCGGCCCAGGGTGAAGTGCACGGTAGCACCGATACCTGGGTGATGCCGCCGCCGTCGCGCGAGGCGTTGAGCGCGCCTGCCGATGTGTACGACGAGGTGCGCCAGCTGGAGGTGAGCCTGCGCTCGCTGTCAGCGTCGCTGCGCGAGACCCAGGAGCAGCTCGCCGCGCAGGCCGAGCGGCTGGCGAGCGCCGAGCGCGAGCGCGCCGAGGCACACGCGGCGCGCACGGCCGCCGAGCAGCAGGCGGCCGCACTGGCCGCCGAGCTGCAGCAGCGTAGCGCGCTGGCAGCGCAGCTGGCCGAGGCGCAGGCCGCGCACGCGACCGAGCTCGCCGAGGCGCGGCGCGCCCACGGCGCGGAGCTTGCCGAAGCGCAGCGCATGCACGCCGCCGAGCTGGCCGCAGCCGCGGGCAGGCAGGACGCCGCGCTCGAGGAGGCGCAACGCACGCAGCTCGCCGGGCGCGAGCAGGCCGAGCGTGCGCAGGCCGCCGAGCTCGAGCGCGCGCAGGGCGCCCACGCGGCGCAGCTCGCGGAGCTCGAGCGCGCGCAGCGCGCCGCGCTCGAAGAGGCACAGCGTGCGCAGGCCGCCGAGCTCGAGCAGGCGCACGGGGCGCGCGCCAGCGCCGAGCAGCGCGCGCTCGCGCTCGCCGCCGAGCTCGCCCGGGCGCACTCGCTCGCCGGCCTGAGCGGCGAGCAGGCGCAGGAGCTGCAGCAGCGCCTCGCGCTGCAGGAGGAGACGAGCCGCGCGCAGCGCAGCCAGGAGCTCGAGCAGCAGCAGGCTGTGGCGCTCAAGGGGCGCGCGCACGCCGCCGGGCTGATGGAGGACCTGCAGCACGAGCGCGCCCGCGCCGCGAGTTACTTCGAGACACTGCAGACCGTCGAGGGGCGGCGGCGCATCGCCGAAGGGTTGGTGACGCAGCTCGAGCACGAGGCGGAGTCGCATACCCGCGAGCTCGGGCGGCTCGCCCGCGAGCTGGCCGGGCGCGACAACCAGGTGCGCGAGCAGGGCGCGGAGCTCACCCAGCGTGCCACGCGCATCGCGCGCCTCGAGCAGCAGGTGAGTGCCTTCACCAACTCGCTGGTGCAGCGCGACGCGCAGCTGCGCGAGGCGCGCCAGGAAGTGCAGGCGCTGCAGGCGAGCGTCACGCAGCTCAGGGCCGAGAGCGAGGCAGGCAGCGAGCGCATGGCGAGCCTGGAAGTGCTCGCCGAGCACCATCGCGGCGTGTGCGCCCAGCAGCAGCGCGAGCTGCAGCACCTGTTCGCGGAGCGCAGCGAGCTCGAGGGCGCGCTCGAGGCGGCCCGCGCCGCCCAAGCGGCGGCCGGCGCACAGGTGACGGCGCTCAACTCCGCCGGCAGCGGCGAGCGCGAGCGCATCAGCCGGCTCGAGGCGGCGCTGGCGGCCGAGCAGCAGCGCGTCGGCGCGGAGCAGCAGCGCGTCGGCGCCGAACAGCAGCGCGGCGCGCAGCTCGAGAGCGAGCTGGCGACGGTGCGCGCCGAAATGCAGGAGTGGGGCGGCGTGCTGCGCAGCGCGCAGCAGGAGCGCACTGGCCATCTCGCCAGCATCGCCACCGCGCAGACGCACTCGCAGGCGCTCGAGCGGCAGCTCGAGGAGCAGCGCGAGACGCTGCGCGCGCTGCAGGCACAGTATGAGGCGCAGCTCGCGCGCACGCGCGAGCTGGAAGGCGATCTGCGGGCTGCCGAGGACACCGTGCACCGCCTCGAGTCGGATGCGCGCAGCCGCGGCGCACGCATCGAGGAGCTGGAGAAGTCCAACCAGCAGCTGCGGGCCGCCGCCGAGGAGGCACGCCAGGGCTCGACCGACACGGCCGCCAACCCGGTGCTGCGCGAAGCGGGCCGCCCGCTGGTCGACCTGGATGCCACCAGCGTCCGGCCGCTCGCCGAGGGCCTGAGCCTGCGCGCGAACGCGAACGGGGACGTGCGCGAGCCGGAGCAGTCCGCGGCTCCCGCGCCGGCCGCCGAGGCGCGCCCGGCCGAGCCGCCGCCCGACGGCGCCACCCGCCTGCTGATCCACAGCGAGCATGGCCGCGAGGTGGTGCACGTGCTCGGCCGCAAGACCAGCATCGGGCGCACGCCCGACAACGACCTGCAGATCGACGCCAAGTTCGTCAGCCGTCACCACGCGGTGATCCTGGTCGGTCCGGCGCACGCGATCGTCGAGGATCTCAACAGCACCAACGGGGTGCTGGTCAACGGCCGGCGCGTCACGCGCCACACGCTGCGCGACGGCGACCAGATCGCCGTCGGCCGCACGCACTACCGCTTCGCGTTGCGCAAGGCCGCCGACAAGCGCTGACAGCGCGCGCCGCCGCCGCTAAGCTCCGCTGGGTCCGCCGGCGCGGCGGCGCGCGGAGTCGGCTGGCCGTGGTGAGTCCCTACATCGAGAGAATCCTCAAGGCGCGCGTCTACGACGTCGCCATCGAGTCGCCGCTCGAGGAGGCGCCGCGGCTGTCGCGCCGCCTCGGCAATCACGTGCTGCTCAAGCGCGAGGACCTGCAGCCGGTGTTCTCCTTCAAGCTGCGCGGCGCCTACAACCGCATCGCGCATCTGGCCGGGAGCGCCGCGCGGCGCGGCGTGGTGTGCGCCTCGGCGGGCAACCACGCCCAGGGGGTGGCGCTCGCGGCCCGCCACCGCGGCTGCGCCGCGCTCATCGTCATGCCGCATACCAGCTCGCAGATCAAGGTGCAGGCGGTGGTCGACCTGGGCGCCGAGGTGCTGCTGCACGGCGATGACTACGACAGTGCCTTCGAGCACGCGCTCACCCTGGCGCGCGAGCGCAACCTGGTGTTCGTGCATCCCTTCGACGATCCCGATGTCATCGCCGGACAGGGCACGATCGCCGTGGAGATCCTGCGCCAGACGGGCGGCGAGCTGGATGCGATCTTCGTGCCGGTGGGCGGCGGCGGACTGCTCGCGGGCATCGCGGTGTACGTCAAGTACCTGTACCCGGCCGTGAAGGTGATCGGTGTCGAGCCGCAGGACGCCGCCGGCATGCATGCCTCGCTCCAGGCCGGGCGGCGCGTGACGCTCGAGCGCGTGGGCATCTTCGCCGACGGGGTGGCCGTGCGGCGCGTGGGCGAGGAGACCTTCGCGCTGTGCCGCGGCCACGTCGACGAGGTGCTGCTGCTCGGCACCGACGAGATCTGCGCCGCCATCCAGGACGTGTTCGAGGACACGCGCTCCATCGTCGAGCCGGCCGGCGCGCTGGCGGTCGCCGGTGCCAAGCGCTACCTGGCGCGCGAGGGCTGGCGCGGCCGGCGCGTGGTAGCGATCAACAGTGGCGCCAACATGAACTTCGACCGCCTGCGGCACGTGGCCGAGCGTGCCGACTTCGGCGGCGAGCGCGAGGCGCTGCTGGCGGTGGTGATCCCCGAGCAGCCGGGCAGCTTCCTGCATTTCTGCGAGGTGCTCGGGCGGCGCGGCGTCACCGAGTTCAACTACCGCTACGCCGGGCCCGACAGCGCCCAGGTGTTCGCCGGGCTCGCGCTGAGCGGCGGACGCGCGGAGAAGGACGCGGTGGTCGCGGCGCTGCGCGCCGCCGGGTTCACCGTCACCGACATGACCGACGATGAGATGGCGAAGCTGCACGTGCGCTACATGGTCGGCGGTCACGCGCGCGGGCTGGCCCACGAGCTGTTGTATCGCTTCGAGTTTCCCGAGCGCCCCGGGGCGCTGCTGAAGTTCCTGCAGGCGATCGGCGCGCGCTGGAACATCAGCCTGTTCCACTACCGCAACCACGGCTCGGACCACGGGCGCGTGCTCGCCGGCATCCAGGTGCCGCCGGCCGAGCGGGCCGACTTCCTGCAGCACCTCAACGAGCTGCATTACGCCTACGTCGAGGAGACCGCCAACCCTGCCTATCGCATGTTTCTCGGCGGTTGAGCGGCCTCACGGCGCGGGCATCTGGTGGCTCTCGAGCAGCCATTCGCGCCAGATCGCCAGCAGCACGGCGAGTATCACCGGACCGACGAACAGGCCCACCAGTCCGAACGTCGCCAGGCCGCCGAGCACGCCGAACATGACGATGAGGAAGGGGATCTGCGCCTCGCGGCTGATGAGCAGCGGCCGCACGATGTGATCGGTCCAGCCGACCACCAGCGCGCCCCAGATCGCCAGCGCGACGGCGGCCACGCCGTGGCCGCTCGCCACCAGCCACAGCACCACGCCGATCAGCAGCAACGGCACCGCGAACGGAATCAGTCCGCACACCGTGGTCAGCGCGGCCAGAAACACCGGCGCGCCGATGCCGGCGATCCAGTAGCCGAGCCCGACCAGCACGCCCTGCACCGTCGCAGCCAGCACCAGTCCGTAGACCACCGCGCGCACCGTCTGCCCGATGGCCTCGAGGTAGTTGTGCACGCGCGGCCCGAGCACCAGCTCGAGGGCGCCGGCGAGCTGCGTGGCGAAGCGCTCGCCGCCGCGGTAGACGAAGAACAGGATCACCACCGCCAGCACCAGCTTCACGACGTTGCGGGTGATGCCGCCGAGCACGTGCGCAATCTGCTCGAAGGAATTCTGCGTCACGTTGCGCAGCTCGAGACCGAGAATGTGCGGATCCTGGGCGGCGCGCGCGGTCAGCTCGCGCAGCTGATCGCCGAGCCAGGGAAGCCTGAGGATGGCGTTCGGCAGCTGCACGCCGCCGGCGAGCAGCGCCTGCGTCTCGTGATAGGCGCGCATCAGCTCGATGCGCAGCACCAGGCCGAGCCAGGCGAGCGGCACGATGACCGCGAGTGACACCGCGCCGGTCATGAGGAGCGAGGCGATGATGCTGCGCCCGTGGCAGGCGCGCAGCAGGCGGCTGTAGGCCGGCCAGGTCACGAAGCCGAGGATTCCGGCCCATACCAGCGGCACGATGAACGGGTCCATCACGCGAAAGCCGAGCAGCACCAGCCCGGCGAGCAGCACCACCGTGATGAGCCGGCGCAGCCACACAGCGGAGACCAGGTCTGGCATTTGGGCGAGCGCGCCGCTCAGCCGAGGCCGGCGGCGTCGGAGACGAACATGGTGAGCGCGAGCAGTATGCCGCCGGCGAGCGCGACCTGACGGCGCAGATTGAGGTAGGCCGGCGGCAGCTGCGCACCGAGACTGCGGTGCTCGTAGAGCCAGAAGCCGCCGCTGCCGATCACCAGCAGCGCCAGGCCGTGCTGGCCACCGACCACCACGGCCAGCGCGCCGGCGAGCGCTGCGGCCAGCGCGGCGGCGAGGCCGCGGCGCTGCGGCGCGAGGCGGCCGGCCAGGGCGAGTCCCCAGTGCACCGCGCCGGCGCCGGCGAGCAGCACGGCGCCCCAGGCGATCGCGGCGCGCTGCGCGAGCTCCTGAGCGGCGTACGCCGGCAACAGTCCGACGCCGGCCAGGCACAGCACGAGCGGCGCGAGCAGCAGGTAGCCGCTCCACTCCGCGGTGTCGAGCCGGGTTGCGCCGGCGCGGTTTTCGGTCGGTTCCACGGGGCCGTGATGATGCCACGGCGGGCCGCGCGGCGCGGCTCTTGACGCGGCGCCCGCGGCGCGTGCAGGCTTCGCGCGGCGTAAGGTGACCGTTCCAGCGCGCGCGGCCGAAGGCTGTGACCGTGCGCGCCGGTGCGGCTGAAACGGGAAGTCCGGTGCGGATTCGTCCAAAGCCGGCGCTGCCCCCGCAACGGTAATCGAGATCAGGCGGATCACATGAGCCACTGCGCCGTCACGGCGCGGGAAGGCGGTCCGCCGGAGTAGTCACTCCAGCTCGAGAGCCCGGAGACCGGCCTGACGCGTTAACCGATGCGCGTCGCGGCGGGCGATGGTGGTTGGGCGGTACCTTGCTTCTGGTCGACCGCGCCCAGCTTCGAAAAAGATGCCACGACGTGCACGGGCACGGGTGTGTGCGTTTTTCAGGAGCTGGTCCATGTCAACACGTCTCCATGCATGCCGCGCGCTCAAGTGCGCTGCGCGGCGCTCGCGATCCTTCCTCATCCCACTGCCGCTGTCGGGTGCGCTGTTTGCGGCAGCCGGCCCGGCGCAGGCTGCCGATGCGGACCAGCTGCAGCCCATCGTGATCACCGCGACGCGCCTGCCCACGCCGGTGGCGCAGGTCGCGAGCAGCATCACCGTGGTCACCGCCGCCGACATCGCCGCGCGCCAGGAGCGCACCATCGCCGATGTCCTCAAGGACGTTCCCGGGCTCAACGTGGTGCAGACCGGCGGCCCGGGCGGGGTCACCTCGGTGTTCATGCGCGGCACCAACTCCAATCACACCAAGGTGTTCATCGACGGCATCGACGTCAGCGA
>Ga0187783_10004678_pt1 | contig 10124 bp, 5 predicted proteins | sample 1015_SJ02_MP02_2_FD_132471 | JGI IMG/M metagenome (GOLD analysis project Ga0187783, IMG submission 132471) | Tropical peat soil microbial communities from peatlands in Department of Meta, Colombia - 1015_SJ02_MP02_20_MG | ecosystem: Environmental > Terrestrial > Soil > Wetlands > Peat | place...
CACGCCGCCCAGCAGCAGGACCACCGCGACCGTTACCCGCAGCAGCCGCCGAGACAGGCGGCTCGAGCTCGGCCGGCCTGCCGTATCGGCGAACTCGCGCAGGTGCTGTCGCTCGCCCGCGTCGGCGTTCCGTGAGATCAGCACTAGACCGGCGGCGCACACGACCAGCGGCACCCCGAAGCTGACTACCCAGCTCGCGTCGAGAGCGGAGGCGATGACCAAGGCCACCACCAGCACAGATGCCAGCGCGGCGGCCAGCGTGATGCCGCGCTTGTCGGCCAGCGCCCTCGTGGCGATGTTCGTGTCCGCGCCCTGCGCCGGAATCAGCAGCCAGGCGACCACGTAGCCGGCCGCGACGAAGCCGCTCGTGACTAGCGCAGCGACGATCAGCACCGCCCGGACCAAGCCGAGGTCCAGCCCGGTGCGCTCGGCAATGCCCGCCGCGACGCCGCCGAGCAGGCGGCCATCAAGCGGGCGGCGTAGCGGGCCGCCGCTCGGCTGGTCTGGCCGCACTCGGGCACCGAGCCGCGTCAGCCAGGCCGGCCGCTCCGGCCGGGGCCCGGATGCCGGGCCCGACGATTGGGCGGGACCGCTCGTGGCGCGCCGCCCGGCCGACGCATCCGCGTGATCACCCATATGCCCATCATGGCCCGGCTGCGGACCGGGCCGCCATCCGGACAAGTCCTGGTCCTGCGGCGCCGTGACGGCGAACGGCTCAGGGTTGTTCCCAGGGTGGTTCCCGATAGGCAGCTAGCCCGCCGCGCGGCACGCTGGGTGCCATGACCGAAATAACGGGCGCATCGCCCAACCAGACCGCCGAAGGCACCGCGCCAGACGGCGGGACCAGGAACCCGACACTCGTTCGCCCGGGCGAGGGCCGGATGCTCGCGGGAGTGGCATCCGGTCTAGCCGACTACACCGGTATCGATGTCGTCATCGTCCGGATCGCCTTCGTTGCGCTCACCTTCCTTGGCGGCGCCGGGATAGCGATCTACCTGGCCTGCTGGCTGCTGATGCCGGCCGAGGACAGCGGGCGCTCCATCGCCGGCGACTTCACCCGCGACCTGCGGGCCAGAAGCCAGGATCTCTAGCCCAGTATTGCTGCGGCCGACCGGGCAGACCTGCTCGCCGACTCTCGGCGACGGGGCTGCCCGGTTGTCTCGACCTAGCCGGCGTGCGCCCGCGCACCAGCCGCCACCACGAGGACCCGATCGATACCCACGCCGCTGATCAGGAACCGCTCCTTGGCACTAGCAGTCAGCCGCGCCGTCCAGTCGGTGAAGCCGCCGTCGCCCACCTCTGCCCACGCGACGCCGGCCGACTGGTCCGCGAGCCCGCTCTCGGCTTGCTCACCGGTAGCCACGTTGAGCTTGAAGCACACGTCCCGGTAGTAGCCGCGACCCGCCTGCCGGTCTCGGTCGAGTGCAACCTCCACCGAGCCGTCCGCTAGCTCGGCAGAAACGGCCGCGGCGATGGTCTCGCCGGCCGGAGACAACGGCGTGACGGCCAGCTGAACCGGCCCGAGACCGCAGGCCATCAGGCCAGCAGCTAGCGAGCGCGCGTGCTCGACGACAGCTTCCCGTTCGAACCGGTGGCCGCCGTCGTCGCGGCCGGCGGTCGCGAGGCCAAGCAGGCTGAAATGCGCCAGGCCACCCGGCTGCGGCCGCTGTGCTCTGACTACCCGCTGCAGCGCGGCCAGCCGGACGACGGCAACCGGAAGCGCCCTGCGCCGGACGGCCGCCTCAAGCGCTAGCGCGTTAGTGGGATCCGCCGCGACTTCCGCCGCGCGCAGCGTGCTCACTACCTTGTCCTGGTTCATCGGTCCGAGCACCGAATGGGTGCCGAGCGGAACCAGCGGCGGCAGCGTCAGGAGTTCGGTTCCCGGCGGTAGGTGCGCGATCATCGCGTCCTCGGTCCCGCGCATCAGCCGCCAGTCGGTGCTGGCGGGTTGAACAAACCGGTCACCGCGGTACCGGCGCAGCAGGCTGGCCGGCGTCTCGCGGGCCGCGCGGCGCCTGGCGACCTCCAGCATCAGGCTCGTGAAGTCGGCCGCACTAAGGCTCGCCAGCCCGTCCACTGCGCTGCGACCGCCGATTCGCAGCAGTACCCGCTCCGGTAGCTCGTCCATGCACCCGATCGTGACGTTTCGAGCGCCGGATCGCGAACGCTTAACATCGCCGGGCCCCGCACATCAGTCCGCGGGCAGCGCCGCGATGGCGGTCAGGATGCGCTTCTCCGAGACCGGCACCGGCGTACCCAGGACCTGCGCGAACAGGCTGACCCTGAGCTCCTCGATCAGCCACCGCACCGCCTGCACGTCCGAGCGGGACCGAGCCTCAGGCGGCAATTCCGCCAGCCGCTCCTGGTAGGCGCTGGCGGCCCGGTGCACCGCGGCCATCCGCTCGGCATCCCTGACCTGCTCGCCCGCCAGCTTGTCGAGACGTCGGACGATGGCGCGCAGATAGCGGACGAGGTCGGGCAGCCGCGTGGCGCCGGTGGCGGCGATGAAGCCGGGATAGATCAGCGCGCCAAACTGAGCGCGCATGTCAGCCATGGCCGGCTCGAGTACCGGCGCGACATGCGCAGCAGCCAGCCTGAGTTCCACCTCGTGCGCCTCGCTGAGCACCCGCGCGGCCGCCTCCACTACCCGGCCGGTCGCTGGCGCGAGCCGGTCCCGCGCCACTTCGACAAGCCGCGCAAATCCAGCCGCGTCGAAGGCAGGCCCGCCCGCCTCCTGGATGACCTGGTCCGCGGCCGCGGCCGCACAGTCGTCGAGCAGCGCCGTCGCATTCGCGTACGGGTGCCTGCTCATCGCCATTTTCTCGGCCAGCGGGAGCCGAGACGCGATCGAGCGAACCCCGGACGGCACCGTGATGAGCAGCAGCCGCCGAGTACCGATCCACATCGCCGCGTCGGCCTCCGCGCGGGTGTCGAAGATCCGGATGTCCACCACGTCGCCGGCGTCAGCCAGTGCCGGATAGCCACGGAGCTGCGCCGCCTCCCGGCCGCCGCCGTCCGTCGCCTCCGCCGAGCCCGGCGGAAAAACCCTGGGCAGCGTGCCGAAATCCCACGCCCGCAGGCCCGTCCTCGTCAGGCCGGTGGCGGCGTCAGCGAGCGCCGCCTGCAGCCGCGGCCGGACCTGGCCGCGCAGCTCGGCGAGATCACGCCCGCTGGCCAGCACCGCGTCCCCGTCCACGACCTCGTAGTTGACCCGCAGGTGCGGTGGCAGCGCGGCGAAGTTCCACGCCGATACGGGCACCGCGATCCCCGTCATCCGGGTGAGCTCGGCGCTGAGCGCGGCTGCCAGGCTGCCACGGGGCGCGCCGAGCCGGCCGACGACCGATCTGGCCGTGTCCGGCGCGGGGATGAAGTGCCGGCGCAGGTCCTTCGGCAGCGCGCGGATCAGCTCGGTCACCAGCTCGACGCGCAGGCCGGGAACCTGCCAGCCAAATTCGGCCTCGTTCCGGTCGAAGAGATCGGCCAGCGGCAGCCTGACGGTTACCCCGTCGTCGTCCTCGCCCGGCGCGAACTCATACGACAGCGGCAGCGCTCCCCAGCTCGCCGGGTACTCCTCGGCTCGGATCTCGCTGGCCGCAGGCGCCACCAGGTCCGCGGGCGCGAGGTCGAGCAGGCCGGGCTCGGCGGCACGTGCGCGCTTCCACCAGGAGTCGAAGTGACGCCCGGATACGACGGTCTTGGGAATGCGCCCGTCGTAGAAGGCAAAGATGGCAGCGTCGTCGGCCACGAGTCCGCGCCGACGCGCCTTACGTTCCAGTTCGGCTGCTTCCTCGCGGGCGCGCTGGTTGCGGGCGAAGAACGCGTGGTGGGTCTGCCAGTCGCCCTCGACGAGCGCGTGCTGGATGAAAATGTCTCGCGCCGCAGCCGGATCGACACTGCCGAAATTCACCGACCGCGCAGCCACGATCGGCAGGCCGTACAAGGTGACCTTCTCGGTCGCCATGACCGCGGCACGGCGGGCGTCCCAGCGCGGCTCGCTGTAGCTGCGGTGGACCAGATCCGCAGCCAGGGACTCAGCCCATTCCGGCTCGATGCGCGCGACGGTGCGGGCCCACAGCCGGGAGGTTTCTACCAGCTCGGCCGCCATGACCCACGGCGGCGGTTTACGGGCCTGCGGTGAGTCAGGGAAGATCGCGAACCGCGCTCCCCTGGCACCCAGGAACTCCGCGGGGCCACGGCGGCGCGGACCGGCCCCGGCGCGCGACCGGCGATCCCCGCCGCCGCGCTCGCCCTTGCCCGCCGCGTCATCCCGCATGCCCAGGTGTGACAGCAGCCCGGCCAGCAGTGACTGATGCACCCGGTCGGCCAGTTCGGCGGCGTACCGGCCCGATTCAGAGTCCGCACCGGCGGCCGGCCGCGCGTCCGAACGCGCGCGCGGGCGCGCATCCCGGCCCGAGCCAGGGCGCGCGCTGTCGGCCCCGGCTACCTGCGGTGGCGTGCGGCGATCCTGGCCGATGCCGACGCCAACGTCCCTGGCCGCTCGCAGCAGCTGGCTGTAGACGTCCTGCCACTCGCGAACACGCAGGAAATGCAGGTACTCCCGGCGACAGAGCCGGCGGAACGCCGACGAGGATAGCTGCCGTTGCTGGTCACGCAGGTAGTCCCAAAGCGTGACGAGCGCCAGGAAGTCCGAACCCGGCTCGGCGAACCGGCGGTGCAGCACATCCGCAGCCTCCCGGGCATCGGACGGGCGCTCCCGCGGGTCCTGAATCGCCAGCGCAGCGGTGATGATGAGGACCTCGCGCGTGCATCCGTTGGGTCCGGCTGCCAGGATCATCCGGCCGAGGCGAGGGTCTACAGGGAGCTCGGCGAGCTTGCGCCCGGTGTCGGTCAACCGCACCGGGCCGCCGTGACTGCCGGAGCTGATGGCGCCGAGTTCGGTCAGCAGCCGCAGGCCGTCGGCCACTTGCCGCGAGTCCGGCGGGTCGACGAACGGGAAGTCCGCCACAGCGCCCAGGTCGAGGGCCGCCATCCGGAGGATGACGGACGCGAGGTTGGTGCGCAGGATCTCCGGCTCGGTGAACTCGGGCCGCGAGTCGAAGTCCGCCTCGGTGTAGAGCCGGACGCAGATGCCGTCGGACGTGCGGCCGCAGCGGCCCTTGCGCTGGTTCGCCGACGCCTGCGAGATCGCCTCGATGGGCAGCCGCTGCACCTTGGTCCGCTGGCTGTACCGAGATATCCGCGCTGTTCCCGGATCGATGACGTACCGGATGCCGGGCACGGTCAGCGACGTTTCGGCCACGTTTGTCGCGAGCACCACTCGCCTGCCGTCGTGCGGTTGGAACACTCTGTACTGCTCCGCGGCCGACAGCCGCGCGTATAGCGGCAGCACCTCGAGCCCCGGCTCGCCGGCCAGCGCGTCGGCGGTATCCCGGATCTCCCGTTCGCCAGACAGGAACACCAGCACGTCGCCCGGCCCCTCGCGGCGCAGCTCGGCGAGCGCGTCGACGATGCCCTGCACCTGGTCGCGAGGCTCTTCGCTGGGGTGGTCCGGGTCCGCGAGCGGCCGGTACCGCGTTTCGACAGGATAGGTGCGCCCGGACACCTCGACTATGGGGGGAACGGCGCTCGAGGCGGCCGGCCTGGTCCGCTCAGCCCGGCCGTCGGCTCCGCATGCCGCCGCGAAGTGTCGGCTGAATCGCTCCGGGTCGATGGTGGCGGAGGTAATGACGACCTTCAGATCCGGGCGGCGCGGCAGCAGCTGCTTGAGATAACCGAGGATGAAGTCGATGTTCAGGCTGCGCTCGTGCGCTTCGTCGATGATCAGCGTGTCGTAGCGCAGCAGCTGGCGGTCACGTTGCAGCTCCGTGAGCAGGATGCCATCGGTCATCACCGTGATCAGCGTGTCGTCGCTTGAGGTGTCGCCGAACCTGACCTTGTAGCCGACCGCCGCGCCGAGCTCCGTCTGCAACTCCGCCGCGATGCGCGCGGCGACCGTCCGCGCGGCGATCCGCCGCGGCTGGGTGTGGCCGATCTTGCCGCGGACACCGCGGCCGAGCTCCAGGCAGATCTTGGGCAGCTGCGTCGTCTTCCCTGACCCGGTCTCGCCGGCGACGATCACCACCTGATGGCTGGCGATCGCCGCGGCCAGCTCGGCCTTGCGCTGGCTGACCGGCAGCTCGGGCGGATAGGTGATCACCGGCACCGCGGCCCGCCGGGCGGTGAGGCGCTGCTCGGCGGCCGTGACGTCGGCCGCAAGCTGGGCCATCGCGCGCGCCCGAGCGTCGGCGTCCCGCAGGGACCGGACCCGGTCGGCGTGCCGCGCCAGCCGACGCTCATCCCGCAGCATCAGCTCGGGCAGGCGTGCTCGCAGTGCAGCGAGCGAGGCAGTCACGGTGATGCTCCATCCGGCGGGGTCGGTCGGGGGCCGCTTCTCAGCATGCCCAGGCGCGCCCCCGTCGGCTAACGCATTTGCTGGCCAGTCCCTTCCTGGCCGGCTGCCCCGGCCTGGCCAACCATGGGGCGCGAACCGATACTGGTGCTTTGGGCCCAGCGACTCCGGAGGGCGAGATGACAAACCTGGCTTCCATCCTGGACTCCTCTGCCACAGCGCAGCCCGACAGCGCCGCGATTCGGCTCGACGATCTGACTATCAGCTACCGGCAGCTCAGCGACGCTGCCCGGCGGGTAGCGAGCCTGCTGGCGTCGGCGGGCGTGAGCCGGGGTGACCGGGTCGGTCTGATGATGCCCAACATCCCCGCGTTTCCGGTCGCCTTCTACGGGACGCTGATCGCCGGCGCGGTTGTCGTCCCGACGAACCCGCTACTCAAGAGCCGGGAGGTCGCCTATTACCTGTCAGACTCGGGCGCTCGGCTGTTGTTCGCCTGGCGGGACTTCGCCGGCGAAGCAGCCAAAGGCGCCGCTGACGTCGGTGCCGAGGTCATTCAGGTGGACGATCCCGACCTGAGCTCGGCGCTCGTGGGCCACAGCCCAGCGGCTAGCCCGGCAGACGCCGACGACACCGACGACGCGGTCATCCTGTACACCTCCGGGACCACCGGCCAGCCCAAGGGTGCCCAGCTCACGCACGGCGGCCTCGCCAGGAACGCCCGGCTGACCGCGGAGACGCTGCTGCAGAACCACCCGAATGACGTGATGATGGGTTGCCTGCCGCTGTTCCATGTGTTCGGCCTGACCTGCGGCCTGAACGCATCCGTGCTCGCGGGCGGCACCCTGACGCTGCTGCCGCGGTTCGACGCCGGCAAGGCACTCGACATCATCACGCGAGACCGGGTCACGATCTTCGAGGGCGTGCCAACGATGTACGCGGGCATGCTGCATAACCCCGCTGCTGACTCCGCCGACACGAGTTCGCTGCGGGTGTGCGTCTCCGGCGGCGCGGCTATGCCCGTGGAGATCCTGCGCGGCTTCGAAGAGAAGTTCGGTTGCATCATCCTGGAGGGCTACGGGCTCTCCGAGACCTCGCCGGTAGCTTCCTTTAACCATCCGCACCGGCCGCGCAAGGCCGGCTCGATCGGCACCCCGGTCGAGGGCGTGGAGATGCGCCTGGTGTCGGACGCGGGCGGTCCCGTCCCTGCGGGCGAGGTCGGCGAGATCGCCATCCGCGGCCACAACGTCATGACGGGGTACTGGGGAAAGCCGGAGGCGACGGCCGAGGCCATCCCAGACGGCTGGTTCCGGACCGGCGACCTGGCCCGCGTTGACGAGGACGGCTACTACTACATCGTCGACCGCAAAAAGGAAATGATCATCCGCGGCGGCTACAACGTCTACCCGCGGGAAGTCGAGGAAGCGCTGTACGAGCATCCCGCGGTGGCCGAGGTCGCGGTGATCGGGATGCCGCACGCCGAACTGGGCGAGGAAGTCGGCGCGGCGGTGGCGCTGAAGCCCGGTGCCGAGGCCACGCCGGCGGAGCTGCAGCAGTTCGTGAAGGACCGGGTCGCGGCTTACAAGTACCCGCGGCGGGTCTGGCTGGTGGCCGACCTGCCCAAAGGCCCGACCGGCAAGATCCTTCGCCGGGAAGTCCGGCCACCGGAGGATTCGGCATGACCGCGGACTCGGGCCGGCAGGCCCCCGATTCAGCCACGCGGGGCCGCGCGTCGGCCGCGGCGGCCGCGGCCGGCCCGGTGCTGCCGGAAGCGGCGGTTGACCTCGCTGGCGCCCTGGACCTGCTGCTCGCGGACGGCGCGCTCGGCGTCACGCGCAGGTTCCGCCCGGACGGCGCCGCGCTGCGGCTGGCTGTCCGGCTGGCCAGGCGGCCGCAGCGGGTGGCCGGCGAGGTCGCCGCTCTCGGCGCCGAGCTGGCCAAGATCGCGGGCGGCCGGTCGCAGGTGGCGCCCGATCGCCGGGACCGGCGCTTCGCTGATTCCGCGTGGAGCCAGAACCCGCTGCTGCGGCGCGTTGTGCAGGCCTACCTGGCCACCGGCCAGTCCGCGGAGCGCGTCCTGGCCGGGGCCGACCTCGACTGGCGCGACAACGAACGGCTGCGGTTCGTGCTGATGAACCTGACCGCGGCCGCATCCCCGAGCAACAATCCGTTGCTGAGCCCGGCGTGGCTCAAGGCGCTGGTGGACACCGGCGGCCTGTCGGCAGCACGCGGCCTGCGCGCGCTTGCTGGCGACCTGGCCACGGCGCCGCGGGTGCCCACCATGGTCGAGCCCAGCGCGTTCGAGGTAGGCAAAGATCTCGCCGTAACCCCGGGCTCGGTCGTCTACCGCACCGAGATGTTCGAGCTGATCCAGTACGCGCCAACGATCGAGCAGGTACACAAGTACCCGCTGCTCGTCGTGCCGCCGATGATCAACAAGTTCTACATCATCGACCTGGCGCCGGGCCGCAGCATGGCGGAGTACCTCGTCAGTCAGGGCCACCAGGTGTTCGCCATCAGCTGGCGCAACCCGGACCGTCGGCACAGTGACTGGAATCTGGACAGCTACGGCCTGGCCGTGGTGGAGGCGCTGGACGTCGTCCGGGCGATTACCCGCGCCGCCAAGGCCAGCATCTGCGCGCTATGCTCCGGCGGCATCGTGTCGTCCATGGTGGCGGCGCACCTGAGCTCGTTCGCTCAGCTCGACACCGTTGCCAGCCTCTGCCTGGGGGTAACGGTGCTCGATCAGACACGAGCCGGCACCGCCGGGGCGATGATTGACGAGGGCACTGCCGCCGCGGCGATGGCGGCGTCGGCCGCGCGCGGCTACCTCGACGGCAGGACGCTCGCCGAGGTGTTCGCCTGGCTGCGGCCCGACGATCTGATCTGGAATTACTGGGTCAACAACTACCTGCAGGGCAAGCCTCCGCCGGCGTTCGACATTCTGTACTGGAACGCCGACACGACCCGGCTTCCGGTCGCGCTGCACCACGACTTCATCCGGCTGGCCCTGGACAACGCGCTGGTCAGACCCGATGCAGCGACGATGCTCGGCTCGCCGGTGGACCTGTCTAAGGTGGATTCGGATGCCTACGTGGTCGCCGGCATCGCCGACCACATCTGTCCGTGGCAGTCGTGCTATCGGACTACCCAGCTGCTGGGCGGCCCGGTGACATTCGTGCTGTCCACCAGCGGGCACATTGCGTCGATGGTCAACCCGCCTGATAATCCCAAGGCCACGTTCCGGGTTGCCGAGAGCGGCGACAATCCGGCTGATCCCGCTGACTGGCTTGCAGGCGCCGCGACGGTCACCGGCAGCTGGTGGCCGCACTACTCGTCATGGCTCGCAGCACGCAGCGGCCGTACGAAGAAGAGCCGGGTGAAGGCCGGCAGCAAGGAGTTCGACGTGCTCTGCCCGGCTCCGGGGACTTATGTTCACGACCGCTGACGCGCGCACGGCCATGGATGTACGCACCGTCGCTGTCGGCAATCAGCTGCTGCGCGTCGCGGTGCGGCCTGCCCGTCGAGGCCGGCGGGTCAGGCCAGCCAGCACCCCGCTGCTGCTGATCAACGGCATCGGCGCGAGCCTCGAGCTGCTGCAGCCGTTCGTCGACGAGCTAGACCCGGCGCTTGAGGTAATCCGGTTCGACGTGCCGGGGGTGGGCGGGTCTCCGCTGCCGGCCGCGCCCTATCGGTTCACGGGCTTGTGCCGGCTTATCTCCCAGCTGCTGGCCGAGCTCGGGCACGACAGCGCTGATGTGCTCGGCATTTCCTGGGG
>Ga0187783_10004679_pt1 | contig 10121 bp, 7 predicted proteins | sample 1015_SJ02_MP02_2_FD_132471 | JGI IMG/M metagenome (GOLD analysis project Ga0187783, IMG submission 132471) | Tropical peat soil microbial communities from peatlands in Department of Meta, Colombia - 1015_SJ02_MP02_20_MG | ecosystem: Environmental > Terrestrial > Soil > Wetlands > Peat | place...
GCGCCGCCGTAGGCCTTGCGCGTGATCACGGTGAGCTTGGGCACCGTCGCCTCGGCGAACGCGTACAGCAGCTTGGCCCCGTGGCGGATGATCCCGCCCCACTCCTGGGCGGTCCCCGGAAGGAAGCCGGGCACGTCGGTGAACGTGACGAGCGGGATGTTGAAGGCGTCGCACGTGCGCACGAACCGCGCCGCCTTGGATGACGCGTCGATGTCGAGCACGCCGGCCAGCTGGTTGGGCTGGTTTCCGACCACGCCCACGGCGAACCCGTCCAGGCGCGCGAAGCCGCAGATGATGTTGCGCGCGTAGTGCTCGTGCACCTCGAAGAACTCGCCCTCATCGACGATGCGGCGCACGACGTCGCGCATGTCGTAGGGCTTGTTCGGGTTGTCGGGAACGACGTGGTCGAGCTCTGCGTCCATCCGCTGGGGATCGTCGGCGGGCTGCGCCCGCGGCGTCATCTGGAGGTTGTTCTGGGGCAGGAAGCTGAGCAGGTAGCGGCAGTCCTCCAGGCAGGCCTCCTCGTCCTCGGAGGCGAAGTGGGCCACGCCGCTCTTCGTGTTGTGCGAGATCGCGCCGCCGAGCTCCTCGAAGCCGACCTCCTCGCCGGTGACCGTCTTGATCACGTCGGGGCCGGTGATGAACATGTGCGAGGTCTGCTTGACCATGAAGATGAAGTCGGTGATCGCCGGCGAGTACACGGCCCCGCCCGCACACGGGCCCATGATCAGGCTGATCTGGGGGATCACGCCCGAGGAGCGCACGTTGCGGATGAACACATCGCCGTAGGCGCCGAGCGACACGACGCCCTCCTGGATGCGCGCGCCGCCCGAGTCGTTGATGCCGATCACCGGGCAGCCGATCTTCGCTGCCAGGTCCATCAGCTTGCACATCTTCTCGCCCATGACCTCGCCGAGCGAGCCCCCGAAGACGGTGAAGTCCTGGCTGAATACGCACACGGTGCGCCCCTCGATCGTGCCGTGGCCGGTCACGACGGCGTCCCCCCACGGCCGGTTGGCCTGCATTTCGAAGTCGTGCGTGCGATGGCGCACGAACGTGTCGAGCTCCTGGAAGGAGTCGGGGTCGAGCAGCTTCTGCACGCGCTCGCGCGCCGTCAGCTTGCCGCGCGCGTGCTGCTTCTCCTCGGCCTCGGGCGCCGAGTGCAGCGCGGCTTCGCGCAGCTCGCCCAGCTGGGCGAGCTTCTCCTCGTAGGTCTCGGGTGCCTTCTGGCGCGAGGGGCGGCGATGTCCGCTGCGCGAAGCGGCGAGCAGCGCGGCGTCTGCCTGTCGATCGTGCGAGCTGCTGGCCATCGCAGCGTGATCCTAGTCGCTCGCAGACGATCGTCGAGCGAGCGGTCGCCCCGCGGGGCCGGCTGATACGCTCGTGGCTTCCGAGCACGGGGGCGACCGGCATCGTAAGCGGCAGGCGGCGAGCGGACGATCTTCTCATCGGGCGCGAGGCGCCCGATCGAGCGACGGAGGCCCGTGGCGTTCCTGCGCTCCGGCGAGCCGCCACGTCGCGGCCGGGCAGCCGGCGGGGGGCGCGATGACGCCCGACGACCCAGCCCCGTCGGCCTCTGCCGGGGGGCGGCCACCCGCTCCGCCCGGCGACCCGCCCACGCCGGCGGGGGGAGCGCGCGAGCGCCCGGCCGCGCGCGAACACCGCTGGCTCGTTCGCCTGCTCGTGTGGGGCACGACGGTGCTCGCGATCGTGGCGATCTTCGCCGTATGGTCAAACCGGCAGCTGCTGAACCCGAACAACTGGGCGAACACGAGCACCAAACTGCTGCAGAACCAGAAGGTCCGCGAAGCGACGTCCAACTACCTGGTCAACCAGCTGTACGCGAACGTCAACGTCTCAGAAGAACTCAAGAAGCGGCTGCCGACCCAGCTGCAGCCGCTGGCCGCTCCGGTGGCGGGCGCGCTCCAGAACCTCGCCATCCAGGCCGCTGAGCGCGCGCTCGCCAACGCGCGCGTGCAGGAAGCCTGGAAGCACGCCAACAAGGCGGCCGACGAGACGTTCCTCGCGATCGTCAACGGCAAGGGGGCGGTCGCGACCAACGGCGGAGTGGTGACGCTCGACCTCGCCTCGATCGTCTCGAACATCACCGAACGGCTCGGGCTTCCCAACGTGAGCTCCAAACTTCCCGCCTCGGTCGCGCACGTGACGATCCTCAAGTCCAAGCAGCTGAAGGCCGTGCAGGACGGTGTGAAAGCGCTCAAAGGGCTCGCCCTGCTGCTGACGATCATCGTTCCGCTGCTGTACGCGCTCGCTATCTTCCTCGCGCGCGCGCGCCGACGCGAGACGCTCATGCAGGTGGGGATCGCGATCGTGTTCGCGGGCCTCGTCGTGTTCGCCGGGCGCGCGATCATCGAGTCCCAGGCCGTCGACTCGCTCGTGAAGGTGGAAGCGAACAAGCCCGCCGGGGAAGCCATCATCTCGATCGCGACGTCGATGCTGTCCGAAATCGCCGGCGCTTTCGTGATCGTCGGCGTGCCGCTGATCGCGGCCGCCTGGTTCGCCGGACCCGCCCGCCTGGCCGTGCGGGCCCGCCGCGAGATCGCCCCGTTCCTGCGCGACCAGCCCGGCTGGACCTACGGGATCGTGATTGCGATCATGCTGCTCATCTTCATCTGGGACCCGATACCGGCCACGGGCAAACCGGCCGGGATCATCGTCTTCCTCGCGCTCGCCCTGTTCGGCACCGAGGTCCTGCGCCGCCAGACCGCGCGCGAGTTCCCCGACGCCCGCGCCCGCACGGCGCAGACACCGGCCTCGGGCGCGCCGGCCTGATCGAGGGCGGCGACGCCGCAGCCTGCTAGGCGCGCGAGAACGGCCGGTGATGCGCCGAGCCGAGGCGGTCGAGCGCCGAGCGGAGGACCGCCCGTACGTGCTCGGCGGCGACCTCCTCAGCCTCGCGCAGCTCACCCGCGATGTCGCTCGCCGGCTCGTCGCCCCCGGTCGGCGCCTCGGCGGCGTGGGCCCGGCGCAGCGTGGCGGCGTCGAGGGCCGCGAGCTCGCTCGAGCGCGGCTCCACGGTCTCGGCGTCCGCCGGCGGCTGCACCCCGGCGCTCTCATAGGACTGGGTCACCTGCTGGGCGATCGCGACCGAGCTCGGCAGCGCGGGGGGCGGAAGCTGGACGGCGATCTCCTCGCCGGGCCCGCAGGCCGGCGGCGCGGGTACGGCCGGATCGGCCGGCGGCCTGCCGGCGCGCCGTGCGAGCCCGAGCAGGCGGGCGAGCAGGCCGCGCCGCGGCTCGGCCTCGGGGTCGCGCCCGTCCACGGCTGCGCCCTGCGCCGGCTCTGCGGGCGCATGCGCGATCGCGTGGTCGGCCTGCACGAGCACCTCGTCGCCGCCGTCGGGGTCGTCGTCGCGGTAGGGATCGTCATCGGTGTAGGGGTCGTCGAGGTCGTCGTCCTCGAGCTCGTCGTCTTCGAACGGATCGTCCATCGGGTCGTCCTCCTCGGGCAGGTCGTCGTCCTCGAAGGGATCGCCCTCGGCTCGCGGCGCGGGTGCCGGAGCGCCCAGCTCGGCGGGCGCCGGGGCGCCCAGCTCGGCGGGCGCCTCGCACGGGGGCTCGGTGAGCGGAGCAGGCGCGGTCGAGGGCGCGGGCGGTGCGGAGGGGGTGCGGGTGGCGATGAACGTCACGCGCGTGCCCCATCCCGACGGCGATATCTCGACGCGGCCGCTGGCCTTCGTGCCGTCGCCGGCGGTCGCCTCCCATGCGACCGCGCGCTCGGGCTCGGTGGCGGTGATGCGGACCTCGCCGAGCTCTGCGAGGTGGCGGGCCAGCGCGGTCGGATCGCTCAGCTCGGCCCAGAGCTCGGGCGGGGACTTGACGAGGGTTCGCTGCACCTCGGTGGATGCGCTCATCGCCCCCCAATTCGAGCGATCTCGCGCTACTCCTGCTGCGCCGGCGGCTACGCAGCCGAGCGTGCGCGCGGCTGGGCGATCAGCCCGCGGTCGTGCAGCAGCTCGGCGAGCTGGATCGCGTTCAGCGCCGCGCCCTTGCGCAGGTTGTCGGACACGATCCACATGTCGAGCGCCCGCTCGCAGCCGGGATCGCGCCGGATGCGCCCGACGAACACCTCGTCGCGGCCGTCGGCGTCGACGGCCATCGGGTAGACGGCGCTGGCGGGGTCGTCGAGCACGGCCACGCCGGGTGCCGCGGCGAGCAGCTCGCGCGCGCGCTCGGGGGAGAGCTCTGAGCGCGTCTGCACGTTGACCGCCTCCGAGTGGCCGTTGACGACCGGCACGCGCACGCACGTGGCGCTCACCGCGATCGACTCGTCGCCGAGGATCTTGCGCGTCTCGTTGATCAGCTTGCGCTCCTCGTCGGTGTGGTCGTCGCCGGACTGGAAGCCGCCGGCGTGCGGGAGCGCGTTGAAGGCGATCTGGTGGGCGTACTGCTCGGGCGCGGCGATCTCGCGCTCGTGGAGGATCGCGTGGGACTGGTCGAGCAGCTCGTCGACGGCCCGCCTCCCCGTGCCCGACACGGCCTGGTAGGTGCTGATCACGAGACGCTCGATCCCGGCGGCGTCGTAGAGCGGCTTGAGCGCCACGACCATCTGCATGGTCGAGCAGTTGGGGTTGGCGATGATGCCTCGGTGCGCGGCGAGCGCATCGGGGTTGACCTCGCTCACGACGAGCGGCACGTCATCGTGCATGCGCCAGCGCGACGAGTTGTCGATCACGACCGCGCCCGCGTCGGCGAAGCGCGGCGCCCACTCGCCCGACGTGGCGCCGCCGGCGGAGAAGATGGCCAGGTCGAAGCCCTCGATCGTGTCCTCGCCGAGCCCCTGCACGACCAGGCCGCCATCGAGCTCGCGCCCGACCGACCGCTCCGAGGCGAACGCGACGATCTCGCGCGCGGGAAACTCGCGCTCGCGCAGCAGCGCGAGCATGAGCGTGCCCACCTGTCCGGTGGCCCCGACGACCGCTACCCGATAGCCCTCGCCCATGAGGCCGTCAGCGTACCGCGGCCGGCGAGCCGTCCGGCCGGCCTGCCGTCCGGCCGGCCTAGGCCCCCGTGCGGGCGACCATGAAAAAGATCGTGACGACCACGAGCACGTCCATCAGCGCGCCGACCGCGCCCACGCTTCGCGCGAGTGCCTGGTGCTCGGTGCTCTGCGCGATCGCGCCGTCGGGGCCCGCGGCGGCGAGATCGGCTTCGGCGACCGCGACCAGGCGCTTCTCGCGCGGGCCGAGGTAGGCGCCCTCGACCGCGCCGATCACGATCACGACCCCGAGCCCCCACTGGACGAAGAAGGCGTGCCAGAGGTGGAGCTTGGAGGCGAGGTAGACGCCGAACACGAGCACCGCGAGCAGACCGGGGCTGATGATCCGCCGGCTGATCGCGTGGATCGCGCGGTACACCGCGGGCAGCGCGCGCGGGTCGGCGCGCGCGACGGTCGCGAAGATCACCGGGTAGGCGAACGTGGCGCCGAAGGCCACGACCACGGCGATGATGTGCAGCGCGATGACGACTTCGTAGAAGGCGACGGCGAGCGGCACGGGCGCATCCTATTGGCTCGGGTAACCGCCAGTCGGCGCCTGCTCAGCCGCGCCCCGCGGGCCATGCCGCATGCGGCATGGCCGGCCCGATGGGCCTAGATCGCTAGAACGTCGGCGTGTAGGCGCCGAACACGTCCTGCATGGCGGCGCACACCTCGCCCAGCGAGCAGCGGTCGGCGAGCGCCTGGCGGATCGCGGGCAGCAGGTTGTCGCTGCCGCGTGCGACCCGGCGCAGCTCGTCCAGGCGTCGCTGGGCGAGCCCCTGGTCGCGCGTGCGCTTGAACTCGGTCAGCCGATCGACCTGTTCGCGCTCGGACTCGGGGTCGACGCGCAGCAGCTCGGGCACCTCGATGTCTTCCTCCTGGTAGCGATTCACGCCCACGACGATGTCCTGGCCGACGCGGTAGCGCTCCTCATAGCCCCAGGCCGACTCGTCGATCTGGCCGGTGATGTACTCGATCGCGTTCACCGAGCCGCCGAGCGAGTCGATCTTGTCGATCAGCTCGCGCGCGCGCAGCTCGATCTCGTCGGTGAGCGACTCGACGAAGTAGGAGCCGGCGAACGGGTCGACCGTGTCGGCAGCCCCGCTCTCGTGCGCGAGGATCTGCTGCGTGCGCAGGGCGATTTTCGCCGCCCGCTCGGTGGGCAGCGCGAGCGCCTCGTCGAAGCCGTTGGTGTGCAGCGACTGCGTGCCCCCGCACACCGCGGCGAAGCCCTGGAGCGCGACGCGCACGATGTTGTTCTCGGGCTGCTGGGCGGTGAGCGTCACGCCGCCGGTCTGGGTGTGGAAGCGCAGCATCGCGGCCTTCGGGTCGGTGGCGCCGAAGCGCTGGCGCATGATGTGCGCCCACATGCGCCTTGCCGCCCTGAACTTGGCCACCTCCTGGAAGACGTTGTTGTGGCCGTTGAAGAAGAACGCCAGGCGGGGCGCGAAGTCGTCGACCGAGAGCCCCTTCTCGACCGCCGCCTGGACGTAGGCGATGCCCGAGGAGAGCGTGAACGCGACCTCCTGCACGGCCGAGCAGCCCTTCTCGCGGAAGTGGTAGCCCGAGATCGAGATCGTGTTCCAGCGCGGCACGCGCTCGTGGCAGTACTGGAAGATGTCGGTCGTCAGGCGCATCGTCGGCGCCGGCGGGTAGATGTAGTTGCCGCGGGCGATGTACTCCTTCAGCACGTCGTTCTGCGTCGTCCCGCGCAGCTGCTCCGACGGCACCCCCTGCTCCTCGCCGACGAGCTCATACAGCAGCAGCAGGCAGGCGGCCGGGGCGTTGATCGTCATCGACGTGCTCACCTGGTCGAGCGGGATGCCCTCGAAGGCCGTGCGCATGTCGTCGATCGTGTCGATCGCCACGCCCGTGCGCCCGACCTCGCCGAGGCAGCGCTCATTGTCGGAGTCCAGGCCGAGCTGCGTGGGCAGGTCGAAGGCCATGGACAGCCCGGTCGAGCCCTTGCTGAGCAGGTAGCGGTAGCGTTCGTTGGACTCCCTCGCCGAGGCGTAGCCGGCGTACTGGCGCATCGTCCAGGTCTGCTTGCGGTACATCTCGCGGTGGATGCCGCGCGTATAGGGGAACCCGCCCGGCTCGCCGAGGTCGAGCTGCGCGGGCAGGTCGGCCTCGCTGTAGAGCTCTGCGATCTCGATCCCCGAGTCGGTGAACCGCCGCGGGTCGTCGGGCCCGACGATCGGCGCGACCGTCGATCGGTCCTCGGTGGTGGCCATCGACCTAGATGATAAGGACAGCCCGCGGGCGCGCCGCGCGCACCGTGGCGGCCGGCAAGGGCCGGCCAGCTCGTGGGCGCGCGATGCGCCGCGGCCGGGGGGCCGGCGCGTGGCAGCGGAGCTATGCTCACAGCCGTGTCGACGTGCCTTGTCACCGGCGGGGCAGGCTTCCTCGGCTCGCATCTGTGCGACGAGCTGCTGGCGCGCGGGCACCGCGTGATCTGCGTCGACAACCTCGAGACGGGGACGCTCCAGAACATCGAGCACATCCGCGATCCCGACCGCTTCCTGCACCTCAACGTCGACGTCATCGAGCCCTACTTCGTGGACGAGCCGGTCGACGTCGTCTACCACCTCGCCTCGCCCGCCTCGCCGATCGACTACCTGCGCCTGCCGCTGCACACGCTCAAGACCGGCTCCTACGGGACCCACCACACGCTCGGTCTGGCCAAGGCCAAGCGCGCGCGCTTTCTGCTCGCCTCGACGAGCGAGGTGTACGGCGATCCACAGGAGCACCCGCAGTCCGAGAGCTACTGGGGGCACGTCAACCCGATCGGCCCGCGCGGCGTCTACGACGAGGCCAAGCGCTATGCCGAGGCGTTGACGATGGCATATCACCGCCAGCAGGGGGTAGACACGGCGATCGTGCGCATCTTCAACACCTACGGGTCGCGCATGCGCCCGCACGACGGGCGCGCGATACCCACGTTCCTGCGCCAGGCGCTCGCCAGCCGGCCGCTCACCGTCTTCGGCGACGGCGGCCAGACGCGCTCCTTCTGCTACGTGTCGGACCTGATCCGCGGGATCATCGCGCTCGCCGAGTCCGGCTACCACGAACCGGTGAACATCGGCAACCCCGACGAGTTCACGCTGCTCGAGCTCGCCGAAACGGTCTCAGAGCTCACCGGCGCGAGCAGCGAGATCGTGTTCGAGGCGCTTCCGGTCGACGACCCCAAGCAGCGCCGTCCCAACATCGCGCTCGCCCAGGAGCTGCTCCGCTGGTCGCCCGAGGTGGCGCTGCGCGAGGGCCTCCAGCGCACGATCGAGGCGTCGGGCGTGGATCTGCTGATCGGCGGCGGGGCCCGCTGAGGCGCACGCGAACGTCCACCCGGCGGTCTGTCGACCGCTACATCTGGCAGGCTGACGGGTTGTGAGCAGCGAGATGGCGCCACGCTCATCGGGCACGTCCGCTCCCGCCGCTCCCCACGAGCGCACGGTGCGCAGGTCACCGGGAGCCCCCCCGGCCGGCCCGCCGCCGCGGCCGAGCGCGCTCGAAGGCGATGCGCTCCTGTCCGAGCGCACCGTGCGGCGTGAGCCGTCCGATCGCGACATGCGCTCCAAGCGCCCGCCCGCGCTCTCGTTCCTGCTGCGCATCGAGACGGCGCGCCGCCTGGCGCGCATCGTCATCCTGCTCGCGCTCGACTTCGCCGGCCTCGCGCTCGCCATCTTCACCGCGCTCGCGCTCAAGGAAGCGGTGCACGGCGAGGTCGTGCTGTCCAACGCGCTGCACGAGACCGAACGCTTCCTACCGTTCGCCTACCTGCTCACCGCGCTCCTGTTCTGGCGCTCGGGGCTGTACTCGTCGCGCTCGCTGCGCCCCGGCCTGTCGCGCATCGTCGGCTCGCTGTTCGAGGTCGCCGTGGTCGCGCTCATCTTCGCGGTCGTGAGCGGCGAACACTTCTCCAGCTACTACCTCTTCTACGGCTCGCTCGCGTTCGCCGTCCTCTACGTGTCGCTGCTGCGCCAGGCCTTCGAGCGCGCGAGCGGGGTGGCGCTGGGCTGGGCCGGCTACCGCCGCCGCGTGCTGCTCGTGGGCACGGGCAAGCACATCCGCGACGTCGCCCACGCGCTCGCCGATGCACCCCACTCGCCGATCGAGGTCGTCGGCTACCTGGCGCCCCGCTCGCTGCCGCGCAACGGGCTCGGCGCGCTGCGCTCCCTCGGCTCGCTCACCGACCTCGACCGCGCCCTCGGGGGCGAGCGTGTGGATGAAGTCATCATCGCCGACCCCGACTTCCCCGAGGTCGAGGCGCTCGAGCTGGTCGACCGCTGCCACCGTCGTGGCGTTCAGGTGATGGTCGCGCCGTCCACGATGGAGATCCTCGTGCACCGCGCCGTGTTCGTGCCCGGGCAGTCGGTGCCGCTGTTTCAGCTCGGCCCACCCGTGTTCGAGGGCGTCGACTTCGCGCTCAAGCGCGCCTTCGACCTCGCCGGGGCCACGCTACTGCTGATCGCCCTCAGCCCGCTGCTCGCCGCGATCACGCTCGCCGTGCGCCTGTCCTCGCGCGGGCCGATCCTCTATCGCTCGACGCGCCGCGGCATCGGCCAGCGCCCGTTTGCGTGCCTGAAGTTCCGCACGATGCACACCGACGCCGAGCAGCGCCAGGCCGATCTCGAAGACCTCAACGAGGCCTCGGGCGCGCTCTTTAAGATCCGCGAGGACCCGCGGCTGACGCCGGTCGGGCGCCTGCTGCGCCGCTTCTCGCTCGACGAGCTGCCCCAGCTCGTCAACGTGCTCCGCGGCGAGATGTCGCTCGTCGGCCCGCGGCCGCTGCCCGAGCGCGACTACGAGATGCTCTCCGACTGGCACCGCAAGCGCTACCTCGTGCTCCCCGGGATCACCGGGCTGTGGCAGGTCTCGGGTCGCTCGGAGCTCGACTTCGACGACCTCGTGCACCTCGACTTCCTCTACCTCGAGAGCTGGTCGCTGGCGCTCGACGTGAGCATCCTGCTCAAGACCGTCCCGGCCGTGCTCACGCGCCGCGGCGCCTACTGATAGCTAAGAGCAACCGGCTTGATGTGGACCCTCCCCTCGGGGAGGGTCTTTCTTTCTTTCTCACGAGAAGGAGGTTGTTCGTGGATCTGGTCAGCGCTGAGCTGCCAACGAGC
>Ga0187783_10004680_pt1 | contig 10120 bp, 8 predicted proteins | sample 1015_SJ02_MP02_2_FD_132471 | JGI IMG/M metagenome (GOLD analysis project Ga0187783, IMG submission 132471) | Tropical peat soil microbial communities from peatlands in Department of Meta, Colombia - 1015_SJ02_MP02_20_MG | ecosystem: Environmental > Terrestrial > Soil > Wetlands > Peat | place...
GGTTTGAACGACTCCAAGTCATCGCCGGCATTGATCGAGATCCGCTCGATCGACTATGTGCCCGATGCCGAACGCCACGGTGGCCTCTCGAGTCAGTTCACCCTGTGGCTCGCGGCCAATCTACAGATCACTGCTATCGTCACGGGCGCACTCGCGGTTGTGTTTGGCGGCGACGTGCTGTGGTCCCTGGTCGCGCTCTTTCTCGGTCAGCTGATCGGCGGTGCTGTGATGGCGCTGCACGCGGCACAAGGCCCCCAGCTCGGCCTGCCGCAAATGATCTCCTCACGCGTCCAGTTCGGTGTTTACGGCGCCATGCTGCCGATCGTAGCCGTCTGCCTGATGTATATCGGCTTCTCGGCCAGCGGGTGCGTGCTCGCGGGACAGGCCACTTCTCCGCTGCTCGGTGTCGGGGAGGCTGCCGGTATCGTCATCTTCAGCGCTCTCATCGTGGTGGTCACCTTATGTGGCTACCGGGTCATCCACGTACTCGGTCGGATCGCGAGCGTCGTTGGTGTGGTCGTATTCGTCTACATGTTCGGCAGGCTGTTCGCAACCCACGACGTGGCGGCATTGCTGGCCGACCGCCATTTCTCGCCGAGCAGCTTCCTGCTGGCGATGTCCTTGTCGGCGTCCTGGCAGATCGCCTACGGTCCCTATGTGGCGGACTACTCGCGCTACCTGCCACGCGACACCTCGATACTGCGTGTGTTCATGGCCGTGGGCCTCGGCTCCGTGATCGGCTCGCAGATTTCCATGACGTTCGGTGTGTTCGCTGCAGCGCTGGCGGGCAAGCAATTCGAGCATCATGAAGTCGCCTACATCGTGGGACTCGGCTCCACCGGACTGGCCGCGAGTCTTCTCTACCTCGGCATCGCGTTCGGCAAGGTCACGGTGACCTCACTGAACGCCTACGGGAGCTTCATGTCGATGGCGACCACGGTCAGCGCTTTCCGGCGCGACCTGCGCATCCCGGTGCGCCACCGTTTTATCTATATTGTCGCAATGGTCGGTGTTTCGGCATTACTGGCGCTGACCGGGCGTCATAGCTTTCTCAAGGCGTTCGAAGCCTTCATTCTGTGTTTGCTCGCGGTGTTCACGCCCTGGAGTGCGATCAACCTGATCGACTACTACTGTTTCACCCGCTCGCGCTACGATGTGCCGGCACTCTCCGACCCGAACGGGCGCTACGGCCGGTGGAACATGACCGGCATCACCATTTACCTGATCGGCATTCTCGTCCAGGTGCCTTTCCTCGACACGGCCTTCTATACCGGGCCGCTGGTCAGTTTCCTCGGCGGTGTCGACATCTCATGGATCGTAGGTCTGCTCGTACCCGGCGCGCTGTACTACCTGCTGGGCCGGGCTTCGCAGCGCCGCGCCCCGCCGCACCTCATCCTGCCGGCGTGAAGAATTTCGCCATGGCGCGCTTGGGGCGCGTTGCGGTACGGTCGTAGCAAGCGACGCGAGACTCATCCATGGCGGGCACAGGTCTTCCAGTCACAGCGGACGGTCCGCTGCGCGGGCTGCGGGTCCTCGACTTCACGCGTGTCCTCTCGGGACCTTTCACGACCGCGTTGCTCGCCGACCTCGGCGCTGAGGTCGTGAAGGTCGAGGCACCGCAGGGCGATGAATATCGTCACATCGGTCCGTTCCGCTCAGGCGAAAGTGCGCTTTTCCAATTGGTCAATCGCAACAAACTCGGTGTTGTATTGAACCTCAAGGAACCGATCTCGCAGGAATTGGCGCGGCGACTCGCAGCGGTGGCGGACGTCGTCGTCGAGAACTTTCGTCCCGGCGTGGCGGCGCGACTCGGGATCGACTACGCGGCCTTGTCGGCTCTCAACCCGCGCCTGGTGTATGCGAGTATCTCGGGCTTCGGCCAAACGGGCGAAAGCCGCGACCGTGCGGCGTTCGATCTGGTCGCCCAGGCGCTGTCGGGGTTCATGGCCATGACTGGCGACCCGGCTGGCCCACCTACCAGGGTCGGCGAGTCGATTGGCGACCTTGCCGCTGGCTTGTTTTGCTCATGGGCAATCCTGGCCGCACTCTACGAGCGTCAGCGCACGGGACGGGGCCGACGGCTCGACGTCGCCATGGTCGACTCGCTCGTTGCGCTGCTGCCAACCGCGTTCGCGCAATGGATGTTTGGCGCAAGCGCGCCAACGCGCACCGGCAACCGGCATCCCCTGTCGACGCCCTTCGGCACCTATCGGACCCGTGACGCTCACATCGTGATCTGTGTGCTGAACGGCGTGCAATTTCAGAATCTGGCGAGCTGCATCGGGCAACCCGAGCTCGCCAAGGATCCGCGGTTTGCCAGCGATGAGCTTCGCACGCGAAACGAGCGGAGTCTGACGCTCTTGATCGAGGGATGGCTGGCGGTGCACACGGCGGCTTCCGCGGTGCGCGAACTAAACGATGCCGGCGTTCCGGCCTCCACCATCGAGGAGCCCAAGAGCGTGTTCGAAGGCGACTACGTCATGGATCGTGAGCTGCTCACGCAGGTCCGCCATCCAGTGCTCGGAGCGATTCCGATGATGGAACAGCCTGTACACTTCGCCGACCATGCGCGCGGACGGCAGCGCCCAGCGCCATCACTCGGAGCGGACGGCGCGCTGGTGCTGCGCCGCTGGCTGGATATGTCTGCGCAGGAGGCTGCCGCGTTGCTGTGCCGCTGCAACCCGAGTGGCGAGGAGCACCCATGAGCAGCCAGCATGTGCCCGGTACCGCTAGCGAGCTCGACATCGCTGCAATCGATTCCGTGCGCCGCCTCGCCGCCGAGGTACTCGCCCCACGCGCGGCCGACACCGATGCCGCCGCTGCGTTTCCGGTCGCGCAGCTTGCCGCACTCGCCGAATTGGGTGTCATGGGTATGAACCTGCCCTCCCAATGGGGTGGCGCAGGGCTGTCCTCCTTCGCCGTCACGGCGTGCGTCGAGGCGATCGCCGCGGCGTGCGCCTCGACGGCATCCGCGGTAACGGCGCACTTTCTTGCGACTGACGCGATCCTGATCGGCGGCGACGACGGTATTCGCAATCGCTACCTGCCGGCCGCCGCGGCGGGCAAGCGTCTCGGGGCATTTGCGCTCACCGAACCGCGCGCCGGCTCGAATCCGGCTGACATGCGCTGCCGCGCCGTGCTGGCGGGGGACGACTATCACCTCTCAGGCGTGAAGCACTTCATTTCAAATGGCGGCCTGGCCGATTTCATCGTTGTATTCGCGGTGACGGACCCGGACGCGGGACATCGGGGGATCAGCGCCTTCGTCGTCGACCGGGTCAGCGCCGGGGTGAGGGCGCGCGCCCCCGAGAAGACGATGGGTCTGCGCGGCGGCCACATTTTCGAGCTCTCCTTCGACTGCCACCTGCCCGTGAGCCAGCGCCTTGGCGCGCCGGGAACTGGATTTCGCACCGCCATGAAGGTGCTCGATAGCGGTCGCATCGAGGTTGCGGCGATGTGCCTTGGGATTGCACAGGCGGCCCTCGATGCCTCGCTCGAGTGGGTGCGGCAACGGCAGGTGGGCGGCCACCCGCTCGCGGACTATCAGGGCATACAGTGGAAGCTGGCCGACATGGCTACCGAGCTGCACGCTGCACGTCTCATGATCGAAGATGCCGCGCGCAAACGTGCCGAGGGTGCGAGCTTCTCGCTCGCGGCATCCATGGCGAAACTATTCGCCTCCGAGGTTGCCGGCCGCATTGCCGATGAGGCGCTGCAGCTCCACGGGGGCTACGGCTACAGTGCCGGCCTGCCCCTCGAGCGCTACGTGCGCGACCTGAGGATCATGCGGATCTATGAGGGGTCGTCTGAGATTCAGCGAACCATCATCGGGCGTGCGCTGACGGGCAGCCGGAGAGGCTGACGGCCGTGGCGCTGACGGTGCCGCCGTCGGCAGGTTCCGATGAGCGACTGGGGTGTGTGATACCGTGCCGTCCATGGGTGAAGGCCAGCGCGATGCCGGACTGATCCGCGCCATGGGACCCTGGGCGGTCGCTGCGGGTGCGATCAGCATGATAGTGGGCGCCGGTATTTTTGCGGTGCCCGCCGCACTCGCCGCAAGCATCGGCTGGTATGCCCCGTTCGCATTTCTTGCTTGCGGATTCGCCGTCGGCGCGGTCGCAATTTGCTTTGCGGAAGGCTGCAGCAGGCTGCCGACCAGCGGGGGAATCTACGGTCTCATCGCAGCTACATTCGGACCCCTCGCCGCCTTCGTCGCCGGGAGCCTGCTTTGGGTGGCTTGCGTGCTCGCCTGCGGCGGGGTAGCCGCCGCTCTCGCCGACGTCGTGTGCAGCGTCCTGCCACAGTCTGCGCGAGCGGCAGTGCATTCAGCGGTAATCGTCGCCGTCATCGGCGGTATCGCGCTGATCAACATCGGCGGAGTCACACGGGGTGCACGACTCGTCGGCGCGACGACTGCCTTGAAACTGGTGCCGCTCGTCATCTTCGTCATCGCCGGCGCGGGTGCGGTGCATGTTTTACGCTGGCCACAGGCCGTTCCGCTAGACGCTCAGGACCTGGGGCGCGCCCTCATTCTGGGCGTGTTCGCATTTGTGGGTATGGAGACGCCGCTGTGCGCAAGCGGTGAGGTGCGCCAGCCCAATCGCACCATTCCGCGCGCGCTCGCCATAGCGATGCTGTCGACTACGATCTTGTACATGGCGATCCAGCTCGTTGCACAAGGCATCCTGGGCCCCTCCCTGGCGACCTCGAAGGCGCCGCTGGCCGATGCCATGGGGCACATCCATCCGGCGCTGCGTGCACTGATGGTCGTCGGCGCTGCACTATCGATGCTGGGTTACATCGGCAGCGATATTCTTGGCAGCCCGCGACAGTTGTTCGCGCTCGCGCGTGATGGGCTGCTGCCTCAAGTGCTCGGGCGGCTTCACCCCCGCAGCCACGCGCCCCACGTTGCGATCCTCTGCTATGCAACGCTCGCGATCGTACTTGCGCTCACGGGCAGCTTCGCCGAATTGGCCGTGCTCTCAACGCTTGCCATGGCTCCGCTCTACATCGCTGGCTGCGCGGCAGCCTGGCTACTCGCACGCCGCGGCGTCGCCACGGCCGGTACGCCGCTCGGCTTCCCCTTGCTCGGCATGGCCGCCGTAGTCGGTATGAGCAGCATGATGGCGCTCATAGCGCTCGGTTCGCGCCGCGAAATCATCGGCGTTGTGACACTCATTGCGCTCAGCACGCTGGTCTTCCTGCTACAGGCTCCGCGGCGCTCCCGTGAGGCAGTAAGCCACGCCGGTCCGCTCTCGGGTCGCGTGGAGTAACCGGGTAGCGCTTCGCTCCTGACCGTCGTCGGCTGCTGCGCCCGTCAGCTGCCGCCGATACCACGATACTGGAGCAACGGCCCGATATCGGGTGCGCGTCCATAGAAGTTGCGGAACAGGTCGAGCGGCTCGGCCGTGCGGCCACGTGACAGTACGCTGCGGCGCAGCTCATCGCCGTTCGCGCGTGTAAGTCCACCGTGCGCGTGCATCCAGGCGCCCGTGTCGCGCGCCAGCACCTCGCTCCAGAGATACGCGTAATAACCCGCCGAATAGTCGTCGCTGAAGATGTGCCGGAAGTACGGCGTGTGGTAGCGCGGGGGGACCGGTGCGTAGTCGACGCCCGCCTCCTTCAGGGCGGCCGTCTCGAATACCGGCACGTCATCGGCCGCCGGTACCTGCGAGGCGCGCAGCTGGTACCAGGCGAGATCCAGAAGCGCCGCGGCGACCGCCTCCGTGGTCGCGTAGCCCTCATCGAACTGCTGGGCTTTGAGCACCTTCGCGAGTAGCTCCGCAGGCATCGCCGCGCCGGTCTGGTAATGATGCGCATAGTGCGCCACGACCTGCGGCTCGCGCGCCCACATCTCGTTGTACTGCGACGGATACTCGACAAAGTCCGGCGGCGTCTCGGGGCTGGCAAGCGAGGGATACTCGACGTCCGAGAGCAGCCCGTGCAGAGCATGGCCGAACTCGTGAAAGAGCGTCGTGACCTCATCGAATGTGAGTAGCACCGGCTGACCGGCAGCGGGCTTGGGAATGTTGAGGTTGTTGGAGACCACGACCTTACGCTTCAGCAGCCGTGACTGCTCGACGTAGGCATTCATCCATGCGCCGCCCTGCTTGTTGTCGCGGGCGAAGTAGTCGGCAATGAAAAGGCCGAGCCCGCTGCCATCGGCATCGAACACCTCGAACACGCGCACGTCGGGCTGATATACCGGCAGGTCCTTGCGCTCCTTGAAAGTCAGGCCGTAGAGCTCGTGGGCCGCGTAGAACACTCCATCCTGCACTACGCGGTTGAGCTCGAAGTACGGCGCGACCTGCGCCCGATCGAAATCGTAGCGGGCCTTGCGCAGCTGCTCGGAGTAGAACTCCCAGTCCCAGGGCTGCAGCGTGAACACAGGGCTGCCTTGTGCCTTCGCCTGCATGTCGATGAGCTGCTGGAGATCCGCAGCCTCTCTCTTCGCGCGCGCCAAGGCGGCCGGGGCGATCTTGAGAAGCACCTCGCGCGCGGCTGCCGGCGTCGCAGCGGATTCGTCCTCGATGGCATAGGCCGCGTGCGTGTCATAGCCAAGGAGCGCGGCGCGCTCCGCGCGCGCGCTGACGATCCCGGTGACTACAGGGCGGTTATCCACCGCACCGCCGAGCGCGCGCTCGACGGAAGCCTTGAAGATGCGCTCGCGTAGCGGGCGGTTGGCGAGATGCGCGAGCACGGGCTGTTGCGTGGTGTTCTGCAGCGTGATCAGCCACTTGCCCTTCAAGCCCCGAGCCTTCGCCGCCTCCCTCGCCGCACTCAGCTGCTCGGCTGACAGGCCATCGAGGTCCCCGATGTTTTCGATGGGGATTGCGCCCTCGGTCGTCGCCTTGAGCACGTTCTGCCCAAACTTGGTGGTCAGGGCTGCGATCTTCGCGTTCAGCGCACGTAGCCGCACCTGATCGTCGGGTGCAAGTCGTGCGCCTGCCCGCACGAAGCGGGCACGCCAGCGCTCGAGGAGCTGCAGCGACTCGGGGTCGAGCTTGAGGCTGGCGCGCATACGGTACACTGCGTCGACGCGCTTCCACAGGGCGTGATCCAGGTAGATCGCGTCACGATGCGCGCTGCGCTTGGGCGCCATCTCTGTTTCGATCTTCTGCATTTCGTCATTGGTGTTGTTCGAGTTGAGCTCATCGAATATGAAGCCTACGCGCTGCAATGCCTGCCCGGAGCAATCGAGCGCAACGATCGTGTTCTCAAAGGTCGGCGGCTTCGGGTTGTGGGCGATGGCCGCCACTTCGCGCAACTGTTCGCGCATCGCCTCTTGAAACGCCGGGACGTAGTCCGCCACCCGAATGCGGTCGAAGGGCGGCATCTGGTAAGGCAAAGTGCTCGGCGCGAGCAGCGGGTTATCGCTCATCGCCGTGGCACCCGAGGCGGATATCGCGAGGGTGATCACGAGGATCGCCGCAAAATCCATCTTCATGCGGATCGGTCTCCAGCGCGAAGGATCGGGTTCCAAGGGGAACGATCCAAGTTGATCAGCCTGGCAGCAAGCGCGGGCGCGTGCGGTGGCCAAAGCGGCCTGCGCGGGTGCTGCGCGGCGCACTTCGGCGGGCCTGCCGTTCCCGCGCAGCGCCGCACGGACAGTTTACGCGAGTCCCCTGTCCGGCACAGTGATCGGATCCTGCGCCGGTCCGAAGCGTCCGTAGACGCCCGTGTCGACACCGAACTGCCTGAGTGTTATAAACGGACACACGCAGCGCCTGCCGACCGGTCATCGGCGATCAAGAACACCAATTGTGGAGAGCCCAATGCTGCATCGATCTGCGATTAGAACGCGAGTGCTGCTTAGCGCCGCCACCGTCATTGCAGCCGGTGTCGCTCTCGGCGACGATACCTTCAGCGGTTATCTCTGCTGCAACATGCGAACCGACGGCTCATGGATCAGCGATATCAACTACGACGAAAGCGGCAAGACGATGATCCCCGCGGGCACGCCGGTAAAAGTACTGGGCTACGGCCGGTATCGCGTGAAAGTGGAGATCGCTGGCAAGAAGCAAGCGATAGGGAACGATTACAGTCGTAACCTGCCGCTGGACGTGTTTGCCAAGCGCTACGTGGTGGCCGACAACCCCGCCGATAAGCTGAGCCAATACCCCGAACGGATCCGGGCGGCCATAACCTCGGCACGGCTTGTCAAGGGGATGACACGCGAGCAGGTACTGATGGCCGTCGGCTACCCCGTCAGCAGCGAGAATGCCCATCTCGAGGACAAGGTCTGGCGATTCTGGCTGTCGAGCTTCGCGGAGTTTCGCGTGAGATTCGACGATCAGCAGCTGGTGAGCGATGTCGAGGCCGAGCCCGACACGCGCGACAAGGTGCTGATGCAGTAGCGATCCTGGCCGCGCGGCCTTGCGGTCAGGAGCGGCGCGGCCTCCCGGTGACGTCGTTGATCCAGCTCAGGGCCGCCATGACGTTCGGAAAACCAATGGTGCTGGTCGCAGCGATCACGGCGTGCTGGACCTCCTCGCGCGTCGCGCCAGCCGCCAGAGCCCGCCGCGTGTGGCTGTGGACGGCGCCCTCGGAACGGATGGCCGCTGCGGCGCCGATTTGCACCAGATGACACGTCGTGGCCGTGAGCGGTCCGGCGCTCGCGGCCGCCTCGCCCACTGCATCGAGCGCAGCCATGTAGCGGGGATACTGTCTGACTATCGCCTGATAGTTCTTCGGCATCGACCTTGCGTTGCGCATTTGCATCTCCCACGCGTGTGAGACGATCGAAGGTGAGGCCTTACCACACGGTATCGACCGTGAGGTACTTGCAGCCTGCTTCTATGCCGTGGTTGGGCGCCGCTCCGTAGACCCTCGGTCGGTTGATGCGGAGCTTGATTGCGCGGCACCACGGAAAGAGGTCGAACGCTGCGGACACGGATTTTTGCGTATATACCCAACTCGGGGACGGCGTCTCTCGCGGGCCCCCCATCTCCAGGACGTGGACGACAACCTCGTGACACGAGCCTTGCGGTCCGGCGTTGGATAGCCAGCGATTCTGGCCCGTGCGGGAAAAAATGAGTTCCTGGGCAGCGAAAGCAATGCGGCACGTGTTTTTCTCGATCTCACGCATCTTCGACCAGGCCGCCTCGATTGCCGGAGTATCGCCGGCAGATTTCATCTCTTGCCCGATCGCGGCCAGCCCCAGCCAGTAGGCCTGGTGCTCAGGCGTCGTGGAAATCGTACCCGCCGCGAGCTTGGCGAGCTCCTCATTGGCACGTGACGACCTCGTCTCCACATCCGATTTGGCGACCTCTGCCCGGTCGTTGGCCGAGAGTCCAGGCTGCGCTGCCGGGTCGGGGTGCTCCTCCTTTATGACTTCGAGTGTTCCGATCTGGCATTTCAATTGCTCGTAGCTGCCCGCGAGTACCGCTGAGCATTCCACGTGTGCCCACGCGTTCGGTGAGTACGAGGCCAGGGTCTGCCGCCCAGGGAGGGCAAATGGCGCTGTTGGTCCCTGCGGCACACCCGCGGCTGCGCCGCTCTGAGAATCCGCACTCGGTACCGTGCCAGCGGTCAGCATCAGAATGAATCCAGGTACTGCTCGCGACCGGTGTGGTAATTGCATGGCGGCGCCCGCTGATGTGACCGAGCCGCTCGCGTATCGGCTCTCGTGGAGAGAGGCCCTATCTTAGATCGGCGGTCCGGGTGGCGAATGACGCGACACCCGCTTGAGCGCTCGAGCCGCTCTCAGGGCTCGATTCCCTCCGCGTGCTGCAGAGCCCAGGCGTCCGCGGTGGCATTGGCGACAAAGAAATCGGCCTCGTCATCGGTAACGTCTGCCACACCGAACAGCTCTTTGAGCATGTCGGGAGGAGCGTCATATTCGTACACGACCTTGGCCACCTTGACGGGATCGATGGAGCCCTGCTCGCGACCGCTGTCGAAGTCCGCCAAACGGCGACGTTGCTCGACCGACGCCTCGTAGGCAAAGCGCAAAGCCGCCAGACGAAGCTTACTCAAGCGAGTCACGCCGACGTTACCGTCGTCCGATCCCTCGGCAAGACGCGCCGCGATCGATTCTTCGATACGCAGGCGTTCCAGGTCATCGCGCCCGGAATCCTTGAGTTTCTGGCACTGGTTCATTTGTACCCTTTCCTTGGCA
>Ga0187783_10004681_pt1 | contig 10118 bp, 5 predicted proteins | sample 1015_SJ02_MP02_2_FD_132471 | JGI IMG/M metagenome (GOLD analysis project Ga0187783, IMG submission 132471) | Tropical peat soil microbial communities from peatlands in Department of Meta, Colombia - 1015_SJ02_MP02_20_MG | ecosystem: Environmental > Terrestrial > Soil > Wetlands > Peat | place...
ATGCCGAGGAACTCGGCAGGCTCGACGCGCTCGCCGTCCCTGGTCCAGCGCACCAGCGCCTCCACGCTGGCGACCCGGGAGGTCGACAGCTCCACCACGGGCTGGTACTCGATGCCCAGGCCGTCGTCGTCGATCGCGGCGCGAAGCGCCGACACCAGCTCGATCCGCCGGATCACATCCGCGTGCATGTGCGCGGCGAACACCTCGACCCGCCCGCCGCCGGCGTCTTTCGCCCTGGACATGGCCAGGTCGGCGTTGCGCAGCAGGTGCTCGCCCTGGTCTGACTCGGCGAAGGCCACACCGACGCTGGCGGTGATGGAGAGCTGCCGGCCAGCGACGTCGAATGGCTCGGCGGCGATGGCGTCGGTGAGCGCCTGGGCCAGGTCGACGACCTCGCGCGGGCTGGCCGCGTCCTCGACGAGGACGGCGAACTCGTCGCCGCCCCACCGGGCGACCGTGTCGTGCGCGGGGGCCAGGCCGCGCAGCCGGAGCCCGGCCTGCGCCAGCACCAGGTCGCCGGCGCCGTGCCCGACCGAGTCGTTGATCGCGGTGAAGCCGTCCAGGTCGACGAAGATCGCCCCCGTCCGGCCCGGCTGGCTGGGCTGCCCGCGCCGCCCGGTGAGCAGGTCTTTGGCTCGTTCTTCGACGTAGGAGCGGTTGGGCAACCCGGTCAGACCGTCGTGGAAGGTGAGCTGGGCGACCTGCTGGCGCAGCGCGATCTGGTCGCTGATGTCCCTGGCCGTGACCAGCAGCAGGGCCGGTCCGGTCGCGGAGTACCGGGACACCGTGCCCTGCACGTGCCGCCACGTACCGTCAGACGACCGGATCCGGCAGCCGAGCTGGGCCGCGCCCGCCTGCGCCGCCGCGCCGCCGCGGCGCGCCGTGGCGGCGGCGCGAAGCACGGCCGCCAGGTCGTCCGGGTGCACCAGATCCGGCAGCCACGTCCCGGTCAGTCCGTCCGGCCGGTAGCCGAAGTCGGCCACCGCCTTGCTCGCGTACTGGATCAGGCCAGCCTCGTCGCACAGCACCACTACGTCGCTGGTCCGGTCGGCGAGCTGTTCGAACTGGGTGCCGACCTGCTCGACCAGGGCGGAGGCCACGGCCGCCTGCCGCAGCAGGCTGGCGACGCGCGCCGCCACGGCGAGAATGAGCAGCGCGCCGGCCACCAGCGCGAGCGACCCGCTGTGCCCCCAGGTGACCAGCGCAAAGATGAGGGTAACGAGGCCGCCCACCGCGGCGGCCGTGATCGCGATCACGGTGGCCGTCTCGTCGGACCCGGATCGGCGGGTGTCGGCCGGTGCCGTCGCGGGCAGCAGGCCGATGAGGCCGAGCAGGCAGATCGCCACCAGCCAGGCGACCTGCGGCCAGGCTCCCGGATGCATGCCGCTCGCGCGCGCCTGGACCGCCAGGAAGTCCCCGACGGTCACGGCGAGCAGCGCGCCGTACAGCGTCCGGCCCCGCGGGCCAGCCCGAAGCGCGAGGGTCAGCGTGCCACCCAGCACCAGGAGGTCGGCGACCGGGTGGATCAGGTCGACGACGAAGAAGCCAGGCCCAACGCCCGTCGCACCGTACGCGGTCCTGAGCACCGCGATCCAGCCGATGGCGAACAGCGCGAGCGCGACCAGTCCGCCGTCGGCGAGCCAGCCGGTGCCCGCGAGCCGGGCCGTCGGAGCCATCCGCAGCAGCGCAACGACCAGGAACGGCAGACCGAGCAGCGCCAGCAGGTCGGTGAGGGTGAGCTGAATGACGGCCGGCGTGATGTCACCCGCGCTCGCCCCCTGGGCGGCAAAGGCCGCACCCCAGGCCACCACGCCGACCGCGAGCCACCGGCAGGCCACGTCCCCCTGCCGGTACCGGCGGACCAGCAGCAGGGCAGCCAGCACGGTCAGCAGGACGCCGACGGTCGTCCAGGCGGCGGTCGGCAGGCTCATGGCGGCCAGGCCGATGCAACCGCCTGCACCGGGCGTGCGTGCACCAGACCTCCCGTCGGCTGCGTCCCGTCACCAGACGTCCAGAGCGCGAGCCAGGGCACGGGCAGCTGCACACCAGGCAGGGGGATCGTGCCTACGGCCCAGCAGCCGTACTAGGTGGGCGTCCCGGCGGGCGTGCCGGCGCTCCGGAGACGTCTTGGGTCTCGCACTTTCAGTAAAGCGGCACGACTCTACGGCGCGCAGGTCACGCTTGGATTGAGGATCCATGTACAGTCTGCGGCGGTACTGAGGCGTCGCGGCCTGGCCCAGCGTGCCGCCGGCGTCTACCAGGTGCCCCACCTGCGTGGTCAGTACTCACCAGTGATCACGTTGGCCAGCGGCTGGCCTGTTACGTAGCGCTCGGCCTGGGCGCGGACGAGCTTGTTCGCCATCCCAAGCGAGTACGGGTTCGAGGCCCCGATATGGGGCGTGATCAGCACGTTCGGCAGCGACCAGAGCGGGTGACCCGGCGGCAGCGGCTCGGGATCGGTGACGTCCATGGCGGCCGACAGCCGGCCCGTGCGCGCCTCCGCTACCAGGTCGTCGGTGACGACCAGCACGCCACGGGCAGCGTTGATGAGCAGCGCGCCGTCCTTCATCCGAGCCAGGAACGCCGCGTCGACCATGCCGACCGTCTCCCTCGTCACCGGCGCCAGCAGGATCACCACGTCCGCGTCCGGCAGCAGGCCGGGCAGGTCCGACGGGGGGCTGACCCCGTCCCTGGCCGACCGCGCCACGCGGCGGACCTCGACGTCGAAGCCGGCTAGCCGACGCTCCACCGCCTGGCCGATCGAGCCGTAGCCGACGATCAGCACCCGCTTGCCGGCCAGGGTGTCGGTGAACCGGTAGCTCCACCGCCCGGCTGCTTGCTCCACGGCGAAGTACGGGAACTGCCGGAACACGGCCACCGCCACGCCCACGACCCACTCCGCCGTGCTCGCGTCGTGCGCGCCGCGGGCGTTGCACAGCACCGCGCCCGCCGGCACGTGCGGCCGGACCCGGTCGAACCCGGCCGTCAGCGTCTGCACGACCCGCAGCGCCGGCATGCTCGCCATCGCGGTGACGGCGTCCGGCGGCGGGAAAAACGGCGGCACGTAGAACTCCACCCTGGCCGCCGATGCCGGCAAGTCGGCGTCGGCGGGCGAGACCACCTCGACCGTCACTCCGTCCAGCCCGGCTAGCGCGTCGGCCACTGGCTCCGTCGGCACCCAGATCAGCACGTTGCCGGTTCCACCCTGCACGAGGCGACCTCGCTTTCGCGCTGCGCGGCTGCAGCGACGGCAGGATAGCGCCCCGGCTGCCGATCGATCCGGGGGAACAGCTGCTGCGGCTTCGGCAGCGTGCCGAAGTCGTCGCAGGCGGCCGCGATCCGCGCGGCCAGGTCAGGCAGGAACGGCCAGATCTCCGCCGCCAGCACCTGACAGGCCGCCAGCAGCGCGCCGAGCACCTGATCAAGCCGCCGTCCCGCAGCGGCGTCGCCAGCCCGTTCGGCCCGGCCGAGGTGCCACGGCTGCGTGGCGTCGACGTACCGGTTGGCCTGCTCCACGATCTCGAAGACGGCCGCCGTCGCGGCGCGGAAGTCGAACCGGGCGAGCGCGGTCCGCACCGTCTCGGGGGTCCGTTCGATCGTCGCCGCGAGCACCGCCGCGTCGGCCGGCCAGTCTGCACCGACGGCCCCGCCGCCGGCCGCCGCGGCGAGCCAGCGGCTCGTCCCGTTCGGGCAGCGACAGGCCCGAACGACCCCGTTCCGGTATGCATGGGCGAGCGACGAGACGCGGCTGACCAGGTTGCCGAGCCCGTTGGCAAGGTCAGCGTTGGCGCGCGCGATCAGCTTGTCCACGGTGAAGTCGGTGTCACCCACCCGCGGCACCTCGCGCAGCAGCCACCAGCGCACCGCGTCGACGCCGTAGGCGTCGGCCAGCGCGACGGGGTCGCTGCTGTCCTGCTCGGCAGCTGCCGACTTGCTGATCTTGCTGCCCCCGACGGTGAGGAAATCGTGCACGACGATCTCCGTCGGCAACGGCACCCCCGCGGACAGCAGAATCGCTGGCCAGTACACCGCGTGGAACCGGATCACGTCCTTGCCGACCAGGTGCACCCGCCGGTCGGCCTCGACCCACCAGCGCTGGTAGTCGCCGGCCCGCGCGCCCTGCCCCCCGTACCCGAGCGCGGTGAGGTAATTGCCGAGCGCGTCCCACCAGACGTAGATCACCTGGCTCGGATCGCCGGGCACGCCGATCCCCCAGCCGCGGGCCCGCGCCACCGACCGGGACACGCTGATGTCGGTCAGGCCGCTGTCCAGGAAGCCGAGCACCTCGTTGCGCCGGCCGACGGGCTCGATCCGTAGCCGGCCCGAGCCGATTTCGTCGCGCAGCCGGTCGGCGTACTGCGACAGCCGGAAGAACCAGTTCTCCTCGGTGATCAGCTGCGGCGGGGTGCGGTGCTCGGGGCAGACGCCGCCGGTCAGCTCGTCCTCGGTGTAGAACTGCTCGCAGCCGACGCAGTACAGCCCCTGGTAGTCCCTGCGGTACAGGTCCCCGCTCGCCGCGCACGCGCGCCAGAGGTGCTCGACGCCGGGCCGGTGCCGCGGATCGCTGCTGGTCCGGATGAAGTCGTCGAAGCTGAGCGACAGATGCTCGCGCAGGCCGGCGAAGGCGCGGGCGTTACGGTTGACCAGCTCCCGCGTGCTGATGCCCTCGCGCTCGGCCGCGAGCACGTTCTTGAGCGCGTTGTCGTCGGTGCCGCTCTGCAGCCGCACCTCGTCGCCGACGCGGCGGTGATGCCGGGCCAGCGCGTCGGCCTGGACGAGCTCCAGCGCGTGGCCGACGTGCGGGCGGGCGTTGACGTACGGGATGGTCGTACTGAGATAGAGACGCGTCATCGGAACCTCCTGGTGTCATCCGGGGGGCACCGACCCCGCACGTGAATCGAGGCCCCCGCGGGGGCCTCGTGCGGACGGTGAGTCCTGGCAGCGTCAGATGGCCCCGGCTAGCGGGGCATCATCTCCTGGCGTGCTACGGACTGCATGTGGCTAGCTTACCAGTTCTGCGCTAGCTCAGCCGCTGCAGGATCAGCTCACGGACCCGCCTGGCGTCGGCGCGGTTCCTGGTAGCAGCCATCACGTCGCCGATCAGCGCTCCCACCGCGTTGGTCTTGCCGTCCCGGATCTTGGCAGCGACGTCGGGTCTTGCCTCGATGGCAGCGTCCACCGCGGCAGCCAGCGCATCCTCGTCGCTCACCACCGCGAGCCCGCGAGCGGCCACCACCGCGTCCGGGTCGCCCTCGCCGGTCAGCACGCCTTCCAGCACCTGCCGGGCCAGCTTGTCATTGAGGGTGCCTCGCCCGATCAGCGCGGTAACGCTGGCGACCTGCTCCGGGGTGATGGGCAGCTCGGCCAGCTCGATGCCGCGCTTGTTCGCCTCCGTCGCCAGCTCGCCCAGCCACCACTTGCTCGCCTCGGCTGGTGCGGCTCCCGCGGCGACCGTCTGCTCCACCAGGTCGAGCGCGCCCGCGTTGCGCAGCCACGTCATGTTGGCGTCGGACAGACCCCAGTCAGCCTGCAGCCGCGCCCGCCGGGCGGCGGGCAGCTCCGGCAGGCTTGCGCGGATCTGCTCCACCCAGGTCGCGGGCGGCGCCACCGGGACAAGGTCCGGCTCGGGGAAGTAGCGGTAGTCCTGAGCCTCCTCCTTGCTCCGCCCGGCCGTCGTCGTCCCGCTGTCCTCGTGGAAGTGCCTGGTCTCCTGGACCACCCGGATTCCCGCGTCCAGCAGGCCAGCCTGCCGCTCGATCTCGAACCGGACCGCGCGCTCCACGGAGCGCAGCGAGTTCACGTTCTTCGTCTCGGTCCTGGTGCCCCACTCCGCTGCGCCGCGCGGCGCGAGCGAGGTGTTGACGTCGCAGCGCAGCGAGCCCTCCTCCATCCGGACGTCGGACACGTCCAGCGCCCGGAGCAGATCGCGCAGCTCGGTCACGTACGCGCGGGCGGCCTCAGCCGCCAGCTCGCCGGTGCCCGTGATCGGCTTCGTGACAACCTCGACCAGCGGGATGCCCGCCCGGTTGTAGTCGACGAGCGAGTAGTCGGCGCCGTGGATCCGCCCCGTCGCGCCGCCGATGTGCAGCGATTTGCCGGTGTCCTCCTCCAGGTGCACGCGCTCGATGCCGACGCGGAACGTCTGGCCGCCGACCGTGACGTCCAGCCAGCCGTTCGTGCACAGCGGCTCGTCGTACTGGGAGATCTGGAAGTTCTTTGGCATGTCCGGGTAGAAGTAGTTCTTCCTGGCGAACCGGCACCAGGTCGCGATCGTGCAGTGCAGCGCCAGCCCGATGCGGATGGTGTACTCGATGGCCGCCCGGTTGGCTACCGGCAGCGAGCCCGGCAGACCCAGACAGACCGGGCAGACAGCCGAGTTGGGCGGCAGCCCGAACGTGGTCGGGCAGCCGCAGAACATCTTGGTGACGGTGCCGAGCTCGACGTGCGTCTCGAGCCCGATCACCGGCTCGTACCTGGACACCGCCTCGTCGTACGGCACCAGGTGCGCCAGCTCGGTGGTCATCTGGCCGGTCCCTTCGGCGGTGCGTCGTCCAGCGGCGGTGACTGCGCCAGCAGTGGCCCGCCCCAGCGCTGCTGCAGCGCAGCCTCGACCGCCGCCGCGACCCGGTAGGTCCGGTCGTCGGCCAGCGCGGGGGCCATGACCTGCAGCCCGACCGGCAGCCCGTCCTCGGGGGCGAGCCCGCAGGGCACCGAGATGGCCGCGTTCCCGGCCAGATCAGACGGGATCGTGCACAGGTCGGCGAGGTACATGGCGATGGGGTCGTCGACGCGCTCCCCGATCAGGAAGGCCGTGGTCGGTGTCGTCGGCGACACCAGCACGTCAACCTGGTCGAAAGCGGCGTCGAAGTCCCGGCCGATGAGCGTCCGCACCTGCTGGGCCTTGCCGTAGTACGCGTCGTAGTAGCCGCTGGACAGCGCGTAGGTGCCGAGCATGATCCGGCGCTTCACCTCCGGGCCGAAGCCAGCCGCCCGAGTCAGCGACATCACCTCGTCGGCGCTCCGGCTGCCGTCGTCACCGACCCGCAGCCCGTACCGCATCGCGTCGAACCTGGCCAGGTTGGACGAGGCCTCACTCGGCGCGATCAGGTAGTAGACGGGCAGCGCGTAGCCGAAGTGCGGGCAGGACACCTCGGTGACCTTGGCACCGAGCGACTCGAGCAGCTCAACCGCCTCGGCGAACCTCGACTGCACGCCGGCCTGGTAGCCGTCGCCGCTCAGCTCGCTGACCACGCCGACCCGCAGCCCCGCCACGTCGGCCTGCCGGGCCGCCGCGACCACCGGCGGCACGGGTGCGTCCACGGAGGTCGCGTCGCGCGGATCGTGTCCGGAGATCGCCTCGTGCAACAGCGCGGCGTCCAGCACGGTGCGGGCCAGCGGGCCCGGCGTGTCGAGCGACGACGCGAACGCGACCAGCCCGTACCGGGAAGAGCCACCGTAGGTGGGCTTCATCCCGACGATCCCGCAGACCGCGGCGGGCTGGCGGATCGAGCCGCCGGTGTCGGTGCCGATCCCCAGCGGCGCCTCGTAGCCGGCCACCGCGGCCGACGAGCCGCCGGACGAGCCGCCGGGGACCCGGCTGCGATCCCACGGATTGCGACTCGGGCCGAACGCCGAGTTCTCCGTGGACGACCCCATGGCGAACTCGTCCATGTTCGTCTTGCCGAGGATGATCACGCCCGCGTCCCGCAGCCGGCGCGTGACGGTGGCGTCGTACGGCGGCTGCCAGCCCGCGAGGATCTTGGACCCGCAGGTGGTCGGCATGTCGGCGGTCGTCAGCACGTCCTTGAGCGCGAGCGGCACGCCCGCGAGCGGCCCCAGCCGCTCGCCTGCCACCCGCCTGCGATCGACCTCCTCCGCGGCCGCCAGCGCGCCGATGCCGGCCACGTGCAGAAAGGCGTGCAGCTCTGGCTCCACCGCGACGATCCGGTCCAGGTGGGCCCGGGTCACCTCGACCGCCGAGACCTCCCCAGCGGCCACCGCGGCGCCGATCTCGGCGGCGGTCAGCCGGGTCAGCTCGGTCGCCTCGCCGCCCATGTCAGTCCTCCGCCAGGATCCGCGGGACCCGGAACCTGGCCTGCTCGGCCGCGGGCGCGCAGGCCAGCGCCTGCTCGGGCGTCAGCTGGGGGGCAGCCACGTCGTCGCGGTACACGTTCACGATGCCGGCGGCGTGCGTCGTCGGCGGGATCTGATCGGCGACGACCTCCTGGACCCGCGCGACGGCCGCGAGGATCTGGTCGAGCTGGCCGGCGAAGTGGTCGAGCTCGGCGTCGGTCAGGGCCAGCCTGGACAGCCGGGCCAGGTGGGCTACCTCGTCCCTGGTGATGGCCATGCAGGCTATCCTAGGCGGCCCGGCCGGCCCGGCCGACGCCATTATGGGCCGGGGGCTAGCGGACGGGCTGAGCCTTGACGGGCTCGGCGAGCAGCGTGCGCTCGGTCAGCCACGCGGTCGTCGAGACCGTGTTCATGGGCCTGGCGAAGTGCCAGCCCTGCCCGGCGACGCAGCCCATTGCGGTGAGCGCGGCGGCCACCGCGGCCGACTCCACGCCCTCGGCCACCGACATGATGCCGAGCGCCGCCGCGAGGTCGAGGATGGACTTCACGACCACCTTGTCGTCGGGCGACTCGAGCATCCGGCCGATGAACGAGGAGTCGACCTTGATCTCCCCGAACGGCAGCCGCTTGAGCCGCAGCAGGGAGGAGTATCCGGTGCCGAAGTCGTCCAGGCTGAGGCCGACGCCGATGTCGGCCAGCGCCTCGGCGGTCGCGACCGCGTGGGCGGGCTCGCTGGTCAGCACCCGCTCGTCGATCTCCAGCAGCAGCGCGTCGGGCGGCAGGCCGTTCCGGCCGAGGCTCTGCTCGACGAGCTCGGCCAGGCCGGTGTCCAGCAGGTCCCGGCCTGACACGTTGAGGGACACCTGGACCGCGAGACCCGACTCTCGCCACCGCGCGGCCTGGGCCACGCTGGACTCGATGACGAACGCGGTGACCTCGCGCATCAGGTAGGACTGCTGCACGACAGGGATGAAGTCGCGCGGGGCCAGCACGCCGCGGACCGGGTGCCGCCACCGGACCAGCGCCTCGACGCCGGCCGGCCGGCCGTCCGCCAGGTACACCTTCGGCTGGTAGTGCAGCTCGAGCTCACCACGGTCCAGGCCCCGGCGCAGCTCGCCGAACAGCGCGAGCCGGGCGGGCGAGTTGCGGTCCAGGTCGGCGACGTACCGCTCGACTCCGCTGCGCCGCTGCTTGGCCAGGTACATCGCCAGGTCCGCGTGCTGGACGAGGGTTTCGTCGGCGGTCGCGTCGTCCGGGAACATGGCGATCCCGATGCTCACCTCGATCACGAACGACATGCCCTCGAGCCGGATCGGCTCGGCCACCGCGGCCCGCAGCCGGGCCGCGACCTCACGGGGCACGGCGGCGTCCTTCACGGCCGGCAGCAGCACCGCGAACTCGTCCCCGCCCAGCCTGGCGACCAGATCGCCGGGCCGGACGCTGTGCGTGAGCCGGTGCGCGACGAGCCGGAGCAGCCGGTCCCCGACGGCGTGCCCGAGCGTGTCGTTGACCTCCTTGAGACCCCGGTCCAGGTCCAGCAGCAGGAAACCCACCGTGGCGCCCGAACTCGCCGCCTGGTCCAGCATCCGGGCCAGGCTCCGCATCAGGAAGGCCCGGTTGGGCAGCCCGGTCAGCTCGTCGTGGTGCGCCTGATGCTCGCGCTGCACCGAGATGGCGGCGGCGACGTGGAACGCGAGCAGCGGCACGGCGAACAGCAGCAGGAAGTACGCCGAGCACGTGTGGATGACGACGGCCACGAGCGGGGCGACCGCGTACAGAACGGCGTTGGTCAGCGCCTGATACGGCAGCCGGCCGCGGAGCGTCTGGCCGACGGGCTGCCGGTTGTGCACCGCGATGGCGACGCTGACCAGGACGAAGTTCACGGCGAAGCACGCCGCGCCGGCCAGCAGGATCCGCCAGACGTCATACCCCGCGGGGACCCACCAGTGCTCCAGGATGATCTGGTGGTCGACCGTGTACGCCGGCCGCCGCAGGCCCAGGCCGTGCAGCACCAGCCCGGCCGCCGACATCGACAGCGCCGTGAC
>Ga0187783_10004682_pt1 | contig 10117 bp, 11 predicted proteins | sample 1015_SJ02_MP02_2_FD_132471 | JGI IMG/M metagenome (GOLD analysis project Ga0187783, IMG submission 132471) | Tropical peat soil microbial communities from peatlands in Department of Meta, Colombia - 1015_SJ02_MP02_20_MG | ecosystem: Environmental > Terrestrial > Soil > Wetlands > Peat | place...
CGGCAGCGACGCGATCTTCACCCCGGCGGGGAAGCGTACCCGCACCGGCTTGGTGAAGAAGTTCTCCAGGCGGCCGTTCCCGAGCTGGCCTTGCGTGCCCAGGCCCCAGGCGTACACGCGGCCGTCGGTCAGCAGCGCGTACTGGGTCGAGTTCGAGGTCGCGACCTCCGCGACGGTGCCGGGCAGGGTCAGCGCGGTCGGCGACAGCTCCGTGTCGGAGTTACCGCTGGTGCCGCCGAAGAACGCCCCCCAGTGCTTGACCGTCGAGGTGATGACCGGCCGCGGGGCCGAAGCCGACGGCGGCGGCTGCGTCCCGCAACCGCCCGCGAGTAGCACGGCCGCGACCGCCGCGCCCAGGACCGCTTTCACGAGTAGTGACTTTACGGCTACAGCTCGCGTTGATCCCGTCGGCCGCATAGAGGGACCCTATTGGGGCGCACGGAGCGCACGGGACCGGAACGCCACCAGCCGCCGACGGCGCGCTGATCTCGGCTGGTCAGGGACCGGGCTGGCCGTTACGCCGGGGCTGCAGGCCGCTGATGACCTTCCCGACGGCCACGACCAGGAACAGCTGCCCGAGCACCGCCTCCATCACCGCGAACGTCTGCCCGGGATTGGCCGCCGGCACCAGGTTCCCGTACCCGACGGTCGTCAGCGTCACGAAGCTGAAGAACAGGTCCTCGCTGAGCGAGCCGTGTCCCGCCGAGCCGAAGAACGGCACGCTGCCGAGCTCGCCGGCCGCCTGGTAGGCGAAGGCGAAGAACATGCCGACCAGCAGGTAGGCCGCGACCGCGCCGAGCAGCGACTCGATGTCGATCTCCCGCCGGATGACCAGGTGCCGCACGATGGAGAACGGCGCGATCAGGTACAGCAGGCAGCAGACCGCGAAGATCCCGCCGAGCTCGGCGCCCCGCTGGTGCACGAAAAAGCTCCCGACCGCGACGATGGCCCCAAGGCAGAGCACGATGTCGGCGACGCGCCGGACCACCAGCCGTGCCTTCGACGTGCGGAGCGTGAGCCAGACCGTGGCCAGCTGGACGACCAGCACGATCGAAGCCGCCTGGGCCTCGGTGAACGAGACCGATACCACGTAGGTCACCACCACGAGCAGCAGCACGAGCCCGTAGCTGTCGGTCGAGACGAAGGAGTGCGCCAGGCGCCGCCACGCCCCGGAGTGGGCGCTCGTCACGGCGCCGTCGTCAGCAGGGCTCGGCAACGGAACCTCCCAGCCCCGGCCAGGACGGTTCCCATACCGCCCCGTGGGTCCCGGCCAGCATGTTTCGCATCCGCACATTCTGCACCGGAAGGCGGCGCAGCCCGTCATAATGGCGGCCATTCTCCCCAGGGCTCGCCGCGGCGCGCCGCCTGAGGTACCGCTCCGCCGACCGTATGAGGGCCATAACGGGCCCGCGCCGGGCGGCCCGCCGCATGATTGAGCACTCGCCGGGTTCGCGGGTATGTTGGCGCGGTGGTGCCTGGGCTCTACCGGGAACTGTTCACGGCGATCGCCGCCGCGGCGGGCTCGCTGACCGGCCTGCTGTTCGTGGCCTTGTCGGTAACGCCGCGCCGGGGCCCGGCGGCCGGACCTCGCGCCATTCAGCAGATCCGGGCGGCAGCCGCCCTGCTGGCGTTCACCAACGCGATGGCGGTCTCGCTGTTCAGCCTGGTGCCCGGCACCAACCCGGGCTACCCGGCGGTCGCGCTGGGCGTCATCGGGACCTTGTTCACCGCCGCCGCGGTCCGGTCCATCCTGGCCAGCTCGGCCACGCCACGCCAGCAGATGGCGCAGCTGGGCCTGATCGGCCTGCTCCTGCTGATCTTCGGGACCGAGCTGGTCTGCGGCATCATCGTCCTCGCCGACCCGCGCCGTGTCACGGCCGTGCAGGTCATCGGCTACGCCCTGATCACCTCGGTGATCGTCGGGATCGCCCGGGCCTGGGAGCTCGTCGGGGACCGTGACACCGGCGTCCTGGCCTCGCTCGCCGTGCTGAGCGGCCGCGCGTCCGGCTCGGACGACCCTCTCGACTGAGTCCGCGCCCCGCCTGTCCCTCCAGCCCGCTGAGTTACAGCAGCCACGGCGGTGTCGCGGTGACCAGCCTTCCTGCCTGGCCCGACAGGGGATTTTGCCGGCCGTTTGCCAGACAGGTGTGACCACTGGCCGCTACCGTCACATGGGTCAGGCGCTCTGCGGTCTCGTTTCCGCCCCTGCCCCCGGCTGACGTCTTGCTCCGTGTTGGTGAGCGCGCCCCCCATCGGGGAAGGTGCCGGTGACCGGCTCCCGTCGCAAGCTGCTGCTGTCCCTGTCCGCCGCGGCCATCCTGGCCGCCTTGACCTTTACCACCGCCGGCCCGGCCCTTGCCGCGCCGGCTCATTCCGTTCTGGGGGCCGAGGCCTCGGCGCGGTCCGCCGCGGCGAAGACGGTGCTGCCGGCCCGGCTCCGGGCGTTCTACTGGGCCAGGACCCAGTACGGCAAGCCGTACATCTTCGGCGGCACCGGCCCGGGTGGCTACGACTGCTCCGGCCTGGTCATGGAGGCTTACAAGCACGCCGGGATCAATCTGCCGCGCACCACCTACGAGATGCTGGCCAGCCCGCTGCTGGTCCGGGTCAGCGTCCCGCAAAAGGGCGACCTGGCGTTCTACGGCTCCGGGCACGTGGAGTTGTACGCCCACGGTAACTTCACGTTCGGCGCGCACGCGCCCGGGCAGATCATCGGCTGGATCCAGTTCGGCCCGTGGTGGCATCCGACCGCGTACTACCGGGTCCGCTGAGCCCTGCGGGCCGGCCGCTGGCTCGCCGCCGGACCGGACCGGCCACGCCGCTGGCTTACCGGTCCGGATGCGACATGGTGTCGATGACCGCGGCCGCAGCCAGGATCAGGATGTCGTTCTCGCCGGGCATGACCTCGACTCCGTAGGTGTCGCGGACCCGGAACCACCGCTTGGAGACCTCGGCGACCTTGTCCCCGTCGCGCTCGATCGTGTACTCGTGCTCGACGAAGTTGCCGTGGGCGTGCAGGTCCGGGCCGCCTTCGATCTTGATCACCCACCGCTCCCGCAGCGGCTCGATCATGGCCTTCTCGACCAGGGCGGCCCGGCTCCCGTCCGGCCCCTCGATCTCCATGCTGTCCCGGACGTGCAACATCCTTTCCTGGATCTTGTACAGCTCACGCCCGCCGGAGTCCTCGAACACGATGGTCTTGCGGACCCGCAGGGCCTTGCCGTCCAGCCGGAACACGTGCTCGCCGCGGTCGTTTTCGATCACGTAGTCGTCGCCGATGGAGATCATCCGCTGGCGCATCTGGTAGCGCGCGGCCTCCCGCTCTTCGCGCCGTTCCCGCCGTCTTTCCCTGAACACCGCCCTCGCCCCGGTTCGTTGCGTGCCGCCTCGTTCGTCGCTGCTCCTCACAGGGTCCCCCCGTGCGGCCGGATGGTCCACCGGATGGGCGCGGGCGAGGGCATCGGACAGCCGGGCGCGCTCCCGCTGGCCGGCGGGTCTGCGCAGGGACCGGGCCCGTCCCGGCTCCGCGGTGCAGCAGCAGGATTACCTGCTGCCGTATCCGGTTCAAGGTCCCCGCCGAGATGGACGAGCGCCTGGGCGGCGGCCCCCTCGCCCTCCCGGACCAGCCCGAGCAGCAGGTGCTCGGGGCCGACGTAGCCGTGGTTCAGGGCTCCGATTGTTTGCCGGCCCGATCCGGCCGCGGCCGGGCGGGTACGTCACCGGCCGGGCCCGGCGCAGGCCGAGTCACGACATATCTTGAGTCGGGCGGTGAAGCGTGGTAGCGTCGCCGGCAGTGGCAGCGCACCGCCTGCCCGCTTCCGAGCTGCCGGCCGGCCCGCGCCGCGCGGCGGCGACGAGGACAAGGGTCCACGACTCGCGGGCAGCTTCCGGTCGGATCACCTACCCGGGCGGGCAGACGCGGGCGGACCCGCCGGGAAGAGACGATCATGACCAGCAACAAGGCCCAGAAGGCTGCCACCCGCCAGCGCATGGCGCAGACCGGTGAGCCCTACAGCGTGGCCAGGAAGGCGGCTCAGCCCGGCGCCGAGGATCCGGGCCCTCGCGAGACCCCGGAGGAGCGTTACCTCCGCGAGGCCGAGGAGTCGGGTGTCTCCGCGGCCGATGTGGACGCCCTGCGGGCGGTCTTCCAGGCGAGGGAACGCGCCGACCAGATGCGGCAGGCGGCCGAGCAGGCCCGCGAGCGAGCCGAGCTGGCCGAGGACGACGCGGTCCGGGCCGAGGAACGCGCCGAACTCGCGCAGGAGGCGGCCGATCTGGCGCAGGACTGGGCCGAGGAGGCGGAGCAGCGGGTAACGCAGGAACGCGCCGACCAGATGCGGCACGCCGCCGAGCAGGCCCGCGAGCGAGCGGACCTCGCGCAGGAAGCGGCCGACGAGACCGCGGAGCGGGCCCACGAGACCGCGGACTGGGCCCACGAGACCGCGGACTGGGCCGACGAGACCGCGGACTGGGCTGATGAGGCCGCGGACTGGGCCGACGAGCCGCACGACCCGTTCACCGGGCCGGATGAGTGGGAGGACGACGAGGCCGCCGTTGCGTGGCACGATTCGTGGCCCGGCGCCCCGCGTCTTCCCCGGCTGCCGCGTCCCCCGCGGGCGCCTCGGATGCCGCGCCTGCCCCGCCTCCCGCGACCGCCCCGCCTGCCCTGACCGGGGCGCGCGGCTCGCGGGTGCCCGGCGGCCCAGGAAGGACCCCGCTCCTGACGGTCATCCCGGTTCGCCGCCGGGATGGCCCTCCCTCTCCTGGTCGCCGGGCGCCGGGGGCCGGGCCGGCCGGGCCGGGCCGTGGATCGCCTCGACCACGGTCGACCCGAGGCTGACCCCGCGCGCGCCGACGAGCTGCCAGGACCTGGCGATGCCGAACACGAAGAACAGGATGGCCAGCGCTCCCTGCTGGCTGATCCCGCTGACCGTGTGGGGCGACCCCTCCAGCTGCACGCTGTTGGCCAGCTGCAGGCCGTACAGGACGAAAAGGATGGCGAGCAGCCTGACGTCGCCGCGCCGTATCTTCTCCTGATGCTCCCGGTACAGCACAATGATCAGGCCGACCGTGGTGGCCAGCCCGGCGGCCGCCAGGATGAGGCCCGCCTCCCCGAGGCTGGCCCCGGGCAGCAGCGCCACCAGCGCGATCACCAGGGTGTTGACGAGCGCGGAGAACGCCGCGGCCGCCCTGACCTGATGCTCGGGGCGGGCCTCGGGGCCGGTCAGCTTCTCCGGGGAGACCGACAGGGCCACGAAGAGCAGTCCGATGAGGGCGCCCGCGACGCTGGCGCAGGCGTTGAAGAAATCATGGAAGCTGACGGGGACCACCGGCTCAAGGTACCCGGCGGCGACGCCCGCGCCCGGCCGCCACGTCGCCCCGCCTCCGGGTTGCGCGGAAGGCCTGCCTACCCGGCTCCGCCCAGGCCCGTGACCGCCGCGGCCGGCGCCGGCGCCGGATCGGCTTCCGGCCCGGCATGTTTCCGGGCGCCGGCGCCGAAATAGTCGCCGCCCTTGTAGCGCGGGTTATCCGTGCCCCAGTGCCGGACCCGGGACTGCGGTACCAGCTTGGGAATGTGCTTGGAGCAGTGGATATACGCCTCGGTGACCCTCACCAGCACCCACTGGACCGGCTGCCGACCCGGATGCGGAGCCTGCTCGGGCAGGGCACGGTCTAGCTCCCTCATGTGCGCTGGCGCGACTATCTCGGCGTCGCCGTTAACGTGAAGCCCGACAAGATCGTGGGTGAAGTCGGCCATGAATATGCCGATGTGCGGGTTCTCCAGGAGATTGCCCAGGCTCGCCATGACCCCGTTGCCCCGGAATTCGGGGTAGGCGATCGTGCGCTCGTCGAGCACCCGCAGGAAACCCGCGGTCCCGGCCCGGAAGCTGCAGTCGCATTCGCCGGCCGCGTCGCTCGTGGCGATGAACGCCATCTCCATGCGCCCGATGAACTCCATCATCTTCGGGGTCAACCGGTCGCTGAACTGACGGTCGTAGAACTGGCGGGCCCGTTCCTTGGTGCCGTAGCGCTGCTGCAGGATGTGCTCGCCCAGCGATCCGGGATGCGGCGGGCCGTCGCGGGGGGGGCCGCGCCGCGAGCGTCCCCTCGCGACGAAGTTGAGCACCTTCATGGCCCTGCCCTTCCGGACGTCTGCTGCCTCCTCCGGCGGTGGGCGGCTGCCTGGACTTCCCGCCGCCGGAGGCTGCGCTACCAGCGTGTACCACCAGCCCGGACGCTCCTCTTGCCGTCGCCTTGACGCCTGCCTTGCCCCCCTGGTCACGGCGCAGGCCGGCGCCCGGCCTGACCACCGCGCGCTCCATGGCGAAGGCCCCTCAGGAGCCCGGGTCCGGATCGGCTGACTCATCGAGGCCGGGATTGTCGATGACCGGTACCGGGTCGAGGCCGATCTTCGCGGCGATCCGGGTCAGGATCTCGTCCTGGGCGGCGAGATGGCCCTGCACGTGCGCCACCTCGTGCAGCGTCGCGCTCGCGTCGTGGAACGTCGCCTCCGCGCGCTTGTCCGCGGCGGCGGCCTGCACGTTCTGTCCGACCATGATGATCGACAGCAACACCAGCTGCAGGAAGGTCTGCGCCACCCAGGAGACGATCGTGGCCGGGCCGCCGCGGACCGCGTCCGGCAGGCTGATCAGATCGAACAGCGCGAAGGCGTAGGCACACCACATGCTGCCGACCGCCTGCGTGATCACGAGCGCGACCTTCGTGTTGAACCGGTTGACCGCCGAGTCCCGGGGGAGCTGATCGGCCACCTTCACCGGGCGGTCAGCCCGCCGCGCGGCGATGCGCGGATGGCGTATGTGCTGGTAGATCGCCATGACATGGCCTTTCGTCGCGCGGCCAGGCACGCCCTGGCCGCAAATCCGCCCCCGGCAGCGCCGCAGCCTGGCAGGTCAAGACGGCGCCGGGCGCCATCACCAGCTTCGACGGTAGTGCGCGGCGACCGGGGAGCAGCGCCCCCGCCGGCCGATCGGGCGTCCGGTGACGCCCGGTACGCTACCGCCGGGTCCGTTAGGGCCCTCGGCGCTCAGGCCGCAACACGGGGAGCTGATATGCCCGCGAAGGTGGGGTACCTGGTGATCGACGAGGCGGACCCGGAGCGCCTGGCGTCGTTCTGGTGCGGCCTGCTCGCGGTGACCGTGGACGCGGCCGCTGGCTTGAGCCGGGGAAGACCCGCGAGCGGGAGGGCTTCCGCTGGCGGTGCATGGCGGATCCGGAGGGTAACGAGTTCGACCTCGACGTCCTGCCGGCGGGTGCGTAGCTGAGCTCCTGGAGGTTCACCATGGCGGACGCGGTCGTGATCGGGCCGATCAAGCCGGGCACCAGCGCATCAGTCGGCCTGCTCCAGCAGGTCGAGGCCGGCGAGCTGAACGTCGGCTACGCCGAAGCCGGCCCGGCCGACGGCCCGGCCGTCATCTTGCTGCACGGCTGGCCGTACGACATCTACAGCTTTGCCGACGTCACGCCGGCGCTGGCGGCGGCGGGCTACCGGGTCATCGTCCCGTTCCTGCGCGGCTACGGGACCACCCGCTTCCTGTCCAACGACACCCTCCGCAACGGGCAGCAAGCCGCTCTGGCCGTGGACGTCATCGCGCTCATGGACGCGCTCAGCATCGAGCGGGCCATCCTGGCCGGGTTCGACTGGGGGGGCCGGTCGGCCGACGTCGTCGCGGCGCTGTGGCCGGACCGGTGCCAGGCGCTGGTGTCCGTGAGCGGGTACCTGATCAGCAGCCAGGCCGCCGGGGCGGCGCCCCTGCCGCCGGCCGCCGAGCACGCCTGGTGGTATCAGTTCTACTTCGCCACCGAGCGGGGCCAGGCCGGCTACGCCAAGAACCGCGGCGAGTTCAGCAAGCTCATCTGGCGGCTCGCGTCGCCGGAGTGGGTCTTTGACGACGCCACGTTCGACCGCAGCGCGGCGGCCCTGGACAACCCCGACCACGTCGCGATCGTGATCCACAACTACCGGTGGCGGATCAGCCTGGCCGAAGGTGATCCGCAATACGACGAGCTGGAGGCGCGCCTCGCGACCGCCCCGGCCATCGCCGTGCCCACCATCACCCTGGAGGGCGACGCCAACGGCGCGCCGCACGCGGACGCCAGCACCTACGCCGGCAAGTTCACCGGGCGGTACGAACACCGGGTGATCGGCGGCGGCGTCGGCCACAACCTGCCCCAGGAAGCCCCCCAGGCCTTCGCCCAGGCCATCGCCGACGTGGACGCGTTCTGACCCGCGGCGCTCCGGGCTCCGCTAGAACTCGGACTTGAGCCTTTCGATGTCGCGGGTGTGCTCGCGCAGCTGCGCGTAGGCGGGCCGCTCGCCGATGCGGGCCAGGGCCCAGCGGACGGCCTCGGCACGGTTGGCCGCGATACCCGCGCTGATCAGCGTGTCCACGATTTCCAGCTCCGCTGGCCTGAGCCGGGCCATCACCGGGGTGAAGTCGCCGTCGGCGGGCCGGTCCTGGTCGTCGGACCTCATCATGAAATGGCCCTTGAGCGGCTCGCCGCTGGCGTCCTCCAGCAAGATGTCGATCCGCCGGACGTCGGGCAGCCGCCGGGCCAGCTCACGGCGGAACTGCTTCATCGCCGGCGGCTTGAGCACCGTGTGCGGCTCGGGAAGCTCTCCGTCGTCGCCGGGGGTCACGCTGAGAACCAGCCGGAGCACCGTCTCCCCCGGCTCGGCCACCGGGTCGTCGCCGTGCTGGAGCAGAGCGACGCGGCGCACCGCGCCCGGGAAGAGCTTCCTGGCTTCGTCGTCCAGCTCGTGCCGGATGCGGTCTTTCTCCGCCTGGTCCATGGCCCGCCTCCAGACCGTTACTCCGGTAAGCAGGGTATCCGAGATGGAGGTATTCCTCAATAGTTACCCGGGTAACCGGAGCGCATAGGCTTTCCCCGGGCGCCAGCCCCGGCGGCCGGCCGGCTCAGTAGGCGCGGGCGAAGATCAGCCGCGTGCCGTAGGCGGACGGCTTGCCGCAGCGGATGCAGGCCCCCCGCTCGGGTTCGCCGGACAGCGGGATGCAGCGCGGGGTGGCCGTGGTTTCTGCCTTGATCTCGTCCTCACAGGCCTGCTCGCCGCAGTGCAGCGCCAGCGCCCAGCCGACCGCCACCGCGGCGGCGAACTCGGGCCAGGAATTGACCGAGGCGGTGTGGTCGTCGCGGAAGTCGTCGGCCCGCCGCGCCAGCATCGCCTGGAACGCGGCCAGCTCGGCCGCCAGCCGGCCGGGCGCCGCATCGAGCGGGATGGCCTCCTTGGCGGCGTCCGGTTCCGGGTAGCTCAGGCGGCGGGACAGCAGCGCGGTACCGGCCGCCAGGTCCCGCGGGCCAAGCTCGAGCCGGATCGGCACGCCGCGCATCTCCCAGTCGTTGAACTTGAAGCCGGGCGAGGCCTGCGGCCGGTCGTCCACGTGGGTCCGGATGCCCGCGCGCTGCAGCGCGGCGGCCAGCTCGGTCGCTGCGGACAACGTCGCCTCGGCCTGCTCCCCGCGCCCGATCGGGACGATCACCACCTGGTAGGGAGCCAGCGCCGGCGGCAGCACGAGCCCCTGGTCGTCACCGTGGGTCATGATCACGGCGCCGATCATCCTGGTGGTCATGCCCCAGGAGGTCGTGTGACACAGCTCGGCTTCGCCGCTCTCGGCGGCGTAGGTGATCCCGAACGCCGCCGCGAAGTTCGTCCCCATGAAGTGCGAGGTGCCCGCCTGCAGGGCGCGCCCGTCGCGCATCATGGCCTCGATCGTGAACGTGCGCTCCGCCCCGGCGAACCGCTCTGTAGGCGTCTTCTCGCCCGGGACGGTGGCCAGCGCCGCGGTCTGGCCGGCCACGTCCTGGTAGAAGTCCAGCGCCAGCATGGTCTCGGCGGTCGCGTCGGCGGCGGTGGCGTGCGCGGTGTGGCCTTCCTGCCACAGGAACTCGCTGGTGCGCAGGAACATCCGCGGCCGCATCTCCCACCGGAGCACGTTGGCCCACTGGTTCAGCAGCAGCGGCAGGTCCCGGTGCGAACTGATCCACTTGGCCATCATCTCCCCGATGATCGTTTCCGACGTCGGCCGGATGACCAGCGGCTCCTCCAGTTCCTTGCCGCCCGCGTGGGTGACCGTGAACA
>Ga0187783_10004683_pt1 | contig 10116 bp, 8 predicted proteins | sample 1015_SJ02_MP02_2_FD_132471 | JGI IMG/M metagenome (GOLD analysis project Ga0187783, IMG submission 132471) | Tropical peat soil microbial communities from peatlands in Department of Meta, Colombia - 1015_SJ02_MP02_20_MG | ecosystem: Environmental > Terrestrial > Soil > Wetlands > Peat | place...
CTGCGTTTTCTTACGAAGTCAGCGTAGCGATTCTCGGCCGCGGCGGGAAGAACCCTGCATCCATAAACTGTTCACGGGCCGGGCTTCATCCCAGCGCTGCCTTCAAGGCCATAAAAAGCAAAAGGGCGGCCGCGCTTGCGACCGCCCTTTCCTGTCTTCCTGCTGCTCAGGAAGAAGCTGTTCGTCCTCTCCAGTTACTCAGTTGCCGGAAGTGTTGGTGTTCTGGGCCGTTGCCGGTGCCGGCTTCGGAACGCTCAGGTAGCCCGTGATCTTGTCCTTGCCAACTGTATTGACCACGAACTCGACTGGCTTGCGCGAACCGTTCTCGAAGAAGTACATCGGCTCGTTCACGGAGCGGTTCTTCTTGTCATAGCTCTTGTCGTCCGCGAAGAGGATTACCGAGTACATGTTCTTCTTGATGTTCGTGCCGCGCAGTTCCACCATGACGTCGCCCACCTTCTGCCGCTCGCCCTTCTTGTCAATCGTGAACTCGTAGTAGTCACGTTCGCCAAGACGGCGGAGCGTTTCGATGTCGTCGTGATTGCGCGCGATGAGCGTGCCGTACTCGCCGCGAGTGAGTTCGAGCTTATTCTTCGTCGCTTCGAGGTCGGTCTTCACGCCCGTGACGTCACCGTTGACCTTGTTCACGTCGTCAACACTCGCCTTGGTCGCGAGTTGGCCGTTGACGTTGTTTTGCATGTCGGCGATTTCTTTCTCGTCCGCGTCATGGATCTTCCTGGCCTGTGCCTTGGCGCGCGCTGCGTCTTGTTGCGTGAGCCTCAGCTTGTCGCTCACGACGCTCAGTTCGCCCTGAATCTGGGCGTTCAAGTCCTCCGCCTTGGAAAGGCGCTGGCTCAGGACATCTTCGTTCTGCTTTGCAGCCTGCAGCTGTGTCGCCAGGTTCTGCTCGTTGGCCGCCGAACGCGATGATGCGGTCCAGCCGACCCCCAGAGCGACGATTGCGATTGCCCCCAGGATTCCCACCGCCAGGCCCACCCAGCGAGGCGTTGAAGTCTCGTGGTATTGTTCCTGGTTCAGTTCCTCACTCATATGTCCTCCGTAACATGACCCCTTGCGAAGGGCAGGAAGTGCATGCACAGGGCCAAATACATGCGAGGGGTTAGGTGCGCACAAGCCACTAAGTTTGTGTAACTTACGGCAAGGATTTAGTACGGACGGTACTAGTTCGATGGGGCGCGCCGTGAAAACTTTACTTGGCCTTAATCTTTTCTGCGCGGACCCGTTCGAGACACCCCTACCGCGTGATCGTCATGTTCCGGAGCGCTGCGATCCGCTCTGGCAGTGGCGGATGAGTGCTAAATAGCCCCGAAAAAATCGTCCGGGGGCTGAGTGGTGCCACGATGAATAGGGACGACGTGGTTGGTGGAACGTTCATGGGAATCCGCTGGTTATACGCGCCCAGCTTCTGGAGAGCGCTGATCAGACCGTCCGGGTAGCCCACCATCTTGGCTCCTGAGGCGTCCGCCTGATATTCGCGCGTGCGGGACAGCCCGAGCTGGAGAAGCAACGCGGCGACAGGCGCGGCGATGACCAAAAGGAGGGCTTCCAAACCGCTCCCCCCTCTCCGGCTGTCTCGCGAGCCGTAGCCGCCGAAAATCATTCCCCAGCGGCCGATCATGCCCAGGTAGCTGATGGCGCCGGCGAGCGTCGCGGCGATGGAGGAAGTCAGAATGTCATAGTTGCGGACGTGCGAAAGCTCATGGGCGATTACGCCTTCGAGTTCGTCGTCGTTCATCAACTGCATCAAGCCTTCGGTGACGGCCACGGAAGCGTGATGAGGATTGCGTCCCGTTGCGAACGCGTTCGGGGCGGCCTCCGGAATCAGGTAAAGCTTCGGAACCGGGAGATTCGCTTTCGCGGCAAGCCGCTCCATCACGGCATAAAGGCGTGGGGATTGTTCGCGCGTGATGGGCGTGGCGTGGGCGGAAGCCAGCGCGATTTTGTCCGAGAAGAAGTAAGCGCCGAAGTTCATGATGACCGCAAAAATCAGCGCGATCGTCAGGCCGCCGCGCCCGCCAATCACCTGCCCAATGAACAGGAGCAGAAGCGTCAGCGCCGTCAGCAGCAGTGCCGTCTTGATGGTTTTCATGATTCTCCCGCCTTCTTAACAATCTCAATTCTAAAAGGTGCGGCTCTGCGCGTCAAAATTTGCGGCCGCAAACGATTTACGCCGCACCAGCTTTCTTGACGGCGCGAGTGAATTTCATCGTTTCGCCGGACTTGTCCGCCTCGACGAGAACTTCCTCTCCGGGGAGGACTTTCCCATCGAGAATCTGCAGCGCCAAGGGGTCTTGAATCAGGCGTTGAATGGCACGCTTGAGCGGCCGCGCGCCGTAGACCGGATCGTAGCCTTCCTGGAGCAACACTTCGCGCGCGGAAGGAGCAAGCTTGAGCGTGATCTTGCGTTCCGCAAGCAGCGCTGAGACGTGTTCCATTTGCAGGTCAATGATTCGATCGATCTGCTTTTTCTCGAGCGGGCGGAACATGATGATGTCGTCCACGCGATTGAGAAATTCCGGGCGGAAGACCGCACGGAGCGCCTCGAGTGCCTCCGCGCGCGCTCGCTTCGGATCCTTGGCGGCCAATTCGAAGATCGCGGCCGAGCCGACGTTCGACGTCATGATGATGACGGTGTTGCGGAAATCCACGGAGCGGCCCTTGCCGTCCGTCAACCTTCCGTCGTCGAGAATTTGCAGCAGGATGTTGAACACGTCCGGATGCGCCTTTTCGATTTCATCGAGCAATACGACGGAATACGGATGCCGTCGGATCTGCTCGGTGAGCTGGCCGCCCTCTTCATAGCCAACGTACCCCGGAGGCGCGCCAATCATTCGCGCGACGGAGTGTTTTTCCATGTACTCCGACATATCGAGCCGGACAAGCGCGCGCTCGTCGTCAAAGATGAACTCGGCAAGCGCCCGAGCCAGCTCCGTTTTTCCCACACCGGTCGGCCCCATGAAAATGAACGAGCCGATCGGACGCTTGGGATCGGCAAGCCCCGAGCGGCTGCGCCGGACCGCATTCGACACGTGTTCAAGCGCATCGTCCTGTCCCACGACGCGCTGCCGCAATCGCTCTTCCATATGCACGAGTTTCTGCACTTCGCCTTCGAGCAGCCGGCCGACTGGAATGCCCGTCCACTTGGCCACGATCCGCGCGATTTCCTCCTCGCCGACTTCCTCCTTCAGCATCGGATGGCCCTTTTGCAGCGCGGCGAGGCGATCCTGCGCGGCCTTCGCTTCCTTTTCCGCCGCGGCCAGCTTGCCGTAGCGGATTTCGGCGACGCGCGCCAGTTCTCCGGCTCGCTCGTAACGTTGTTCCTCGGATTTCAGCCGGTCAATTTCCTCTTTGCCCTTGCGGATGCGCTGTATCGCATCCTTTTCGTTCTGCCACTTCGCCTTCAGAGCGCTCGATTTCTCGCGCAGAGAAGCGAGCTCCTTATCGATTTCAGAGAGCCGTTCTTTCGAATGCGCGTCCGATTCCTTCCGCAGCGCCTGCCGCTCGATTTCGAGCTGCATGATGCGGCGCTCGATTTCGTCAATGTCGGTCGGCAGTGAATCAATCTCCATGCGCAGCCCGGCGGCAGCTTCGTCCACGAGGTCGATTGCCTTGTCGGGCAGAAAACGGTCGGAGATGTAGCGGTTGGAAAGAACGGCGGCGGCGACGATGGCGGAGTCCTTGATGCGCACGCCATGATGCACTTCGTAGCGCTCTTTCAATCCACGGAGGATCGCAATCGTGTCTTCCACCGATGGCTCCCCGACATAGACAGGCTGAAAGCGCCGCTCGAGCGCGGGATCCTTCTCAATGTATTTCCGGTACTCGTTGATGGTCGTCGCGCCGATCGAGCGCAACTCGCCGCGGGCCAGCGCCGGCTTCAGCATGTTCGAGGCGTCCATCGAGCCTTCCGCCGCGCCTGCGCCGACGAGCGTGTGAAGCTCGTCAATGAAAAGAATGATTTGGCCTTCCGAGTCCGTGACTTCTTTGAGCACGGCTTTGAGGCGGTCCTCGAATTCGCCGCGATACTTCGCGCCCGCGACGAGCGCCGCGAGATCCAGCGCCACAATGCGTTTCGGTTTGAGGACTTCGGGCACGTCACCGGAGACGATTCTTTGCGCGAGGCCCTCGACGATCGCGGTTTTGCCAACGCCGGGCTCGCCAATCAGCACGGGATTGTTCTTGGTGCGGCGCGCGAGAATTTGCATGACGCGCCGGATTTCCTCGTCGCGGCCGATCACGGGATCAAGCTTGCCACGCCGCGCGAGCTCGGTTAAATCGCGGGCGTATTGTTCCAGCGCGCGATACGTGGCTTCGGGATTCTGGCTCGTGACGCGATGGCTGCCACGAACGCTCGTGAGCGCCTGCAGGATTGCATCATGGGTGCAACCCGCCTTCGCCAGGATCTCGGCGGCGGGATCATGCTTCCCGGATGAGATGGCGAGCAGGAGATGCTCGGTCGAAACGTATTCGTCCTTGAAATGCGCGGCTTCGTCAAATGCGCGCGAAATCACATCGTTCAACGACTGGCTCAAATACTGCTGCGAGACTCCCGAGACTTTCGGCAGCCGCTCGATTTGGCGCTCGACTTCCTTGGCGAGTGCTTCCGGCGCAACTCCCAGTTTCGAGAGCAGCGGCGGCACGACGCCGTCGCCTTGGGCCACGAGCGCCCACAAAAGATGCAGCGGCTCAATCTGTTGCTGCCCCGAGCGCGCACCCATCTCTTGCGCGGCCTGCAAGGCTTCTTGAGCTTTTACGGTTAACTTGTCCATTCGCAGCATGGGAATACCTCAATTCAAATTCGAGAGATTATACGTTCATTCGGGTCCTGACACACGAAGGGGGCCGAGCCCTTCCTGCGGCCGGCCCCCGGACGTAGCGCGAAATTACTTCGTGTCGTTCGTGAGGTTGACCTTGACTTGCTTCGGCTTTGCTTCAGCGCGCTTCGGCATTTCGACGCGGAGCACGCCATTCTTGTACTCGGCCTTGATCGCTTCGGTGTTGACGGTGTTCGGCAGTGTGAAGCTGCGGGTGAACGAGCCATAAGACCGTTCGATTCGCAGATAGTTCTCTTCCTTCACTTCCTGTTCGAATTTTCGCTCGCCGTGGATCGAAAGCGTGTTGTTTTCGACTCGGATGTCGAGGTCCTTTTCGTTGATGTCCGGGAGATCGGCCTTGAGCACCAGCTCATTCTCGGTCTCATAGATATCAACGGCGGGCGCCCACGTGGTCAGAGACGAATCTGTGCCACGGCCGGGCCAATTGGATTCGAACAACCGATTCACCTGAGCTTGCAGGCTGGAAACGTTGCGGAAGGGGTCCCAGCGAATTACAGAGTTCATAGAGAGTGTCCTCCTAGAGAGTTTCGCTTGTATAAGCGCATACGCATAATATAATCTTAGTCTATCAATGTCAATAGCTATTTAAGACACCTATTTTCATTATCTTGAAGCCTCTTTATTCGTTATAAACATCGCAGTATCAGGCACTTAAGGTAGTGAGTTTCCGGAACAGTGAGCAAGATCGGGTGATCCCGAGATTGCGTCCGCCGCTCAACTACATTGACCGTCCGGTGCGCGTCATTTGCAGCTTCCGCGACGATTTGGAGAAATAAAGCTTCCGCGATGTGATGAGAGCAGGAGCACGTGACGAGGTATCCGCCCGGGCGAAGAATCTTCAGCGCCCGCAGGTTGATCTCTTTGTAGCCCCGGTGAGCGGCGGGAATGCTTTCGCGGTTCTTCGCAAATGCCGGCGGATCGAGGATCACCATGTCGAAGCGGCGGTCTTCGTCGTCGTATTGCTTCAGAAGATCGAATGAATTCGCCTCGCGGAAAATGATGTTGTCGAATCCGTTGATTTTCTGATTGCGCTGCGCCGCGGAGACGGCAGCCGCCGAAAGATCGATGGCTTCGACGCGCTGGGCCTTAGCGGCCACGGTCAGAGCGAACCCTCCGTGATACGAGAAGCAATCCAGGACTTCGCCGCTGGCATAGTTGGCGGCCGCTTCGTGGTTTTCGCGCTGATCGAGAAAGCCCCCGGTCTTCTGCCCGTGATGCAAATCGTAGATGTACTCGATGCCGCCTTCTCGCGCGCGGACTTCGTCCGGAACCTCGCCGTAAAGAGTCGAAACGCGCTGTTCGAGACCCTCGAGCAGACGGACCTTTGGATCATTTCGCTCGATGATTCCGCGCGGCGAAAAAAGTTCCAGAAGCAGTTCGACGAGCAACGGTTTCATTCGCTCGGAGGACTGGCAGAGATTCTGCATGACGAGGTAGTCGCCGTAACAGTCCACGATCAGCGATGGGAGCGCATCCGCTTCCCCGTATACGAGGCGGTAGGCTTCGGAATCGGCGACGACCCGCTTTCGAAATTCGGCGGCGGCGAGCAGACGTTGTCGCAGGAATTCGCGGTCTACCTCGACGTCGTCGGATGTGACAAGACGAATGGAAATTTGTGAGCGGTCGCTGTAGAACGCGCGTCCGTGATATCGGCCGCGTTCGTCGAAAAGGCGAACCACGGCGCCGGGATCTGCGTCTACCGAGCGCACGTCGCTGCGATAAACCCACTGGTGGCCGGACCGCAATCTGTCAACGCCGCGCGGTCCGATTACGACGCGGTTTTCCGGCACCGAGGAAACCTCGCCGACTGAACTTGCCGCGTGGCTCGAATCGAAGCTGACGTTGGCACAGCGATTACAGGTGCTTCGCACCGGCGGACGAAGCATTCAACGCACGCAGCGCGCGTGGAATAACACAGTTTTGCGGAGAATGCCACAAATCGCCTCCGTCTTTTACGTAGCTCCGCCTCCCGGACGACGTAAGATACCTGCGCCAAAACTCCCATGCTGCTGAAGGAACTTGCCTACAACTTGCCGCCGGAACAACTCGCGCAACGGCCGCTGGCGGAGCGCGATGCCTCACGAATGTTGCTGCTCGACCGCGAGACCGGAGAATGGGGAGACCGCGTGTTTCGCGAATTTCCCGAGCTGCTCCACGGCGAGGAATTGATTGTCGTCAACGATGCGCGCGTGATCCCAGCGCGGCTGCTGGGCCGGCGAGCCGGCGTTCGCTCCGAGCCGCACGGGAAATCGGGGAAAACAAACCGCGAATTCCTGCAGGCGGAAATCGAAGTCCTATTGGTACGGCGAATGGAAGCGGACGTCTGGGAAGCGCTGGTGCGCCCCGGAAGAAAGGTCGGAATCGGCGAGCGAATTCTATTCGGCGATGGAGAGCTGGAAGCCGAGGTGGAAGCGCGCGGAGACTTCGGGATTCGCCGGATTCGTTTTCGAGCGCAAGGTGATTTTGAGGAGATACTCAACCGTCTCGGCCATGTCCCGTTGCCCCCCTATATTCACCGCGCGGACGACGCGACGGATCGCGACCGCTACCAAACGCTTTTCGCCAGCCACGCGGGCGCCGTCGCGGCTCCAACCGCCGGCTTGCACTTTTCGCCGCCGATTCTCGAAAGACTGCGGGCGCGAAAAATCGAAATCGCTGAAATCACTCTCGACGTCGGCCTCGGCACCTTCGAGCCGGTTCGCACGGAACGGTTGGAAGACCACAAAATTCACCGCGAAAGCTATGAAATTTCCTCGGCGGCCGCCGATGCCATCGAACGCGCCCGCTCGGAAGGCCGACCGATTTTGGCGATTGGCACAACGGTCGTGCGCGCGCTCGAAGATGCCGCCGAGAAGAGCGATCGCGCCCGCGCAAGCTCATCCGCTGCGGTTGTTGCAGCCGGGCACGCGGAAGCTGAAATCTTTCTGTATCCCGGAAAAACATTTCGCATCGTCAATCAGCTCCTCACGAATTTTCATCTGCCGCAATCAAGCCTTCTGGCGCTTGTGGCGGCGTTCGCGGGCCGGGAAAAGATTCTGAATGCCTACCGCCACGCCGTCGAAGCCGGCTACCGCTTTTACAGCTATGGCGATTGCATGCTGATCCGCTGACAGATAGCCCTTGGAGAATTCTGTGATCCCGGCTGCTGCCCGAGAGTGCAATTGCGCGTTCCGTCGTCTATAATGCGCAGCCTGCCCTGGGGGCGCGTCCGAATGCGGTATTTGGTCGTAAGCGACATCCACGCGAATATGAGCGGCCTCGACTCCGCGTTGAAAGCATCCGAAGGCCGTTGGGACAAGGTGGTTTGCCTGGGCGATGTGGTCGGCTATGGACCGGATCCGAATGAAGTGGTGGATAAAATTCGCGAACTCAATGCCGTAACGATTCGAGGCAACCACGACAAGGCCGGAAGCGGAATAGAAGACGCGAGCGATTTCAACCCAGTCGCGCGCGCCGCCGCTATCTGGACCCACGAAGTTCTGCGCCCCGATAATCTCGCATACTTGCAGAATCTCCCGACCGGCCCCGTGGGCCTAGACGGAATGTCGCTCGTGCACGGCGCGCTGCGCGATGAAGACGAATATGTCTTCACGCAGGCGCAGGCGCTCGACGGCCTTCTCGAAGCTCCGTCAGCCGTTACGTTCTTCGGCCACACGCATCTGCAAGGCGGATTCGTGCTGAAGCGCGACGGCGATGCGGTCGAGCCGCTGCGTTTGAAGGTTCCGCTCGATGCGCAGTTCGCGGAGATTCCAATCGAAGATGGCACCACGTATCTTTTTAACCCCGGCTCAATCGGCCAGCCCCGGGACGGCGATCCGCGAGCAGGATTTGCCATCGCGGATCTCCCCGGCAAGCGAGTGGAATTTTGGCGCGTGACGTACGATATCGCTGCCGTTCAGGACAGAATGTTTCGCGCCGGGTTGCCGGAACCGTTAATCATGCGGCTCGCGTTCGGTCGCTGAGGCCTCGCTTTTGAACCATGCCTGAGGGAATTCAATCCGAAGAAAGAAGCTCGTTTCCGATCGCGTTTGCGTTGGGTGCCGCGATTGTCTTGCTGCTCGTTGGCGGATTGGTATTGGCTTCGCGGTTCTCACGCGGCAAAGGCAATCCGGCGGACCAGCGGCTGCCCTTCGGCGCGGCGGAGCAGGCCGCGGCCGGGAGAATCCACTTTTCAGATCCGGAAATGGCGCGAGCGGCGAATTTCCTCAATCAGGAGGTGACGTACATCGGAGGCGTCATCTCGAATGACGGGGTTGCGGCGATCCGGGAAGTCGAGGTCACGCTCGAATTCCACGACCCGTTCAATCAGGTGATTTTGCGAGAAACACGCCGGCTGCTCGGCCCGAATGCGCGAGCGCTGGGTGGAGGAGAGCGCCGGGATTTTCAAGTGTCGATCGAGTACGTTCCGGATGAATGGAACCAGCAATACCCGACCATCAAGGTCACCGGCCTGCTGCTTCAGTAGCCGCATTTTAGTGGCTCCGTAGATTCCCGCGAAGTTTTTTGCCGTTTCTTCCTCCCCGTCCGAACATCTCCCGTTTCTTTCCCGTTCACTTTTCTTCCGGCAGGGCCAATGGACGAGTGGGCTCAGGTCGAACAAACTCTCGACGCGATGACCGCGACCGGCACCGTCGAAGTTCATGAGGACGGCCAGTGGCTCGCCGAGCTCACGGGACTGCATTGCGAAATCCGCCGGGAAGGGAAGCAGCCTCTCGTTCATCTCTGGTCGGATGATCGCAATCTCGTGCGGCGTATATTGAGCGTCGCGGAACATTCGCCGGAGCGTGTTGTTTTTGAGGTTCGGCGCTTCGGCGCGAATCGTCCGGCGCGGCTTGAATTCATGCTCGCGGAAGGCCTGCGACGCAAGAGCCGCATCAGTGCCGAGAAATTCCGCGCGCGTCTCGGGCGGATTCTGGCGGCAAATTTTCCGGACGCGAGAATGGACTCGCTTTTCGCGGCTCCCGACCTGGAACACTCGCTCTCCGGATTGTACGTGCGGGGATTGATGTCGGAAGGATGGCGGGCATGGGCGGTTCTCGCGGCCCCGCCGGGATCGAACGCATCCACGGTCGACGGCATTCTCACGTTCGGGTTGCTGTGGCTGGAAAGGACGCGCGACCGCGCGGCGCGCCACGCGATTGAGAGCCTCCGCTTGATCGTCCCCGAAGGATCGGCGCGCGAAACGCGCCATCGCGCGAAGGCGTTGAACTCAGCTGCGCGCGTCGAGATTTACGAGCTGCTGGAAGGCGACGAGCGGCTC
>Ga0187783_10004684_pt1 | contig 10112 bp, 8 predicted proteins | sample 1015_SJ02_MP02_2_FD_132471 | JGI IMG/M metagenome (GOLD analysis project Ga0187783, IMG submission 132471) | Tropical peat soil microbial communities from peatlands in Department of Meta, Colombia - 1015_SJ02_MP02_20_MG | ecosystem: Environmental > Terrestrial > Soil > Wetlands > Peat | place...
GCGTATCGCCTGCGGCCGCGGCGGCCACCGCCAGCGCCGCAAGCGAAGAATCGTCGACGGCGCTCAGGGCGGGCGAATGCACGCGGTCGCTGAGCATCGGCAGCAGTTCCGCGAGCCTGCCCTGGTACCAGCGGATCGTCACGAGCTGTGCGCCCGGCCACCACTGGCTGTCGATGTCTCCGGCGGCCGCACCGTTTTCCGCGCAGACCGTCACGAGCCTCTCCGCGTCGTCGAGCCGGCCCGCCCGGATCGCCAGCATGACCTCGATCGCGCTCACCACGAAGCCCACGGCGGGATGGCTGCGCTCGGCAAGCAGATCCCTGAGTTCCCCGAGAAGGCGGCCCGCGCGTGGATCGCCCTGAGCGTAGGAATCCACCGTCTGCCACAGCAGGCCCATCAGCCGGTCACTACGGCGCTCCGTGCTGAAGCTGACCTTGATCAGCTCGCTGGCCAGCTCACGTCGGCGCGCCAGATCGTCGGGTCCCAGCAGGCAGTGATGGGCGAGGCTCAGCGCCTCCGCGAGCGGTACCGGGTCGGCTCCCGACCGCGCCTCGTCCAGAGCCGCGGCGACGGCATCGTGCGTGCCCAGGACATAGTCCGACTCGCCGGCCAGCCGCACCCGGATGCGCAGGGCGAGCGCGGAATTCTCCTCCAGCAGCGACAGGCAGTGCTGCAGCCTGGTCTGCAGCATGACCGCGCCGGTCACGGTGCGGCGCTCGCTCACCCACAGGCCCGCGAGCCCTAAAGCGGCGCCGGCCATTGCGTGGACATCGCCGGCCAGTTCGGCGAGCTGATAGGCGAGCTCGAAGTGCTGCCGGCTCGCCCGCAGGTCGCCGCCGTCATACAGGGCGTTTTCTCCGTGTGCGAGCGCGGCACCGAGTTCTGCTGGCAGCCCGGGAGCCGGCTCCAGGCGGCGCGCCGGCGAGCTCGCGCCGGCCTCGCTATTCATGCGCCAAATCTATTGGTGCGGCAATTGCCCCGTCGAGGATCATCTGTCCGGCCGCTGCCCGGCTGCTAGCCCAGGCAGAAGTACACGGCGAGCGCGGGCACGGACCTCGCGCTCCGCGTGACCTTGACGTGCAGGCAGTTCCTGGCGATCCAGGTAAGCCGGGGATCGGTAGTCGTCGGTGACTGCAGGAACGTGCTGACGACGCCGGTCCTGACCAGGTGCTGCAGGGTGGCCTCCGTCGGCTCGGGGATGGTGCCGGTGAAGCCGCCGATGGGCAGGACCTCGCGGTCGCTGGCCCAGATGAACGGCGCTGCGAGCGCCGCTGTCTGGGTCGCCATCAGATCAGGGTCGTAGGCGTTGGCTTTCTCCAGTGCCAGCAGCGCCGGGCGGATGTCGAAGCCGGCCGATAGGAACGCCGTGATATCGGCCGTCTCCTTCGCCGGCTCGAACGGCGTCTGGAACGGTCCGAGGCCGCTGGCCACCACCGATGCCGACGCGACTGCCGGAATGAGCAAGGCAGCGGCCGCGGCACCGGCGAGAGCGATCGCGGCCAGCCAGGCTGCCCGCCCCTTCCAGACCGCGGCCGCCAGACCGCAGATCCCGGCGGCCGTGACGGCGATGACGGCCGGCCGCAGCCAGCCGGGCAGCCCGGTGCCGCTGGCCGGGAGTAGCCACGCGGCGTAGGCCGCGGACGCGATGACCGCCGCGCCGACAGCGAGCCAGGCCCAGGGGCGCTCGCGGTACCGCCAGGCGAGCACGACTCCCATGCCGAGCAGCGCGGCGGCCGGCGGCGCCAGGGCCGCGGTGTAGTAGGTGTTGATCGTGGTCGCCGCGGAGAACGCGGCGAACAGGGTGATCAGCCAGATGCCCCACAGCAGCAGGCCGGCCCGGATCACGTCGGTGCGCGGCTCGTGCCGCCGTGCCACCAGTCCGGCCACTAGCGCAATGACCGCGGCGGCGAGCAGCCAGCCCGCGTCTCGGCCCCACTCGCCGGTGAGCAGCCGGTGCCAGGACGGCGGCGGCGAGATCGAGATGCCGAGCCTGATGGTCTGGTTCACCAGCTGGTCAGGCGTCGCCTGGTCAAGGCGGCCAAACCCGTTGTAGACGAATACCTGCTGGAAGGCGGAGTTGCTCGTGCTGCCGTCGATGTAGGGACGCGCACTGGCCGGCCAGAGCGTTACCACGGTCATCCAGCTCAGTGAGACGGCCACGGCGAGCAGGACCATCGCGCCGCACCGGCGCAGCCGCTGAAGCCACCCTCCCGGCGCGGCCAGCAGGTAGCAGGCGGCCAGCGCGGGGAGCACCAGCCAGGCCTCGAGCATCTTGGCCTGGAACGCCAGGCCGACCCAGACGCCGGCGATCAGCACCGGCCGCCAGCGCTCGCTGGTGACAGCGGACAACGTCGAGTCCGCGGCCAGCAGCACCAGCAGGATCATCAGCGTGTCAGAGATGTTGCCGCGGTTAAGCGCGACCGTGGCTGGCGATACGGCCAGGATGGCCGCCGCGATGAGCCCCGCCGCGGGCCCTGCCAGCTTGCGCACGACGCGGTACAGCACGAGCACGCTGAGAGTGCCCTCGATGACCTGCGGCAGGACCAGGGCCCAGTTACGGGCGCCGAACAGCCCGACCGATATGGCCTGCAGCCAGAATGCGCCCGGCAGCTTGTCGAGCGTGATCGTGCCGGCCGGGTCGAAGGCGCCGAAGAAGAAATTCGACAGGCCCGCGGTCATGCTGCGGGCTGCGGCCGCATAGTAGATCTCGATGTTCACCGGGCGGTCGGCTCGCCACGAGTACGACCACGCCGAGGCGGCGGCCAGGACGAGCAGGGCCGGCCGGGCCCAGGCGGGCTGATCTGTCCTCAGGACGGAGCGGGCGCGGCCCGCGGCCGACCGGGCGACCTGGAGCCAGAACTCGGACCAGGTGGCGGGCGGCTTGCGGTCGGTGGCGACACTCATGATGTCTCCGGACGTTACCGTCCTGTCTATTGACAGTCAATAATATGGACGACGTCACTCGCGGCCGGATCGCGCTGCCAGGTTCTCGGTGAAGTGCGGCGCGGGCCGCGCCCTAAGCTGCCGGAAGGAGGTGACCGGTGCCCGCGGCGGAGATGACGTTCCGGCTGCTCGACGGGGCGCGAGCCGCCGAGGACGCGGCGGACGTGCACGCCCTGCACGCCGAGGTCTACGCCGCGCTGCCCGACGGCCGGTATGCGGGCGACGCCCGGTTCGCCGACCGGTTCCGGGTCCAGGTGCGCCAGCCCGGTTTCGTGCTCGCCGAGGCTCGTAGCGGCGGTTACCTCGTGGGCTGCGCCGCTGGGATGCCGCTGCGGCCGTCCACTTCCTGGTGGCGGGACCTGACCGCGCCCCTGCCCGAGCAGATGACGGCCGAGTACCCTGGCCGCACTTTCGCGCTCACCGACCTGCTCGTACGCGCGTCCTGGCGGCGCCAGGGGATCGGCCGGTCCCTGCACGACCTGATACTCGGCAGCCGGCGCGAGGAACGGGCCACGCTCGTCGTCCCCTCCGCGGCCGCCGCGGCCGAGGCCGCATTTCAGAGCTGGGGCTGGCGCCGGGTCGGGCGCACAGTCGGTCCCGGATCCGACTCACCCGCATCCGATGTCCTCGTAACCGCGCTCCCGATGGTGCGCTAGCGCTCCAGGGCCGATTTTCCCGATGATTTGGTCAGCAATCGGGGCAGTAGGTACCGTCGCTGGGGTGAGCGGGACTTCGGAAGACGACACCTGGTGGGACTCCCTGTACCGCCCGGGGCCGCCGGCTGCCCAGTTCCCGCCGGTCGCCGAGGAGCAGCCGCCGGCCGTCGAGCAACGGCCACCCCGCGGCAGGCACGGGAGCCGGGAAACGAAGCGCCGCAAGCTTCCCTACGTGCTCCTCGCCGTGGCCGTGGCCGCCGCCGGAGGCGTGGGCGCCGTGCTGGTCCTGCCCGATCGCGGATCCGCCCAGGCCACTGGCTTCCTGCCGACCGGCTCGTCGCCCAGCCAGGACGCCCAGCAGACCGCCCGTGCCTTCCTGCGGGCCTGGGAAGCGGGTGACCTTCGGAAGGCGGCGAACTACACCAATCATCCGGCTGCCGCCAGGGCGGCCATGACGGCGTTCCGTGCCGATCTCCACCTCGGGAAGCTCGCCGCTACCGCCGAGTCGGTTACTCCGATCTCCTCGAGCCCGGCCACCCCGCATGAGCAGGTCAGCTACGCAGGCAGCGCCAGCGTGGCCGCGTCGAGCGGCGCCTCGGCGCTGCGCGGCACCTGGAGCTACCACGCATCGCTTGTCGCCTACCGTGAGAAGCAGTCCCAGTACTGGTACGTCGCCTGGGCACCCGCTGACCTGGCCCCCAACCTCAGCCCGTCCACCCACCTCGAGGCAGTCTCCGTCCCCCCGCGCGTTACCTCGGTGACCGACGCCAGCGGCAACGATCTCACTGGCTACGGAGACGCGGGGCTGGACAACATCACCGCGCTCCTGGAGAAGGGCGCTCCTCCGGGGTACGGATCGCCGGGCCTGGACGTCGAGATTCAGAACCGGGCGGGCAAGCTCCTGTCCGGCTCCCAGGCGGTGGTGGTCGCGCCGAGAAACGTCTCCGGGCTCGCGACCACGATCGACCCGGCCGCGGAGCAGGCTGCCAGGTCTGCGGTCGCCGCGCACAAGAACAGCTCGATGGTCGTCATCCAGCCGTCGACGGGAAAGATCCTGGCCGTCGCCAACAACGCGGGCTTCAACGATTTCGCGCTTACCGCGGCGGTCGCTCCGGGCTCGACGATGAAGACCATTACCTCGACCGCGCTCTTCAACGAGGGGGTGCTCACTCCAGACAGCGACGTCGAGTGCCCGAAGACCTTCACGATCCAGGGGATCACCTACCACAACGACCAGGGCGAATCGGAACCAGCGTCGACGCCGTTCATCACGGACTTCGCGCAGTCCTGCAACAACGCTTTCAGCACGCAGTGGGATCACCTGACCGACGGCCGCCTGGCCGAGACGGCCAGGGATTACTACGGCCTCGATCAGGACTGGGACATCGGCATCGGCACGCTGTCCGCGAGCTACTTCAATGCCCCTGCGTCTGCATCCGGCTCGGAACTGGCCCAGGAAGCCTTCGGCGAGGGGTCGCTGACCGCTTCGCCGCTGGCCATGGCGTCGGTCGCCGCCACCATCGACAACGGGACGTTCCAGCAGCCCTACCTGGCACCGGGCGGCCCGAGGGTCAGCGCGAAGCCGCTGCCGGCCACCACCGACGCCTGGCTGAAGGAGATGATGCGGGCAGTTGTCACCAGTGGCACCGCCGCGCCGGTCGGGTTCGGGCCGGATGTGTACGCCAAGACCGGCACCGCGGACGTCGATGGCCAGGGGCAGCCCAACAGCTGGCTCATCGCCTTCGAGCCGTCAGCGGACGTCGCAGTCGCCTGCCTGGTGGTCGACGCAGGCTACGGGGCTCAGTTCGCTGGCCCCGAGGTCAAGGCCTTTCTCGACAGCTACTGATCCTGCGGTGTCGGCTGACCGGCGCCCCCGGCACTACTGGTGTGCGCGGCCAGCCACTCCTTCCCGCGCTCGGTCAGCCGGTACTTGCCGAGTTCCCTGGCCGGGGTCATCTCGGCCAGGGCGAGCCCGCACAGCACGCTCAGCGTGCCTGCGACCTGTGGCTCCTCCACGTGCATGCCCATCTCCGCGATCGCCCGGCTGAGCTCGCGACCGGTCAGCGGCCGCCCGTCGGCCAGGGCGGACAAGGCCAGTACCTGCACGGCGGTCAGCTCGGCGAGTTGCCGCGCCATCAGCTCGATCAGCTTCTGCAGCCCGCGCACGGGGCGCACCATGACGGTGAAGCCGACCAGCCTGCCCTCGGCGTTCCACCGCAGCATGTCCACGCCGTGCACGTAGACGCCGTCCAGTTCGGCCTCGAACTCCAGTACCGCACTGGCCTCGTCGCGCCACTCCCCGACGTAGCGGAGCGTCGGGCCGAGCACGGCCATCGCGCTGGTCAGGTAGTGCGCCGCCAGTGCCTTGCCGCGCTGGGCGGTGAACACTGCCGGCGAGCGGAACTCCACGTTGTCGGCAAGCAGGTCGTCCAGAAGTTGCGCGTCGCGCGCGGCCACGACGGCATGCCAGGCGCGCAGCGCCGGGGGCGGTTCGGTCATGCCCCTAGTCAATCGAGGCCGGCCAGCGAGCGCAAAACCGGGTCCGGCGGCGGGGAACGATGGCACTCGTTCTGCGATATAGGTTGAAAGGGCAGGGCGGAGCTAACCCGACTCAAGGAGGACGTCCGGCATGAATGGCACGTTGGCCGCCGCTGACCTCGAGCAACTACGCAAGGACTTCACCGCGAACCCGGCGTACCGGCTGGCGCAGAATGCGGTGACCCGCGTCACGGTCGACGATGTCGCAATCAACCGGGAGATCGTCAACACGATCGACCACTCGCTCTCGACGACGCTGGATGACTGGAAGGTAACCAACCAGGAGCGCAGCGGGCGCTGCTGGCTCTTCGCCGGGCTGAACCTGCTCCGGGTCGGCGTCATGCGCAAGACCGGGCTGAAGGAATTCGAGTTCTCGCAGAACTACGCCATGTTCTGGGACAAGATCGAGCGGGCTAACTACTTCCTCGAGGCGATCATCGAGACAGCCGATCGGGGAATCGACGACAGGACCGTGGCCTACCTGCTCGGAAACGTCGCGAGTGATGGCGGCCAGTGGAACATGTTCGCCGCCCTGGTCGCCAAGCACGGCCTGGTCCCGAAGGGCTACATGCCCGAGACCCAGAGCTCGTCCAACACAGCGCGGATGAACTCGATGCTCCAGTACCAGCTGAGGCAGGGTGCCAGGGCCGTGCGGGCGGCGGCCGCCGAGGGCGTTGATGCGGCCCGCGCGGTCAAGGCCGACATACTGCAGGTCATCTACCGTGTGCTCTGCATCCACCTCGGCACCCCGCCAGAGAGCTTCGACTGGCAGTGGACCGACAAGGACAAGCAGTTCCACCGCGACGGCGTGCTGACGCCGCAGGAGTTCGCGGCCAGGTACGTTGACCTGCCCGTCGCCGATTACGCGTGCCTGGTCCACGACCCGCGGCCGACCAGCCCGGCCGGCCGGACGTACACGGTCGAATACCTGGGCAACGTCATCGGCGGCCCGCCGGTCACCTACCTGAACGTCGACATGTCCGTGATCAAGGACATTGCCGCGCGGACGATACAGGGTGGCGAGCCGGTGTGGTTCGGGTGCGACGTCGGCAAGATGATGAGCAACGACTACGCGGTCTGGGACGCGGGCTTGTACGACCTTCCGTCCCTCTACGACGCGCCGTTCGAGCTGGACAAGGCGGCCCGGCTGGTCTACCACGAGACCCAGATGACGCATGCGATGCTCTTCACCGGGGTGGACGTGCTGGACGGGGTCACGCGGCGGTGGCGGGTCGAGAACAGCTGGGGATCCGAGCGCGGCAAGGACGGGTTCTACACCATGAACGACTCCTGGTTCGACCAGTACGTGTTCGAGATCGCCGCCCGCCGTGATGCCCTGCCCGCCGAGCTGCTGAAGGCACTCGACGCCGAGCCGATCGTGCTGCCGGCCTGGGATCCCATGGGAGCCCTGGCGCGATAAAACGGTCAGGCCGGCCGCTGCAGCCGCCCGAACCCGCTGCGATGGAACACCAGCGGCATCGAGCCGTCGCTGTGCTCCACGGCGTGGAGCTGCAGGAGAACGATGGTGTGGTCGCCGGCCTCGACCTCGCGGTAGATAGTCGTGTCGAACTGGGCCAGGCCGTCGGTCAGTGTCACCGCACCCTGATCGCTGATGGCCACGTCCAGACCGGCAAACCGCTCGTGTACCGGCCCGGCAAGCTGGCGGGCCGCCGCGCGGTGGTGATCAGCAAGGACAGTCACGCCCAGATGGGCGGCCCGGCGGAGGTAGGGCCAGGTTCGGGACGAGTTCGCGATCGACACCGACACCAGCGGCGGTAGCAGCGAGACCGAGGTGAATGAGCTCGCGGCGAGCCCGACCAGCCGGCCGTCCACCGCCGCGGCCAGCGCCACCACGCCCGTCGGGAAGATCCCGAAGGCCCGCCGCAACCGCGCGGCGTCCAGGTCCTGGTTGGTCGGGAATGCAGTCACGGCCTGCCCATCACCACGCGCTCGCGGGCACGGCGACGGCCGGGTTCAGGTCGTCGCGCAGCGCTTCCAGGAAGCTGACGACCTCGGCGGCGACGGACCGGTGCTGCAGGTCATTGAGCACGTCATGGTGCGCGCCGCGCACGACGGCGAGGCGCGCGGCCGGAAGGGCCTTCGCGGTGCGGGCGAGGGTGCCGGGATCGGCGAGCGGGTCGCCGTCGCCGACGAGCAGTAGATGGGGAACGTCGGCATTGCTGCCGTACGCGGCGTCGAGTAGCTCGTCGGGCACCGCGCCGGCCAGCGCCCCGCGCCGGACGCCGGCATCGCGACCGAGCACGCCCCGGTGGACGGGGCAGTGCGTCCGGATGTCAAGCTCCTCGTCCCATCCGTCGCTATCGGTTCCGGCGCCCGTTCCCAGACCGTAGCCGGGCAGCCCGGCGAGCACGATGCCCTGCGGCCACCAGAGCGCACTCGGATCGGCCCGGCTCGCAAGAGCGGCGACTCCCGCCGCCGCGAGGTCCGAGCCGACCAGCACGAGCGGGCGCACCAGCCCGTCACCGAAGTCCGCCACCGCCCCCGACAGCACCCTGGCGAGGTCACCGAGATACGGGGTCAAGCTCGCCGCGTCGGTGTCCGGCTGATCCGTGACGGCGACCTGGTAGGCGTCGTAGGCCAGGCGCGCGCCGAACCGGGCGTAGGTCGCGGGTGTCTCGCCGCGGCCGGGCACGACGATGACCGTGCCCCGGACTCGCAGCCCGTCTGCGGGCCGGTGACAGCTCGTGCTCGCCGCCATGCTCAGGCTCCCGTCAGCTGGCGGGCGCCAGCAGGCTTCCAGCCCAGCGCCGGGGCGACCTCGGTCGCGATGAGCTCAAGCGCACGGATGGCCGCGTCGTGGTCGGGCACGGCCGGATTGAACTGCGTAATCAGGTCGGTCGCGACCGGCAGCACCTGTTCCTTCTGGAGCGCGGCGATGATCTCGTCGGGGTGACCGTAGAAGCAGTGGAACCGGCGCAGCGCCTCCTGCTGGTCGATGCCGTCGGGGAACGCACCGCGCAGGGCGAACCGCTGGGCGGCCTTGTGCACGTCCGCGCCGATCTGGTCCAGCGCTGCCTGCCTGTCCCTGGCCGGGAACACGAACCGGGACAGCCCGATCCGCGGCGCTCGCGGCTGGTTCCACGCTGCCAGATACGCATCGGCCCAGGGTCGCTGCACCTCGTCGGTCGGCTCGTCGTACCCGTAGGCGGCCCGGTTGAGCAGCAGGTTGGATCCGGCCGCGGCCGCGTACTGCGCTCCTGCCGCGCTGAAGACGGCCTGCCAGATCCGGTCGGTGAAGTCACCGGCCGGCGGCTGGATCGCGAAGCCGGGCGCGCCCACCTCTTTGTTCGCGAGCGCATCACGCAGCACCTCGAGTCCCTCGCTGGTCAGCTCCCGCTTGCGGCCGACATCCCGGCCGAAGGCGGCGTACTCGAGCTCGCTCGCGCCGCTGCCGACGCCGATCTCCACCCGGCCGCCGCTGAGCAGGTCGACGACCGAGACATCCTCCGCCAGCCGGACCGGATGCTCCAGCGGCAGGATCGTGATCGCGGTCGAGAGGCGTATCCGCCTGGTGCGGGCGGCGGCGTGCGCGAGGAACGCCCACGGCGACGGCAGCCCCCCGCCGCCGAGCGGCGCGTGGTGCTGGGCCACCCAGCCGACGTCGAAGCCGAGCTGGTCGGCCACGACGAACAGTTCCTGCGTGTTGCGGTAGGTCTCGCTCAGGTTTCCACGGCCCTGCACATGGGTGAGGAATCCGAGCCGGAACCGGGGCCTGGCAGGCTGGTCGGTCATGAGCTGCCGCCTTTCAGTTGCGGGCCTGCTGTCACCAGTACGGCCGCGACGGGATCCCGTGACCCGGCGCTGGCTGCGGAATCGCGAATGCCCCAGCCCAGCACCAGGTCGAGTACGGCCGCGGCGCCGCCGGACGGCACTTCCGCACCACGCCAGGCGACGTGCTGGTCCGGCCGGATCAGCACGTTGTCCGCGCCGTATAGCTCGCGGACGGCGGGGTCA
>Ga0187783_10004685_pt1 | contig 10111 bp, 5 predicted proteins | sample 1015_SJ02_MP02_2_FD_132471 | JGI IMG/M metagenome (GOLD analysis project Ga0187783, IMG submission 132471) | Tropical peat soil microbial communities from peatlands in Department of Meta, Colombia - 1015_SJ02_MP02_20_MG | ecosystem: Environmental > Terrestrial > Soil > Wetlands > Peat | place...
CTGCATCTTGCGTTTTCACCAGGTGTCGTCCAGCCCACCCCAGTAATGTCGTCAGCACCGCGAACGCAACGGCCTTGACCACGATATCAAGAAGGATCAGCGCCTTGATGGTCGCCTCAGATTCATTGGGCTTATGCGCGGAGCAATGACTGACAAATCGGATAGTGGCATCCTGCAACCGCATGTCGAACAGGTTGGAGATCAGGGCGGCAAAAGATGCGCAAAGGGAATAAATGCCAAATTCCGAGACGCCCAGAACCCTGCCCAGCAACAACATATAGAAACCGCCAAGGACGCCGGCGCCGAGATTCGCCACATATTGCCATTTGAGATTTCTTAGAAATCCATTTGGCAGGCCGGTCACCATTCGCTGAAGCATCAGACCACGATTTCATCATAAACTTCTAGCGTTTGGGCTGAGACGATATCCTGATCAAACTCCGCCAATACTTTCTCCCGGGCGGCCTGGCCGAGACTCCGTGCGCGTGCGGGATCGTCTTGCAGGCAGGCAATGGCGCGGGCAAGCGCCATTGCATCCTGGGCTGGCACCAGAAGGCCGTTCACGCCGTCCGTCACCGCCTCCCTGCAGCCAGGCATATCGGTGGTAATCAACGGCCGGGCACAAGCGGCGGCTTCGAGCAGGATTTTAGGTAGGCCCTCGCCGTAATAACTGGGCAGCACCACTATGTCGGCTCCGGCCAATAAGGCCGGCATATCGGTTACATGGCCGAGCCAATGCACGAGCCCTTCCGCCTGCCACGCCCATATAGTTTTTTCGGGTACTGCAGTTGGATTGACGGGATCAGGGGCTCCGGCAAGATAAAACTGCACCGGCCTCTTCTCGGCCTGAAGCACACGCGCAGCCTCAACGAACTCGCCAACGCCTTTATCCCACAATAGCCGGGCCGCAAGCAAAACCTTCATTGGCCCCTTCACGGTTGCCTGTTCGTCATCTCGCGGCACAAAGTTAGAGCAATTTACTCCGGTACCCCGAATCAACCGGATCCGCTCCCGTGACACGATGCCCGTCCGTGCAAAATAACGCACGTCATCGGGGTTCTGCAGTATCAACCGTGCTCTCTTGTCTCGAAGTGCGGCGCGCAGCAGCCCGCGCACCACTGGCCGCAAGACCCGCGCCTTAAGCATATCTCTCGCAAATACATAACCCATCCCGGCCACTGAATTAATGCTCGCCGCTCCTGCAAAACGCGCGATAAGCCCTCCATAAACCACGCATTTGATCGTAAAACTATGCACCACATCCGCCTGCTCGCGGCGGATTAACCGCCACAACCACGCTACCAACGCCAGCTCGCGGAAAGGGTTCAGGCTGCGACGCTTCATTGGCGCCAGCATGCAGCGAAAATCGAGCGCCTCAAACTTCTCAATATAAGGCCCGGGCGGAGATACTAGCACCACCTCGTGCCCTCCCTCACGGAGGGCGAGTGGCAGCCACCGACAAAAATTATAAAGGTACCAATCTGTGTTAGCGAACAAAATAATTTTCAAAACCAGTACTCCATTGGATAGAACCGATAGGGTACCCAAGCCCAGGCGTGCGTTGCATAGTTCAGCCAAGCAAACTGAACCGCACCATAATAAAGTAACACGGCTACTTTTATCAGCTCATTTTCGCTAATCGTGGTTGAGCGCCTTGCGCCGGAATTTGCGGCTGTAGGTGCTATTGGAGCGCGGTCCCGCGTGCGTTGCACACCAAATACATCGGGGAGGTGCGCAAACACCGCCAGTTGCAGCGGCAACATATACAGCGCCAACCTGTCCACCGCCGCGGTAGCGGGCGTCAAAAATAGGAATCCGAGTAAAGCGATCGAGATTGCCGCGAACCACAGCCAGAGGCGCATTTCCGCTTCGGCAAACTGAAACCTTCGTCGCGCTATCAGGAGAATTGCCGCCGGCACCGCGTTCATCAGTAGGCGCACGAGCGCCCCATCGGACTCATATTCCTCTTCAACATAGTTGTAATATAGAAAATCGACAGACGATCTCAGCAGCAGTTCGTAAGCGCCGTATGTGACTATCAGCACGCACACGCCCATCCAGAGCCGTCTGCGTACCGCCGCCAAGGCTGCAATGGGCAGCAGCAGAATTGCCGACTTGTGAAAAGTCGCTCCCAGCAGCACCCACAGCACAAACCAGAGAATCGAGTTACGACCGAGCGCCACCAGGCCGAGCATCTCGCACCCCAACGCCATTCCTTGCCGGCTGTAACCCATTGCCACCACGATCACGAGGTAGGGTACCGACGCGGCTAGGGCCAGCCAGGGACGCGGCAGGCTGCAGCAAAACACAGCCAATCCTACGGAAAAAATGGCGCCGCCGATCAAATTGACGCCAAGCATACCCAAATCCAATTTCATGCTGGCCCAATTGAGCAATTCATACCCTGGGTCTGTTGCCGGGGCGTCCGGATCATTGATGTAATGAAAATAATTGTCCCAATCTGCGCCTACCTCGAAGCGGCAACCGATAAACACTGTCATCGCGAGGAATACCAACACCCATACCCCATTCAGCTTCACCGACTGCGGTCTGGCTGCGGTTATGGCCTTTCGCCTGTGGGCGAGCAATGCAACACCTGCCGGCAGCGAGAATATTAGCCAGTAAGGCCACATGTCAGGAAGCCGCTTGCAATCGAGGCCATAAACACTGCGGCAGTTTACGATTAAGGAAGGCTACCGCATTTTGGGTGAATCGCTTCGCCCGGCTAATCTTCATTCAGCGGACGTCGCCTCATGCCAACGTCCCGCAAACTGTCCTGCGCAACGCCCACCTTGCAGGCATGCAACGTTTTTGGCCTGCTGCCACAAATGGACGCTTGGCAATCGCGTGGCTAATTGGCTTCTTTTATCTCCGACGTACCGAGCGACGCGAGCGAGGTGCCTTGCATAACGGCGAAATCTGAGGGGGAGCAAGTCCCAAATGGTTGCCGTTCCTGCCAAGCAAGCCGTATAGCGGCTCTGTCAACTTTTTCTCCAAAGGCGATCATCAACACGGTAAGAGCCAGTATCTTAATATCGAGCGACAGCGACGCGTTTCGAATGTACCAGATATCAAGGGCGGCTTTGTCTTCCGGGGAAATATCGCGGCCGCCTTTGATCTGCGCCCAGCCGGTGAGGCCAGGGCGAACAAGGAGCCGCTCGGAAAAGCCGGATGGCTGATCTATGGGCAATAACGGCCGAGGGCCAATGAATGACATTTCCCCAACAAGGATGTTGAAGAGCTGAGGAAGCTCATCGAGCCGCGTAAGCCGCAAGAAATTGCCAATAGATGACGTGCGCTCTTCTTCGGCAACCCGATAGCCGCGCCTGTCATAAGCGGCGGCCATGGTGCGGAATTTATAGAGCTTGAACTTGCTGCCCCTGTACCCAGGGCGCAGCTGCCAGAATGTTAAAGGGAATCCTACGTCAAGGAGAGTTAAAATCGCCGCCGACAAAATGAGCGGCGCCACAAGGATTAGCACCCCTAATGCGGCGGCTGGCTCCGCCGTCCTTTTGAGGCGCCAGTACGGCCGCCGCATCGGGGCTGCGTAATCTTCGATGGGAGAGGGATACCGGCCAACGCTGCTCTTAGTGTGATCGCATGAAAATTCTGTTGTACTGGAGCACTGTTCAAGCCCCATCCTGGCGGCCAACAACTCCACTTTGATTTTTGTTGAGTTCGTGATGTCTCGCAAGGCCATCTGGCCTTGCGATGACAGCTGCCCTAAAGGTATTGCCAACACAATACGATCGATGACGACTCCGTGAATCTCGAGACCGTGCAGGACGCCCAGGATCTGCGCCGGCGTTCCCAAAATTGGACGTCCACGTACGCAGCAGCCCGTTTGGCGATCATCATCGTCCAGGAGCCCTTCAATCCGTATTTGATGAGGTTCGAATTGCGAATGGAACCTTAAATAAAGATCAGCCAGCCCGCTAAGACCGATTACAAGCACGCTTTCGCAGTGTAACGATTGCAGTGCAGATTTCCGTCGGGCCAACGTGTTATAGGCAGTACAACTCATGCGCGCCAGAACGCGAACGCCGACAAGGAAGAATAGAATCAATAGGCCCTGCAGAATGGGCAGAGCGGGTGCGCTTCTTCCTGAGTGGTGGAACCAAAAACCGAGCGCCTCGGCGCCGGCAACAATTGCAGCGGCCGCGGCAAGAATGCGCAAGTAGTCTCCAATCCCTGTGAATTGCCAAACCGAGCGGTAGGTTTGAAGCGACGGCAGGACAACCAACGCTGCGGCGAGCGTGACAAAAAGGTAGCTCGCGAAAGCCCACTCGTTGACCACGGAGATTTCCAGGTTATTGATTAGTATAGTCGAGACAGCGGTCGCAAACGCAATTAAAAAAAGTTCGGCCACTAGCTGTTCTATTTGACGCATCGTTTGAATGATTTCGCTATGCGTAAACCGAGTTCGCGCCAGCGATTAAAAGCCTGAAACTATTCACGCTACAACGCCGTTTATTAATAGATCTTTCGTTAGGGCTCCATGGCATGGCCGCCCAAGAACGTTAACTTTCCTTCTCTCTGGCGAACGGGCCGCCATAGCCAGGCAATATTAATGTGCCACTCAAACAGTTCAGGCCAGGCGTGTCAAGTGAAAACTTTAATTATTCTGCTTTACAGAGCAAACACGACTACGAACAGCATGAACATAATTCAAATTGTGGCTCGTTAACTTAACAAAATCTTTTGCATTTTGAGAGTATACATATGATATAACGCGTTTGCCATCACACATGTTCCGGAGGGGCCACGAAACAGACACAAAGCGGGTTCGCATCGGCCGGCCTAGGTTGGGAAATATTAACAGCAGCGTGATTTAGATCCCGTAGAAGGAGGCTTTGGATCGATTGCCCGTTTTGCTGAGGGTACGCAGACTGATTTCTCCTATTTCCTGTTATCTCGAGTGACGAACCGCCGGGATGTCATAGGGAGGGATTGAGGGCGCACCGCGCGGCCTGTGGACGCCGTGGGCAATGGCGGCAAAAACCTGCTTACACCGCCTGTTCAATTCAGCTTCGAGAGAGCTTGACGCGAATTCCGCCCATGATCTCTAGAGGACTTCCACACGGCCCGCATCGTCCATCCTCTCAAGAATCCCCAGCATTTGCGCAAAAGGCCCCGCCACGAGGTGTACCTTTTGGCCAGGGCCGAGCGGGCTGAACAACTGTACCGCCCCGAGGCGTCGGACGACAGGATCAGGGTCCCCACAACTGCTTCCGGCACCGGCTTCGGCAGCCTTTCCGCCAGGAACAGGCTTGCAATACCCATCGTGCCGTTGACACCGCGCCAGCAATCCCGTTGAAGATCCAGCACGACGAAGAGATAGCGCGGGAAAGTAGGCGCAATAACGTTGCGCAGCTTGCGCGCATGGCGTACCGTTTTTAGGTATCGCGGGAGAAAGGAACGAATTCGTTGCCTTCTGAGGTTAGCGAACGCCGCCGCCTCACGGTGCGGTCAGGTTCTTGCGAGAACCCACCTCTCACCCGGCAACAGAGATAGGTTTGCGACGATGTCTTGTTCAGTACCTTTAAGCATAATCTCAGCACTTACCTCAATTTCCGGTTTCGTTCCATGCCACCGGATCGTGAGAGCCGCAGCATTTCTGCACGTGGCGCGTTCGCTCCAGCTACTTTCATTTACTTACGGCAAGCCGAAAAGGTGTGATCTATGTTCAATGTTGCCGTCTCAATCTGACGGATGGCAATAGAAGGTAGCCAATTGTTTATGCTGGACGCAGCAATTGCGTCCAGGACTGATTGAAACACTGCAGTCCCCTCTGTTGCGAAAATGAAAGCTCAAATCGGCGCAAACCGGCTAGCGAGTTATCTGTTATTCGCAACCGCCGCCGGCGCGCCATTTCCTTTTGGCTCAGAGGATGCAACCGATGTCCTGTTTTGGTGCCTCCTTCTTGGAATTGCCGCTATCTCGACCCCGGTGCGTGAACTTGGCAAGCCGCGGCAGGCATTGCTTTTGGGTATCGGATTTATAGTTATTTGCTACGGTTTCGTTCTCCACGAACAGCTATCTGACAGTCCGTGGATTGCCGCTCCAGATCCGCTCTGGTCGCAGGCGTCGAGACTGCTCGGCATTGAACTCGCTCCCGCGGTCGCAGCCGCCAAATACGAGCCATTCTACGATTTAGGCCCGCCACTCGCGGCAATCTTGGCCCTAGCAGTCGGCCTCGTTGTAGGCTCAGACCGGTCCCGGGCGCGACAATTGTTGCTCGTTGTTGGGTGGTCAGGGGTTGCTTACGCTCTCTACGGAATCATCAACACCGTGGTTGAACCGGGAATGATACTGTGGCGTGCGAGGACCCCTACAAGCTATGTCACGGGAACGTTTGTCAATGAAAACACGGCAGCCACCTATTTCGGATCCTGCTCGGCCATCTGGCTCCTGATCTTGGCGGAACGCGTCCGGGAGCGGCTGCCAAAAGGTATGCTAAATTGGAATCACTTAAGTCAACATTCCCTGTTTACACCGCGCCGAAATACGGCGCTCGCATTTTTGGCATTTTTCATCTGTTTCGTGGCCCTCCTGATGACAGGGTCGCGCGCCGGCGTGACTGTGTCCATAATTATGCTGGCCGCCGCCACGACGGCATACTTTCGCCGAGACTTGTCCAAGCGGCGCGGCCTCGCGCTTTCAGTCGTGAGCGCTGTTGGCATCCTGCTGCTCTTCGAACAGTTCCTCGGGGACGGAGTCAACTTGCACTTCGATACCAAAGGCATCTCTGATGAAGGCCGTTTCGCTGCCTACCGCTCGACCCTGCAAATGATCGCCGATCATCCCTGGTTTGGCACTGGCCTTGGGACATTCGTCTGGAGTTTCCCGAGATACCGTGGTGGAGAGGATCTCACTGGCGTATGGGATCTCGCCCATTGCACGCCGCTCGAGCTTGCATCCGACCTGGGCATCCCGCTAGCCACGGTGATAGCGCTTGGCTGGATCCTCGCGCTGCTGCTTTTGGCCCGTGCCGCCACGCGCCGCCGCCGCGATGGCATCACCATTCCCCTGGCAGGGCTCTCCGTTGGGCTCATTGGCATATTGCACTCGATGGTCGATTTCAGCTTGCAAATCCCGGGTTACGCGATCGTTGCATTCTGCGTCGTTGGTGCAGGCTTGGGGCAGGCGTTTGAACCGTGCTCCCGAAACGAGGGTAAGCGGCAGCCTTTGACTTCATTGATAAAACCGGGCATCAGCTGGGTAAAGAATTCAAGTCTCGATTGCTAAATTTGCCAGCATTAATTGCCGGCTATTGACTGCCACAATTTCGTAAATATTTTTTGAATGAGATCAACTACTGTAAATCCAGAAACTCCATACTTTTATAAGGGACAGAACTCGGTTTCGCTTGTTTCTGTCGGGGATTTGTTGTACTATTGTTCATGCTCGAAACTGGAAGGAAAGCAAATGTTGGCTCGTCTATTGTTAGCCGGAGCCCTCGGAGCGGGGATTATAACGTTCTCTTCAAGCGCAAACGCGAAAAGTGCAGACAATGGATCAGTAACGCTCACCGGAATTGACCGCATTGGCAACGGTCATGCTGCGGCTCGCCTAGGGGCCGTAAGGCTCGCTTGGGGCAGCGACGGAGACCATGACCGGGACCATCGTCACCGGTGCTTTGACCCAGACCACGATGACCGAGATTGCGATCACAAGCACCACAAGCATCGCAGTCACCATCATCAGGACGATTAAGTCATCATGAAAGATAGGGCGAGATTTTACCTCTGGCGCACGCTTTCGCCCACCGCGCCGCTTCCCATGTAGCTTTGTCTTTTAATCGCAATTCGTTTTGTATGCTGCTTCGATGCTGCAGATCAACAAAAGCGTACCAGGTCCCGGTCAGGAGCGAACCCTAGATTCCTCCGAGGAATCCCCCCTTCGCGCCGTCAAAAACCTCGAGGAGAGTATTAAGTCCCTCGCCGCGATTGTCGTCCGCCAGCTTCCCATTTTCCTCGTCGTAATCCCCTGCGTGACGGCGCTCGGGTTATTATACTTGCTGACAACGCCACCCAGCTTCACCGCCGTTGCCAAAATGCTCATTGATACGCGCAAGGTGCCGGCGTTTCAGCAACAGCAAACATCAGGCGATCAGACAATTGATAATGCGGCCGCTGCAACGCAGGTCGAGGTTTTGACCTCCGAAAACGTAAGCATTTCTGTTATCAGGGATCTAAAGCTGACAGAGGATCCAGAGTTTGTAGGTCCAAGCGCCGGCCTGATTGGTACGCTTTTCAATTGGATTTCGACTACGTTTGACTCAGAGTCCGGGGCATTACAATCGGAGTCTCAACTCCTGCGCCGGGCCCTTTCTCGTTTCGAGGCCCGCCGCAAGGTCACTCGCGTTCCGCAGACTTACGCAATGGAGATTTCGTTTTGGTCTGTTGACCCCACCAAGGCCGCGCGTATCGCCAATGCGATTAGCGACGCTTATATTGTCGACCAGTTAGAGGCCAAGTATCAAAGCACGCGGCGGGCTAGCGCATGGCTGCAGGAAAGGATCGATAGCCTGCGCACCGAGGCTTCGGCGGATTCCCAAGCTGTCGTCGATTTCAAGCAAAAGAACAATATCATTGAAAGCAGCGGAAAGCTGATGAACGAGCAACAGATGAGTGAGGTCAACACGCAACTCATCCTAGCCCGTGCCGCAACTGCCGAAGCAAAAGCCCGCCTCGAGCGCATGAGGCAAGTCATGGCAAAGGATATTCCGGATGAATCTGTCGCGGATGCATTAAAAAGCGAAGTCGTCATTAAGCTGCGCGAACATTATCTGGAACTTGCCGGGCGGGAGGCCATTTGGTCCAAGAAGTTCGGATCTGATCACGTCGCAACGATTAGCCTGCGGAACCAAATGTTGGAACTGCGCCGGAATATCGCCGACGAAATGCAAAAGATCGCCGAGGGCTACAAAAGCGATTATGAAATTGCAATGACGCGTGAGGCAAGCATCGCCGAGAGCCTCGACAAAGCTATCGCAGAATCCCGCATTACGAACCAAGCCCAGGTGCAACTGCGTGACCTAGAAAGCAAAGCTCAGACCTCTCGAACTATGTATGACAATTTCCTACAGCGCTACATGGAAGCGGTGCAGCAGCAATCTTTTCCAATTTCCGAGGCGCGGCTGATAAGTCCTGCGAGTGCGCCGCGAGAACGGAGCCATCCGAAGCCTCTAACCGTCTTGGTCGGATCCCTGGCCGGGGGCATCATGATCGCCTTAGGTGCGGCAGTCTTGCGTGAGGCTTCCAACCGGATATTTCGCACCGGCGCGCAAGTCCAGGATATTTTGCACGTTAATTGCCTCGCAATGCTGCCGGTCGTTAAGGCTGCTACCATCTCTGCCGTGACGAACCAGGAGCACGGTGCAGATTTCGCCGAAATAAGACGGATCAACCGATCTGGCAATTTGTTGTCCTATGCCGTGGATCAACCCTTTTCCCAGTTCACGGAGTTGTTGCGATCGCTGAAAGTCGTGGCCGATCTCAGTGGAGGGGTCCAGGCAAACAGGGTTATCGGATTCACCTCGACCTTGCCAAACGAGGGGAAGTCGACACTCGCAGCCAATTTTGCTACCATGGTTGCGAATGCAGGCTCACGCGTGATCCTTGTCGACGCTGACTTGCGTAATCCAAAGCTTTCGCAGACTTTCTCCCCTGCTGCCTCTTCAGGCCTGGTCGAAGTGGCTGCGGGCCAAGTAGCGCTCGCGGATACCATATGGGCTGATTCCGCAAGCGGTCTCACTTTTCTGCCGGTCGGTCCGCGATCGGAGAAATTGCTGCATCCAAATGAAATTTTGGCTTCTTCCGCCGTTAAATCCCTGATCAGTAAGCTCCGGGACGAGTTCGATTATGTCATTGTAGACCTCGCCCCTCTTGCGCCCGTCGTGGATACGCGAACGACAACAAGTTTCATTGATTCTTATATTTATGTTATTGAATGGGCACAGACGAAGATCGATGTGGTCAAACATAGTCTTTCCAATGCTCCCGAGGTGTACGAGCGGTTGCTTGGGGTGGTGCTGAACAAAGCGAACGTGTCCGTTATCAAACGTTACGAGCCGTACCGGACTTCTTATTACTACAGGAAATATTCC
>Ga0187783_10004687_pt1 | contig 10109 bp, 10 predicted proteins | sample 1015_SJ02_MP02_2_FD_132471 | JGI IMG/M metagenome (GOLD analysis project Ga0187783, IMG submission 132471) | Tropical peat soil microbial communities from peatlands in Department of Meta, Colombia - 1015_SJ02_MP02_20_MG | ecosystem: Environmental > Terrestrial > Soil > Wetlands > Peat | place...
ACAAAGCGGTTACCATATTGCCCGCTCACATTCGGATTTGAGGGAGGCATGATGGCCACGTTTCTAAAACGTCAGAAAGAAATGAAAAGATTGGAAAAACAGCGCGCGAAGGCCGAACGGCGCGCTCAAAAAAAACTTATGGGCCGTACGCCGGATGAACCTTTGGCTGAAAACGTAAGTTCCAACGACACTGAAGACCCCACCGCCGGCATTGCCGCACCTTCCGAGCCGGTGCCGATTAACTAAACCCCGTGGGATTATCCGCGGGATGGGCCTCTCCTTTTCCGGCCCGGGACGATGCGTTTTTCGCGCGAGGCCCAACACCCCAGGCGGTACGAGCGGCTGTAACCTGCCGATAGATTTGTGATCTTCACGGTCACGGTTCCGCCCGCGTCACACGAATAGCTCTCCTCTGCCGCTTGTTGAAGACTCCGGTCAAGGTGGGTAATGGGTACATGGCTAAGGTCCGCGCTGTTGCGCAGCGCAGGGTCGAACGCGAAGCGAATGTCATCCCACACGGTGATGTCTCCGGTAGGTCGCCCCTCGGGGGAGAGATGACGGCATTCGAGGTAGCGGAAATGGCCAATGTTATGGACCGGAGTGTATTGGCGTGACTGTTCCAGCGGCACTTCTTCAGGCCCGGGCAACTGCGTCCCCTTGGAAAACAACGGATCGAAGACTACGGTTCGGCCTTCGTCAGCTTCTCGCCACACGCCGAAGTGGCGAGTGAATCTGTCGCGCAGGACATACCCCGCCTGGGCATCGGCCTGGATGGCCAAACCGATGGCCGTGGCGGAGCGCGTGTAGGCGGAGCGTTTCACGCGGCGGCCGAACACCTCGCGGAGCGCGCGCGCCACAATCGGCAGCTCGCTTCCACCCCCTGTAACGTAAAGGGCTTCCAGGGTCTGCTCCCCCGCCGGAGCAGAGGCCAAAGATCCCGTGGAGCCGAATCCGTGCGCCGCGAGCAAGTCTTCCGTGGCGTTCAAGGTCTCCTGGACAAGCGGTTGGGAGCGCTCATAGAAGTCCGCGACGCGCAGGGAGACATCCGGCCAGGCTTCCCGCACCGCCCCCAAGTCGATAGAAATGTGACGGGTGTTGGGGTGTAGGCTTTCCTTCTTGGCGCGGCACTCTTCGTGGAGGTGGAACACCTCCGCCTGCGAGAGGCTGTCGCGCTCTTCTGCGCCGATCCCCGCCGAATCGAGAGCCAGCTCAGCAAGGATTTCGTCAAAATCGTCTCCTCCGAGCGAGCCGATGCCTTCCGAGGCAATGACTCCCTGCTCGTTCTCATCCCGCTCGACCAGCGAGGCATCAAAGGTTCCCCCTCCTAGGTCGTATACAAGAATTTGGCTTTGGGCTTTTTTCTGTCGTGAAGCCCCGTCCCGGTGGCCAAACTCGATGCTCGCCGCCGAAGGCTCATTCAAGAGCCCCAAAACTCGGAACCCGGCTTGCCGGAAGGCTTCGGTTGTCAAGAACCGCTGGTTGCTGTTGGCATTCGCCGGGACTCCGAGCATCACCTCGAGAGGGCCGGCTTCGACGCTGGGCAAGTTGGAATGCTCCAGCAAGTTAATGCGCAAGGCCGAAAACAACTCGCCAAGCAATTGGAGCATGGGCACTGTCTGGGTCGAGATCTGAACCAGCGTTTCCGGGCCGGCCTCTTCCAGCGACCGCTTGAGGGACCGGACCACCGTCCAGCCCGGCTCTTCCTGCGCCGTCCAAGCCTCCCATCCATAGACGCGTTGCTGGTCCTTGACAGCAACCAGGGGTGGGAACCATTCGCGGGCAGCGCCGTCGGGAGCAGCAAATGACACCACCGGATAATTGCCCCGATCGACGAATGCCACGATGATTCGAGTTGTACCGAAGTCTATTCCCAGCCTCATGTTTTTCACACCCTGAATCTTCTTGATTATAGCAGCAAGGCGGCATCTGCAGAGACGCCAGGTGTGGCATGGCCATCTTGGCCATGACTTGACACGGGCAAGCTGCCCGTGCCTCTCTGCTAGCTTCGGGTTGGATCCGGAGCCATTCGCACCAGCAGTTTGCCGAAATTCTTACCGTTGAGCAATCCCTGGAAGGCGGCGACGGCGTTTTCAAGGCCGTTCACCACATCTTCACGGTATTTTACTTTGCCCTCGCGAACCCACTGGATCATGTCTCTCTTGAAATCACCTTTTTGAGCGGCGAAATCGCTCACAATGAAGCCCCGAAACGTCAACCGCTTGACCAGAATCGCGCCCATAAGCGCGGGAACACGATCGATTCCCCGCGCCAACTCGGTGGAGTTATAATCTGCGATCAGACCGCACACGGGCACCCGTCCAAAGCGATTCATGAGCGGAAGGACGGCATTCAAAACCCGGCCGCCGACGTTTTCGAAGTACACGTCCACGCCTTCCGGACAGGCCGCTTTGAGATTCTGCGGGAACGGCGCGTAGTGATGATCGAGGCAGGCATCAAAGCCCAGTTCGTTCACCACAAAGTCGCATTTCCGCTTTCCACCCGCGATGCCAACGACGCGGCATCCCTTGATCCTGGCGATCTGGCCCACCGCCGAGCCCACCGCTCCTGATGCCGCCGCCACCACCACGGTCTCGCCTGCCTTCGGCTGGCCAAAGTTCAACAGCCCGGTATAGGCGGTCATGCCTGGCATCCCCAGCACGCCCAAAGCTGTGGAGACCGGCGCTTGAGCGGGGTCGAGTTTCTCCAGGGAGCCTGCCGCCGCCACCGCGTACTCCTGCCACCCCGTGTAGCCGAGAACAATTTCTCCGACCGCAAAATCAGGCGATCTCGATTGCATCACGGTGCTGACTGTTCCGCCTTCCATCACCTGTCCGATCTCAACCGGGGCCGCGTAGGAAGGCCCCGCATTCATGCGGCCGCGCATGTAGGGGTCTAGTGACAGGTAGATCGTGCGCAGCAACACCTGCCCTTCGCCCGGCGAGGGAAGATTCTTGACCTCCAGCCGGAAGTCTTCGTCCCGGGGTTCGCCTTGGGGGCGCGCCGCGAGAATGATTCGCCGATTTTGTCTCTCTCCCATGAGCAGCTCCTCTTTGTGTTGACCCGGCCTAGTGGCTTATTCCCGGGCGCAGCCTTCGATCCATCATAGAACGAGAGAGGCTCCGCCATGGGACAATTTCGCGTTTCGCGGTCCGCCCGTTTTTCCAGCTTGCCGTGGACCTCATCGCCTGATAAATTCATCGGCTCCGAGGAGGGCTTCTCCATGTCAATTCGTGTGTGCTATTTGGTACTTGCTTTGGTTCTTCTTTCGTCCGGCTTTCGGGCTTTGGGGGTTGAATCCTCGGAAGGCGCCGGAGGGGAGCAGGCGGTTGCTCAACATGGATCAGAAGACGGCAATCAGACCTTTGCGCAGTATTTGGAAAAAAGTGTGGTTACGAGGGCGGAGACCGACCGGTTTCTGCAGGGCCGTGGCTGGGCGATTTTTGATCCCGAGTTGGGATATGTTCTGGGGAGTTCGATGCTGCCGTGGGGCATCGACGGCAGTTCCACCATCGAAACCGTCCAACCCAATGGCGCTCGGACTTCGTTCCTGTATCGCGACAGAACGGCACGGATCAATGCCTATGGCGACAGCTTCACGGAATGCGCGCAGGTCAGCGACGGGGAGACGTGGGAGGAATACCTGGCGGGACACCTGGGCGAACCCATCAGGAACTTCGGCGTGGGTGGCTTTGGTGTGTACCAGGCGTACCGACGCATGCTGCGCGAGGAGAGGACCGACCACGCTGCTCAATATCTGATTTTGACGATCTGCTGCGACGATTCCACGCGCAGCCTCTACCGAGCCCGCTGGGCCGCAATCTACCCGTGGTTTCGCGATCAAGCCGAACGGAACCACATCTTCCACGCCAATTTCTGGTCCAACGTCGAGATGGATCTGAATACCGGGCACTTTGTGGAAAAGCCGCAACTGCTCCCCACCGGGGAATCGCTCTATCACATGACGGAACCGCAGTGGATGGCCGAGCACCTTAAGGATGACTTGGCCCTCGAATTGACAGCCTACAGCGCCGGCCGCATCGGGGAACTGGATCGTCAGCAGATCAGCAGGCTGGCGGCGTGCCTGGACTTTCCGTTTGATTGGAGCCTGCAGTCCCGCACGGATACGGCGCCCGTGCCGGACGCCACGGGACCACGCCGGACCCCAATGCAAGCGCAAGCGGCGGCATTGCTCAATCGCTATTCGCAGCGAGCGACGCTGTTCATCCTGGAGAAGGTTCGAGCCTTTACTCGTGAAAACGGCAAAACGTTGCTGGTTGTGCTCAACGGCACGGCCGATATCGCGGAGATGAAAGCGCGCGGAACGCGCGACGACCAGGCCGTGGTGGACTACCTCGTCAAAGAGAGGATTCCCTACGTCGACATTAATGCAATTCTGCTGCAGGGCTTCAAGCTATCCAACCTGTCCAAGGCGGATTACATGAAACCTTACCTCGTTAATGGCGGCCATTTCAATCCGATGGGGAACCACTTCATTGCCTATGCGATAAAAGACAAACTGCTCGAACTGCTCGACCCGAAGCCCGTGCCCTACCAACTGCCGGACGCACAAGCCATCAGCTTTAAGGGTTATCTGCACGGTGGGATGTATGACGTGCGATTGAGCCCCCAAAAGACGAAGTAATCGAGGCTGGCGCATCTCTGAAAACCGCGACCCTTCGTCCCTGCCTTGGCAACAATCACCCACTCTTGGCCATTGCTGGGCGCGCGCGGATTTGAAGATGAAAGGATCGATCCCGGATCAGCCAGTCTTGAGGCGCCCATGGAACTATCGCGGAGCGTGGTAGAATAGCCTTGAGGGAAACCGATGGCTACAAGAGCCGGCATGACGTGGGAAGAGTTTCTCGCCGCAGGCAAAGAAGGGCAGCGGTGGGAGTACGTCGACGGGGAGGTCGTGTTCATGACGCCGGTTTTTCGACTGCACGGCAAGACCAGCGTAAAACTAGACTATGAGCTTGTGGCGTTCACTCGTCAACACCCCGAATGAGTCGAGGCGATTTTGACCTCTGCTCAGGTCCCCGCTTTGCGCATCCTGTTTCGGGCAATTCCCATGCCAAACCATTTTGGCCCCGATCCAAATGAGGACACTTCCCGCTGATGAACTCTTGTTCGAAAAGTGGAATCACGGAGGCGCTTGAGAACGAAGGTGTTCGTGTCCGGAGCTTAGCAAACTGTAGATTTTGCGCGTGCCTGGGCCAGCCGCTCTACACCGGCCTCCGCGATCGGTTGTTTGACGCCCCTGGCGTGTGGAGTCTTTTCAAGTGCGGCCAGTGTGGCCTCGTATGGCTGAATCCGCAGCCAGAGCCAGCGGACATGGGAAAGCTCTACGAACACTACTACACACACGGGCAGGCGCCGTCCGCAGGCGCACCGCCACCCGCGGCGGTGAGCTGGCATTACAAGGTGAGGATGTCCGTCCTCGCCATGCACTATGGTTACCGCGCGGCTCTCCCCAGCCCCTCTTGGGAATCCGTGGGTAAAGTAGGTCGGCTGCTCCCACTCCTCCGCGAGGCGGCGGGGGCCATGGTGATGTATTTGCCTCTTGCTACAGGCGGCCGGCTTCTTGACATCGGTTGCGGCAGTGGGGGCTTCTTGGCGCACATGCGCGATCACGGCTGGCAAGTGCAGGGGATTGAGCCTGACCCTGATGCCGCACGCGTGGCGCGAGAGCGCTTGGGCTTGGATGTAGCTACCGGGACGTTGGAGGGAGCGGCGCTGCCAGCCGCCTCCGTCGATGCCATCACTTTGCACCACGTCGTCGAGCACCTCCCGGACCCCGTCGCTTTGCTGCGCGAATGCGGTCGAGTTCTCCGCCCCGGCGGCACGCTGGTGGCGGTAACTCCCAACGTGGGAAGCTTTGGGCACCGCTTCTTCAAATCCTGTTGGCGCGGCCTCGAGCCGCCTCGACATTTGCATCTGTTTTCGCTGCGCGGCCTTCAAGCTTGCGCAGATCGGGCAGGCCTGCACACGGAGTCCCTGAGAACCATCGACCGTTTGAGCCGCGAGATCTATATATTCAGTCAGGCGATCCGCCACGCCGTGCCCCATCCGCATGACGGGCGCCGTCCCGGCCGCGGTGTGGCTTATCAGGCCTGGGCATTTCTGGCTCTCGAGGTCGCGCTGCGCCTTCTAAACGGTAAAGGTGGAGAGGAGTTGGTCTTAATTGCCAAGCGGCCCGGGTGACGGACGAAAAGAATGATAAAGACAGAGGGACGAAACTCATCTGAGCTTGCGGGGGAGCCATCCTTGCCCCTTGTGGCGATCAGCATTTTGAACTGGAACGGTTGGCGACACACAGTGGAATGTCTTGAGTCCGTCCGGCGGCTCGACTATCCAAATTATCTGACCATCGTCGCAGATAACGGCTCGCGGGATGATTCGACGGGACAAATCAAGGCTTGGGCAGGTGGGCAGCTGGGTAACGGACATGTTCTTGCCGACTATCGGCGCGCGACCGCGCTACAAGGGGGTGAGGAGCGGACAGAACGGGCGCTTGAGGAAGCATCATCTCTTGCCCGGCTGGTGCTCATCCGGAACGAGGAGAATCTGGGCTTCACTGGGGGCAACAATGTCACCATACATTACGCTCTCAACCGGGAGCATCCTGCTGACTTCGTCTTGCTCCTGAACAATGACGCGGTTGTCTCCCCAAGTTGTCTCGCGCGCCTCGTCGAAAGTATCCAAAAGGCAAAGGCGGGAATAGCCGAGGCTGCCGTTTTCAACGAGGGCGCGCGAGCCCCCGACGGGCCCTGGATTCCTCCCCGCTGGCAAATCCTATTAGAGAGGTTTTTCGGAGACAAGATCGGTCCCTTCGTCACTGAGGAAAGCTTTCAAGAGGTGATTGCTGCGCACGGATCGGCGATGCTCATGCGGAACGAGATGCTTCGCGCCGTCTTCGCAACGAAAGGGGAGTATCTGCACGAGCGGTTCTTCATGTACCTGGAGGATATCGGGATTTCCATTCGGGCGCGGAAACTCGGTCACCGCTGCATCCGGGCGACTGACGCCGTGGTTTGGCATAAGGGAGGAGCTAGCTCAGGCGGGAAGTTCAACTGCCTGGAATATTATTACACGCATCGGAATGCTCTGCTGCACTCCCAGGAGTTGTCGAACGCAGGGAAGCTGACTGCCCACGTCATTAATCTCCCCCGCATCTTTGGGAGAATAGCCAAATGTATTCTGCATCGCCGCCCGGCAGCGGCGCGCGCCATCATGGCAGGTCTCATCGATGGCTATCGTGGCGTCGGTGGAAAATGGAAGCGTCACGACCAGGAGACCACGCAGCCGATCGAAGTCCAGCGTTTGGCACTAAAGCCATAAGCGTTGCGACTATTCAGCCTCTCAGCCTATCCGGGTCTAGGTTGGGCTTGATTTTCGATGTGCTACCGGGTCCAAGATATTAGGATTAATTGGCTGAATCGCATGGAGTGCTACGCCGTGTCGGGTAGCGAATGGTGGTCTATAAGATTTCGGGTACGGAGGTCCAGTGATGAGGCAAGATGTCAGTCCGCTTGTCAGTGTTGTGATTCCTACTCACAATCGTGCCAATATGTTGGCCAAAGCACTGAGCGCGCTGGCGGAGCAGACCTTTCCTGCCGACCAATCCGAAGTGATAGTAGTAATGGATGGGCCCGACGCGGCAACCGAGCTAATGCTTCGGAAAAGTTCTTTCCCGTTCAGCCTTCGCTGGTTTACCCAGCCCCATAAGGGAACACCTGCTGCCAGACAATTGGGTGTGGCGTCAGCAAGGTCGGCGGTCCTGGTGTTCATCGACGACGATATTGTAGTAACGCGCGGATTTCTCCAGGCCCACTACGATCTTCACCAACAAGAGTCAGGGTTGGTGGTTCTCGGTGCCCTGAAGCCCTCCCCGGATTCCCGTGGTGGGTTTGTCGAAGTGGCTGTTGACTGGACCCAGGCGTATTTTGATCGATGCTCGAACCCGGGTTACCAAGTGGGTGGAAAAGATCTTGTAGGCAATAACTTCTCGGCAAAGAAAGATGACCTATTGAGCGCGGGAGGGTGGGATGAGAATTTCATAGGGTATGGCGGCTATGAAGACCGCGACCTCGGCCTCCGCCTGGAACGATTTGGGATGCGTTTCCGATTTGAGGTCCAAGCTCTTGGTTACCACAATCAAACTAAGGGCTGGTCAGACGTATTAAGGGACGTGCGCCAGACGGGCCGGAACTTCCCGCATTACGTGCAGAAACACCCTGACGATTTGAAACTCATATCCTGGGCCGCTTCAACCGCTTGGAGGAGACTGCTCTTCCGCGCGATCGGGCTCTGCCCAGAATTCGCCTTTAAGGCTCTCAACAAGTTTGCCTCGCTCACCGACCACATGGTTGGCGCTTCGGGGCGTGGACGTGTCTTCGATTCACTTGTCCGGCTGTCAGAAAACGCGGTATTGGTCCGCGGCATCTGGGAGACTCCTGAGGCCGCAGAGAAGATTTATGGTCTACTATCTGCACAAGCCCGGGGCACAATTGCACCCTTCACCCGCGCGAATTGAGATTCTGGGCTGGGAGGAAATATGCAACAAGGTGATGCGTGATCATCGCCTTCGCGGTAGGGTTCCTGAGCGGGCTAATGGAGTTCAACTATGTCTCCGGGGTTTTTGTGTCCCGAAGGCTGCCTAGCTTACCGATATGCTTGGGCACGGCGGCCGTTTTTGTAGAGCCGTATTGGGGGAACATCATGGAAGTGGAAGAGAGAACATCTTGGTTGACGGTGGCCTTAGCCAGGACGGAGCGAGTTCTTAGGGAGTTCAGTTACAACCCGGTCATTCGTGGGATGTCTCGAGGCCTTCACCTATCGAATACGCTTCTAAGGTGTTATCAGTGGTTGACTGGAGGGAGGCACAATATTCTGAGGGTGAACCTGGGGAGCTTCGATGTGCTATTCCACGTTCATTCTGCTTTAGATTATCGGATGACCGAACAATATTTCGTGACCTACGAAAGGGACTTTGCTGATGCGCTCTTGTGCTCGCTTGCGGAGGGGGATGTTTTTCTCGACGTGGGAAGCAACCGAGGCCAATTCACTGTCCCGGCGGCAAAGGCGGTCGGTGGACGGGGACTTGTCATAGCCGTGGAGCCTGAACTGAGTGCCTGTGAGCAACTTGAGGCGAATTTGAGACTAAATGGAATATCGAACGTGCGCATTTTGAGGATTGCACTGGGTGATGAGTGTAAAGAAGGTCGCCTCTCATGGGAGGATGATAGCTGCCCCTCGCTGGTGCATGTATCGGCGCAGGATCAGGAGATCCAACTGATCGCCTCCCCCAATGCCTCATCTGGTTTGCAACTGGTAAGCGTCGAGGTGGGGGATCAGCTTATGGATCGGGAGCGTCTGCCTATTCCCAAAGCGGTCAAAATCGACGTAGAAGGGTACGAATTTAATGTCATACGTGGGCTGAGTCGGACTTTGAGAAATGCATCTTGCAGGCTGCTCTGCTGCGAGATCCATCCCACCTTTCTCCCGGGCGGGACAACTTCCGGCCTAATCATCGAGGAAGTGAAATCCTTGGGATTCACGGACATCGTTCTCAGGGATCGACCCGGCTGGATGTGCACGCAAATACACATGGTCGCACGAAAGGATCACGCGCAGGCATGAAAGGCTTGCAGCGAGCATCTGGCATGTATCTGCTATGAAGGAGCAGCGGTTGCCTGGCGCGAAGGTGGGCGTCTTGCATCCGGGGTGGAATGTTACGTTTCCCTTTGGTAGCGATCGCGTGATCTCTCCTGTTTCTGTCTGTTTTCGGTTTGCTCATGGAGCGCGCGGATGGTGAGTTGGTTTCGACTCGTGTATTTGGGTATAATCTCTTACGGGCTTTAAGTAGATCACTATTGGTCATTGCTCCTTGCGCGCAAATTTTGGTGCCCTTTCAAGCTGGGCTCTACCCAATGGATATCTTGCTGGGTCTCGCTGACGGTGGCCTTCTCCATACCTCGTCCCGATTTATGGAGCTGTCGTTCCTGAGACTCAAGGAACGATTCGCCTACGTCATTTCCCATCCCGGTTAGCCCGAATCTCTCAACGTGACGGGCCACTTCCCTGGTTGTCCGGTGGAGAGATGATGTCGC
>Ga0187783_10004689_pt1 | contig 10108 bp, 8 predicted proteins | sample 1015_SJ02_MP02_2_FD_132471 | JGI IMG/M metagenome (GOLD analysis project Ga0187783, IMG submission 132471) | Tropical peat soil microbial communities from peatlands in Department of Meta, Colombia - 1015_SJ02_MP02_20_MG | ecosystem: Environmental > Terrestrial > Soil > Wetlands > Peat | place...
TCATCGTGCCGAGCTACAACATGGCGCACTTCCTGCCGCAGGCGGTGCAGTCGGCGCTGGCGCAGTCATATCCGAGCCTCGAGGTGCTCATCGTCGATGACGGCTCGACCGACGACACCCCGCAGGTCGTGCGGCAGTGGCAGGGCGATGCGCGCGTGCGGGTGCACCGGCAGGCGAACGGCGGACTCTCCGACGCCCGCAATCAGGGCATCGCCCGCACCCGCGGGCCCTTCATCGCGCTGCTCGATGCGGACGACACCTGGACGAGAGACAAGCTCGCGCAGCAGATGCGGCTGTTTGCCGGGCGAGCCGATGTCGGCGTGGTCTATTCCAACTTCGAGCTCATGGACCGCGAGGGCAACGCACTGGCCCGGGGCCCGATGCGCATGCACCGCGGCTGGGTCAGCGGGGCACTGCTCATCGAAAACTTCGTGCCCGCGTCCTCCGCGGTCGTGCGACGGGAGTGTTTCGCGCGTCACGGAGGGTTCGATACCCGGCTGCGCACCGGCGAAGACTACGACATGTGGCTGCGACTCTCGCCGCACTGTCAGTTCGACTTCGTCACCGAGCCCGCGATCCGCTACCGCATCTGGGGCGGCCAGATGTCGAAGGACTATCGCGCCCGCTATGAGACCGGGATCCGCACCATGCAGAGGTTCCTCACCAACAATCCCGATGTCGTCGATCCCGCGGTGGTGCGCCGGGCCTGGGCGCACACCTATACGGGTCGCGGCAACGTCACGCTGTGGCGCGGACGGGATCGCCTCGGCGCACTGCGCGACTACGCACGCGCGCTGTCGTTCCTTCCTGGCTACTGGCCCGCGTGGCGGGCGGTACTGCGCTCGTTCATCACCAGTCGCGAGCCGACGTGAGCGCGGCGGCGATCCCTATGTCATTCGGCCGGCACCGGCGGGTAGTCGGTGCGGTTTATGTAGCCCTCCGAGCCGTGGTGGGAGATCGGTCGTGCCGGAATGCCGCCGACCGTCGTGTGCGGCGCGACATCGTTCACCACCACCGCGTTGGCGCCGATAGCCGCATCGTCGCCGATCTGGACACGCCCGATGATCTTGGCTCCCGGTGCAATGTAGACGTTGTTGCCGACGATGGCGGAGCCGGTTTTCTCGCCGCGATTCACTTCGGCGAAAGTGACATCATGCGAAAGGTTGCAGTTGTTACCGATGACGGCACCCCCCGGGACGAAGATCCCGCCGAAGTGCCCGATGTAGAAACCGCTGCCGATGCGGGCATCCCGCGAGACATCGATGCCGAAGCGGATGGAGCAGCGGTACAGCTGCAGCACGATGAGCTGACGCACGCCGAGACTGCACCAGCGCCTGGTCCGCGACCACGCGTACAGACGCAACAGCACTGCATAGCGGAAACCCGGCGTCTGCAGGAAATGGTTCCAGAAGGTGCCGCTGCCCCGGCAGCCGGCATGACGCCAGAGATCGGACGCGATGAGCGCCCTGCATCGCTTCCAGGTCATCAGCCGGGGACCCTCAAGTCGTGATGCAATGCGGATTCTTCATCTGATTCACAGCGAGGGAATCTACGGCGCCGAGACCATTCTATTGTATCTCGCCCGTGAGCAGCAGCAGCGGGGCCACGAGCCTTTGATCGGCAGCATCCGCGATCCCGGCACCGCGGAGACGCCGTTCGAGGCCCTGGCGCGCCTGCGCGGATTGCCGGTCTTACCGATCCGGATCGCGCCCCGGCCGACTCCCGCAGTCGTGCGGTCGCTGTTGCGCACCGTGCGAGCGGTGCGGCCCGAGGTACTGCATTCGCACGGCTACAAGGCCGACATCCTCCTTGGGCCGCTGCCGCGACGCTGGCGTGGCCCGATGCTCTCGACGCTGCACGGCTGGACGGCGGCACGTCTGTTGAGCGCGCTCTGGCTCTATGAGCAGTTGGATCGGCTGTCGCTGCGCAGGATCGACACCGTCGTTGCCGTCACGCGCTGCATGTTGCAGCTGCCGGTGTTACGCAGCATTCCATCCTCGCGCCGCAGGGTGATCGAGAACGGCATCCCGCCGCTCAGCCAGCGCCTTGCGGACCTCGCGGCTGCGGGCGCCCCCCCTGTACCGCAGGAGCTCGCCGAGTTCGTCGCCCGCCGGCCGACGCTGGTGGCGATCGGGCGGCTCTCGCCCGAGAAGGGATTCGGCCTGTTGCTGGATGCATTTGCCGAGGCGGAGTCGGCGAGGCGCGGCGCGATACAGCTGTTGATCGTCGGCGAGGGAGCCGAGCGCGAGCGGCTCGCGAAGCGCATCGCGCAGCTCGGTTTGAGCGGCAGCGCGCGGCTCGGTGGTTATGTCGCGGGCGCCGACCGGCTGCTGGCGCACGCCGCGGGCTTCGTCATGAGCTCGACCACCGAAGGCATGCCGCTGGTGCTGCTCGAGGCCATGCAGTGGCGTGTACCGATCCTCGCGACGGCCGTCGGGGCGATCCCGGAGATGCTCGGACAAGGGCGACGTGGGCTGCTCACCGCCCCTGGCGATGTTGGCCAGCTCGCCGCCGGAATGCTGCGCATCCTCGACGCCGCCAGCAGCATCGCGCAGGATGATGGCAGCCGTGAGCCGGCCTTGCCGGAGCTCTACAGCAGCGCACGCATGGCCGAGCGGTACCTCGGCGCGTACGATGCCCTGCGTGAGCTGCGTTCGTCCTGAGATAACCGTCTGCCATGACATAATGCACATATGAGAGCCCCGCGAATCAGCCGGCGGACTGCGACAGACAAGGACGAGGCGGGCGCGCGCAATGTCGCCTTCGTCCTGTTCTGCGTATTTCTGCTCAGCTACTTCCTGCATATTGCAGCGCGCGTGTCGCTGCTCGGGATCATCCATATCGATCTGCTGCTCGCGGTGGCAACGGCATTGGCCATTGTGTTGGCTCCCCCCGCACCGCGCGGGCGCGAGGAGCGCGGCTTGTCGCCGTGGCAGCGGATGGACCCGGTCGCCATCCGCCTGTGGATCCTGGTCGGCTATATCTTCGTCACACTGCCGTTCGTCGAATGGCCGGGCAGCGTTCTGCACAACCTCGAGCCGTTCGCCAAGTCCCTGTGCTTCTTTTTTTTCGTAGTAGCCACGGTCGATACGATTCACAAGCTCAAAGTACTGCTCGCGGTCTACGTGTTTACGCAGGCCTATCGTGCCCTCGAGCCTCTGGTGCTGCACCTCAAGTCAGGCTACTGGGGTGGTCATACCAACATCGGCAACTGGGAGATGATGGACCGGCTCGGGGGATCGCCCTGGGACATCATCAACGCCAACGGCCTGGCCTTCGTGATCATCCTGACACTGCCGATGCTGCACTTCCTGGTCCGTCCGGACACGCTACTGCGGCGGCTGATCTGGGGCGCGATCGCCGCGGCCATGTGTTACGCACTGCTATTGAGCGCATCGCGGTCAGGCTTTCTCGGTTTCGTGTTCCTGTGCCTGTTCGTCATCTGGCGCAGCAAGCACCGCGCGGCGCTGCTGGCGGTTGCCGTCGTGGGAGGGATGATTGCGCTCTCCCTGATGACCGGCCTGCAGAAGGGCCGCTACCTCTCGATCGTCTCGAACGACGCGCCGGGCGCGGTTACGGCGCATGAGCGGATCGAAAACACCCTCAGCGACTTCAAGGTGTCGCTGCGCCGCCCGCTGTTCGGGCATGGTCTCGGGACTTCGGCGGAGGCCAATGCCCACTTCGGCAACAACTACCTCCTTTCACACGATCTGTACACCGAGACCGCCGAGGAGCTCGGCTACGTCGGACTCGCGTTGCTGCTGGCGCTCATCTGGAGCTTCATTCGCGCCTGTCAGATCGCGCAGCAGGTGACCGCCGCGGTGGGCGCCGCCGATGAGCGGCTCAAGTTCCTGCGCTCGGTCGCGAGCTCCCTGGTTGTGGTGGTGGCAGTCGACCTGTTCTTCAGCTTTGCCGCTTTCGGGCTGTCCGAGCCGTACTGGTACTTCTACGGCGGCCTCACGGTGGTAACGGCGCGACTCGCCATCAAGCTCGCGCCCGCGTCCGTGCGTGAGCGGGCGCTGACGCTTGCGGCGGGGACGCGCCGTGGTCCGCGCGGGCGCCGCGCGCGGCCTGCCCCGCAGGCGGGTCGCGCGCCGGCGGCGGCCCGTCTCGAGGGGACAACCTTGCCGGACCGGACCTAGAGTCATGTGCGGGATCTGCGGCTTCCTGTCCCATGCGGGTTGGTCGTCTGCGACGCTGCAGTCGATGAACGACGTCATCGTGCGGCGCGGGCCCGACGGGGAGGGGTCTCTCGTTGCAGGCGGCGCAGGCCTTGCCATGCGGCGGCTCGCCATTATCGACGTCGCCGGCGGCGCGCAGCCGGTCTACAACGAGGACCGCTCGATCGCAGTGGTGTTCAACGGCGAGATCTACAACTTCCGGACGCTGCGCGAGCGATTGCTGGCGCGCGGACACGAGTTCCGCACCAACTCCGATACCGAAGTGATCGTGCATCTCTACGAGGAGCGCGGCGCGGAGCTGGTGCGCGAACTGGAAGGCATGTTCGCATTTGCCTTGTGGGACGCGCGCAGGGAGACGCTGCTGCTGGCGCGGGATCGCCTGGGGATCAAGCCGCTGTTCATGGCCCGCCTGCCGGGGGGAGTGTTGTTCGGCTCGGAAATGAAATCGCTGCTGGCGACAGGGCTGGTGCCGCAGGATCTCGACTGGCAGGCGGTCGATGAGTTCCTCGCTTATACCTTCATACCGGCACCGCGCACCATTTACCGCGCGATCCGCAAGGTGCCTCCGGCCACGGTCATCGACGTGGGACCTCACGGGGAGATGACCGAGCACACCTTCTGGGAGGTGCCGGACGCAGCCGTCGTTCCCGGCACACAGAGCGAGTGGGTCGCACGCGTGGAGAGTGCGCTGCGGCGCGCAGTGCGCTCACATCTGGTGAGCGACGTCCCGGTCGGCGCTTTCCTTTCCGGCGGCATCGACAGCGGCCTTCTGGTCGCCATGATGGCGGCGGAGAGTGCGCGAGCGGTCGAGACCTTCACGGTGGGTTTTGGGGATTCCGGCTCCGCGTTCATCGACGAGCGGGTGTACGCGCGCATGATCGCGCAGCGCTACCGGCTCAATCACCACGAGATCAACGTCGAGCCACACGTCGCGGACATCATCACGCACATCGTGGCGGCTTTCGATGAGCCGTTCGCCGATGACTCTGTGATCCCGAGCTACTATGTCAGCCAGGAAGCCTCGAGGTTCGTGAAGGTTGCGCTCACGGGTCTGGGCGGGGATGAGCTCTTCGCAGGCTACCGCCGCCATCTCGGGCTGCGCGTCGGGGATGCGTATCGGCACCTGCCCGGCTGGCTTCGTTCGCGGGTCATCGATGCTTTCGTTCGCCGGCTTCCCGAGCCGCGGAGCTCGAGCGACCGGATCGATCACCTCAAGCGATTCTCGCGGGCTTCTTCGCTCTCACCCGCCGGCCGCTACCAGGACTCGATGACTACCCTGCCCGCGACCGAGCGCTCGCGGCTGTACCTGAAGGACGTGGCGGCAAGGATCGATGCCGAAGCCACGCGGGCAATGCTCACGGCGACCTTCGACGGCTTCCGCCACGGAACGAGCATCGACCGCGCCCTGAAGACCGACCTGCGCTATTACCTGCCGGATGACATCCTCACCCTCACCGACCGACTGGGCATGTGGCATTCCCTCGAGCTGCGCGTGCCGTATCTCGACCATCGTTTCGTGGAAGAGGCGATGACCATCCCAGCGAGCCTCAAGATCCGCGGTCTCGACCAGAAGCACATCCTCAAGGCGGTTGCGCGCCGCTGGCTACCTGCGCCGGTCATCGAGCACCGCAAGCAGGGCTTCGAGGCGCCCATGGGGCGCTGGCTGCGCGGCCCGCTCAGGGAAATGCTCGAGGAAGCGCTCACGCCGCGTACGCTGGCTGCGGCCGGCGTTTTCGATCCGCATGAGGTGGAGCGGTTGAAGCACGAGCACCTTTCCGGCAACCGCAAGCACAGCAAAGTGCTTTTTTCTCTCCTCATGTTCCACCTCTGGTGGGAGACGCGACACAAGACGGCGGCCGATGCGGTGAAGCAGAGTCGACCGCCGGCCACCTTCGCAGCATGAGAGGCGTACTGGCGTTGTGCTGGGCCGCGCACCGCCGCACGACCGGGCTGTGCGCGGGGCTCGATCTTACGCTGTGCGTGCTCGAGACACGCTTCCGCGGTCCGCTGCGCCAGTTGCTCCTGAGCCTGCGCACCGTGGCGCTGCTGCTGGGCCGGCGCCCCCGCATTCTGCTGGTGCCGAATCCTTCGCTCGTGCTCAGCGTGCTGGCGGGCGTGCTGCGGCCGCTGCTTCGCTATCGGCTGATCGTCGATGCGCACAATGAAGCGGTTATCCCCTTTATTCACACGCAACGGTGGGTGCAGCGGCTATCGCGCTGGGTGGTACGCAAGGCCGACCTGACGCTGGTCACCAATGGTGCGCTGGCCGCTGCCGTCGAGGAGCAGGGCGGCCGGGCGTTCATTCTTCCCGACCCCATTCCGCACGCACCGGAAATGTCCGTAGCGCGGCTGCCGGGCGACTTCAACGCCGTTCTCATCTCGACCTTTGCTCCCGACGAGCCGGTCGCGGCCGTGCTCGAGGCCGTGCGCGGTGCCGGGGTCGAGCTTTACGTGACCGGGAACTCCCGCAAGCTCGATCCAGCCGTCGCGCAGCGTTTGCCACCGAATGTGCACCTCACCGGCTTTCTGCCGGAGGAGAAGTACTGGAAGCTGCTGCGGTCCGCCGATGCACTCGTTGACCTCACACTCATGGACAACTGTCTGGTATGCGGGGCGTACGAGGCGCTGGCAGCCGGCAAGCCGATGCTCCTGTCCAACAACCCCGCGAGCGTCGAGCTCTTTGGCGACAGCGCTCTGTATACCGATAACACTCCCGGCGACATTCGTCGCATGCTCGGGGAACTGCAGCAGGAGCGCGCGCGCCTCGAGGGCGCCGCAGCCCGCAAACGCGCCGAGCTTACCGCCGAGTGGACGGCAGGGGCGCGGCGGCTCGGTGAGGCGTTGCGAGTCTGGCAGACGCGAGCGCGGTCAGGAACGGTACTGTGAACGCTGCGCTCGCCCCGACCGGTACGAGGTTGCTCGCACCGCCCGCCGGCTAATGCACGCTCACTCCGCTTGGGGCATTCGGGGTAGCGGCTGCCGTGGCGGCGCCATCCACGGAGACCGGCAAGCCCGAGGCGCTCGGAGTTCCGGTTGCGTCCACGACGAAGAGGTAGGCGGTCTGCCCGCCCTGGAACTGGCCGAGGTTCACCGTCGCCGTGATCGAGCTGTCGCTCCAGCTGCTCGGGATCTGATTCTCGATGATGGTGGCCTGACTCAGGTCGGCATTGTTCGCGAGCACGATACGCGACAGCGTCGTGTCGAGAAACGCATCCGCATAATAGCGCCAGTTATTCGGCGCCTTGATCAGGCTCCAGCCGCCGACACCAACGGTCCGCGACGTACCGGGATACTTGTCGGTGGGGCCGGCGTAGTTGACGACTAGGTTGCCGTTCTCACGGATCTGGATATAGCCGTCGTTCTGGTTGGTGAGCTTGACGGAAACCTCCACCTTGGACCACTTGCCCGCCGTCGGGTTTACTGCCGATCCCCACCACGCGTTGTGGCCGTAACGCCGAAGGCCTACAAAATTCGTGCCATGAAGTGGCTGCCTAATGCCTTGTGTTTTCGCCAGTTTCAGTCGCGACCAACAAGAGCTTCCTTGTGAGGCCGTCGCATTATCCCGACAAGCTGCTCCGCTTGCGCCGAAGCAGACGCGAGGAAATCCAAAAAAAATACAGGGAAATCAGTCGAAACAGTTTCGGCGCTGTTAGCCGACGGCCCAAACTCTGATTGCCGTATATTACTTGAAGGGATCAGACCCGCGGCGCCGATGGCGCTGTGGGCGTCTACATAGGGGTTCGACAGTGAACTACCAAACGTCTCATGACCGGTACCTGAACTTCGCGGACGCTACGACAAGCGTACGCGGCAAGCGGGTGCTGGAAGTCGGTGGATCGACCCCACCAAGTATCCTCTTCTCCTACTCACCGAGGGAATGGATTTCGGTAAATCTCGATGCCAAGGCCGTGGCCAACTTCAACGAGGAGGCACGCGGGCTTAACGGTGAGGCGTGCGGTCTGAAGCGCAGGGCGGGCGGTCGCAACGGTCAGGCACACGAGCTCAACCGAGCGGCACAGGAGCCGCTGACCGCCTACTCTGCTGTTTGTGATGACATTAGCAACCTCACGCAAACTGAACACTACGATCTGGTCTATTCCGTAAATGCTTTTGAGCACATCCGTGACCTTGGGGTCGCCTTCAGCCGAATGTTCGACGCGCTTAAGCCTGGTGGTTATTTGTTCACGCTGTTCGGCCCAATCTGGAGCTCAGACGTGGGTCACCACTTGAGTATTCGCACAGAGGACAAACGGGAGTTGCACTTCTTTGACGGCATCTTGGCACCGTGGGAGCACTTGACTTCAAGTCGCGCAACTATACGCGCGAAGCTTGCCCGGTTGTATGGAGAGAAATCCGCGCAGAAAGCCGTGGACTATATCTTCGATTTTCAGGATCTGAATCGGCTCACTGAGCACGACTATCTGCAGATCGTGCACGAGAGCGGCTTCTCTCCGGTCATGATCCTGCGTCACAAGGTGGGTCGACCGCCCAAACTGGCAACCGCCACGAGCACGAGGGAGTTCCTGATGATCCTCAAGAAGGGAGCCACAACGCACCTCGAGAGGTCGCTTTGCTTATCGAGATTTGCGCTCGCCTTCGCGGGCTACGAGTTTCGAAGGCGATTGTCGCGTCGCTCCAACAACGGCTAAGCAAGAACGAGCAGTCCCTAAAGGCGCGGGGAACAGAAGAGCCTCTACCTCACTATCCTGAGCAGCGTATACCAGGCCCAGCTCCCTAGCGGCGGAATAGCGCGAAGCAGCAAGCGATCAACGCCGTGCATCGCAGTACTCGCGGCCCCGAATAAGCGAGTACCCCCCGGCACATAAGTAAGAGCAACGGCGCTGAGCGCGGTTAGATAGAACTCTCGGTGGTCGAATGAACTGAACTGGGCGAGAAGAGACGGCAACTCGCTGAGCCTCAGCGGTCGCTCATCGGCGGTGCGAAACTGCGGCGTGAGCTTGCGGTAGAGCTGGATCAGCGGATTCGTAGCCAGAGGTTCGGCGAACCAAGCAACCCCCCCAGGTCTTAAAACCCTGTGCAGCTCGGCCAATGCCTTTGGCAGATCCAGATGATGGATGATGGCAAAACCCACCGCGACGTCGAAGGATTCGGCCGCGTAGGTTAAGCGCTCCGCGGCCATAACGTCGATCGAGCAGCGATCGAGTAGTTGACAGTCACTTAAGGCACGCCGAGTGTTTTCCGCTGCCTGTGGTGAAATGTCAAAGGCGTCGACGGTTCCCCCCATGCGCGCGAGGTCGCATGTGATCCAGCCTTCTCCGCAGCCGTACTCCAGAACTCGTTTGCCGTGGAGGTCTCCCAAGGATTCGCGCATCCGACTGTAGATGTACTGAGTCGGCCTGGCCGAGTAGTGTCGTGGGTAGAGATTTTCGCCGCCGTACTTTCGGTCATGAAACTGGGCTTCACGCTCGAGGCGGGCTTGCAGTAGCGGATCTTTGCTATTCATACCCCGTCCGAGGAACTCTGCCGGGAATCATCTCAAGAGCGAGACAGCATTTTGCCATAATGTGCGCCGCGAAACGGCACCCTGCCCAACCAACTGCTGCGCAGCCAGGACCGCGCGCGCCTCGAGGGCGCCGCAGCCCGCAAACGCGCCAAGCTTGCCGCCGAGTGGACGGCAGGGGCGCGGCGGCTCGGTGAGGCGTTGCGGGTCTGGCAGACGCGAGCGCAGTCAGGAACGGTACTGTGAACGCTGCGCTCGCCCCGACCGGTACGAGGTTGCTCGCACCGCCTGCCGGCTAATACACGCTGACTCCGCTTGGCGGGTTCGGGGTAGCAGCGGCCGCCGCGGCACCATCGATGGACACCGGCAAGCCCGAGGCGCTGGGAGTTCCCGTTGAATCCACCACGAACATGTAGGCGGTCTGTCCGGCCTGGAACTGGCCGAGGTTCACCGTGGCCGTGATCGA
>Ga0187783_10004690_pt1 | contig 10106 bp, 8 predicted proteins | sample 1015_SJ02_MP02_2_FD_132471 | JGI IMG/M metagenome (GOLD analysis project Ga0187783, IMG submission 132471) | Tropical peat soil microbial communities from peatlands in Department of Meta, Colombia - 1015_SJ02_MP02_20_MG | ecosystem: Environmental > Terrestrial > Soil > Wetlands > Peat | place...
AGCGTGCGCACCGTCTCGCTCACCCAGAAAGGAATCAGGCACACGAGCAGCAACAGCGCACTCAGGCGGCCGCGCGCGAGCTTGGCGATCGTCCAGGCGATCGGAAACGCCACGAGCAGCGTGAGCGCCGTGGCGAGTGCCGCGAGCAGCGCGGTCCTCACGAACACGTGCCAATAGAGCGGCTCGCGGAAGAAGGTGCGGTACTGGGCGAGGCTCGCGACGTACTCGCCCGGTGCGACGCGCGCGCGGAACGAGAGCAGCGCGAGCTCGAGATGGGGCAGGATGATGAGCCCCAGCAGCCACAGCAGCGCCGGCGCCAGCAGCAGCGCGAGCACCAGCCGGCGGTAGGTGGCGGCGGTGACTCGGGTGTCAGGCATGCGCGGGCGTGGCGGCCGCGGCAGGAAAGCACAGGGCCCGCTCGGCATCGAAGCTGAAGCAGACCTGCGCGCCCACCTTGAGATCGGCGAACGCTCCCGTCTGCGGCAACGCGACGCGCAGTTCCAGCCGGCTGTCGGGCTCGCGCAGCAGCACGACGGAGTTGGCGCCATCGAAGAGCACGCCGCTCACCTCGCCGCGATGCACCGTCTGCCCGGGCGGCAGCTCGGCGGGCGTGCGGCCGAGCGTTGCCGCTTCGGGCCGGATGAAAGCCTCGACGTGCGCCCCGGGAGCGACGCTCCCGCGGCGACGCGCGCGCAGTATCCAACCCTCGCGGGTGCTGACATCCACGAAGGCGCCCTCGACCGCGAGCGCCTTGCCGGAAAGGCGGTTGCTGGCACCGACGAAGCCGGCGACGAACCCGGTGGCCGGTGAGTAGTAGAGCTCCTGCGGCGTGCCGAGCTGCTCGAAGCGGCCCTGATTCATCACTCCGACGTGATCGGACAGCACGAGCGCCTCGGACTGATCGTGGGTGATGTAGACGAAGGTGGTGCCGAAGGCGCTTTGCAGCTGCTTGAGCTCGAGCTTCATGTGCTCGCGCAGCTTCAGATCGAGCGCGCCGAGCGGCTCATCGAGCAGCAGCAGTGTCGGCTCGAGCACCAGGCTGCGCGCAATCGCGACGCGCTGCCGCTGGCCGCCGGAGAGCTCCTCGGTGCGCTTGCCGCCGGCACCGCCCAGGCCAACGCGCTCGAGCATCGCCTCGGCACGGCGCAGCCGCTCGGCGCGGCCTACACCGCGCCGCGCCAGCCCGAACGCCACGTTCTGTGCCACGGACATCATGGGAAACAGCGCGAGATGCTGGAACACCATGTTGACCGGCCGTCTGTTGGGCGGCACCTGCGCCATGCTGCGGCCGCCGATGGCGATGTCGCCGCTGTCGGGCTGAATGAAGCCGGCGATCATCCGCAGCAGTGTCGTCTTGCCACAGCCCGAGGGGCCGAGGATCGAGAAGAAACTGCCGCGGGCGACGCTGAAGGAGACTTCATCGACCGCCGCCTGCGCGTCGAAGCGCTTGACGAGGCTGCGCACCTCGAGGTCGGGTGTCGCCGTCGATGCACTCGTGGTGCTCAATCGGCGGCCTTGATGCGATCGAGCACCGCACCCTCGATCTCCTCCAGTCCGGGTGGAATCGCGGGGTACCAGCGGATGTTCTTGAGGCCGTCGGGGAAGGTCGCGGCGAACTGCGCGCGGAGCCGCGCATCCATGAGCTGGTCGGCGCCCTTGGCGGCGGTGAAATTGCCGATGGAGCGGGCGACGCGCGCGGCCATCTCCGGGCGCATCACGAAGTTGATCCAGGCGTAGGCGCCGGCATCGTTACGACCGCGGGCGGGGAGCGCGAACGTGTCCATCCAGGCGATCGCGCCCGAGCGCGGATTGATGAAGCGGATATCGGCGTTCTCGCGATTGAGCAGCCAGCCGCCCGAGTCCCACATCATCGCCGCCCAGACCTCGCCCGAGCGCATGCCATTCAGCAGCTGGTCCTTGTTGTCGTAGAAGAAGCGGAAGTTCACCTTGCAGGCCGTGAGTGTGCGGCCGACCTCGTCCATGAGCGCACCGTAGGCCTTGGGGTTGCCGTAGAGCGCAAAGGGGTCCTTGCCGAGCGCGAAGGCGAACGCCATGAGCGTCGGGCGCTTGAGCCGCACCGCCGTGCGCCCGCGCAGCTCGGGTCTGCACAGGTCGCGGTAGTCGTTGATCGTCGTGCGCTTCGAGTTGTAGACGAGGCCCTCCGTGCCCCAGACGTAGGGGAGGCCGTAGAGCCTGCCCTCCACGGTGGCGTTCTTGCGTACCGTCTCGAGCAGCTCGGGGACGAACTCCTCGAGCCGCACCTGGCTGATGTCGAGCGGCTTGTAGATGCGAAATTCCTGCTGCGCGCCGAAGATGCGATCCTGCGAGGGCTGGGCCAGGTCGAAACCCGCGCCGCCGGTAGCGCGCAGCTTCGAGATCATCTCCTCGTTGTTCGAGAGCGTCACCTGCACCTGGATGCCGGTTGCCTTCCTGAACTCGGCGATGACATCGGCGGGCACGTAGTCGGCCCAGCTGATGATCCGCAGCACCTTGGTGTCGTCGGCGCGCACCGGCGTTGCAGCGAGCGCTGCGAGCGCTGCGAGCGCGACAGGGGCCCGCAGCAGCAATGACTGCGATCGGGCGCGAGAGGGAATCATCCCGCGCAACCCTTGGCAGCGGTCGCTGTCACGTTGACAGGCCAGTTTTTGGCGCGATAGTCTCAATGTGACTCTAATAGCACAAGCGGACGCCAACTCGGAATACGGCTGCGGCACGTACCCTCATGTTTGACCTGCAGGGTCACCGCGGCGCACGGGGTCTGTGGCCCGAAAACACCCTCGTGGGATTTGCCCGCGCGATCGAGCTCGGTGTCAGCGCTCTCGAGCTCGATTGCGCCGTCACCCGCGACGGGGTGGTCGTCGTCACGCACGACCCCGAGCTCAACCCCGACTGTACCCGCGATGCGCGCGGACGGTTCCTGCTCGAGCCGGGTCCGGCCATCAACACGCTCACCTACGAGCAGCTCGAGTCCTACGACGTCGGACGGCTGCGGCCGGGAAGCGCCTACGCGGCACGCTTCCCGCAGCAGCGGCCCGTGGATGGCGAGCGTATCCCACGGCTCACGGAGGTGCTGACGCTGGTGCGCACCCGTGGCCGCGGCCGGGTGCGGGTCGCCATCGAGGTCAAGACCTTTCCGGAGCAGCCGCACCTCACGGCCCCCCCCGAGGCGTTTGCCCGGTCGCTGCAGCACGCTATCGAGCTCACCGCTACCGCGGCGCTCGCCAGCGTGCTCGCCTTCGACTGGCGGGTGTTGCGTGCCATGCAGCATCTCATGCCGCAGATCGCAATCACCGCGCTCACCGAGCAACAGCCCGGTGAGGACACGGTGCGGCTCGGCTCGTCGCGCCCCTCGCCCTGGCTCGGCGGACTGGACCCGGCGGATTTCGACGGCTCGATCGCGCGCCTCGTCAAGGCCTCGGGGGCCGGAACCTGGGGTCCGGACTACCTGGACCTCGATGCGCTGCGGGTCGAGCAGGCTCACGCTCTCGGCCTGCGCGTCGTTCCGTGGACCGTGAACGAGCCGGCGGCGATGGAGCGGCTGCTCGGTTTTGGCGTCGATGGCATGATCAGTGACCGGCCGGACCTGCTGCGCGCGCTTCTCGAGAAGCACGACATTGCGGTTCCGCCGCCGGCGCCCGAACATTCGTGACATGGGCGAAGGCGCGATCCTCGTGATCGACGGTAACCGCGCCGCCACCCGCGCGCAGCAGGTGACCGCCGGCGGTCAGCCCTCGGGCGAGGGCTATGCTCAGGTGCTCCAGTCTCTCGCGGCGGTCGACTGTGACATCGTGCGCCCGGCGGACGGCGAGGTGCGGTTCGCCTCCGGGAGCGGCGTCGCCGGCTACGACGGCGTCGCGATCACCGGCTCGGCACTCAACGTGTACGATGGCGGCGGGCACATCGAACGGCAGGTCGAGCTGGCGCGCGAGGTGTTTGCTTCCGGTGTGCCGTTCTTCGGCAGCTGCTGGGGACTGCAGGTGGCGGTGTGCGCCGCTGGCGGTCGCGTGCGGCGCAATCCGCGCGGACGGGAGTTCGGATTCGCGCGTCGCATCGAGCTCGCGGAGCCTGGCAGGCGGCACCCGATGTTCACCGGCAAGCCGACCGTGTTCGAGGCGATCACGGTACACCGCGATGATGTCGAGCAGCTGCCACAGGGGGCAGTGGTCCTGGCAGCCAACGACATGGGCGTGCAGGCGGTCGAGCTGCAGCACGGTCGTGGCACCTTCTGGGGCGTGCAGTATCATCCCGAATACAGCTTCGATGAGATTGCCGCCACGACGCTGCGTTACGGCTCCACACTGATCGATGAGCGGCTGTTCGCCGACCGCGCCGAGCTCGAGGCGTTCGTCGCCGACCTGCGCGGACTCACCCGCGATCCGCACGACCGGCGGCTCACCTGGAAACACGGCCTGGGACCTGCGATTCAGGAAGCCTCCTGCAGGCTGGCGGAGCTGCGCAACTGGCTCGAGCTGCAGGTGCGACCCTACGCGCGGGCTCGTCGCTGAGCCTCGCGCACCCGCACGACACGCGATGAGCTTCACCCAACACCCTGACTGCGACCGGGCAGTCGCGCTCGCCGGAGAGCTCGCGGATGTGGCACGCGCCATCGCCCGCGAGTACTTCCGCCGGGAAATCGCCATCGAGCGCAAGGCGGACGGGAGTCCCGTCACGATGGTCGATCGCACGATCGAGGCGCAGATGCGCCGCCTGATTCGCGCCAGGTTCCCCGGGCACGCCATCCGCGGCGAGGAGTTCGCCGCCGAAGGGAGCGGCGAATTCACCTGGGTCATCGATCCGATCGATGGCACCAAGAGCTTCATCAGCGGATTTCCGCTGTTCGGCTCACTGATCGCGCTCATGCAGAATGGCCGAGCGGTTCTCGGCGTGCTCGAGGCGCCGGCACTCGAGGAACGCTGGGTCGGCTGCGAGGGTCGGGCGACGCTCTTCAACGGGCGCCCGGTGCGCACCAGCGCCTGCCGCGATATCGCACAGGCGGTCCTTTACACAACGACCGCCGAGACCTTCAGTGCCGAGGAGCGGCGCTGCTTCGATAGCCTCGCCGCGCGCGCCGCACTGCGCCGTTTCGGCGGCGATTGTTATCTCTACGGGATGCTCGCCGGCGGCCATTGCGATCTCGTCATCGAGGTGCAGCTCAAGCCCCACGATTTCATGGCCGTGATTCCCATCGTCGAGGGGGCGGGCGGGAAGATCAGCGACTGGCGCGGCGCGCCGCTCGGCACCCTCACCGACGGTCGCGTCGTGGCCGCGGCGACCGAGGCGCTATGGCGTGAGGCGGTCGCGGAGCTCGACCGACTCTGAGGGTTGAACCGGCACGCGCTCAGCCGGGCGTGTCAGCTGCAGCTGCGTGCGGGTCTCGGCCGCAGACTGTACGTGCGCCCCGAGCATGTGCACGATGGTGACCGCGCGCTCGACCAGCTGGGCATTGCTCGCGGGCACACCCTTCTCGAGGTAGAGATTGTCCTCGAGCCCGACGCGTACGTTGCCCCCGAGCAGGACCGCCTGCGCCACCATCGGCATCTGCATCCGCCCGACGCCGAAGGCCGACCACACCACACCCGGCGGCAGCGCATCGCGCATCGCCTGCATGGCCTCGGCCGTAGCCGGTGCGCCGTAGCGGATCCCGAGGCAGAGCTGGAAGAGGGTGGGTGTGTCGATCAGCCCTGCGGCGATCAGCTGTTTCGCGAGCTCGATGTGTCCGAGCTCGAAAACCTCGATCTCCGGGCGGACCCCGCGGTTGCGGAACTCCTGCGCCATGGAGCGGAGGTATCGCGGGGTGGTGCCGTAGAGCGACTCATCGAAGTTGAGCGATCCACAGTCGAGGCTGCCGATCTCGGGGCGCAGCGCGCTGATGTGTGCCAGGCGCTGGCCTGGACCGACGAAGTCGGTTCCTGCCGCGAACCTGAGCGGGGCGTCGTCGGGCCCGAACAGCAGGTCGCCGCCCATGCCGCCGGTCAGGTTGATGATGACCGCCTCATTCTTCGCGCGGATGCGCTCGAACACCTCGCGAAAGAGTGCCGGATCGCGGCTGGCGGCGCCGGTCGCCGGATCGCGCACGTGGATGTGCACGATCGCGGCACCGGCCGCATGTGCCTCGAGCGCAGAGGCGGCGATCTGCTCGGGGGTGACGGGGACCTCGGAGCTTTTCCTGACCGTGTCGCCGGAGCCGGTCACGGCGCAGGTGATGAAGACCGTGGTGGATAGCACGAGTGCCCCCTGGACTGACATTCGCATCGGCCGGGATCGCAGGGCGAGCATAGCTCCAAGCAAGCGCCTGCGCTGCCAGCAGCCCGGGACAGGTGTCGGGGAGCGTCGCGCTCACCGGATCGGGCGCGCGGAAACGCCTGTATATTGCGTGCTCCGCTTGAGCGAAGGTGTGCTCCTGACATGGCGACGAGTCGCGCGATTGGCTGGGGAATGGGCACGCTGCCGCGCATCGTCCGGGGCGAGGGCAGCTATCTCTACGATGCCGATGGGCGGCGCTATCTCGATGGCTCGGGCGGTCCGGCGGCCTTCAGCATCGGTCACGGCAACCGTGAAGTGAACGCCGCGATCGGCGCGCAGCTCGCGCAGGTGGCGTGCGGCTATCGCTACCTGTTCACGAGCGAGCCGCTCGAGGAGCTCACCCGGCTCCTGCTGCGGCACTGCGGCGCGGATGTCGCGCACCTCGTGTACAGCGGCAGCGGCTCGGAGGCGATGGAGTCGGCGATGAAGGTTGCGCTCCAGTACTGGGACGCCCGCGGCCTGCCCGCGAAGAAGCACTTCATCGCCCGCGAGCGCTCCTACCACGGCAACACACTGGGGGCGCTCTCCGTGTCCGGCTTCCTCGAGCGGCGGCGACCGTTCGAAGGGAGCCTGCTCGACGCATCGTTCGTCTCCGCCGCCAACGCCTATCGGCCGCTGCGCGGCCTGGCGGGGGAGTCACTGACTGCCGCTCTGGCGGAGGAGCTCGATAGCCGCATCAGCGCACTCGGCCCCGAGCGGGTGGCGGCGTTCATCTTCGAGCCGGTGGTCGGAGCCGCCGGCGGCGCGGTACCCGCGCCCGAGGGCTACGCCCGGGCGATGCGCGCGGTCTGTGACCGGCATGATGTGCTCCTGATCGCCGATGAAGTCATGTGCGGAGCGGGGCGCTGCGGTACCTGGCGAGCCCTCGATCACGATGGCGTCGTCCCTGACATCATGGCGGTGGGCAAAGGACTCGCCGGCGGCTACATTCCTCTCGCCGCGACGCTCTTCCGCGAAGCACTCGGCGACACCATCCTCGCCGCGCATGGGGCGATCCTCACCGGTCACACCTACTCGGGTCATACGGCGGCGTGCGCCGCCGCTCTTGCGGTTCAGCGCATCATCGAGCGCGAATCGCTCGTGGCGAGAGTGCACACGCGCGGCGAGACGCTGCGCCGCGAGCTGCGCGAGGCGCTCGCGCGGTTCGACGCGGTCGGCGACGTGCGCGGCCGCGGCTTCCTGATCGGCATCGAGCTCGTCCGCGATCGCACGACGCGTGAGCCCTTCCCGGCCGAGCGGGCACTGAGCCACACCATCGGCCGGGAGGCGCTCGAGGCGGGACTCATCTGCTACCCGTGCGCCGGCAACGTCGGCGGCGTCGCGGGCGATACCATCATCATCGCGCCGCCCTACAACGCGAGCGAGAGCGAGCTCGCCGAGCTCATCGGGAAATTCACTGTGGCGGTCGCACGCGGGCTGGCGCGCTCCGAACCGTGAGGCTCAGCCGCCGAGGGTGAGATCGCCGGTGACCGCCGCGCGGAAGATGCGGGTGTAGCCGGCGGCGTCCGTCGGCAGCGGATTGCCGGCAGCGCACGGATCGTGTACCGCCTCCTCGCCGATGGTCTCGGGATTGCGCAGCGTGACGCCGAGCTCGGCGAGTGAGTTGGGGATGCCGAGGCGGCGGCGAAAGCCGAGCAGCCACTCGTACAGCGCGCCAAAGGGCTCACCGCTCAGATTCAAGGTGCGGGCGATGACCGGCAGGCGCGGCTCGATCGCCGCACGGTTGTGCACCAGCAGGTACGGCAGCAGTACCGCGTTGGTCAGGCCGTGATGCGTGTTGAAATGGGCGCCCACGGGGTGGGCGATCGCGTGCACGCCGCCGAGCCCCTTTTGGAACGCCGTAGCCCCCATGCTCGCCGCCGCCAGCATGCGCGAGCGCGCCTCGATGTCGCTGCCCTCATCGTAGGCTCGTGGCAGGTAGGTCTGGATGAGCCGCAGGCCCTCGAGCGCAATGCCGTCGGCGAGCGGGTGGAATCCTGGCGCGCAGAACGCTTCGAAGCAGTGCGCGAAGGCGTCCATTCCGGTCGCCGCGGTGATCTTCGGCGGCAGACCGACGGTGAGCTCCGGATCGCTGATGACGACGCCGGGCATCATCTGCGGATGGAAGATGATCTTCTTCTGCCGGGTGGCTTCGTTGATGACGACCCCGGCGCGGCCCACCTCGGATCCGGTACCGGCTGTCGTCGGCACCGCGACGATCGGTGCGATCCCCTTGCGGTCGGCACGCTTCCACCAGTCGCCGACATCCTCGAAATCCCAGAGCGGTCGGGTCTGGCCGGACATGAAGGCGATCACCTTGCCGGCATCGAGCGCCGAGCCCCCGCCGAAGGCGATCACCCCGTCGTGGGCCGCCCCGCGGTAGAGGGCGAGGCCGTCCTCGATGTTGGCCGCGACCGGATTGCCGCGCACGCCGGCGAAGAGGCCCGTGCCCGGGATGAGCGAGAGCGCGTTGCGCACCATCGGCGCATCGCGCAGGCCTTCGTCGGTGACGAGCAGGGGCCGCTGCATTCCCAGTCGCGTGCAGGCCGCCGGGAGCTCGGCGATGCGGCCCGGCCCGACCCACACGGTGGTCGGATAGCTCCAGTTCGACTTGAGAAATACTTTCACGTCATCACCCGCAGATGGAATGATTTTGGCCGCGTCAGGTGCTCGTAGCCGATCACCGAAAGCGTACAGCCGCGTCCCGAGTCCTTCACGCCCACCCAGGCAAGCGCCGGGTCCAGATAATCGCAGCGGTTCATGAACCAGGTGCCGGTCTGCACCTGCGCACCGAGCGCGAGCGCCGCCGCCTCATCGCGTGTCCACACTGCCGCGGTGAGTCCGAAGGCGCTGTCATTCATGTGTGCCACGGCTTCGGCATCGCTGCGCACCTTCATGAGGCCGGCGACCGGACCGAAGATCTCCTCGCGCATCACCGCGCAGCCCGCCGGCGCATCGAGCAGCAGCTGCGGTGCGAGATACGGCGTGCCCGGGCGGCTGCGCGGGAACTCGCGCTCATCGACCGCCGCTCGCGCCCCCGCCTGCACCGCTGCCGCCACCTGGGCGCGCACGCTGTCCGCGGCGGCCGTGCGCACGAGCGGACCGAGTGTGGTCTCGGGATCGAGCGGGTCGCCCAGCCGGTAGCCGCGGATGAGCTCGGTGCAGCCGCGCGTAAAGGGCTCGTAGAGGCTCTCGTGCACGTAGATCCGCTGCAGCCCGCAGCAGGATTGCCCGGAGTTGAAGAAGGCGCCATCGACGATGTTCTCGATCGCGTGCGGCAGGTCGGCATCCTCACGCACGTAGACCGGATCGCAGCCGCCGAGCTCGAGGCCGACACCGATGAAGCGTTCGGCTGCGACGCGCTGCACGCTGCGGCCGCCGGCTACGGAGCCGGTGAAGGCGACGAAGTCGACGCGCGGATCGCGGATCACCGCCGCGGTGTCGTCGTGAGAAAGATGCAGCAGCTGAAAGACCCCGGCGGGCAGTCCCGCGGCGGTGAAGCAGGCGGCGAAGGTCTCGGCGCACAGCGGCGTCTGCGCCGAGTGCTTCAGCACCACGGTGTTGCCGGCCATGAGCGCCGGCACGACGCTGTTGACGGCGATCAGGTACGGGTAGTTCCACGCGGCCACCGTGAAGACGACTCCGAGCGGCTCGCGGCGGATGAAGCGGCGGAAGCCGCTCTTCGGGCCTGCGTCCACCTCAGCGAGCGCGCTGGCGGCGATGCCCGTCATGTAGCGGGCCCGCTCGAGCGTGCCGCGCACCTCGCTCGGGGCGAAACGGCTCGGGCGCCCCATCTGCCAGGTGAGCTCGCCGGCGACCTCGGC
>Ga0187783_10004691_pt1 | contig 10106 bp, 9 predicted proteins | sample 1015_SJ02_MP02_2_FD_132471 | JGI IMG/M metagenome (GOLD analysis project Ga0187783, IMG submission 132471) | Tropical peat soil microbial communities from peatlands in Department of Meta, Colombia - 1015_SJ02_MP02_20_MG | ecosystem: Environmental > Terrestrial > Soil > Wetlands > Peat | place...
CGGCGCGTTTGGCACCCCTTTCGATCGCGCCTTTTGGGACCGCAACAGCCCGTTCACGCTCGTGCGCACGACTTCGCGTCCGGTGGGCATGAAGATCTACTTCGATTGCGGCACCGAGGACGAATACGGCTTCAACGTGGGGGCCGAGGCTTTCCACAGCTTGCTGCTTTCGCGCGGCATCGAGCACGAATTCCATCTCTATCCGGGAGGCCATGACGAAGCCTACGTCGCACAGCATCTTCCCGCCTCGCTGGCGTTCCACTCGCGCGCCTTCGGTTTACCCTGAGCGAACACGAGCCAGGCGCGTCTGTCGAGCGGATCTACGCCTCTGCCGTCGCGAGGGACGCGAGCCACTTGGGTTGAAACGGAAGCCTCGCCGGAGGAACTTCAGTCGCTTGCTTGCGCGGCCACGCGCTGAAAGTGGGCAAACGTGCCGCCCGACTCGGCCAGCTCCTTCAGCAAGCGCGCCGGCTCCCACAGCACTCCGTGACGCTGGTGAAATTCACAGACGCGTTCGTAGACCTGTTTCACCCCGACCGTATCCGCATACCACATCGGCCCACCACGATACGCCGGAAATCCGTAGCCGTTGACGTAAATCGTATCGATATCGCCCGCCCGCAGCGCGTAGCCCTCCTCCAAAATTCGTGCGCCCTCATTGACCAGGCTATAGATCTCCCGCTCCACGATTTCCTCGGCTGCGATCGGCCGCTGCCGAATGCCAGACTCTCGCACCCACCCTTCCACCATCGCCGGAATCTCCGGATCGGACGATGCACGGCGCTCCGCGTCGTAACGGTACCAGCCCGCGCCGGTCTTCTGCCCCAGCCGACCCTTCTCCACCAGCCGGTCTTCGAGGAATGGCTGTCGCGCACCGGGTTTCTCCAGGTGTCGGTATTCCTTGCGAATGCGATACGCCACATCGAGCCCGCCCAGATCGCCGACCGCCAGCGGACCCATGGCCATGCCCCAATCGACCAGCGCTCGATCGACCGCCTCGGGCGCCGCGCCTTCTTCGACTAAGAATTGCGCTTCACGAATGTAGGGCAGAAACATGCGGTTGCCCACGAATCCGCGGCAATTGCCGACCAGCACGCCGACCTTACCCAACCTCCTGGCCAGTTGCATGCACGTGGCGATCACCTCCTTGGCCGTCCGGCGTCCGCGCACGATTTCCAGCAGCCGCATCACATTCGCCGGACTGAAGAAGTGCAGTCCGATCACGGCTTCCGGCCGCGAGGTGGTGGCCGCGATTTCGTCAATGTTCAGCGTCGAGGTATTGCTTGCAAGAATCGCACCCCTCTTACACACGCGATCGAGCTCCGCGAACACCTGCTTTTTAAGCGGCATCGTCTCGAACACGGCCTCAATGACCATGTCCACGTTGGCAAAATCGTCGTAGTCGACTGCGGTGCGAATCCGTCTCATCCGCTCGTCCACCTGTTCCTGCGTGAACCGCCCCCGCTTCACCGACATCTGATAGTTCTTCTCGATGGTCGCGATCCCGCGGTCGAGCGCCGCCGGATCGGTGTCCTTCACCACCACCGGGAGGCCTGCGTTGGCGCAAACCATGGCGATGCCGCCTCCCATCGTCCCCGCCCCCACAATCGCAACAGAATGGACCGGCATCACAGCCGTGTCCTTGGGAATGTCAGGAATCTTGGACACTTCGCGTTCGGCGAAGAAAACGTGGATCTGCGCTTTGGATTGATCCGAGTAGAGACAGCGGTAGAAAAGCCTGGCTTCTTCGGTGCAGCCCTGTTCGAAGGATAGCTTCGTCGCCGCTTCAATCGCATCGATCGCCGCCAGCTGGCAGATCATCCCACGATATTTCTGGCGCGCACTTTCCCGCGCCGCTGCAAACACGGGAGCGTTCGAGTCGGCGCTGCCCAGCTTGTCGTTTCGCTCGCGCGTCTTCCGAATTGGCTTTCCGGCCACTTGGCGGGCAAATGCAACCGCCCCGGTGAGCAGGTCTGCTTCGATAACACGGTCGATCAACCCAAACTGAGCCGCTTCGATGGCTTTGACAGGCTTGCCGGTCGTGCACATTTCGATGGCCCGTTCAATGCCGACCAGCCGTGGCAGCCGCTGGGTGCCGCCCGCTCCGGGAATGATCCCAAGGTTCACCTCCGGCTGGCCCAGCTGCGCATCGGCGGCGGCCACGCGGTAATGACAGGCCTGTGCGACTTCCAGTCCGCCGCCCAACGCGTTTCCGTGAATGGCCACGATCACGGGCTTGGCCGAGTCCTCGATCTTCAACAGGTGCGGCAGTATCCCGATGTCGCCTTGCTGCTGACCGGACGTCAGCTTCACGAACTCCCGGATGTCCGCACCCGCGATGAACGTTTTCCCGGCGCCCACGAGTACTGCGGCCTTTACGCTGCCGTCGTTTTGAATCTGCTCCAAGGCCGCCACAATTCCCTCCGGCACGCCCGGGCTCAGCGCATTCACCGGCGGATTGTCAATCGTGATGACGGCGATGTCCTGCTCCTTGGTCCATCGAACGAGATCAGTCATTCTGTTTTCTCCGAAAGGAACGACGCTTACACGGCTGCGTGGGCTTTCACAGAATCTGTACAACTGGCGTTGCGCCGGAAAGATTCACGACCGAAACTCGCGCTGCCACATTTCTGGCCATCTGGTAAAGGCTCTTGGCGCCGGGTGCGTCCGGACCGAGCCATGCCACCGGCTTCCCGGTATCGCCGCCAATGCGAATCTGGGGATCGATTTCGATCTCTCCCAAAAACGGCACTTCAAACATCCTCGCCAGTCGCTCCCCCTCGCCGTGTCCAAAGACATCGATTTTTCCGTGGCAATGCGGGCAGGCAAAATAGCTCATGTTCTCGACAATCCCGAGAACCTCCACGTGCACCTGCCGGAACATCTCGATTGCCTTGCGCACGTCCGCCAGCGCCACAACCGATGGCGTGGTGACCACGACGGCCCCGCTCACCGACACGCTTTGAATCAAGCTCAGTTGCACGTCTCCGGTACCCGGCGGCAAATCCACGATCAGATAGTCGAGCGTCCCCCAGCGCACACTGCGAAGAAACTGCTGCATCACGCTGTGGAGCATCGGGCCACGCCAGACCAGTGGTCGATCGCCCGGATTGAGCAAGCCCATCGAAATCACCTTCACACCGTACGCCTGAATCGGGATGATGGTTTTCTCATCGAGCATCTTCGGCTGCTCGGTGGTCCCCAGCATCACCGGAACGTTCGGGCCGTACACGTCGGCATCCAACAGCCCGACGAGCGCTCCCATGGTCTTCAAAGCCATCGCGAGATTCACCGCAACGGTGGTCTTGCCCACGCCGCCTTTGCCGCTGGCCACGGCGACCAGATTTTTCACGCCTGGAATGGGAGCCTTGTTCTCGAGGCGTCGGCCCTCCGGCACCGACCAATCGAATTTCACCTCGACGGAAAGCACGCCGGGCAATCGGGCTAATGCCGCGCGCACATCCTTCTCAATCGTTTCGCGCAGCGGGCATGCCGGTGTGGTCAGGGTCACCAGCAGCGTCACATTTCCGTCGCTCACCTGGACATTCTTCGCCATCCCCAGCGTGACGATGTCCTTGTGCAGCTCGGGGTCGATCACGCCGCGCAACGCCTCGATCACCGCCGCCTCATCGGTTCCCGCCATCGCGTCCCTCCGTCCCGTTGCGCGCACGAAATCCGGTGCGGCGCGCGAGGGCGCAATCGCTAATCATAGACTTCTGGCTTCAAACCGGCAACCGAGCTGGCGCGTCCACAGGAACGGGGAGTGCCCACACCCCGGCCCGGGAGATGATTGTGCCGGGTGTTTCAGGTAGGCTTGCCTATAGTCCGGCTCTGGCGATCCGGGCAAGAATCGAGCCGCCCATCACGGTCCCAATCACCGGACGCAACGTGCGAGAACCTCGAACGCCCATGCAGCGCCCCGCCAGCGCTGCTCACCCCATTCGCACCACCCCAGTCCTAGGAGCTCTTCTCCTTGTGGCGATCGTCGCCCTGCTCAGCGCTGGGCGGTTTCTATCTCCCACACCCGCCGCCTTATTCCAGCAGCGCAGCGCCACCAGGCAGAAGCCCGCGCCGGTCCCAGAGCACAAGGAACAGCCCGTGCCGTTTCGGGAAGGCGAGACGCTCACCTACCGCGTTTCTTGGTCCGTATTCTCAAACGCCGCGTCGGCCCAACTGAGCGTCCTCGAGCGCCGTGATTTCTTCGGTGCCAGAGCCTGGCATTTCCGCGGCGTCGCGCATACTCTCGATTCGGTCCGCAACCTCTTCCCGATCGATGACCAGTTCGATTCCTACACCGACGTGGTGACGCTTGATTGCCTTCAGTTCGAAAGCCACCTCAATGAATTGGGCAAGTCCACCAATCAGGTGCGGCGTCTCGGGCCCAGCGGAAAGCCGTCCACTCTGCCTCCGCCGATCGTGGTCGTACCCGCTGGCACGCGTGATCCCCTCGGCTTCCTCTACTTTCTGCGCGGGGTTGATTGGCACGGCACCGCTGAGTTGCGCGGGCCGGTGTACGACGGCCGTGATCTTTACGAGATTCGAGTCTCTCGCGAATCTGCCGATGAGTCGGTGAAGGTCGCAGCCGGAACCTACTCTGCCTGGCAGATTTCGCTTCGCGTGTTTCAAGATCAGAAGGAAATTTCCGCCGTGCGCTACCGGATGTGGATTGCTTCCGACGCCGCCCGGACCCCCGTGGTGATGGAAGCAGACCTGCCCTTTGGCACGCTCCGGGCCGAGCTGGCCAAATGAACCCCGGAACAGCTTAGTCTTCTGGCACAACCCAGTCGTCGGGTGGGAAATCGATCTGCCAAAACGAAGGGCACGGTTCGAGGAACTCAACTCCCATCTGCATTTTCCCTGCGGCGGGATTGCCCACATAGACGACGCGACAATCCATCGATTTCCGCGTGGCGCGATTGGACACTCGGATTCGCTGCTCGGCGACTACCTTGGCCGCCAGAGAGATCAGCGCGCCGTGCGCGTTCACCACCAGGGTCCGCGTCTGCTCCTCGAATTTCTCCCCATACTTTGTTTCGCCGGTGACGTAAATCGGCACGCTGAGCAAAACGCGCATGCTCCGTCGCCGGCCCGTATCGAGCTGTAGGGCCTGTTTATCCGGTACTGTCTTGGGGGGGGCTGGCATGGACCGCACAATAGTCTTGTGGTACGCCCGGCGCAATAGGACTCTGATGACTGTTTCGCTAACGGCTGCGACGAGGGCCTAAGTCCCGTGGAATCTCAGCAGTGCACGATTTTCTCGCGCCCCACCTTCACGCCTCGGGTTGCGTTGCGCGTGTCCACCACCAGCTTCGCGTTCTTCACGATCGCGTCGTAATCGTAGCTGGTGTGGTCGGTTGCGATCAGGACACAGTCGTAGCCCCCAATCGTTTTGGGCGTCAGATTGACCGACCGCTTGTTGGAGAAGTCGTAGTGCCGCATTTTATGCAGTACCGGAAAGTACGGATCGTTGTAGTCGACCTCGGCACCGCGCTCGGTCAGCAACTCCAGCATCTTGAGCGACGGTGATTCGCGCAAATCGTCCACATCCTTCTTATAGGCCACGCCCAACAAGAGCACTTTCGAACCTTTCACGCTCCGCTCGCGCTCGTTGAGGGCCGCGCCGACCGAACGCACCACGTGATAGGGCATCTCTGTGTTGATTTCACCGGCCAGCTCGATGAAACGGGTCGCAAAATCGAATTCCCGTGCCTTCCAGGACAAGTAGTACGGATCGACGGGAATGCAATGTCCGCCCAGGCCCGGTCCTGGATAAAAGGGCATGAACCCGAACGGCTTGGTCGCCGCGCTGTCAATCACCTCCCAGATGTCCAGCCCCATCCGCAGGCTCAGCAGTTTCAATTCGTTTACGAGCGCGATGTTCACGCACCGGAAGATATTTTCGAGCAGCTTCACCATCTCCGCTGCTCGCGTCGAGCTCACCGGTACCACCTTCGACACGATCTGTGCGTACAGCTCGGCTGCCGCACGGCCGCTCGCCGGATTGATGCCGCCCACCACCTTGGGAATCTGTGCCAGTCCGTACTGCTTGTTCCCGGGATCTTCGCGCTCGGGGGAAAAGGCCAGATAGAAATCCGTCTCCACCTCCTTCCCGCTCTTGCCGCTATCCATGGGACAGCGCAGCCCACCCTGCTCCAGAATCGGCAGCACCAGTTCGTCCGTGGTCCCCGGATAGGTCGTGCTTTCAAGAACGATTAACTGTTTCCGCTGCAGGTAGGGCGCGATCACCTTGGCCGTCTGCTCGACATAGGTTAGGTCCGGCTCCCGCCTCTCATCGAGCGGCGTCGGCACGCAGATCAAGACCGCGTCCATCTCGCGTACTTTGGCAAAATCGGTTGTCGCACAGAACCGCTTGGCCTTCACGTGGGCGCGGATCCTTTCGGCCGGGATATGCTGGATATAGGACTCCCCGGCATTCAGCTTCGAGACCTTGGTCTGGTCGAGGTCGAATCCGGTCACGTACTGACCCACTTCCGCAAACCGCAACGCCAGGGGCAAGCCGACGTAACCGCACCCAATGATTCCAATCCTGAGATTCTGGCCAGCAAAGGACTTTGGCTTGCTCTCAATACCCATTCCGCTCTTCTCCCTTGAGTTGTGCCCGCGGTCGCTTGGAACTGGTCGGCTCGCCCGACGGCGCCGATGACGCGCCAGAATAGCAAGAACACCCCTGGCGAGGAAGGCGCTCCTAGCCTCCCATTTCACTGGAGGTTACGTCAAACCGGGGCGGATCGGACAAATCGCCCAGCCGACTCGCTGAAAGGGAGTCGTTTTCGCCCGACGCCGCTGGGTGGGCTAGTCTGTGGGAGGTTGAAATGGCAGCCAAAAGCATCTCGATTCGTCGCGCCAATCCAGACGATGCCGGGTTGTTAGCCTGGACCATGCTGGCCGCATCTCGTGCACATCTACCCCGGGGCGTATGGGATCTGCTGATCGGAACCGATGAGCGTGGATGTCTGGACTATTTACAATGTCTTGCTGTCTCCGAGCCACGCTCGCTGTGTCACTACGAGAGTTTCGTCGTGGCTGAGGTCGAAGGGCAGCCCGTGGGTGCACTCTCCATGTTTGACAGTCGCGAGGGTGGATGGGCAACGGTTGGGGAAGCCATGACCCACCTTCAGCGCGACATCGGCTGGACGGAGGCTGAGGAAGCGGCTTCGCGTGAGCGCGTGGCCGCGGTATGGGCCTGTTTCCTTCCCGATGTGGGAGCTGAGTGGGAAATTGAGAACGTCGCAACACGGCCCGAATACCGCCGACACGGAGTGGCGCACGCACTGATCGAGCATGCCCTATGCAAAGGCAGGGAACGAGGTCGAAAGCTGGCGCAGATCATCACTCTCATCGGAAACGAGGCAGCTCAATCGGTGTACCAGAGGTGCGGGTTTCGATGGTCAGACGAAAGACGTTGTGCGGGGATGGCATCGGTCCTCCAGGCACCGGGCTTCGTGCGATTCGTTCGTAAGCTTTAGCCACCCGATCGCCTGGTCGAAGCGCCAGCTCACCGCGGGCGAGATGGGAAGCCGCGCTCGTTCCAGAGTTTCTCCCACTGCCAAATACCGTAGGCCGCTCGATCGGGCAGGCGGTAGCCGAGTTGGTGCGCCAACATCAGAATCTGCCCGCGATGATGAGCCTCATGCGAGAACATGTACGCGAACATCGTTCCCCCCGCGGGCCATCTTGGCGCCCAGCTCCCGCGCGAGAAAGTCTTCACGCGACGCTGGGGATCCGTGGATAAAGCGTCGGTAAGCATGCGCAGGCACTGCGCCGCGCTCTTTTTGTGCGCCGCGGCAGCCTGCTTCATCGTGCAGCGGTCAGGATCGAGACGGGCCGGACATTTTAACTGCGGGGCAGAATTCTTCAGCCACGACAGACGATTGTTGTGAAGGTGCGCGAAGATGGCGGCGATGGTTCGCCCCTGACTTCTTCCTCCAGGCGGTTGCGCGCGCCAAACTTGCGGATCGAGGTTTCTGAGCAAGAGCTGGTTCATGGCGTCATTCACGGCGTAGGTTTCCAGTAGAACGTCGCGCATTTCCAGCAACGCGGCGATCGATGGTGGCGGCATCATGTCCTCGCAGAACTTGAAGGCGCCTTAAATCGAGCGAAGCTAAGCGATTTCGCGCCTCAACGGATAGTCAACGATAATGGCCCGGCCATCGGTCAGGGCTTTGACCGAATGGGGCACATTGCTCGGCACGATCGCGACCAATCCAGCCCGCGCGACCTGGGTGGCGCCGTCGATGGTCACCTCAAGCTGGCCCTCAATCACCTCGTAGACCTCTTCCTGAGGATGAAAGTGCTCGTGAATAAACGAGCCTTGCTTGAAGTCGTAATGCGCGAAGGTCATGCTGCAAGAGTGGAAGTAACGTCCCTGCCACCCGGGAAGGCGCTCCACGACCGCGAGGCTGGCGGTGTCGACAAAGGGCATAGGGGCCTCCCTTCGGATCCTAGCACGGCGACTGCTCTGGTTTTCGGGCCTCGGACTCAGCTCATCAATCGAGCTGGAGAAGCCAATTTCCGACCGGCCATTTCGCAAAGGAGGTCCGCAATTCTTGCCGCGCCCGGCTCACCCAGCACCATGGTGTAATGGGTCGTGCCTGCGAATTTGTGATCCTCCATATGAGGCACGCAAGTTCGAATTTGTGCCACGACCCGGTCGGGATACAGCGGCGGTTGATCGGGTGTGAAACCACTTTCTGCACGAAGCAACATCGTTGGCACCCGAATCGATTTTAGTCGCCCGATGATGGCATCACGCTGAAAACCCTCCCGCAGGTCTGCGCGAACAGCCGCTTCCGATGCCTTCGGCTGTACCGGCGATTCGCCTCCGACCTCGTAGTCAAGAAAAGCTTCCACCCAGCGATTCCATTCCCCGGGAGGGAAATGCGGCTGAGCCCGCCAGAACTCGCGATAGGCCTGGCGCGAGGGGTACGTCTGGCGCAACTGCGCGATGCGCACCGAGAGGGCGGCGTTTAAACCTTGGTCGAGCGTAACACCCGCGGGGGTATCCAGCACATAGCCGCCATCGATCAGAATCAGCCCGGACACCAGGGCCGGTTCGTCAAGAGCGAGGGCGCTCGCGACAAAAGCGCCCATCGAGTGACCCATGACGATGCTCGCGCCGAGACCCATCGCTCTCATCGCCGCGGCTACGTCGCGAGCATGTTGTGTCATCCCGTAGGGCCCTTCTGGCTTATCGGAATCTCCCCGGCCCCTGAGATCGAAGGCCAAAAGGGGGAGCCTGCCCGCCAGGCGTTCTGCAACTCCGATGAAATTCACATAGGAGGCAGTCAAGCCATGAAGTGCGACGACGGGAGCGTCCCGCCCGGGCCAATAACCGAAAGCGAGTTCGATACCATCACCGGGCACCCGCCCCCGCGCTTCCCGGGTGATGCGCAAAGCACTCATTTTTCCCCCCTCCAACGCCGGTCTTTGCGGCGCAAGGATTCTGCCAGCTTGCCCAAGCCGCTGACAAGGCCGTTAGTGCCTCGCGGTGAAACCGCTCGGGCCAGTGCAACCTGCTGAAAATAAAGAGCCGCGTCTCAGCTCGCGACGGCCTGGCCGATGCCGACTCCCCCGGCCGTATGGTGCACCGGAAGGCTTGGGGCCTGTCGAATTGCCTGTGGGTTTTCTGTGGAAATGCAGAGCGCGCAACCGGCCCGTAACATTCGCATCCGCTCGCGTTGTCATCCAGGGGAGCCTGGGCTATTCTGATCAGAAGAATGGTCGACATTCATTGTCATATTCTCCCCGCTCTGGATGACGGATCTGACTCGATCGAAACATCTTGCTTGATGGCCGAGATGGCCATCGAGGATGGCGTGACGCACGTCATCGCCACGCCGCACGCCAGTGAAGCCTTCCCCTTCATTCCCGAATTGATACGCGAACGCCGCAACGAGCTGGCCGCGCGATTTCAGGGCCGACTGACGCTTGCGACGGGCTGCGACTTCCACCTGAGCTTTGAAAACCTATTGGACATCCGGCACGATCCCGAACGTTTCACCTTGAACCAGAAGAGCTATCTCCTGGTTGAATTTGCCGATTATTCGATTCCGCCGTCACTCGACCAGGCGCTGCACGAACTGCAG
>Ga0187783_10004692_pt1 | contig 10105 bp, 8 predicted proteins | sample 1015_SJ02_MP02_2_FD_132471 | JGI IMG/M metagenome (GOLD analysis project Ga0187783, IMG submission 132471) | Tropical peat soil microbial communities from peatlands in Department of Meta, Colombia - 1015_SJ02_MP02_20_MG | ecosystem: Environmental > Terrestrial > Soil > Wetlands > Peat | place...
CGATCCACCAATTCGGTGCGGGTCCAGGTGTAGCGCACGCGATGAATCACGGTGATCGTAGACAGGATGGCGATGACCCACAGGACCGGCGCCATGCGGTTGAACAGCGCCCCCAGAATGACCAGCACCAGGCGTTCGGGACGCTCGAGGAAGCCCACACGGCATGATCCAATGAGCGATTCAGCCCGCGCCCGGGTGTAGCTGACCATGATCGCGCTCACCATCACGAACGCGGTCAGCACCACGTAGGCGAACCGCTCGCCGCGAGCGTAGAAGACCAGGAGGCCGAAGAACTGCGAAGCATCGCTATAGCGATCGATGACGGAGTCGAAGAAGCCACCAAATCGAGTCACCTGGTTGCTGGCCCGGGCCACGCGTCCGTCCACCAGGTCGAAAAATCCCGAACCGATAATCGTCAGTCCGGCGTAACGGAACAGCCGTGCTTGATTCTCGCTGTTGGCCAAGCCGAACAGAACCGCCGCAATCGCGTTGACCACCAGGCCCAGAAAGGTGAGTACGTTCGGATTGATGCGCGCCAAGGCAAGCCAGCGGACGATCGCATCCAGCAGGACTCCGCAAGCCCGGCCAAATGCGCTGGTCCAAGTCACGTAGGACAAGGTCATGGCACCTCAGCCGTGTCGTGAATCGTGGTCAGGCTCAGAATCTCCAGCTCGCGCTTACCGTTGGGAGTGACGACCTGCGCCGTGTCGCCCGCTTTTTTGTTGAGCAGAGCGCGGCCAATCGGGGAGGTGGTCGAGATTTTTCCGGAGGCTACGTCGGATTCTTCGCTGGTCACCAGCTTGTATTCGACCTCTTCGTTCTTGGTGTTGTCGTAGACCTTTACCGTAGAGCCAAGGCCGACCTTGTCCTTCGGGATATTGTTCATGTTGATCAGGGACAGGTCAGCCAGTCGCCGGCCGAGCTGGCGCAAACGCGCCTTCACATACTCCTGCCGCTGCTTGGCCATGTGATACTCGGCATTCTCGCTCAAATCGCCCAGGGCGATCGCGCGCTTGAGCTCTTTGGGAAGTTCATGGCTGAGCTCGTGTTCGAGCGTGTTGATTTCTTCCTGCAGCTTTTTCTTAATATGCTCAGTCATGCTTTTACGGATTATAAACCCTGTTTGAAATCGATCGCCTCTCGCGGCGGATGTAGGTATTGAAGGACACGGAATCGTTCGAACCGGCTATGCCTGGAATTCTGAGGCTTCCGGGAAGTGCAATCCGGACTTCCCCAGGGCTTTGGTCAGCAGTTCCTCGATCTGCGGCTCTTCACAGTTGCGCGCCATGGCTAATTCGCTGACTAGAAGGTAGCGGGCCCGTTCCAACATCTTCTTTTCACGAAACGACAGCGGCTTGGCTTGACTGAGCAGTAGCAGGCCTTTCAGTACAGCCGCCACTTCGAGCAACGAGCCGGTGCGCATCCGGTCGGAATTTTCCTTGAAGCGATATTTCCAGTCGGCGTGATTGTCACACTCGCCATCCTGAAGAAAATCGACGATCTTCTGGACTTCCCCGTTCTTGACAACCCGCCTCAAGCCCACCGCGCTGACGCTGTGAAACGGCACCATGACTTTCAGGCTGCTGGACTTGATCTTGAGCAGGTAGAACTTTTCCACGGTCTGGCCAATTGTGCGGCTACTGATTTGCTCAATAATCCCAACGCCGTGATTGGGATAGACGACCTTGTCACCTATGTGGAAATTTCCGTCGCTCGTTACCATGCTGGACCACCTAAAGGCAGAGAAGACCAGAGGGACAGCATGGTTTTATTTTAACGGAATCACCCCCAGGAAGACAATTTTTGGGAGTTAAGTACTTTTCTGTGAGCGATTTATTCCTGCCGAAGATGCGGAGCCGAGCGTTCGTCGCCCTGGCCGGGGCTCGTCCGATCGAGGCCGACGCTACTCGCCTAACCACGTCCCATAGGGCTTCAGGGTCTCGACGTTATCGCACACGATTTTCATCGCGGCGGTCAAAGGAACCGCCAACAACAGCCCGATTCCACCCCATAAGGCGCCCCAGAAGAGCAAGCCGAGAGTCAGGGCCAAGGGATTGAGCTGCAAACGGTTGCCCAAAAGCTTCGGGTACAGCACATTGAGCGCCACCAGGTGCATTGCGAAAACCGCGACACAAATGGTCACGATGCCGCCCATCTCGACATGTCCGATGGCGACGAAAATGGGCGGCACGAGCGCCAGCAGAACTCCCAAGTACGGCACAAGATTTAAGAACCCACTGATGAACCCCACAAAGTAGAAGAAGGGCAAATGGATGAACCAGAACACCGCGGTGCTGACGCCGCCGACGACCAGCCCAATTAGCAGGTTGCCCGCCATGAAGCTTCGGATCATGGCCGAGATCAGGCCGATGGTCACATAGGCGGTGTGCCGCCTTTCTAACGGGAACAACATCACCGTAGCGGAGCGCACGTGCTCCTGCCAGGTGAGCATAAAATAAGCGAGGACGGGAATGAACGAGCCTGCCAGAATGGCCGTTCCCACCGATCCGAAACCGCGGGTCAGGATGTCGGTCCAATTGGTTGCTTGCCGAACCCGCACCACGCCTGTCTCACGCGGCGTAAAAAATGCCAGGTTTTCCGCACCTTTGCGGAAGCGAAGCATCTCGGCGCGAACGACCCCCGCATACTTTGGCAGGTCCTGGGCTAAAGTGGCGGCCTCATTGTAGGAGAAGTACACCAGCCCTCCGAGCGAAGCCAGCAAGAGCAGAACTGCGATCAGGGCAGCCAGAGCCCGCGGCAGATGCAGGAACATCAGCAAATCGACCAGCGGAGCCAGCGTGAAGGCAACCAGCACGGATACCAGCAGGACCGCCAGCACCAGTTCTCCGTAGTAGCAGAGGGCCACGATGCCACCGATGCCGATCACGTTCATCGCCCAATGAGCCGGGCGGCGGGATCGCTGATAGCCACCGGCTCCGGCTATGGTTCGGGCCGTCTCCTCGCTGACTTGGGTTTCTGGTTCCGCCATGGCAGGCAAATTCAGCCTATGGTATCAATTTCGATCGCGCGTTGAGACATATAATGCGGAGGTGTCTCACGAACGATCGGCGCCGCTCGGCATGCGAGTTCTTGGCCTGGATGTCGGGACGAAAACCATCGGACTCGCCGTCTCCGACCCTCTCGGCATTACCGCCCAGGGTCTTCCGACCCTGCGAAGGAAAAACAAGCGGAACGACTTGGAACGATTGGCACAACTGATTCGGGAGTATCAGATCGGCGAGCTGGTGGTGGGATACCCGCTCGGCATGAGTGGCGTCGAGGGCACGCAAGGCGAGAGAATGCGGGGCTTTGCCGACGACCTGCGCCAACGCTTCGCTTTGCCCGTGCACCTCTGGGACGAACGGCTGACCTCCGCTCAAGCCAACCGTCTTCTGCGTGAGATGGAGGTATCGACCAAGCGGCGGCGCCAAGTCGTAGACCGGATGGCAGCGGTTCTGATTTTGCAGAGCTGGATGGATCAAAAAGGCGGTTAGGCTCGATCAACCCCCCAAAAAACGGCCTTGGGGAGACAACTGCTTCAGGAAACTGCCCTTGCCATCAACTTCGTTGGGTCTCTGACTGAGGCTGCCCGGTCTTTTTTACAGGGGCCGGTGACCAACGACTACCGACTAATGACTCCTTCGGAAGCCTTCGCCCTCATCTAAACTATTCTGTAGTGCGCATCTTTTTCACACTGCTGTTGCTAGTCGTTCTGGCCGTGGGCGGTTGGTGGGCTTGGGCCTTGGGTTCGCCGGTTGCACCACCAGGGCGGCAATTCGTGCTTCTACGTCCGGGCTATTCCACGCGCCGCATCGCCAACGAGTTGAAATCGGCAGGTGTGATTCGCAGCCCCATCGCGTTTGTCATCTTCCACCGCATTTACCATTGGCATTCCCTGAAGGCAGGCGAGTACTTGTTCGAAAAACCGGCGAATGCGTTCGAGATTCACGAGCGACTGGCGCGGGGGGATGTGTACGTCTGCTCGGTGGTGATTCCCGAAGGCTACGACGTCTTTGATATCGCCCAGGCGATTCAACAAGCCGGGCTCGGATCGAGCCAGGACTTCCTGCATGTTGTCTCAAGCGATACGGCTTTGATTTCCGATCTTGCGCCCAACGCCACCAGCTTGGAAGGCTTTCTCTTCCCGAGCACCTACGATTTTACGCGGACCGAAAGCATGGAAGAGATCGTCGCCGCCATGGTCCGGCAGTTTCGTCAGGTTGCGCACGAGATCGGATTGAACCAGGATGTGCAAAAGACCGTAACCATGGCATCCATCATTGAGAAAGAAACGGCCGTGCCGGAGGAGCGCCCGCTGGTCGCCAGCGTTTATGCCAATCGAATGGCCGAAGGCATTCCACTACAAGCCGATCCCAGCGTCATTTACGCCGAGCTCTTAGAGGGCAGATATTCCGGCAGCTTGCACCATGCCGACATGCGCTTCAGTTCTCGTTACAACACGTACCTGCATGTGGGACTTCCGCCCGGCCCCATCGGCAATCCCGGCAAGGATTCTCTCGTGGCCGCAATGCATCCCGCGCAAACCGGATTTTTCTTCTTTGTCAGCAACGGCAACGGCCAGCACCGCTTTGCCCACAGCCTCGAAGAACACAACCGCAACGTGGCCGCGTTCCGCAGGGCCATGGCGGGCAAGTAGGTCGGGCAGATCCCTTATCACTCAGAGTACCCCGAGGAGTTCCAACCCCAAACCATTCGCTATACTGCTGTCTTCAAGAATCCTCGGGCTGCTTTCATGAATCCAAGGGGTTTCATGTCCTATTCCCGTTGCTGCGCGGCCATCGTGCTACTGAGCATGGTGCCACTGACCGGATGCTTGTTTCGCTCCCACAGGGTCGAGCAGCCAATTGCCGTCTCGCTCAAGAGCGCAAACCGAGAGGAGTTGATCGACTACGTCAACACCCAGGCCGGCAAGGTGCAAACGATGCAGGCTACGGTCGACATCGACACCTCCGTCGGCGGCGAAAAAAAAGGCACGCTGACCAAGTATCAGTCGATTCGCGGTTACGTGCTGGCCCGCAAGCCTGCCATGCTACGCATGATCGGTCTCCTGCCCATTGTGCGCGACCGGGCATTTGACATGGTCAGCGATGGCCGCGAATTCAAGTTGTGGATTCCCCCGAAGAACCGTTTCGTCATCGGTCACAACGACAGTGAAACCCACAATCCCACCGAGCCGCTCGAGAACCTGCGTCCGCAGCATATCTACGACGCCCTGCTGTTACGAGCGATTGATCCGCAAACCGAACTTGCCGTCATCGAGAACGACACCAAATCGACCACCAACTCCAAGGGCCAAAAGGTGGTGCACGCCGAATACATTCTCGACGTCATCCAAAAGGGCGAGCATCCCTATCTCTCCCGCCAGATTATCTTCAGTCGCGAGGACCTGCTGCCCCATCGCCAACTGCTCTACGATGTCGAGGGCTATGTTCAAACCATTGCCGTTTACGAGAACTATCGCGAGGACAGCGGCATCAATTTTCCCTGGCGGATCGAGATTTCCCGGCCGCAGGAGGAATACGCGATCGCTCTCAACCTGGTCAAGCTGGAACTGAATCTGCCGCTTCCCGACGATAAGTTCGTACTCGAGCAGCCCCCGGGCGTCGAAGTCGTCCACTTGGACAAACAGCCAGCCACTTCGGTCTCGAGCTCTCCGCCCAGCCCCAATTCTAGAGAATAGTCGATAGAATAATTAATAATGAGGAGGAAAGAGCCGGTCTCGCGGCTCGACACCCAGCCATTGCCATGATGAACCGGATGATCGTCGCCAATCTCACCCGTCGACCCTTGCGGTCGCTGATCAGCATCGTGGCCGTCATGCTGGAGGTTACCCTGATCCTGCTGATTGTGGGCCTAGCCCTCGGGCTGCTGCGCGACTCGCGCCAGAGGCAGGCAGGAATTGGGGCGGACGTCGTGGTCATGCCTCCGGGTTCCTCTTTCATCGTAGGACTCACCGGGGCACCCATGCCGATCAAAGTCGGAGAAATCCTGGGCAGGCTTGATCACGTGGTGGCAGTCGCACCGGTGGTGACCTCGGTATCAACCGCCGGCACCCTCGAGTTGATTGACGGTATCGAGTTAAGCAGTTACGAGAAGCTTTCCGGGCCGTTTCAGTTGGTCGCCGGGCGCCCCTTCCAAGCTCCGAACGAATGCATGGTGGACGATGTCTCCGCTCGTGCGCGGCACACGAAGGTGGGCGACACTGTAGAAATCCTGTCCCACCCATTCCGGGTTTCGGGAATCGTCGAGCCGGGGAAGGGCGCAAGAAAATTCCTCGAGATCGGCGCCCTTCAGGACTTGATCGGTGCGCAAAACAAGGCAACCATTTTTTACTTAAAACTGGACGACCCTAGCAATGCCGATTCGGTGGTTCTAGAAATCAAGCAGGTTCCCGGGATGGAGCGTTACGTGGCTACCTCGATGGCCTATTACCTGTCGATGATGACCACCAGTCGATATCCCGGGGTCTCCGAATTCATCGATTTCGTGATCGCCATCTCGGTCATCATTGGCTTTCTGGTGATTTTTCAGTCCATGTACACGGCCGTAATCGAGCGCACCCGGGAGATCGGCATTCTCAAAGCGATGGGAGCCTCGAAGTTCTATATTGTGAATGTGATCCTGCGGGAAACGGTGTTGTTGGCCCTGGTGGGCATTCTGGCAGGAATTGTCATTAGCCTGGTGGCGCGTGCCGGTATCGACGGTCGCACCACGCTTCCGGTCGTGGTGACCGGGGGCTGGATCCTGAGGACCACCGCCATCGCCATCGTGGGAGCGGTCTTGGGTGCGCTGTATCCCGCCTACAAGGCCGCGCAGAAGGACCCGATTGACGCCCTCGCCTATGAATGACTTCCGCTCGCGATTACTTTAGCCCTTCTACCAGATAGAGATCAGACAACGTCCGGATATATCCGTAGGCATATGCCTTGGCATCGGGGGCGATGTTGATTCCCCGAATGGTGTCGATTCCGGCTGCGTCGGCAGGCACCAGTTCTTTCCACAGTTTTCTTTTGCCGCTGGATAGGTCGAGTTGAAACACTTTCGCCGGAATCTCGCCAAAGCGAAAAACATAAAGGGATCGGCCATCGGCAGCCCAGCCCGTAGGTGCTTCCGCTGGGTTCACGCCGGGAACCGGCACCGGTTCGCCAGTGTCGACAGGATAAAGATAAACCTTGCTGTCCGGACCAAGGCTGGCCGCGAAGTCACCTTTGGGAGACAAAACAACCGCTCCACTCACACCCTCCGGGCTAATTGGACGGGGCGCGCTTCCATCCGGAGACTCCACGTAGAGGCGAAATCCGTGTCCAGCCTCGTTGCCTGAAAAAACCAGGCGCTTGCCGTCAGGGAGCCACCGCGCCCATAAATGATTAATGGAATCCCGGTCGAGGATTTTCATTTCACCCACCCCGGTCGGCAGCAAAACCAAGGGCGAGGGAAAGGTATTGGGGCGTGCCAGAGCCCATTTCCCATCTGGAGACAACGACAATCCAACACCTTCCCCTAGGCGAATTGCCGGCGACCCATCGGTCTTGCGCAGATACACCGCATACTTGGGGCCTCCGCCTTCCCCAGATTCGGCGAACAGGACAGTCCGGCCGTCGGCTGATAAATCACCGGGTGTCGACCAATCCAGCCAGGATAGGTCGCGCTCTCTCGTGTCACCGGGAGCCAGACCAATCAACCCTGCCCGATCGTTGCCTCGGGTCAGAAGGACGTCGCCATCACGCCGCACATCGAGCAGCGTTAATTCGCCGGGCACCCTTGCCAGAAGGCGGACTGCACCCTTGGGAGTCACTCCATACAGGGAGCGATCTCCGCCGGTGCGGGTTGCACTGAACCAAATCTCGTCGCCTTCCGGCGCCCAGGCGACGCCCTGAATACTGTCCCAGCCCGTGGATAAGGTGGTTTTCTTGCCCGCCAGATCCACAACCGCAATCGCTCCACCGTCGTCCCCCAGTTGGGGATGGTCGATAAAGGCGATCGCGTTCGCCTGGGGGGAAATGCGCAGATGTCCGATCCAGCCATCGGCTTCGTAGAGTACCTTCCCGGGAGGGAACTCCAGCCGATGTCGTCCCTGCTCCTGACGGACAATTGCCAGGGTATTTCCATCCGGAGACCAATCCGCCCATTCGACATTCTCCATGACCTCCCGCGGTGCGCCGCCCACCAAAGGCATGCGCGCGAGCGTGCCGGAATAAAGGAATTGCGCGACCGGGTGACTTCCGAGCGAAAGTGCCATTTCACCCGTTGAGGAAACCGCCAGCACGTCGGAGCCCGCCGGTTCCAGTTCATGCGATTCGGGACTGTCGGGTCGGGTAGTAAACAGTTGGAGGGGTTTGCCTTCCCAGGCAGCGCTGTAAATGATCGTCTTGCCGTCAGGAGCAAACCGCGCAGCGTGCACGATGCCACGCCGGAAGCTGAGCGGATGATACACCGGAAGAGAGACCTGCGTCGGCCGCCGCAGCAAAAACATGCCCATGCCGAGACCGGTGAGCATTGCGATCAGGCCTGCTAAGGAAGCGATCCGCCAAACCCGCCGTTCCCTCTGCCGGCCGGTAGGAACCGGCGGCGCAAGACCTGAGATCTGCGCTGCCGAGGAAGCCCGGACGTCGGCGGCACCGGTTGAGCGCACGCGCGAGGTATCGAGATCCCGCTTGATCCGTTTCAGATCTCCCCGCAATTCAGCGGCGGTCTGATAACGTAGCTCACGGTCTTTCTCGAGGGACTTGGATATGACGTCCTCGAGTCTTGGCGCGGTCGTGGGATTCAGGCTTGAAACCGACGGAGGCATCCGGTTCAGAATGGCTTCAAAGACCACGCCGCTGCTGCTGCCTTGAAAAGCCAGCTTTCCGGTCGCCATTTCATACATCACCGCCCCGAAGGAAAACAGATCGGAGCGGGCGTCGAGTTCCTCGGCACGCACCTGTTCCGGTGACATATACGACACGGTCCCAATCGTAGATCCAGGACTCGTCATCAGGGCGTGGGTTGGATTCGTGGCGGTGTGGTCGTTGTACTCGGAAGCTAGCTTTGCCAAGCCGAAATCCAGCAACTTGGACTGACCGCGCTTGGTGACGAAGATATTAGCGGGCTTGATGTCGCGGTGAATGATTCCCTTGCTGTGGGCCGCGTCCAAGGCGTCGGCAATTTCGATGCTGAGAGCGAGCAGCGTCTCGCTGTCGAGCGGGCGCCCCGAAATTCGGTGCTTCAGGGTGACGCCCTCGAGAAACTCCATGACGATGAACGACTGGTCATCCTGCTTGCCAATCTCGTGAATGGTGCAAATGTTGGGATGGTTCAAAGCGGACGCCGCGCGGGCTTCCCGTCGGAAACGTTCGAGCGCATGGGAGTTGCGGGCCAGGTCGTCCGGCAGGAATTTCAGGGCGACGAAGCGGCCAAGCTCGGTGTCCTCGGCCTTGTAAACCACTCCCATCCCCCCGCCACCGAGCTTTTCGAGGATGCGATAGTGTGAAATAGTCCGCCCGATCATGCTCGGAATCCTAGGTGGGGTCCTCGGACAAGTCAATTCGACAAAATCGGTTCGTTGACAAGCCCGGCGGGCTACGCTATCTTTAAACTTTTAGCAGTCCTGCGGTTACCGTCCTGATAGCCCTGCGCGTTCAGCGCTTGCGAGGTTACTCAGCGGTCTTCTTAGTTAGCTATTTTTCTGGAGATTTTGTGGCAACGTATTTCCCCAAGGCGGGGCAAATTGTGCGCAAGTGGTATGTGATCGACGCTTCGGGTCAAACCCTGGGACGTTTGGCGTCGCAGGTGGCTCGGCGTTTGATGGGCAAAGAGAGTCCCCGGTACACCCCGTTTCTCGACACCGGCGATCATGTCATCGTGGTGAATGCCGAAAAGGTCAAGATTAGCGGGATGAAGGCGGAACAGAAGGTTTATGAGCACTATACCGGCTATCCCGGCGGTCTGAGAAAGGAAGACTTCCGTCGCCGATTTGCGCGCAAACCGGAGCAGGTGGTGGAGCTGGCAGTGCAGCGCATGCTGCCCAAATCCAAGCTGGGCCGCCAGATGATCAGTAAGCTCAAAGTGTATCGCGGGGAGAAGCACCCCCATCAGGCGCAGA
>Ga0187783_10004693_pt1 | contig 10104 bp, 11 predicted proteins | sample 1015_SJ02_MP02_2_FD_132471 | JGI IMG/M metagenome (GOLD analysis project Ga0187783, IMG submission 132471) | Tropical peat soil microbial communities from peatlands in Department of Meta, Colombia - 1015_SJ02_MP02_20_MG | ecosystem: Environmental > Terrestrial > Soil > Wetlands > Peat | place...
CGAGGCTCACTATCCGGGCGGCCTGGACCAGGCGCTCGGCGGCTGGCGGGACAGGCTAGACGAAACCGGCCTGTTTCCACGCTTCGTCCAGTTCGTTGACGCCGGAATTGATCCCGATGCGCCGGAGACTGTAGAGGCTCGGTTCGAGTTCGGCCTCGACTGTCTCCTCGACGGCATCGCCGGGCGCTACGGCGATCGGGACCGGGACTGACCGACGGCAGGCCATTCACGCGGTCACCAACTGCGACTGCCCGATGCTGCAGGGCGGCTCCAGCCACCCCTTGCCACCGTAGCCGAGTGCGCAAGTGCGGACGTGCAGTGCTTCGCCCGCATGGGGCAGAAGTTGCCAGATTTGAATGTGCATACTCTCCTAGGAAATTTGTGGTTATTTTGTGCTTCGCTGCCAGCCCGTGAGCCGGACTCTCGCCCGACTTTTTTTCTGACCCGCCGGACGACCTCCGGGCGCCGCGACGCCCGCCGTGAAAGGGAATTCGAGTGCCAGGCGCAGCAAGATCGCCGTCAGCAGACAGGGAAGTAGGCCGGAGGATGACACCCTCGTCCGCCGGATGGTGTTTGATAGACGTGGTTGCATTCGTATTTTGCGTACGCGGCGAATGCCATCGGCTCCGGCTGGAGACTTCAAGCCGGAGCACGAGTGCGACGCCGTGGCGACCCAGGATCCTCGTCCGTGGATCCCGGAGATTCACCAAGTAGGAGAAGGCACATGCCTCAGGGCACCGTGAAGTGGTTCAACGCCGACAAGGGTTATGGATTCATCGCCCCTGATGACGGCAGCGCAGACGTCTTCGTGCACCACTCCGCGATTCAGGTTGACGGCTTCCGCAGCCTGCAGGAGAACCAGCGGGTCGAGTTCACCGCCGGCCAGGGCGCTAAGGGCCCGCAGGCTGAGCAGGTCCGTCCGCTCTAACCAGGTCCGGCCGAGTCGGCCGGTTTCAGCACGCATAGCTGCTAGCTAGCGCACAACTGCAAGAGGCGGCACCAGTACGCTGGGCCGCCTCTTTGCACGCATGCGCCCGGATTTAGAACGCCCAATGTGCGCAATTGCGCAGGAAGGGCTCTGCCCGTAGGCCCGCAAGATTCGGTTCCGGGCAGAAACCCGCTAAACAGGCTGAGACGGCGATAGAACTTACATCTGATCTTTGGCTCGTCCCGTAGATTTTAGTATCGCGTCGTTCCCCGGCATGGAAAGAAGTTATTCTTAACTGCGGGGCATGCTATATCTCACGCATAGTAATTGCTGATCGGGGTGAATGCGCACATTGTTAGCACCGGTGCTTTCCCCAGCTGACGAGAGCCGCCAGTTATCGGACGAGTGGGCTCACTGGCTGGAGGCGGAGGTCGGCCCTGGCGCCGAGCAACTGCTCATCGCGCTCTCAGTGTTCCGCGAGCCTGCGGACCATAACGCCATCGTCTTCCAGCTGGGCCGTTACGACGAGATGTCGGCGCTGGCACCCGACCGCCGCGGCCCGGTACCTCCGTACCAGGCGCCGCCTGGCCTCCCCTGGCTGTTAGCCGCCTGCCGCGAAGCCCGGGTTCTCACTTTCGCGGGGCTGGCATCGGACGGCCACTGGCAGGTCAGCCCCGAGATAGCCAGCGGCCTGCACCAGCGGCTGCTGGCGAGGGGCCGACATGGCGAACTGACAGCGGCACACCGGCGCGCGGCCGCGTACTGGCGGTGGCACGCGGCCTCCTGGCCACAGGAGCGCAGGGCTGACGTGCACGATCTACTGGAGGCCAGGCATCACCTGTTCAGGGCTGGCGACGTGCTGCAGGCGTGCGAGATAACCAGGATCGCCTGCGCGCAGCTGCGGGCCTGGGGCGACCTGCGCAGCACGGCTGAGCTGGTCCAGGACACCCTGGATGCGCTCCCGGACGGCTCTGGTGCCTGGGCCGACTGGATGGGCGCGCTGGGTGGCGTCTACCAGGAGGCAGGCAGGCCCGGTGAAGCGCAGCGGTGCTTTACCGAGTCGATCCGGATGTGCTCGGCGCTCGGCGACTACGACGGCGTGGCGCGAGGACAGCGCAGGCTTGCCGCACTGGCGCAGGCCGAGGGCGAGTATCGCACCGCAGAGCGACATTACCGGCGGGCAGCGGCCGCTGATCGCAAGGCCGCTGCTGCCGACCGCACTGCTGCCGACCGCACCCCCGCCAACCACGAGACCGGAGCCAGTCGGCCGGCGATCACGAACGGCGTGACCGGCAATTCCCGGTGGCCGCGCGCGATCGCCACCGCCGCGCGCTGGCATGACGGCCTCCGGGCTGCACACGGGGCGGCCGGGACCCGGCTGGCCTGAGCGCGCCCGGAAGCCGTCAACTCGGGTATCGTCGCGCCCGTCGGGCTGCACACAACCGCCCGGCATGAGGCCGGCGAGAGGCACGCAGATGACCCGACCACTGCTGAACAGCGCACTGGCAGGCATGGGCACGACGATCTTCGCCGAGATGTCAGCGCTCGCCACCGAGACCGGCTCGATCAATCTCGGGCAGGGCTTCCCCGACACCGACGGTCCTGCCGAGATCGCGACGGCCGCGGCCGAGGCAGTGCTGACCGGGCGCGGCAACCAGTACCCGCCAGGTCCGGGGATCCCCGAGCTGCGGCAGGCCATCGCCACGCACCAGAAGCGGTTCTACGGCATCGACGTCGACCCGGACACCGAGGTCCTGGTCACGGCCGGCGCCACCGAAGCCGTCGCGGCCGCGATGCTCGCGCTGCTCGAGCCGGGCGACGAGGTCATCGCTCTCGAGCCGTACTACGACTCCTACGCGGCCTGCATAGCAATGGCCGGTGCGCGGCGGGTCCCGGTCACGCTGCGGCCTCCGGAGTTCCGCCCCGACCTGGATGCGCTCGGTGACGCGATCACCAGCCGCACCCGGCTGATCCTGCTCAACTCCCCGCACAACCCGACCGGGATGGTGGCGACGCGTGCCGAGCTTGCCGAGATCGCCAGGCTCGCCGTCTCCCGCGACCTGCTGGTCGTGACCGATGAGGTGTACGAGCACATCGTCTTCGACGGCGAGCACGTTCCCATCGCCACCCTGCCGGGCATGGCCGAACGCACTGTCACCATCAGCTCGGCGGGCAAGACGTTCTCCTTCACCGGCTGGAAGATCGGATGGGTAACGGCAACCCCGGCGCTGGTCAGCGCCGTGCGGACGGCCAAGCAGTTCCTGACATACGTCAGCGGCGGCCCGTTCCAGTACGCCATCGCGGCCGGGCTCGCGCTGCCGGACTCCTTCTATGCCGGGCTGGCCTCGGGCCTGCAGCGCAAGCGCGACCTGCTGGCAGCCGGCCTGCGCGATGCGGGTTTCGAGGTGTTCAGCCCGGCCGGAACGTACTTCATCACCACCGACATCTCCGGGCTGAGCACCGCGGGCGGCCTGGAGTTCTGCCGCCAGCTACCGCACCGGTGCGCGGTCGTGGCCGTGCCGAACGAGGTCTTCTACGACGACCAGCAGGCCGGGCGCAGCCAGGTCAGGTTTGCCTTCTGCAAGCGCGAGGAGGTGCTGGCCGAGGCCGCCGCCAGGCTGCGGGCAATGCCTCCTGGCTGACCAGCGGATAGGGCAGTACCCCCTAAGATGGTCGCACTCTCGCAGACGACAGGGAGAAGCCGAGTGACCTCTATCAGCAACGACAGCCCGGCAGCTCCGGCCGAGGACGCCAGCATCTACCAGGCAGCCAGGCAGGACAAGCCGTGGGGCCACGAGATCATCTTCGCGGCCGTCGACGGCCGGTACGCCGGGAAGATCCTGCACGTCACCGCGGGGCACTCGCTCAGCCTGCAGTACCACCTGGAGAAGGAAGAGACGAGCAGCGTACTGTCCGGTTCCGCCGTCATCGAGTACGGCCCGGCCGCTGACGCGCTCACCAGCAGGCACTTGGGTCCGGGCGACACCATCCACCTGCCGCCCGGCACGGTGCACCGGATGACCGCCATCACGGACGTGACCTTCGCCGAGGTGTCCACCGCGGCGCCGGGCTGGCGGGAGGACGTGGTCCGGCTCGAGGACAAGTACGGCAGGGCGGGAACCACCGCCCCCTGACCGGCACAGGTCAGGCGGGCACTCCCGCCGCGCGGTCAGGCCCGGCTGTCAAGCCCGCGGAAGATAGCGATCCACTGATCGGGACTGACGTACGCCACGACAGTCCGCCGGTCCACTCCGGCCGCCGCGCAGGCGTCCGAGACCTTGTCCGGCGGGTACGAGCGCCGCAGCGAGGCCTGCACCGAGCCGCCGACACCGCTGAAGCCAGCCTGCACCAGCTGCCGGTAGGCGGCCTGCCTGGCGGGGCTGACCAGCGGCTCCGCGCGGCGTTCCAGGTGCAGGATGCCCGCGTCGACCCGCGGCACCGGGCGGAACAGCGTCTTGCCGATGCGGCCGCGTAGCTGCCAGCTCACCTGCGGCCACGTGGTGCAGGTGAGCTGGCTCCAGCGTCCGTAACCGCCGGTTCGCTTCCTGGCGTACTCCAGCTGGGTGATGAGCGTTGCGGTCCGCATCCGCCGCGCCCGCAGGCACCAGTCGATGATCGGCGACGTCACCGAGAACGGGGCATTGCCGACCACCTGGAACGGGCGCGACGGCGGCCGCGCGGCCAGGAAGTCGCCCATCACCAGGCGGACGTTCTCGCGGCCGCGCAGCCGCTCGCGCAGCCGGGCCGCCAGCGCCTGGTCCACCTCGTAGGCGATCACCTCGGCGCACATGGCGGCCAGCCGGGTCGTGAGGATGCCCTCCCCCGCGCCCACCTCCACGCACAGCCCGTCCGGGTCGAGCCGGACCGCGCGCAGGAACTGCCTGGCCGCCTCGGGTCCGCGCAGGTAGTTCTGTGACAACTCGCGGCGCCGCCGGGCGGCATCACCGCGAGCCGCGCCGCGGCGCGAGCCCGCGCGGGTGGCCTGGGATCTGGCGGCGTTCACAGCGATCCAGCGTACTGAGCATCCTGACGGCCCCCGCCGGTACTGTGGCAGCGCGGCCAGGAGGGGAGCATCGGATGCGATATGCGGCATTGCTGCGAGGCGTCAACGTCGGCGGCCGGAACAAGATCGCGATGGCCGAGCTGCGCCGCATCCTGGCCGACCTCGGCTGTGGCGACGTCGTAACCCTTCTTCAGAGCGGGAACGCCATCTTCACCAGCAAACTCCCCGCCGCCACGCTGGAAGCCGACATAAGCGCGGCCATCGAAGCGGAGGCCGGACTCAGTGTCGCCGTGATGGTCAGGACCGGCGCCGAGCTCGCGAGGGCCACGGCGGCGCACCCGCTCGGCCGGGAGCCCGACAACCCCGCACGCTACTTCGTGGCGTTCCTGGCCGCGGCGCCGGAGCGGGCAGCAGCGGACCGGTTCGCTGCCCTTGAGCTGGAACCGGAGCAGGCCTGGGTCGGCGACCGCGAGGCCTATCTGTGGTGCCCGAACGGGGCCGCCGACACCAGGCTGACAGGCGCGTTCGTGGAGAAGCAGCTCGGCGTCGCCGCGACCGCGCGCAACTGGAACACCGTGGGCAAGCTCGCCGCGCTGACCGCTGGCTGAAGCGCGCGGTTGCGCGCGCTCAGTGCCGCCAGTCCAGCCTCGGCCGGGCAGGTCTGGGTGCCCGCGCTCACTCGCCTGGGTCGCGGCGCAATCGCTTGGTCTCGGAGCGGCGCTGCTTGTCGGCCAGCCTGCGCTCGACCGCTGCCCGCGACGGCCTGGTTCGCTTGCGCGGCGGCGCGGGCGGCGCCGTGGCGGCGGTCAGCAGGGCGCTGAGCCGGGCGGCCGCGGCCTCCCTGTTCCTTAGCTGGGACTTGTACTCCGAGGCCGTGACCGTGAGGACGCCATCGGAAAGGCGAGTGGCGAGTGCCCGGAGTGCCCGTTCCCGAAATTCTGGCGGCAATGCCGCGGACCTCGCTACATCGAAGGACAGCTCGGCCTGACTGTCGGTGGTGTTGACCGACTGCCCGCCTGGCCCTTGCGACCTGGAGAACCGCCAGGACAGCTCGTCGGGCGGAATCGTGATCCCGCGGACCGTGACTTCCAGGCTCATGGCGGCGTGGCCCCCCGGACGCCGTCCGGCGGCGTGTCGTGAGGCAGCATGCCTGCCTGCCTATCACAGCCGGAGCCCGGCACTAAGCTGGGCCTGGCCGCGGGCACGGGGGAGGAAGTCATGACGCTGGTCAGGACCGTGTACCTGGAAGCTGCCGACCGCGCTGCCGGGATGATCGCCGACCCGGCCGTGGCGGATCACTGGGAGGATCCGAGCGCCCTGCCAGAGATGACCGTCGGAGCGCTGGCGGGTCACCTCGCCCGCCAGATCTTCAACGTCCAGCGGATACTGGCGCAGCCCGCCGCCGACGAGCCGCCGATCTCGCTGCTCGAGCATTACGCCAGGGCGGCCTGGATCGATGCGGGGCTGCAGGACCCTGCGAACACCTCGATCCGCGACGAGAGCGCGCAGGAGGCCGCGGAGGGCCCGGCCGGGCTGGCCGCCCGCGCGGCGGCTGCGGCCGGCGAGTTGCGCGAGCAGCTGGCGGCCGAGACGGACGGTCGCGTGGTCCTGATTCCGTGGGGGCCGTGGCCGCTGACCCTGGACGACATGCTGCGCACCCGGATCATGGAGATCGCGGTGCACGGTGATGATCTCGCCTGCAGCATCGGCCTGGACGAGGCGCACCTGCCGGCCGCCGTCACCGATATCGCCATCGGCGTGCTGGCAAGGCTGGCGGTCCGCCGCCACGGCGCCACGGCAGTGCTGCGCGCGCTGAGCAGGGCCGAGCGGGCCCCGGCCTCGATCACCGGCATCTGAGCTGCCCGATCCCTGCCCGTGAGTCGCCGCGCCGGTCGCCAGCCGCCTTGGTGCGGGCCGGTCAGGACAAATGGTGTCGCAGTGTAACTGACTCTTTACATTCCGCTACCTCCTGGTTGCTGATCAGGAAGAATGCGTCAGGTCGGCTTACATGTTGAGGGCACGGGAGGACACCATGAGGCGCACGCGACCGGCCAGGCTGCGGCACCCGGCGGGCGCGGCCATCGTCGCCGGAGCCTGCTTAGCGCTCGCCGCGTGCTCGGGCGCCTCCGACGGCGACGTGCCGTACGTCCAGGGACACGAGCAGACCTCGCTGTCCGCGGCGACGCAGGCACTCTGCCAGCACATCGCCACGGCGATGCAGTCTCTCGACGGCGGCAACATCACCCCGAACATGACGCTCACGCAGGCCCGGACGCAGGTCGACGACTTCATGAACCGCGGCATCGCGAGCTTCACCACGCTGGCGTCGCAGGCGCCGAAGCTGCGGCCCACGATCGTGCGGATCGTGGCGTACTACCGGACCTTCGAGCGGTCGACGGGGCGGGCCACCTCGGTGAAGCAGATACTTGCCTCGATCTCCACCGGCAGTCCCGCGCAGCAGCCCGCCTATCAGCAGCTGGTCGCGTACACATCGGATACTTGCTGAGCGCCGGCGTCCGGCGTCACTTGGCGTCGGAGTAGGCCGTCACGACCGCTGTCGTCATCGGGAAGCTCACCTCGGTGGCGCCGAAGACCAGATTCGTCGCGCTGGCCGCTGCAGCCTCGACCGCGGTGACGACCTCGGCGGCAAGGCCGGCGGGACAGTGCACGATGACCTCGTCATGCTGGAAGAAGACCAGCTCGGGCCGCTGCCCGTCGACGTCCAGAGCGGCCAGCCTTGCGCGCAGCCCGGCGAGCAGCACGAGCGCCCAGTCCGCCGCGCTCGCCTGGACCACGAAGTTACGCGTGAACCGGCCGCGAGCACGGGAAGCGCGGCCCGCCTCGGGGTCGCGCTCCAGCTCGGGGTCGCCTGACTCGCTGGTCACCGACAGCCACGCAGCCGACGGCGGCGGGCAGGTGCGGCCAAGCACCGAGCGAACGACGCGGCCCTCCTCCCCCGCCCGTGCCGCGGCCTCCACGAACGCCGACGCCTGCGGGAACCGCCGGCGCAGGAGCGCGAGCGACTGGCCCCCGTCGCCTCCGGTGCCGCCGTACATGGCCGACAGCAGGGCGACCTTGGCCCGGTCCCTGTCGGCGCCGACGGCACTGGCCACCGCTGCGTAGACGTCACCGCCCGCGGCCGTCTGGGCAAATGCGCGGTCGCCAGCCAGCGCGGCGAGTACCCGGGGCTCCAGTTGCGCCGCATCCGCGACCACAAGCGTCCAGCCAGGGTCGGCAACGACGGCGCAGCGCAGCACCCTGGGTATCTGCAGCGCGCCGCCGCCGCGCGTCGCCCAGCGGCCCGAGACCACGCCGCCGACTACGTATTCGGGCCGGAACCGGCCGCCGGCTACCCAGGTGTCGAGCCAGGACCAGCCGTTGGCCGTATGCAGCCTGGCCAGCTCCTTGTACCTGAGCAGCAGCGGAATGACGGGGTGGTCGACGGCCCGCAGCACGGAGACCCTCGTCGAGGGCACCCGGATGCCGCTGGCAGCGAGGGCTCGAAGCAGCTGCGCGGGCGAGTCAGGATTGACCGGGCGGACCGCGCCGAGGGCCGCGGAGATCTGCGCGGTTAGCTCCGCCAGCCTGGCCGGCCGCAGCGGCATCCCTGGCGCTGCGGCGGGCCGCGGGCCGAGCAGTTCGGTGAGCAGTTCGTCGTGGACGTCCGCTCGCCACGGCAGCCCAGCGGCCGTCATCTCGGCAGCCGCCAGCCCGCCCGCCGACTCGGCGGTCGCGAGCAGGCCGAACCCGGATGCGAGCGGATCCGCGCCGATCCTGCCCAGCTGATCTTTGTGCACAGTGATCAGCTCGGCCAGCAGCTCGTGCGCGCTCGCCGCCGGCGGTTCCTCGAACAGCAGCTGGGAAGCGATCTCCCTGACGCCGGACGGCACCGGATCGCCCGGCGCGGCGAGGCCAGCACGGCGGGCGGACGCGGCGGTCAGCGTACCCGGCCGGGAGGCCGGGCCATCCCTCGCGGTCAGCAGGCCGTCGACCAGTGCGGCGTCATGACATCGCGCGACGCGGACCCCTGCCCGCAGCAGCGTCGGATACACCCGGCCGCCGCAGTCCCATACCCAGCGGACCGGGTCGTCCGCCTCCCGCCGCGCGACCGCAGCCGCGAGATCGGGCACCTCCACGGGCGGGCTGAGCGGCGTGCCGTCGTCGGCCAGCGAGGCCAGCACGCCTGACTTGCCGGGACCGGGTACCAGCGCAACCCGCACACCGCTGATTGTGCTCCCTGGCACCGACAGCGGGGGCCAGGGAGGCTGACGGTGCTGTCCCGTCAGCCTCCCGCCGTTTCAGTCACCAGTACCTGGCGGCGGCCGGGGTTAGCCCGCAGTGTCCGTGGACTTCGGCTTCGGCGCGCGCTGCTGCCACGACCCGGCCTCGCTCGCCTCGGCCGGCTGCCGCCGCGTGCGGTTAAGCTTCGACACCGGCATGAGCCGCGCCCTGGCGATCTGGTCCTCTCCCTGCGGATCGGGGCCGACGGCGGGGGCAGGCTCGGGCTGCTCGCCGCCGGCCATGCCCCGCCACGGCGGGTACGCACCCGGCGATCCCGCCAGGCTTACCGGCTCATGTGACACCTCAAGCTCTGCCTGCGGTGCGGAGCGCGGCCGTAGCGGCACGATGCCGGGCTGCACCGCGGGCGCATCCGCCGGTGCCGTCGCAGCGGCTTCGCCGTCAGCCGGTACGGCCGCCGCCGGCATGACCGGTGCTGCCGGGAACGCCGACGATAAGTGAGCCCCGTTGACCGGCCCGGCCGCCAGTTCCTGCAGGTACGCGACGGCATCCGCCGGAAGCTGAGCTGGCGAGCCGGCCAGCGTCGCCGCCTGGCGCAGTGCCAGCGGCAGGATGGGCTGCTCAGCGGTCAAGTCCTCGGCCGCGGGCTCAGCATGGCCTGCGCCGTTCGGCACGGCCGGCGACGCCTGCGCGACGGGCGCTGCGGCGAACTGGACCTGGGCAGGCAGCTGCGCGATAGCCTGCCCGATGGGCGCTGGCTGCGCCCCGGCGGACTGGGCAAGTCCTGGCTGCGCGGGCGCGGGCTGCGCAGGCCCAGCCTGGGGCTGGTCCGCGCGCGGCGCAAACTGCTGCGCGCCAGCCTGAGCATCCCGGTCCGGCTGCGCGGGGACCGGCGGCACCGGAACCTGGTGCCGCGGGCCAGCCTGAGCATCCC
>Ga0187783_10004694_pt1 | contig 10103 bp, 9 predicted proteins | sample 1015_SJ02_MP02_2_FD_132471 | JGI IMG/M metagenome (GOLD analysis project Ga0187783, IMG submission 132471) | Tropical peat soil microbial communities from peatlands in Department of Meta, Colombia - 1015_SJ02_MP02_20_MG | ecosystem: Environmental > Terrestrial > Soil > Wetlands > Peat | place...
CACCTGTTCCTCAGATGGGAAATTCTTTTGTAGCCGCGCAGCGGCGTCGTTTTAGCGGCGGGCGGGCCGATTCATCGGAAAGAAACGGCAGAGTGTTCCGCACGGATGCTCTTGAGGGCGTGCTCATCTTGCTGGCCGTGAGGCAACGGGTAAACGCACAAAATGTCTATGTCCTGGCTTCTGACCAATTCGTTGCAGAGTTGTTCGAGTCGCATCGCCTCATCCGTTCTCCCTTCCGACCACAAGCGGCCTGCGCGTTCGCCACAAACGGCAACACGCGGATGCTCTTTCCCGGCTTTAGAGGCTGCCTCTCTCAGATCTTCGACAGCCTCGAGTACTCGAACGGGGTCAGGAGGTTTGTCCGCGTCCAACGAAAGGTAGGTCCCCCGCTGAATCGCCGCATCAATATCCAGCTCTTGCAAATACAAGCGCTGAAGAAGACTGTCGCGGTGCGACTCGCTCACCAACACAATCGCTGCGTTCCCTTCGTTTAAGGCGTCGGCAATAAAGCGAGTAAGGCCCTGCAGAATGGCTGCCTCGTCCGAACAGAACAGAATTTCGTGGCGATGGGGGACTGGGGCATCCGAACCTTCCTCAGGCTCTAGGCCACTGCTAACAAATCGCTTGCCCTGAAGCACGGCCTCGATAGCCGGCAGGAGGTCACTGTGGGTACTGGGCTTGTGGACATACCCCAGTGCACCTAAACCCAGAGCTTCCTGTACCACCGTAGGGGAATCCTCTTGGCTGAGGAACAAGATTTTTGCCGTGGGAGCGAGCTTACGCACGCGCCTTGCGACCATCATTCCGTTCAGAATCGGCAAGGCGATATCAAGCAGAATCAGATCCGGCTGCTGCTCCTCGGCCTTTTCAACGGCTTGCAGCCCATCGGAAGCTTCCGTGATCCGAAACTCGGCCCTCTCTTGCAGCGTGGAAACGATCAATCGGCGGAACGGTTCAAAGTCGTCGACAACGAGTATCTTAGAGGACCGCACTGGCCCCCCCAACCGGCATAAGTCGGCGCGGGTCAGCGACACGACCTTTCGCACGCAGGCGCATACGCGCTCCGGAACAGCAAACCGAGCAAAAACAACGCGATTCTGTTCGACGAAATGACGTCTTGTCAAGGCGTTCGACAGCGAGAGTTGCTTGACGGTTGTCTTAAAAGCGGCAGACTTCCTCGCTTGCGGCTGACCAAGGAAATCATGCCTTCCTCCGAGACGCAGGTTCTTAGCGGGACAAGGCGCTACTTTCAATCCTCCGCCCTTATCGCTGAAACACACAAGGAAAGAGAAAACCCGGTGACGGACATACCCTGGGGCGCTAAACGTTCGAGAGGCCGGGCGAGGAGTCGGCTTTTGCAAGCAGACGCAATTCACGCTCCGGAACGGCAAATTGCGCGGTACCGCACGCCAGACAGACGACCAGCTCGGGCCACACAAACACGGTGGGGTCAAAAAGTCTTAGAAATCCTGGGAGCACGATGCCAATCTCCGCTTTGAATTTCCGCAGGTTCTCTGAACCGCACGATGTGCAGGGCATTGAGTATTGGGTGATCTATCGAACCCGTACCGTTTATCGACGCTGTGACCGCCTGGCTGCTAGATTAAGCAGTAATTCCGTCGTGCCACGCCACTGTATAAATTGACAGGATGGTGCGGTCGGCGAGTAGAGGTGGGCAGCAGCCGTGGACCTAGGATACCGGTTCAGTTCTAATTCGGAAGGGCCTGCAAACACTTCCGCTGCCTTCCAGCGTCTACGGCCTTCCAGACAGTCCACCTTATTTGCGTACGGCAGTAGTAGACTCCCGGTTCTGACGAGCAGTCCGGTGTGGCGGGGTGCTATCCGACGCTCCGTGATTGCGTGGGAGTTTAGGAGGAAACAATGAACCATGACGCGAGGCTGATGTCGGGCATCCTCTTGGTTACCGTGCCGACGATTCAGTACGGCGGCTACTTCTTGCTCAGATTGTTCAGCGGGCAGATGCCGGGGATGAAACCTTCGCTGCTCCAAATCAGTTTCTTTCGAGCAGGACATGCGCATGCGGGCGTGCTGGTCATTCTCTCCCTGATCTGCCAGATATTTGTGGAGCACGCCGCACTGGGGCCGGGGTTCGCCTGGGTAGTGCGAATCGGTGTTCCGCTGGCCGCCATTCTGATTCCGCTGGGGTTCTTTCTTTCGGTGGTGTCTGCGCCGGACCGCCCGAATGAATGGATTTGGTCGTTGTATGCGGGCGCGCTGGTGCTGGCGGTCAGCGTGGTCGTGCTGGGAATTGGCTTGATTCGGGCGTAAGGCGAGGGTGGAAGGGGCCGTTGGATCGACAGGCACGGTAAGTGCGATCATCGCTGATCGTCCCTCGCGGAAGGGTTCGTCACCGCCAGTAATTGGGAGTGAGGTGAAAGCCTGAAAGGCACCTCCCAGGGAGGAGGCCATAGCCATGGATCATCAGGATTTGCCGAGTCCATCGCGCGCCCGCTGGCGCGATCAGTGGAAGGAAATCATTTTTGGTCATCAAACCTTCGGCGGACGCCTCTTCGACGTCATCCTCCTCATCCTGATTCTCCTGAGTGTGCTCACCGTGCTTTTGGAGAGCGTTCCCAGGATGCGCCAGAGTTACGGTACAGCCCTGCGAATCGCCGAGTGGATCTTCACCGGTCTGTTTACAATCGAGTATGCCGCTCGTTTGGCCACAGCCACGAGCGCCTGGCATTACGCTCGAAGTTTTTTCGGCATCATCGACTTTCTCGCGGTCGGCCCCGTCTATCTCAGCTTTCTCTTTGGCGTGACCCGGTCATTTAGTGTCTTTCGTTCGCTGCGACTTCTGCGTGTCTTTCGGATCCTCAAGCTGACGCAGTTTGTGGGCGAGGCCGCGGCTCTGCGTGCTGCAGTCGCTGCCAGTGCGAGAAAAATCACTGTGTTTCTGTTTGCCGTTCTGACCATTGTGATCATTGTCGGAGCGCTGATGTATCAAATCGAGGGGGACCAGAATGGCTTCACCAGCATCCCGACGGGTATGTACTGGGCTGTCGTCACCGTTACGACCGTTGGCTATGGGGACATCTCACCACACACGGTGCCGGGGCGAATTCTCGCTTGTGTCCTGATGATTCTTGGATACGGGATCATCGCCGTTCCCACGGGCATTGTCTCTTTTGAACTTGCGCGTAGTACGTCTCAACCGGTGAGTGGCATCTGTCACGGCTGCGGACTGCGGTACCACGACAAAGACGCCAATTACTGCAAGCGCTGCGGCGCCTCCCTGACCGGATAAAACAGTGGGCGAGGCAGGCGCGACACAGCACTTCATTTTCGGGCCGGTGCGTTTCCTTGCTTTGGTGTCTTGCCTTTGGTGTAATCTTCCGCGTCCAGGATATACGGCAATCGATTCGGGAGGTGCGGAGAGATGAATAAGTTCAGAGCTTCCACATTGGTGGGTGTGATTGTTTTCGGTCTCCCGCTCTATGCGCAAACCGTCAAGGTCAACTGGCGTACCGGCGCACCTTTCGCGAGTTACAAGACTTATGCCTGGCAGGATTCCAAAAGCCCGGGCACGCCTTTCTACGGACAATGGGTGAAGGCGGACGTGCTGGCTGAATTGAATGCCAAGGGCTTGACGCCCGTTGCCGCTAGCCAGACGCCTGACCTCCTGGTGACCTATCACCTTCAGGGTCAGGAACTGATTGACTCAACTTCCAATACGGACTTGGACGGTTTCGGCTGGGGCGCAGGGCCGTGGGGCGGGGGCTGGGGTTGGTACGGCGGCTGGGGAGGTTGGGGTCCCTGGAACGAGGATTCCACCACCTTTACTTCCGAGCATCCGCGCGAAATGCTCATTCTGACGATCAGCCTGGCTGATGCCAAGCAGAAGATGCTTGTTTGGCGTGGCCAAGCCACCGTCGAAAACGTCTCTAATTCCCAGAAAGGAGACGAGAAACAAACGGAGCAGTGCGTTCAGAAGCTTTTCAAAAGCTACCCGCCTAAGACCAAATAACACGCCCGCTGCTATGGCAGGCTGCGGCTTTTGCCATCGCGGTCGTGCCCCTGCCCGTAATCGCGTGAAAGCGCGACATCCATTTGATAGAACTTGAAGGTGTTTTGTTCCGCAGGTTGATCGGTTGCCACTTGCCGGTAGCGATCCAGAACATCGTTCACGAAGGCGAGCCGGCGGCTTTCCGGCAGGAATCTCGTCCATTCAACCATGGTCACCAGGCCAAAAGCGGAGAAGGCGGCCCGTGTCTCGAAATCCCAGGCTTTGTCTTCCGTGTGAATGCGGCGGACCTCAAGACCATTCCCTTGCGCCATCGCGCCATACTGCTCAGGTGTCAGGTGAAGATAGGGATCGTGAAACTGCTGGAAGTAGCGAGCCCAGGTCGGCGATCGGCGTGTCTCCTCGAGCACATTTTCGATGCTCCTGCGTTTGCCAGTGGGCACCAGGCGGAGTTGCGCCAAACCGTCGCGCTTCAAAGCAGAACGGATCGAGCGCAGCGCTTGCTCTTGCTCGGCGATCCAATGAAGCGCGTTGAAGGAGACCACCAGATCGAATTCTTCCTGAAACCCTAGACGGCGGGCGTCACCCGTTTCAAATCGCAGATTGGGCCAGGCCGTGTGAGCGAAGTGTTCGGATGCGAAGGCGATCATATCGGCGGAGGCATCCACGCCTACGACAGACCCCCGGGGAACGCGAGCGGCAATTCCGGCCGTGATTTTGCCGTTGCCGCATCCCAAATCCAGTACGTGCTCTGTCCCCTTAAGATCAAGGAACAAGAGGGCCTCGGCGGCCATGGCTTGCTGAAGGCCTGCGATTCTGGCGTATTCACGCGCGTTCCATTCCGTCATCTTGATTTCTGTTTCGACGAAGAATCCCGTCTCAACCTCGTCCTAATCAGGATAGAACACCCATTATGGTTCCGGAGAATCACACTGCGCGAAAGATCCATTCTTACGAGCCGCAACAGGTTATCTGCCGTCGACCGAAAAGGCGAGCAATACGTTGCCCGGTACTCCGCCCGACCCCCCATAACCGGAATCGACGTAGAGCATGGCTCCGGCAATCACCGGCCCGGGCCCATCGATCGATCCCCCTCTGGCCGTGAGTCCGTTGACCGTCTTGTACTCCTGGGTATCGAAATCCCAGATCACCGTACCGCCGCTCGTCGAATAAGCAGGCAGGTGTCCGTCCACCGACCCCGAGAAGACAACGCCGGGAATTCCACGGATGGCAGCAGACTGGGCGGGACTCTCATTGTGGTGACAAGCGCGACCCAGCCTATGCGAACAGGAGCCTCGACCGCAATCGAGCGAGAAACCGAGCGGAGATGATTCCCGCGGCGGCCCTAAAAGCTCTCCCTTAGAGGCCCGCAGAGCCGGGCAAACTCGAGGGTCGGGAACTCGGATTCGTTGGCAAGTTTGGGTGCAGCGGAGCTATGATGCCGGCGGACGGCGCGGACGAGTAGGCGCAGGCTCCTGAGCCGTCGACAACTCGGAGTGACCTGCAACCCGTCTTACGGGTGAGCTTGCCATTCGCTCAAGAGGTTCGACGACATGCGGAAGCAATTTCTGGTGTTTCTGGCGATCGGCTTTGGAATCGCAGCATGTTCGGGTGGGACGGTTCCCTCCGGTGGCCAGGGGCAAACGAGGGCAGTGTCGCCGCCAGGAGAACCGGAAGCACTCAGTGAAGCGGGAGGGCAGGAGTTGCGCGAAATCCTGACTGCTGCAAGGCTAGCCGACCTCAAGTGGCCAGACTTCTCCGACCACGCCGCCTCGGTCAGGAAATTTTACGAGCAATCGGGCTACAAATTGGGATGGAGCCGGGCAGGAAGGCCAACGGCACAAGCCCTGGAGATGATCACAATCCTAGAAGAGGCCGACAAAGAAGGGCTGGACAGCAACGACTACGATGGGCCGCGGTGGCCGGACCGATTAAAGCTGTTCGAGGGCGGCACGAGCGCGACGGAGTCGACGCGGCTGAAGTTTGATGTCGCGCTGACGGTATCGGCATCGCGGTACATTTCCGACCTGCACCTGGGAAAGGTCGACCCAGAACAGCTGCATAAGGATTTTGACCCGGAACGTCAGCATCATGATGCAGGGGCTTTTCTCGAGGAGGAGGTCATCGCTGCGCCTAGCGTCAAGGATGCCCTGGCCAAGGTGGAATGTCCGTATCCCGGCTACCAGCGCGACATCGTGGCACTTCAGAAGTATCTGCAAATGGAGAAGGAGGAGGTGCCGGATCCATTGCCGCAGATGCCGAAGCCGATTGGGCCGGGACAAAATTACGAAGGACTAGAGAAACTGGTGAAACGGCTCGAATTCCTGGGAGACCTGCCCTCATCTGTGTCGGTGCCCTCCGGTTCGCAGAACTACTCGGGAGACGCGGTGGCTGGCGTGAAGCGGTTCCAGACACGACATGGAATGGAGGCCGATGGGAAGCTCGGTCCACAGACGATTGCGCAATTGAATCGGCCGATGAGCGATCGGGTTGCGCAGCTGCGCCTGTCTCTGGAGCGCTGGCGTTGGCTGCCACACAGTTTTCCGGAGCCGCCGATCGTAGTGAACATACCGGAATTCAAGCTCCGTGCCTATGACTCACTGTCGTCCGGAAAACCAACTCTGATCATGGCTGTCGTGGTGGGCAAAGCCATGCGGACCGAAACTCCGGTGTTGGATGAGGACATGAAGTACATGGTGTTCTGGCCCTATTGGAATGTGCCGCCGAGCATTCTGCGGGGCGAGATGATTCCCAAGATCACAAAGGACCGGACCTACATCCAGAAAAATGGCTACGAAGTCGTGACGTACTCAGGGCAGGTCGTGACCGACGGGGTCGTAAGTGACGACGTGCTGGCGCAACTCCGCGCCGGGAAACTCACCGTGCGCCAGAAGCCGGGACCGAACAACGCACTGGGTCTGGCTAAGTTCATCTTTCCGAATGATAAAAATGTGTATTTGCACTCCACGCCTGCTCAATCCTTGTTCAGCAGAGCGCGGCGGGATTTCAGTCATGGATGCATCCGGGTAGAGGATCCCCAGGCACTGGCGGCATGGGTGCTGCGAAACAATCCGGGATGGACCACACAGCGGATTGAAGCGGCCTTTCAGGCAGGGAAGGAGCAACAGGTGAACCTGACGCGAACGATTCCAGTCCTGATCGTTTACTCCACCGCCGTGGTCAAGGAGGATGGTCAGGCTTTCTTTTTCGAGGACATCTACGGCCACGACAAAGCGCTGGCCAAGCTCGAAGCGCAGGCCTACAGCCGACAGAATTGACAACCGAATAGCACTTGGGTGTAGCCTTGAACTCTGAGTCCCGTCACCCAGAGAGGGTGGAGTATAAACCCGGCGAAAGGGGAGCCAATGAGCAGCACGAGTTCCAAGGTGGCGGTGCTGAAACGGAAGGCCATCCATGAGCTCGTGGAGGCTGTTGGGATCTCTGTGTATTTGGCGTTTTTCTTTTGTGCCATCGTGACCTACAGGCTAATCCTGACGCATGACTTTCACGACTCGCTTTTTGACTACAGTTTTGCGCTGGTCAATGCCCTGGTGGTTGCCAAAGTCATTCTCATCGGTGAATACTCGCACCTTGGTAAGAAATACGAAAATCACGCCTTGCTCCTTTCCTCTGTTTACAAGGCATTTATGTTCGGTTTGCTGGTATTCGGATTTCACCTGGTGGAGGAAGCGATCAAGCGGCTCGTGCATGGACAAGATGTGGCCGGAGCATTCCGCGAGATTCGCATGGATGTCATGCTGGCCCGCTCGCTTGTCGTGTTTTGTACTTTCATCCCCTTTTTCGCGTTTCGGGAGCTCCGCCGAGTGCTGGGCGAAGACAAATTCAACGAGCTCTTTTTCCGTGGACGGTTTGCGAAATCGGATCCGACCGGCAGACCAGCGCACGGGTAGTCTTGGTATTGCCACCGGCCGTCCGCAATTCCCTCAATAAGAGATGGACTCAAGGGCAAGCCCGCGTGTGGGTGGGCCAAAATGGCCGATCGCCACAACAATCACGACCATGGAAGCCGCGATGAACGCGAAAACCCCGCCTACACCGAAGTGTTCGAGGAAAAAGCCAATCCAGAGGCTCGTGAAGATGGCACTAAAGCGGCTCCAGGAATAGACAAAGCCGACGGCTTGTGCGCGCACCGAGGTAGGAAACAGCTCGGCCTGGTAAGCATGAAAGGCGACCGACAGCCAGTTGTTAGAACAGGTCACAGCCACGCCCAGCAGGATGAGCCAGCCTGGCTGAGTTTGGCGTGCGAACAGCAGACCGAATGCTCCGATCGCGATCGCGCTCGCTACAATTTGCCACTTGCGTTCGAACTTGTCGGCGATTCCGTAGGCCAGCAGCGGGCCGACGGGGGCAAAGATGGCAATGAAAAACGAGTATTGTAGGCTGGCCGTCGTGTGGATGCCCGCCGCGACCAGTAAGGTGGGCACCCAGGAGGCAAAGCCGTAGTAGCCAATCGTCTGAGCCAAGTGGAAAACCATAAGCATGATCGTCCGTCCCAGATAAGGACGGCGAAAGATTTGGACGAAGTGGACGCGAGGATGGAGCGGCGGTTCTGGGAGACTCTCCGGTATGGCTGGCGGCAGCTCGGCACGCAACTCCGCCGCCACACGCTCTTCCATATGCGCGACCGTAGATTGCGCTTCAGATAGGCGGTCGCGATCGATCAACCAGCGGGGACTTTCGGGAATGCTCCGCCGAATGAACCAAACAAATACAGCGCTGACGGAGCCGATCAAGACCACCCAACGCCAACCCTCGATACCGAAGGGGTTTCGCGGCACCAGCAGCCAGGAGATGAACGCGACCAACGGTATGGCCGTGAATTGCACGACCTGATTGACCGTGAAAGCGCGGCCCCGGACGTGCTTGGGCATGAGCTCTGCGATGTATGTGTCGATCGTTACTAACTCGACCCCGATGCCGATGCCCGTAATCACCCGCCAAGCCAGGATTCCCAAGGCGCTCGTCTGAACGGCCATCACGATCGAGCCGACCGTGTACCACAATAAGGAATACGTAAAGATCGTCCGACGACCAAATTTATCGGCCATAAATCCGAACGCCAGCGTCCCGATAAAAAGCCCGACGAATGTCGCCGATACGAAGCTGGCTAGTCCGGTCAGCCCGAAAAACGAGACGTAGGCGCCGGAGAATAATCCGCTGCGGATCAACCCAGGTCCGATATACGTCATCAAGAAGAGATCGTAGAATTCGAAACAGCCCCCCAGGGAAAGTAACAAAAGCAGTTTCCAGATGTATCGTGTGGTCGGAAGGCGGTCCAGCCGAGCACGGATCAGAGCATGTTGTCGGCGAATCGGTATCTCCCAGCGGCGGCTATCACGAGTTCTTCAGTGGCCAAGTTACATCCGTCCGGGCGTTTCGTTATAGATGTGCTTGACGACGTTGGGAATGGCGTTCAGGTTTGGCCAGTCGGGGAACTTCATTTTGAATTCGGCGAGCAGGATTTGCCCGGCCTCGTCTGCGGACTTGCCTTCACGCTTCAATTCGAGCGCGCGCGCCTGTAGCTGCGAGAAAAACTGATAGTCTTGCTCAATCAACGAGCCATCACCCGGCGCGCTGTGGTCCGGCACGATGTGCTGCCACGACATCGATCGCAGCTTCGCCAAAATTTCTACCCAGCCCTGCATGCTGGCGTTGTCGTCAGGCAGATTGGGGAGGGTCTTGTTTTGCACAATGTCTCCGGAGATCAGCGTGCTGTCCGGCTCGACGTCGATCAGCTCGTCGCCCCTTGTGTGCCCCTGCCCCATCCAGAAAAGGCGCGCTGTCACGCCTCCCAACTCGAGCATGATCTCGTGCTCAAAAGTGATGTCTGGCGGGCGAAACTTTACACCCGCCAGCAACTCCTTCATTTGCGTGGACCGGCTACTGAACATGTCCACGAACTGCATTCCGTGCTCCTCGAGTTCTTTCTGCTGCGCGATCGGACGCACCAGGAGCGTATTCGAGGGAAATCCCCCCTCGCCCGCGGCGTGTTCGGGATGATAATGCGTCGTCGTAAGGTAGAGCAGCGAACCGCGAGAAAGCCTTTGCGCCTCGCGCGCTGCGATGGCTCCGTTTCGCGGGCCCAGCCCCGTATCAA
>Ga0187783_10004695_pt1 | contig 10103 bp, 7 predicted proteins | sample 1015_SJ02_MP02_2_FD_132471 | JGI IMG/M metagenome (GOLD analysis project Ga0187783, IMG submission 132471) | Tropical peat soil microbial communities from peatlands in Department of Meta, Colombia - 1015_SJ02_MP02_20_MG | ecosystem: Environmental > Terrestrial > Soil > Wetlands > Peat | place...
GGTATTCGGCGTGAGCATCATGAAGTTGGTGTATTTTCGTCCGTTGAGCGGCAAGTCTTCGATAAGAGCACGGTCGATGACCGTGCTGGCGGAGGATTCCGTCGGCCGGAGCAGCGATGTGGTGGCGGTCACCTTAACCGTGTCTGTGCTCGCTCCCACCTGCAGCTGGATGTCCTGCGACGTAGTGTGCCCTACGAGCACTACTACGAGGATCTGTACATCGCGAAAGCCTTTCAGGCTTGCCGTGACCGAATAGGTGCCGGGCATGAGCGCTGGAAACTGATAAATTCCGGCATGATTGGTGGTAGCCGATTGTTCGACGCCCGTGGCGAGGTTCTGCACAACCACTGACGCTCCCGGCACAACCGCGCCGCTCTGGTCGCTGACCCGTCCGCTCAGAAAGCCCGTCAATACCACATTCTGGGCACTGAGCCATACACAGCTCGTTAACATCGCCAACACGCTCGCTACCCGCAGGCGATTGGCGACAGAAAACATTGACCTCCTCGGGCTAAGGACGAATTCGGCTTTCATGTTTTTACTCCTATAGATGCGGCAGAGGATTACTGGTGGCTCGCTCGCGAAAAAACTGGCGAAGCGTGGGAATTGTTGAGGACCAACAATTTTGAAACAGAAAGAAGGTAGCGGCCGATTGTTAAGATAGTAGGGCGGGCTGATGAATTCTACAATAAAATTTAATCTGCGGCCTTTTTACTATCACTAATACTACTAGCGGCAATAATCGACGGGACTTCCTCGGTCGAGCGGGAGTTCGACCGATGGCATTACACCTGGTGCGATCGAGCCTTGTTTGTTGACGTAGTGTTAATTTTCTCGAATCGGTTGACGGCTCGATTCTTCACCGTTAAACTCGCTTTCTCTGCAGACAAAATCTTACGGCACTCGCCCATGGATAAGGTGCTCTCCCTTTTCGACGCCAACCCCACAGCGAACCTGGGACCCCTCGAGCGTCAGGTGCTCGACGTCGTGTGGGCCCTCGGAACGGCGACGGTTCGCGAAGTGGTTCGAGACGGGAAGCTTTGGCAAACCTATCCTACGATCATGACGACGATGCACCGTCTCTTCAAGAAAGGACTTCTTGACCGCGCGCCAGAAGGCCGGGCGTTCCGATATTCTCCGCGCTACCGCCCGGAAGAACTGGAACGGATTGCCGCGGAGAAGAGCATTCAACAAATGTTGAGTTCGCAGCATGCATCGTTGCACTTGTCCTATCTGGTCGAAGCCGCCGGTACACAGGATGAACGGCTGCTGGACGAGTTGGAGGCGCTGGTGGAACGGCAGCGCTCGGAATTGAGGAAGGGGGCAATGAAGTGATTTTCGCCGCCCGCGGGGTCATGGTTTCGCTGGCATTCTTTTCCTTGGTTTACAGTGTCTTTTGTCTGCTGGCTCTCGTGGCCTGGCAAGGCCTCGGCTGGTTCTCGCGATCGAGACCGATTCCGGCCAACCTCTGGTTTGGTTTGCGAGTTTCGCCTTTCCTCCTTTCTGCGACCATCACCTTATTTCTTACCTTCCCATCGTTCTTACTGCTGGAAGCGCACTCTATGGACGAGGACCTGGGCACATTCGTGTTGAGCGTAAGTGCTGCCTTGTTCCTGGGTGGGGGCCTTTACCAAGTGATGACCGCGGCAGCCCGAACTCGTCGCGTGGTTGCAGGTTGTCTGGAGGGTGCAAGGGGGTTAACCACCGCGGACGCCACCTCAGCCGTGGTATCGCCTCAGAGCGTGTTGCCTCTGATGCTGATTGGCATCCGTATGCCAAAGGTTCTCATTTCCGAAGCAGCGCGCGGTATATTAAGCGAAGCGGAGCTGCGGGCGGCCGTACGGCATGAGTTTCAGCACTCGCGCACGCGCGACAACCTGAAGAAAGCAATTCTCAGTTGCCTTCCGTTTCCCGGCATGGCGGGACTCGAACGAACTTGGCAGGAAGCGGCCGAGCTGGCCGCCGATCGTGGTGCGGTGTCGAGTCGCGAGGAAGCTCTCGATCTGGCCTCGGCGCTTATCAAGCTTTCGCGCCGTTTTCCTGCTCAAGCCGCTCCCGCCTTCACTACGGGGCTTGTGAGTATGCCTGGCTCGGTGGCCACGCGTGTCGAACACCTGCTGGCGTGGAAGGAAGCGTCGGATCAGGCTCACAGTCATTGGGGCTACGGCGTCCCCCTAGCATTGGCTGCCATTGTTGGTCTGGCCGCAAAGCTTGGTTCAGTATTGATCCTCATGCACTCCCTCACTGAGAGACTCGTGCCCTGAACCGACGGATTTTGCCCGAATTCGTTGAGGCTACGGCGCAGATTATCCTCGGTGCGGCATTGAATCGGGAGAACCCAAACTTTCCCTCCCAACGCCAACTGCACCGGGGGAACAGCACCACCTTGGTTTCCCAAGATCTTGGCTAAACAGTGAAGAAGAGGGCGCCTTCTTCGAAGGCGCCCCCAAGCGAAACACCCACGTTACTTCGATTCAGTATTGGTGCTGACTCGCCTGCTTTCTGGTTGTGGCGTCCCGCCCCGCCGAATCTCTGCGCCCGAGCGGGTCGTCGGATAGGGTGTATCGCCCTTTAGGCCTTCCCAGATGATTCGGTTGAACACCTCCGGATTGTTTTTGTCCTCCTCGGTGAAGTCAAAACCTTTGGTCTTCGCCGCCCACCACGCTGCGTCGTGGGTGGGATGAGGCAAGTTCGCCCGGTTGATAACGAGCTGGCCCGGAACCGGGAGTGTTGTCGTGTACAAGAACAGGGACGGAACAGCGGAATACGTCCAGCACGTCGAGCCACCAGCCTTTTTGGCATTGCAGGTCATGGTTGTGTCAAAGGCGTTCGTCATGGGTGGAACGCCCGAATCATGAACGCTCAGTTGGGAGGTGCCGAGGACTTCTTCAATCGTGCGCACCATGCTCACGGTGGTGTAGAAATCGGAAACCACCGCTCCCTGCTTCACGTACGGGCCCAGAATGAAGGCAACGCTGCGATCACCGCTGACATGGTCGGCGCCGTCCTGCGGATCGTCTTCAATCACGAAGATCAGGGTGTTGTTGGCATAGGGGCTGTGGGCGATCTTGTCGACCACCAGTCCCACGGCATAGTCGTTGTCGGCAATCTGTAGCTCGGGCGTATTCACGCCGAAACTGGCGGTGCTGAAATCGCCGAAGTGGTCATGCATGATCCGCAGCAGGGTCAGATTGGGAATCGTACCCTTGGCAACTTGCTGGTCGAATTCCCGAGCCCACTCCGTGTAGCGGTAATAATCGGGCATCGAGTTGTCAAACCCCCGGAAATACAAATCGGTGAGCTTGAGCAGGGCCTTGTGTGCCGGGAAGGCAACTTGGATCTTGGCAGCGTAAGGGTTCGTGAGGGTTGGGGTTATTATACCCAGCTTCTCGAATGTGTCCATCGCACCCAGATCGAGGTAGAATCCGTAGTTGCGGACGGAGAGGCCCTTGCTGAGCGCAGCATCCCAGATGTATCCCAGGCCTTCCTGCCCTTCGGGGCCATCGGCTGCCACCTCATTGGCGTTTCCGGGTAGCAGGTTCGGATCGTCTGGATAGATTGGTTGCCACGCCGTGCGCGCCTTGACGCCGGTGAGGGCCACGTTGACATTGCGCGAAGTCCCTTCGCTATCGTAATTGCAGCCACCCTTTCCGTAGTTGACGGTAACGCACTTCTCGTTGATATCGAGAGCGCGTGCCGCAGTCGACCACTGCCACCCGTCCATGCTCACCATGGAGGTGTCGTCGAAGTTGTCGAAAGTCACAAATTGCAATGCGAAGTTGTGGAAGTTGGGTGTGACCTGGGCGGGGAACTGGTTCAGCGTGACATCCGCATTGGCACCATTATTCAGATCACCCAGCACCTGGTCGAACGTGCGATTCTCTTTGATGATGTAGATCACGTGCTGGATATGCTTATTCAGGAAGGCCATGGTCGCCTTGTCCGGGGCGCTCAGCTCGAAGTTGAAGCCGTTGTTCTGCGCGACCACATCAGTCAGGATTGCGAGTTGGTCGGCCTCCGGCACGGGCAGCGTCAGGAAACCCGCGTACTCGTTCTGCCAGGCATACTGGTTATACCCGCCGTTCTGCGCCTGAACGGATAGACAGCCTGAGCCGAAACCGCCGCCGGGATCATTACTGATGTAGCGGCAGTTCAGCGGATTGGGGCTTTCTACGCTCTTGCTGTTCACTACGTAAAGGGTAGAACCATCCGGGCTGACGCTGACAGAATTGGGGTACCAGCCGGTGGGAATGAGCCCGACGACTAGGGCCGTTGTCCCGGTAAGGCTGATCACGGCCACGGCGTTCGTGCCACCGTCGGTGACGTAGGCAGTCTTCTCGTTGGGAGAGAGGGTAACACTATTGGGGTTGCTGCCCTTCGGGACCTTTGTTCCCGAACCAAGCAGGCCCACCGGCGCACTGGCATTGACCTGACTCAGGACTTTGTTGGTCGCCGTGTCGATAACGATCAATGCATCGGAATTGGTCGCCACCACAAAAAGCTCGCTTTGGGCTCTGTTCAGAGTCATCTTCCCCGGGTTCCCGGCTACTGGAATCCGGGTGTTGAGGGTTAGAAGACCGTGGCTCAGATTCAACACATCGATCTCACGGTCGCGAACGCTGGAGACGTAGATTGTGTTGTTGCCTTTGACAGCCACTCCGTAAGGAAACTCTCCGCCAGGAACCCCGACTTGTGCCGAGCTAATCTTACCGGGACGAAGGTCGAATTCCTGTTGAACAACGCCGAGAAGCAAATTCACCGAGGTGACCGAGTCGGTCTCGTGGTTCGCAACGATCAGCGTAGTGCCATCCGCGGTGATGCCGAGTAGGGCGGCGGTGGGGCCGACCTCGGTCTCGGTTTCCATAATATCGTTGAAATGGCCGAGCGGTATCACTGTGGACGACTCTACCCACTGGCCGCCACTCTGGGTGAAGGTATACACGGAGTCGCTGGCTCCGCCGCCCACATAGAATACGGAACCATTGGGAGCCCACACAATGCCGTCAAACGCCGTCTGGCTGTTTGTTCCCGGGGGAGTGGAGATGAGGGAGGGCTGTAGTTGGAGCACCTGTTTTTCCACAGGCAGGCTGGGATTGGAGATGTCGTAAACGAACACATATTCGCCCGAATCCTGCGGTTGATAGTTGCCGTCGGGATCGCGATTCAGGTTGTAGCCGCTGGTTAGAATGAGCAGAGTTTTGCCATCCGGACTCACGACCGTGGTCTCTGCGCTGTCGGGTGAGTAGTTGGGATAATCGGGCAAGGCAACTTTTAAAGGTTGGAAGAACGATCCCGGTGCCGCGTTCGGCGTTATGGTTGCACCGGTCGGTAGAACGACAGATTGCGCATAGGCGCCACGATAACCAGTGATGGTCGCCAGGGTAAAAGCAGCCGCGAGACTGGCTCTGCGGAGGAAGCTATTGGTCTGCATGAGCGAACCCTCCAGACGTCGGTTAGGAGCATCGACTGTTCGAGACGGAGGAATGATCTCTATGACCGTGGTGTGAGACGAGTACTAAGAGCGAAAACTAAACTGGAAGTGTGACAGTTGGGTTACGGATTCGTGAAATCTTATCAACGGCAATTGATCGTTGAAGTACCTGCAAAAATTGCGTGGTTGAAACGCGAAGGGTCAATGTCCTAGCTCGAAATTCTTCAATAGAAAGTTGAATGGATCGGGAGATTGGCGAGCGCGTCTTTTAGCGACGACCAGCATTTGATCCCGACTCACCTGGCTCCTGGGGCTACCTGTGAAGCCTGCCACCGACCCGGCGCACAGCACGTCGCGAAAATGAGCATCGGAGTGGCGTCGAGGTCGATCTTCAATCCGGCCACCTTCAAACCCGTCGATTCGGTCGAGTCTTGCGGTGCCTGTCACAGGACGGCCTGGGATTTGGCTCTGGCCGGTTCGAAAGGAATTTTCAATGTTCGCTTATCGCCTGGAAACCAATCGATGCTGGGGACATGGAGATATGCGACTCGTTTGCTTTGCCTGTAACAACCCCCATGAGCCGCTGGGGCGCGACCTGGCATCGTATGAGAAGCACTGCTTGGCCTGTCACTCTGCAACCCCAACCTCGAAGCCAACCCCGGATCATCCGGGCGCAATCTGCCGGGTAAGCAATAGGGATTGCATCAGCTGCCGCATGCCGAAGCTCGAAATTCCGGGGATGATGCCAAATGCACCGGCCACCGGATTCGAGTGGCACACAACGAGACCCTTACCGAATCGGGGTCACCCGATCTCCCTTTCGCGCCCGCAACGTGGAATGCATCTGCAGCTTTCCTCGAGCCATCCGCCGCAAGGTAAGGCCAGCCTGGGTACGGGGTGGACAGAACTCTCACGCTCGGATAGAAAAAAGACGGATGCTCACGGATGCCCCACCGCGGAGGGCGAACCGCGCCGGATTTCTGGAAAGTGACGGGATTAAGACTCTCGACCTTCCCCGGGATGGGCGCTTGCGCTTGATCACGAAATCCATCGCGACGGCTATCGGCGCGGGGGCAAGCCAGGATCTCCACCGTGCCTGTCAAGAATTTCTGGATGCCGCGTGCGAGTTCTACCAAGTCCCTGCCTGCGGAGTCCGCGTGCTGGCCGCCCGACCACTGCGAGTTCGTGAACGCTGGATGACCGAACTGTTTGGAGACTACGCGCCCGAAACTATGCTGATCCGAGTCTGGATGCGTACAGCGGTACGAAAGGATGTAACGTCCTTCGGTACGTTTCTAAGCACCCTTTGCCACGAATTCTGCCACCACCTGGATTTTCAGAAATTGGGGCTTCACGATTCGTGGCACACTCGTGGGTTCTACGAGCGAGCCGCTACGCTTTACCATCATGCGCGGGATACGGCTCCGAAGCAATTGTTCTGGGTACCTGCACCGGGCGGGCGCTGGCGGATCAACTGGCCGCGGACCAATCGAGGTGGGGGATAGTCGCGTGCCACGGCCCTTGCCTGCCGGCTTCTGGAGGGTCCCAGCGGGCAGCGGAAGCGACCGCGCGCAAAGAGCGCGGCACGTACGAGGGGTCCCGACGGCCCATAAGTACTCCCCCGGCCGCGTTACGAATTAGCCATTGTCGTACAAGTCAATTGTTCATACCATGGCCTCCTCCGGGGGAGGTGAGGCCCCTCAGAGACGCGAAGTGCAGAGGGACCCACTGGGGAAAACTTAGTGGGTCCTTTTGCTTTTCCCGAAATGGCGGGCGATCTCTCTTGCCAGCCGTCTGTGGTTTTCAGCTAGCTGCCTTTTCTTCAGACCCGCCGGCTGCCGTTATTCTCAAGGAATTTCTATGCAATCTTGGCGCCTCATCGGGTAAAAGAGCCGGAAGAGCGGATTGTCCCTAAGCTCGAAGTTCTTGAAAGAAAAGGCTTAGCTTTTTTGCCTGCGGGAATCGATTCGAGCACGATAGGGAGTTGGGAAGACTCGACAAGGGCGAGCAAATTTCGGTTTTTCTATTCTTCGGTGTTCGCCGTCAGCTAGCGGCTATGCGTGGTGTCTTGACCGGAACGAAACAACGTTTGCAGGGCAGCTTCAAATACTGATTCCGCCAAAGTCCGGTCCTCGTCCGAGTGGGCCATATCCAGCTGGAAACCCCCGGCTAAGGGGGTAACTACGATCGTCATGGGTTCTTGCAGAATGTTCTTCATTTACCTGTGCCCTCTGCTCGGAAGTTCACTCGAACACCGGACTTTTCCCATTTCCCAACGGATGCCAAAAACGCCTACCTTTCGTTGTTTTCTGGCTTTTTGAGCAACCTCTCAATTCTCTCCGGATCTCCCCTTCCGGATTGAGTGATTGGATTTTCGGACTTCTGGGTCGACCCGTCTATGGCGAACCCGTGCTTGGCACAATAGTGGCCTATTCGGCCTGGGGAAATGCAGCGACTTGGTCTGGCCAGGCAGTTGGAACTATGGTTGGTGCTGCATTGGCTTGTTCCCGTTTGCTCGAGAGAAAGATTCATGTTATTGAATCTGAAAGGGTTCGCCTCGGATTCCCTATTCTTCGAGGGTTGCGCGCGGCTAACGACGGGATGGGTCGACCTCGAAGCCCCTGCGCCGAGCCTTCCGGTGCAGGGTGCTTCATTTTGACTGGGTTGCCAAGGTTTCAACGAACAGTCCTAGCCGAGTTTAAAGTGAGCGGGAATCTTGTTCTGCAGCTGTATCGCTCTGAAGTCCGGCCGCCAAGTCGCCTCCATCTCGCGCAACAAAAGGCTCCGTTCGTGTCGCTGCGGACGAGCGAGACAGCGTACCATTAGGGCATGCGCAGCCGGCACCCAGGATACCTCGGCGCAGACCCTTATGATTGTTCGCTAGCCGTCTACCTTCGGCATCGAGAAGAGCCGGACGAAGAAGAGGACGAAGAGGAAGACGAAGGCGACGGTAAAGACGAAGAAGAAGTTGACGACGACAGCGACGATAACGAGGATGAAGGCTATTCCGTGTCGTTCGTGGGTCGCGGGGTCGTCTAGATTGAACGTTCTGCCGGCACCGGCCTGCTGGCGGGATATGTGGAGCTTACCTCGCCGAGATCCGAGTTTCGAGAAATACAATCCTACGTGGGTATCCAGGGCGCAAGGCAGAGAAAAAATAAGGCGAACAAGCCAAGCTGGAGGGACGACGTGAACGAGTCTGAAGGAACGATCAATCGGAGAAAGTTCTTGACCCAGTCCGCAGCCCTGATCGCTGCAGGGGCAGTCTTGCCTAGCACAGCTCTTTCCTACGATAGGATCGTTGGCGCCAACGATCGCATCTCGCTATGCCACATCGGCATCGGGAGTCGGGGCGGGGATTTGGAGTGGATTGTTTCGAAACTGAAGACCAGCCAAAACGTGGAGATGACCGCCGTCTGTGACTTATGGCGAGTGAACCGTGAGAAGGCTGTCGCCAAGAACACCGAGTACTACGGCCGTGCGCCACGGGCATTTTTCCATTTGGAGGAGGCGCTCGAAGCGAAGGATCTCGACGCAGTGATCATTTCCACGCCCGAGCACTCCCACTCGCCAATCTTGAAAATGGCGGCAGAAGCCGGCAAGGACGCTTATGTAGAGAAGCCCATGGGCAATGTGCTGGCAGAGACAAAGGCCGCTCGCGACGCGGTTCTCGAACACAACCGCATTGTGCAGGTGGGCACGCAACATCGCAGTGAGCCTTACCCCAGGGCGGCGCACGATTTGGTCCAGACGGGGGTTCTCGGAGACGTGAGTAAGGTGGAAATCGTCTGGAATTACCACGGGCCGCGGTGGCGCGGACGGGAAGAAACCAAGCTGATTCGCGAAGAAGATACGGACTGGCGCAGATGGCTGCTGACGAAGCCGTATCGGCCGTTTGATCCCCAAATCTATTGCGAATTCCGTTTGTACAAAGAGTTTTCAAGCGGCATTCCCGATCAATGGATGAGTCATGCGATCGATCTCGTGCACTGGTTCATGAACGACAGTTTTCCGCGTTCCGCGGTGGCGCACGGCGGCATTCTGGCCTGGCACGACGGCCGGGAGAACGCCGACACGTTCCAGGCCCTGCTCGAGTACCCCAAGGGTTTTCTGGTCAGCTACTCGACCAGTTTTGGCAACGACGCCCCGGGATTCACACGCTACATGGGGAAGCAGGCCACGCTTGTCAATCTCGGTGGCGAAGGCAGCCCCCGCTATCAATTGGTGCAGGAAAGGGGGAATCACGAAGACGACGCCGCCATCGACCAGAAGCGAGCCGCGAAGTACGTTCTTCTCCCCGGCGAAACCAAGCTGCCGCCGATGGGTATCGACGACCTGACCCTCGGGCATATGGCCAATTGGGTGGAGTGCATGCGCTCTCGCCAGCAGCCTCATTGCACGGTCCACGACGGATTCGCTCACTCGGTAGCCTGCATGATGGCAGCCGAATCCTATTGGTCGGGCAAGAAGCAGTATTGGGATGCCGCGAGCGAGACGATCGTCGATCGGGCGCCGGCCGGTTAACCGGTACGCGATTCCGACAGATAGAGAACGGTCTCGTCCACCAACCGAGTCGTCGGCCCGTACGGGTCCCCGGGCGCGTCGAACTCCATCGAACAATATCCGCGATAGCCGCTGGATTTCAGAATGTCGAATGATTTCTTCAAGTCGA
>Ga0187783_10004696_pt1 | contig 10102 bp, 10 predicted proteins | sample 1015_SJ02_MP02_2_FD_132471 | JGI IMG/M metagenome (GOLD analysis project Ga0187783, IMG submission 132471) | Tropical peat soil microbial communities from peatlands in Department of Meta, Colombia - 1015_SJ02_MP02_20_MG | ecosystem: Environmental > Terrestrial > Soil > Wetlands > Peat | place...
GCCCATTTCGCCGAGGTGTAATCCGGCACCGACATGTAGACCATTTTCTCGCCGGTCTGCTTCGACTCGCGGATTTCGATGATGGTACGCTTCTTTCGCTCGGCGGTCTTCGCGGCTTCGGTCGTCGGCGCATCAGGTTTCGCCGATGTCACGGCAGGCTTCTTGCCTTAGTAAACAGCGCGCTCCGCTCACCCGACCGTTGTCAAGAACAGTGATATATGTGTCATATATTACAGGCGACCTCATTCGCCGGTCAAGCGTGACCGCATGCCTTGTCGCCGCTGAGCATGAGCTGATGTTACTGCCCAAAGTCCTGCCGACCGCACTTTTCGTCGCACTTGTGCTGGCGGCATCGCTTTACGGACTGGCCGCAAGCGGGCATTTTCCACGCTCAGCAAAGGCTCCGGCTCCCGGCGTCGGCGCGCCCGTGTTATTCGGCTCGATTGTCGTCGTGCTCGCTTGCGCTGTTGCGGGAATCACAGCAGCGCTGCCCGTCGTTCCCTGGTATGTGGCGGTCATCGGCGGTGGATCCGCGATCCTCGCGGCGCCGCTGGTGCTGCAACGGTTCCCCGACCGTTTTGTCGACGGACGCGGCGCGTTGGTAGCATTCGCCGCAATCTGTGCCGTAACCGCCCTACTTCTGATCTGGAGCGTCAGCGATTTTTGGAGCTGAACGTTCGTTTAGCCATTTTTGGCTGCGGAACTCAGAAATGGGCAATAAATTATAGCATGCATCGATCGGTCCTTCTCAAGTTGCGCAAAATCTGCTAAACGGTCGCTCAGTGAATTAAGGATCAAAGACCTTGGCTACGACCGTCGCCAAGCGCCAATCGAACCGGTGGCCGGTGTTGCTCGATGCCGCCGCCGCGCAATTCGCCGAGCGCGGCTATCACGCCACCACCATGCGCGACCTTGCGGCCGCGTCTGCAATGACCCCGGGCGCCATTTATTTTCACGTCGCAAGCAAGCAGGCGCTGCTGCTTGCGGTCTACGAGGAAGGCGTGCAGCGCATCCTCGACCGGGTCGAAGCCGCGGTCGCCGCCGAGCGCGAACCTTGGGGGAGGCTTGAGAAGGCCGTCATCGCCCACCTGCGATCCATTCTCGATGCCAGCGCCTATGCGCGCGTCCTCATTCGCATCCTGCCAACCGACGCTCCTGAGATCGGTGCGCAGCTCAAGGAATTGCGCGACCGCTACGAGTCGCGATTTCAGCGCTACTTTTCCGCGATCGTGCTCCCGAAGGAGCGGAACACAGCGATTGCCCGACTGGCACTCCTCGGCGCCATGAACTGGACGCCGGTGTGGTACAAGGACGGCGAAAAATCCATCGACGTGATTGCACGCGAATTGCTGGCGCCGCTGCGTGCGCTCGCCGGCGCCAAAGCCGAGCGGAGGCGCAAATGACCGCGAACAAGCTCAGCCCGCCGCCGCGCGTTCTCGTCACCAAGATCGGACTCGACGGACATGATCGCGGCAGCCGCATCGTCGCCGCCTATCTTCGCGACGCCGGCATGGAGGTAATCTACACGCCGCCGTGGCAATCGATCCCGGCCGTCGTGAAACTGTCGATGGAAGAGGACATCGATGTCATCGGCATCAGCTCGCTCTCGACCGATCACCTGATCGTGCCGAAGTTGATCAACGCGCTGCGCGCGGCTGGACTCGGCCGCGTCGGTATCGTGGTCGGCGGTATCGTTCCGGCGGACGAGCGCCCGGCGCTCATTGCAGCGGGCGTGAGCGCTATTTTCGGACCGGGCACTTTGCGCGACAAGATCATCGAGCACGTCGCCACGCTGGCCGCCGAGGTGCGTGAAGTAAAGATTGCCGAATTAGGGGAGATCGCTTAATGACAAAAGAAGCCGTCCAACTGTCCCTTCCGGGATTCGAGCAGGCACACGGCCGCTGGCGCGCCGATTACAGCCGACAAATCGGCACCGACCGCGTCATCAACAATCGCTCGCGCATCGAGATCAAGCCTCTCTACACGCCGCGCGACTGGAACGGCGACACGTTTCTCGAAGGCGTCGGCTTTCCCGGCCAGTATCCGTTCACCCGCGGTATTTACCCGACCATGCATCGGGGCCGCACTTGGTCGCAACGCCAGCTGATCGGACTCGGCACGCCCGCGGACTATAACACGCGCGTGCGCACCATTCTCGACGCCGGCGCCACAGCCATCAGCCTCATTCCCTGCAATTCAGTGTTTCGCGGCGTCGATTGCGACGAGGTCGATCCGCTCCTGCTCGGCACCTGCGGCACCGTTATCAACACCGCCGATCACATGGATCGCGCGCTCGACCGCGTGCCGCTCGGCAATATCTCGACCGCGATGAACGATCCCTCGCCGTTCACCCTGCTCGCCTTCACGCTTGCGGTCGCCAAGCGCCGCGGCATCCCGTGGACGTCGATTACCGGCACCTCGAACCAGAGTGACTACATCTCGCACTTCATCGCCAACCACATGTTCTACCGGCTGTCACTGCCCGGCGCCCGCCGTGTGCTTATCGACCACGTCGAATTCTGTCGCAACCATGTGCCGGGCTGGAATCCGGTGTCGGTGGTCGGCCAGCACATGCAGCAAGCCGGTGCCACGCCGGTCGAGACTATGGCGTTTACCATCTCGACCGCTTTGCAATATGCGCAAGACTGCATCGAGCGCGGCATGGACATCGACTTCGTGCTGCGCCGGTTCACCTTTTTCTTCGACATTTCGATTAGCTTCTTCGAGGAGATCGCCAAGTTTCGTGCCGGCCGGCGAATCTGGGCGCGGCTCGCGCGCGAGCGGCTTGGCGCCAAGGATCCGGTGTCGTGGCGCTTCAAATTCCACGGCCAGACTTCCGGGGTCGATCTCACCGAGCAACAGCCGCTCAACAACATCGCACGCGTCGCGGTGCAAGCCATGGCCGGCATTATGGGCGGGCTGCAATCGCTGCACACCGACGCTCATGACGAAGCGGTGTCGACCCCGACCGAGGAGGCGGCGCGCATCGCGATAGCGACGCAGAACATTCTGCGCGAGGAGGCGCACCTTTGCGACGTCATCGATCCGCTCGGAGGCTCCTATTACGTCGAGACACTGACGGATCAGATGGAACGCGAAATTCTGGCGCTGATTGGCAAGATCGACGACGCCGGCGGCATGTACAAGGCCGCGGAAGCGGGCCTGGTGCAATCGATGATCGGCGACTCCGCGCTGGCCTTTCAGGACAAGGTGGAAAGCGGCGAGGAGAAAGTGATCGGCGTCAACTGCTACCAAAGCGACAACTCGGTGAACGATCACAAGGCGACCCAGCGGCCGAACCCGGATCGCATGACGCAACATGTCGCGCGCTTCAAGGCTTATAAGGAACAGCGCAGCAAGGGCGACGTTCGCCGCGCGCTCGATGCAATGGCGCGCGCTGCCGACAGCGCACACGAAAACGTCTACGCGCGTCTCGTTGAGGCCGCCGTGGCTGGCGCCACTCACGGCGAAATTGTGAGCTGCCTGCGCGAGCGGCTCGGCTTCGGGCATCCGCTGGTCGTCGCCTAACCGCAGACGGGCGCACCGCCGTTGATGCGTGAGGATTTGATCGACAAACTAGCCGCCGGCGACCCGGCGACGCTGGCGCGCTGCATCAGCGTGATGGAAGGCGGCGGCCCGGTCGCCGACCGCATCCATCGGCGTATTTGCTCGAAGGTCGGGCGCGCGGCTGTGATCGGCTTTACCGGCGCGCCGGGCGTCGGCAAGTCGACGTTGATCGACGCTTACATCGCCGCCTTGCGCATGCGCGAACAGAGCGTCGCCGTCGCCGCCGTCGATCCGTCAAGCCCGATCTTCGGCGGCGCTATCCTCGGCGACCGCGTGCGCATGCGCCGCCACGCCGCAGACCCAGGTGTGTTCATCCGCTCGGTGGCCTCGCGCGGCCACCTCGGCGGCCTGTCGGAGAGCATTCACCGCATTGTCGACGTTATGGACGTTGCCGCGCGCGATGTGATCATCGTCGAGACTGTCGGCACCGGACAGTTGGAAGTCGAGGTCGCCGAGATCGCCGATGTTTGTGTGGTGGTGAACGCGCCGCACATGGGCGACGACGTGCAGGCGATGAAAGCGGGCGTCCTTGAAATTGCAGACGTGCTTGTAGTCAACAAAGCCGACCTGCCGCTGGCAAAACGCACGGCTGACGAGCTAAAGAGCATGCTGAAGTTACGCGGCGAGCGCCGCGACGTGCCTGTGATCGAGACGGCGGCAACGGCGGAGACCGGAATTGACGCGCTTGCTTCTGCGATCGCCGGTCGCCTCGCCAAGGCGAAAACCGACAAGGACAAAATCCGCGAGCGCCGCATGCGCCGCCTGATCGCCCATGCCGCTGGCCGCGCCATTGACGAGGCTATTCGCAATTCTACCGGCAGCGAGATCGACGCGCTGGTGAGAAAAGCGGCGACAGGGGATATCGGCATTAGCGAAGCCGCCACGCGCGCGCTTTCTTTTATTCGCCCATAGCGCTTTGCGAATCCTTAGGTGTGCGAGAGACGAAGGAAGAGAGTATGACCTAGCCGACATCCCGCGCCGCGGCGCGTCCAGCTGTACGGCCCGAGAAAATGCAGCCGCCGAGGAAAGTGCCCTCAAGCGCAGCGTAGCCGTGAACACCACCGCCGCCGAATCCGGCGACTTCACCGGCCGCATACAATCCAGGTAGCGACAGGCCGTCAGCGCCGATGACGCGGCTGTCGAGATCGGTCTGCAGGCCGCCAAGCGTCTTGCGCGTCAGAATATTGAGGCGGACGGCAATCAACGGCCCGACCGCGGGATCGAGCAACTTATGCGGCGTCGCGACGCGCGTCAGCCGATCGCCGAAATAACGCCGCGCGCCGCGCACCGCTGTGATCTGCATGTCCTTGCCATAGGCATTGTCGAGCTGGCGATCACGGGCGGCAATCTCACGCTCGACAACGGCAAGGTTCAGCAACGGTTCGCCGCCCACAAGCGCGTTCATGCGCTTGACCAGCGCGGCAAGGTCGTGCTCGACGATGAAATCCTCGCCCTTGTCCATGAACGCTTTGACCGGGCCGGGAATTCCCTGCCGCGCGCGACTGATCACCTGTCGCCAGCTTTTGCTTGTGAAGTCCGGATTTTGCTCCGAGCCCGACAGCGCAAATTCCTTTTCGATGATTTTTCTGGTCAGGATGAACCAGGAATAATCGTGACCCGTGGCCATGATGTGCTTCAGCGTGGCGAGCGTGTCGAAGCCCGGATAGAGCGGAACCGGAAGGCGCCGGCCGCTGGCATCGAGCCAGAGCGACGACGGCCCGGGCAGGATGCGGATAGCGTGGTCGGTCCAGATCGGGGCCCAATTCTTCACGCCCTCGACGTAGTGCCACATGCGGTCGCGGTTGATGATGCTGCCGCCGGCCGCCTCGGTGATCGCGAGCATGCGGCCGTCCACGTGATCGGGGACGCCAGTGATCATTCGCCGCGGCGGCGGCCCGAGCCGCTGCGGCCAGTTCTTGCGAATAAGCTCGTGATTGGCGCCGATGCCGCCGGACGTAACGATGATCGCCTGCGCCTTGAGCTCGAACGAGCCCACGACCGTGCGCGAGCTCCTGCGGCCGCGCTCGACATCCGAGGGTTCAAGAATGTCCCCGCGCACGCCAACGACTGCTGGCCCGGATTTTATCAGCTCGTTGACGCGATGGCGGAACTTGTACATTAGGAGGCCCTGCTGCCCGCCTGCGTACGCGCGCTGAACAAAAGGTTCGACGATGCCCGGTCCGGTACCCCAGGTGATGTGAAAGCGCGGCACCGAATTGCCGTGGCCCCCGGCGTTACCGCCACCGCGCTCGGCCCAGCCGACGACGGGAAAGAAGCGAATGCCGCGCTCGCGGAGCCAAGCGCGCTTCTCGCCAGCGGCAAAGGCGACGTAAGCTTCCGCCCATTTGCGCGGCCAGAAATCTTCATCGCGATCGAACGCCGCCGCGCCCATCCAATCGTCGAGGGCGAGCGCGTGCGAATCGTGGATGCCGAGGCGCCGCTGCTCTGGTGAATCGACTAGGAAAATGCCGCCGAGCGACCAGAACGCCTGACCCCCGAGCGACTGTTGGGGCTCCTGATCGACAATGATGATCGTCTTGCCTGCCTCGATCAATTCGGCCGCGGCCACGAGACCGGCGAGTCCGGCTCCGATGATGATAACGTCGGCATCATCTGGCATGCGACCAGCCCCAGCTCATTGAAAGGCAAGTGCAAAACATCCGCGGGCGGGCTTCAACCGACCATCGCGGCGAATTCCGCCGCAAAGCGGTGCGCGTCGCCCGGCCAGCGCGCCGAGAGATAGACTCCGTCGCGCACCGTGAAGCCCAAATCGAGCCGCTGCGGCGAATCGCGGCGCAGGGCCGCCGGACCGCCGACGAAATCGTCCGGCCGCGCCAGTGCGGTGCGAACCTCATCCTCAACCGGCGTCAGATAGGTCCGGTAATAGTCGCCCAGATAGAGGCGGGTCAGCGCCCAGGCACCAAGTTCCATCTGTTTGGTCAGCGCGGTGGTCTTCTTGCCATAGAGGACCGACGTGCCCGACGTCACCGTCGATCGCGCCGCCAGCAGCACGCCGTGACAAATGGCGCCAACCGGCTGGTTCTGCGCAAAGAAATCTGCGACGGCCATCTGCAACACCCCCGAGTCGAGATAGGCGCGCATGCCGGGCGCGTGTCCGCCCGGCAGCAGCAACGCATCAAAATGCGCAGCGCGAACCTCGCCGTAGGAAATCGGGTGCCGGAAGCCGACGCTTTGCTCCATCTCGCGATAGGCATCCCGCCCGTTGGCATCCGCCTTGAGAAAGGGTGCAAGAATGCCGAGGCCCTTGCCGGTCACCATTTTGGGGTCGGCTTGCCCGATATGGCCGGTCGGTGTGGCGAACACGATCTCGTGGCCGCGGCTGCGCAGCGTACGCCAGGGAACGCCGCTCTCGGTCGGATCGAAGTCGCTGTCCGGCAGCGGCATGAGCACAGTTGCCATGCGCGTCGTCCGATGATCCCCGCTACCTGGCGGGGCAACAAAATTTCGAGCGCTTGCTCCTCACTACGTTACTTCATCATTTCGTCGCCCGGCATGATACCCCACAGGTTAGAGGCCGAGGGATCCTTCTCCCAAACCTTCGGCCGCTGAGGATTGTCGCGGTGCCAGGGCCGCGGTTCAAAGTAGCCAAGGTCCTCGTTCATGCGGTCGAGCTCGGCAAAGGTCTCGGTGATGAGCCCGTTCGGCCCGCGGTGATAGGCAAAAAGATTGTGGCCGATGCCGTGGCGACCCGGTCCCCAGAGCAGTTTGTAGCCATTGAGACTCAGAAAGTCGCAGGCGTCGTGCATGTGCGCCCAGTCGCGCAGCTCGAAGGCGGTGTGAAAGTGGCGGTTGGAGCCGGTTTCCATCAGGTTGATGGTGTGATGGTCGGGACCGCATCGCAGGAACGAGAAGAAGTCGGCCATCCAGTCCGACTCGCGAAAGCCGAGCACGTCGCAATAGAACTTGGTGATGTGTTTCACGTCGGTGACGTGGAAGGCGACGTGACCGAGCTTGTACGGCACGATGCCCTTGTTCTGGAATTTTTGATGCGAGTAGGCGTCGCGCTTGAACACCTCCATGATCGTGCCCTTGGGATCGGCAAAGACGACGGCATCGGAAATCGACGGCTCCGGGTCCTTCTTACGCTCCGTCTTGATGCCATGGGCGGCGACCTGCTTTTCGAAGGCGCCCAGGTCGGCATCCTGCGCGATCTGGAAACCGACGCGCACGCATTGCGCCTTTGAGCCCTTGCGTAACTCGATGCAATGGTGATCGACGGTCGAAGCGAGATACGCCGCGTCCTTTTCCTTCGCCGCAAGCGTCAGTCCCAATATATTGGTGTAGTACTCGACCTGCTGGTCGAGATCGGGCGTCTCGTAGGTGGCGTGAGCGATCTTGCTGACGCGGATCATGCGAATTTCTCCTTATCTCACGTGTACCCCTCCCCGCGCAGGGGAAAGACCGTAGTTATTGCTTCGCGCGCGGCAGCGAGCTGACGACGTCGATCATCGCGGTGCCATCGCAATCGCCAAACCCCATCGCGATAAAGCGTTCGAACAGCTCCGCGGTGCGATCGAGCAGCGGGGTCGCTACCCCAACACTGTCGGCGAACTCGCCGATCATCTCGATATAGTGCTGCAGGCCCTGGATGGTGCCTTGCGGCGGCTTGAAGCGGCGTTCAGCCATCCACGGCGCGCGAATGCCGAACTGAGTGGAACCACCGCTGCCATTGGCGATCGCCTTGATCAGCAGCGGCACGTCGACGCCGGCCTTTAGCCCGAGCGCCATTGCCTCCGCCGTTGCGGCGATGTGGATCGACACCAACAGATTATTGATGAGCTTGACGCGGCTGGCGGCGCCAAACGGGCCGAAATAGATGCACGTGTCGGCAAAGCCCGCGACCACCGGCTCGACCTTTTTACACGCGTGCTCGTCGCCGGCGAGATAGATGACGCCCTTACGGGCCGACACCATGCCCGGGGTGCCCGACACTTCACCGTCGATGAAAACGGCGCCCTTCTCCGCGAGCGGCCCGATCTGCCGCGACTTCACGGTGAGCGCGTAAGAGCCGAGTTCGACCACGATTTGCCCCGGCCGCGCCGCGTGGACAAGGCCCCGCGGCCCTTGCACCACCTCTTCGAGCGCATCGTCCGACGGCAGGCACGAGAACACGATGTCGGCCTGCTCGCCGACATCGGCCGCCGATTTCGCTGCAACGCCGCCGATCTTCTCAAACTCTGCAAGCGAAGAGCGGCGATACCCGACGACGCGGTAGCCGCTCTTGATCAGGTTCTGAGAGATCGGCATGCCGATCTTGCCGACCCCAACAAAGCCGATGGTCTCCATGCATGTGTCCCAATGCGTTTCTTACAGTGGTGCTCTTGTACTACATTTGTTGCACTTCGTGTTTTGCGCCGCGGCGCGGTGTGCGCCACGTCGATTCTCAAGCCACCTCGATCGTTTGGTCCGAAAGGTTAATCCGCAGCCCCAGCGTGCCTTCCATGAGCGTCCACTCCTTAAGTTCGAAGCCACGCACCCCATTGGCGACGAACGGATCCGCTTCGGCGATTTCGCGCGCTTCGCCTGCATTTTTCGCGCGCAGGATGGTCAAACCGGCGCCATTCGGCGGTCCGTCGCCGTCGGTCAGCGGCCCCGAGGCGAACAACACGCCGCGTTTCTCCAGACCGATCATGTATTCGAGATGCGCCGGCAGAAGCGCCTTTAGTTGCTCGGGCCTGGATGATGGCTGTGAGAGGATGACGTAAAATTTGCGGCGCAGCATTTTCTGCGTGAGCTCGGCAATGCGCTCGTCAACATTCATACCGGCTGTTTCCTCCCGACGCACCGACGATATGTGCCGCATCGTCGGCGGTAACGGCTTGGCCTGTCAACATTGGCACCGCCGCGGCAGGCGGAGTTTCCCTGTCCTGATTGGCATTTCCTAGATGCTCACAGTCTTTCATACCGCAAAGTTGTCGACACCGCGCCTCGTATATTGGCCGTCGACGTGGATCAGGAGATCAACGTCGCCAGTGACGCTGATCCCCGATCAGGCCTCACCGAAGAACTCCCGGCGCCGGCGGTCGAGCTCCGCAGAGTACCGTCGCAGCGCATAGGCTTCGGTCAAAAGCCCCAATACGCGGCGATCGGCGAAGGAATCAACGACGGCGAGCCCTTCGGCCTCAGCACGATCGAAGGCGAGCACCGCCTCCTTGATAGCCATGCCCGGCAACAGCATGTCTCCGGCGTTGTGCAGCAGCGCAGCAACCGTCTGCTCCGGTTCGGCTTCCGCCGCGTGGGCGTCAGCGACGCGCACCATGCCGGCATAGCGTTCCTGCCCGTCGATGGCGATGACCTGGGCGGTAGAGCCGATCGGGAACGCTTCGCGGAAGGCCGCGATGGAAATCCCGGCGCGCACGGTGCGAATGTCCTGCCGCATCATCTTGCCCACGGTTAGTTCGCGCATCCAGCCGACATCGGCCGCGCTGCGGATCGTCTCGCCACGCATGTGGAAACGCCAGGTGGCGAATGAATAACCGAAGGCTTCGCGGGTCACCTGCGAGGCGATGATCAC
>Ga0187783_10004697_pt1 | contig 10101 bp, 8 predicted proteins | sample 1015_SJ02_MP02_2_FD_132471 | JGI IMG/M metagenome (GOLD analysis project Ga0187783, IMG submission 132471) | Tropical peat soil microbial communities from peatlands in Department of Meta, Colombia - 1015_SJ02_MP02_20_MG | ecosystem: Environmental > Terrestrial > Soil > Wetlands > Peat | place...
AGATAGGCGGCGATGATCGCATCGCGGTTGGCGAAGTAGCGGTAGATCGTGGCGATAGGGATTTCCGTGCGCTCCGCGAGCGAGCGCATCGTGAGCGCGTCGACGCCGCCCTCGGCGAGCAGCTCGGCGGCCGCGTGCAGCATCTGCTCGACGCGCTTGCGGCTGCGCCGCTGTGCCGGTACGCGCCTGGTCATGATCGCCGCCAGCTCTCGCGCGAAGCCCTCTATGTGGGCCCACAGGCCGTGTCTTTGATCGATCCCACGCCAATAACCTAGCCCGCCGGCGGTGAGGCGGTCGCTAATGAGACATTGCGCTGCATCCGTCGCGCCGTTTCAGACGGCGACGCTCGCACTCGGCCAAGCGCGCGACCACGATCTCGAAGGCGTCCGCCTCGTTGGCCGCAGGGCGACGCCTCTGGCCTAGGCTTAGGGCGGTGTCTAGCTCGACCCCGCCACCGGTGCGCGACATCATCAGCTCCCGGAGCGGGGAGGAGATGGCGCTCAACGAGCGCTTCCTGAACCCGCAGCTGGGGCGGATCCTGCGCACGCTGGCGTTCGACAGGACGTGGAGCGGGGGAGAGGGAGCCCACCTGATCGACTCGCACGGTACGCGCTACCTGGACATGTTCGGCGGCTATGGCGTGTTCGCCGTCGGGCGCAATCATCCCGAGGTGATCGACGCGATCGAGGACGTGCTGGGCGCCCGCACCGGCAACCTGCCCCAGCTCGGGGTGACACTGCTGAGTGGCGTGCTGGCGGAGCAGCTGCTCGCGCGCGCGCCCGGCAGCGTCGCCGCGATGGTGCCGGCCAACAGCGGCACCGAGGCCGTCGAGGCCGCGATCAAGATCGCCCGTGCGGCGACCGGGCGGGCGCGCGTGCTCTACGCCGAGCACGCATTTCACGGCCTCACGCTCGGGTCGCTTTCGCTCAACGGAGACGCGATCTTCCGCGAGGGCTTCGGTCCGCTCGTGCCGGCTTGCGAGCCAGTGCCCTGGGGCGATCTCGACGCGCTGGGGTGCGAGCTCGCGCGGGAGGACGTCGCCGCGCTGGTCCTCGAGCCGGTTCAGGGCAAGGGCGTCAAGCTGCCGCCCGCGGGCTACCTGCCGGGCGCCCAGCGTCTGTGCCGCGAGGCCGGCGCGCTGCTCGTCTGCGACGAGGTCCAGACGGGGATCGGGCGGACCGGGCGCTTTCTCGCCGGCGAGCACTGGCAGCTCGAGCCCGACGTCATCTGCGTGGCCAAGGCGCTGTCTGGCGGCTTCGTGCCGATCGGCGCGGTGCTCGTCTCGCGGGCTGCATTCGAGCGTGTGTTTGACGGCATGGAGCGGGCGGTGCGCCACGGGTCGACGTTCGGTGGCAACGACCTCGCCGCCGCCGCGGCGCTGGCGACGCTGCGCGTGCTCGATCGCGAAGGGCTAGTGGATCGCGCGCGGCGGATGGGTGAGCTGTTGCTTGAGCTGACTCGGCCGCTCGCCGAGCGCCACGAGGTCGTGACCGACGTGCGCGGCCTCGGGCTGATGTGGGCGATCGAGTTCGGGCCGCCACCCGGACGCGCGCGCCGCTCGCTGTGGGAGCTGGTCGAGCATCGCCAGCCCGGGTTGTTCTCACAGCTCGTGACGGTGCCCCTGTTTCACGAGCACCGCATCCTCTGCCAGGTCGCGGGACACCGCATGAACGTCATCAAGGGCCTGCCGGCGCTGGTGATCGAGGAGCAGGAGATCAGGCGCTTCGCCGCGGCGCTGTCTGAGACCGTCGAGCGCGCCGAACGCTATCCCTCGGCGCTCGCCCGCTTCGGCCTGCGCGCGGCGCCACGTGCGGCCCGCGCCCACCGAGCCTGAGCTGCGAGCCTACCTGGCGCGGCGGGGTGAGAGCGTCGCGAGCGTCGCCGGGCCGAGCGCGATGCCGGGCCGGCGCCACTGCGGCGCATGCCCGGGCCCGCGACACGCGGCGGGCGCGCCGGTCGCGACCGGAGGTGTGGGGAGGTCGATTACCCTGGGGCCGGGGTTGGCGTGAGCGGGGGCGCCTGTGCCGGCGCGGGCGGCCGCGCGATCGAGGGCGGCTGCAGGAAGGCGGCGCGCGGGATGTCGAGGAAGTCGGCCACAGTCGCCGCGTTGGCGTCGCGATACGTGAGCGCCGGCAGGTTCCACTTGGCCTCGATCGTCGCGAGCACCGACGTGTGATCGTGGACCACGTCGGTGACGGCGTTGGGCTTGGAGTAGGGCGAGACGACCACCGCGGGGACGCGCGGGCCGTACATGTCATAGCCGCCGGGCGCGTCTTCGGGGCCGAGCTGGGGCGCGATCGAGTCGGGCGCGATCGCCGCTGGTGGCGGCACATGATCGTAGTAGCCACCGTGCTCGTCGTAGGTGTATACGAGCAGCGTCCGCGACCACGCGGGCGAGTTGAGGACGGCGTCGATGACCGAGTAGGCCCACGACTCGCCGTAGGACATGTCCTGCGGGTTCTCCTCGTCGCCGCCCGTCGTTTCGAGCTCGCCCGCAAGCGTCGACAGGGCTGGAAGCTGTGCGATGTAGGAGCCGACGTCCGAGAGCACCCCGAACTCCGGGTCGACGAAGCTCACGGCCGGGAGCACGCCGGCGGCGCAGTCGAGCAAGAACTGCGAGATCGAGGCGAGGTTGCTCGGATAGCGCTCGAGGACCGAGGGGATGATGGCCGTCTGGGGAAGGTCGGTGAAGTAGTTGCGCCAGCTGACACCGTAGGCGTGCAGGCGATCGAAGATCGTGCCGTTGGGCGGCGGCGGGTCGCTCAGGCTTTCGTCGTCGGTCGCGATATCACCGTATGCCGTCCCGGCCATCAAGAAGCGCCGGTTGGGGTAGGTCTGGCACGGGGCCGAGCAGAACCAGCGATTGGCGACTGTGAACGTGCTCGCCAGCGAGTACGCGAACGGGAGCACGTCCCCGGTCCAGTAGCCCATCGGCTGATCTGAGTCGACCGAGCGCACGAAGCCGTCCATCCTGCCGCCGTCGATCTGCTCGTGGGTGGCGTTCCAGGTCTGCGAGACGACAGGGCTCTGGGCGGTCGATTCGAGCCGATACGCGCGGACTTCGCCTTCAGGCCCGGGGTTGCCGTTGAGCGCGATGCCGGTGGAGTCGAAGCTCAGGCCGTCGGCCGCGGGCTGGCCCGAGCGCGCGAGCGCCCCGAGCAGGTTGTCGAAGGAGTGGTTCTCCATCATCACGACCACGATGTGGTCGAATGGCAGCGCTTCGGTGGTGGTCCCTGCGGGCCGGCAGGAGTCGGGGAGGCTGTCGGGCGCGCGGATCGTGCTGGCGGCTGCGGTCGTGGCGCCGCGGAGCAGCCCGCCGACCGCCGACATGCCGGCCACGGTGGCTCCGACCGAGCCGCCGTAGCGCAGGAACGAGCGGCGCGTGTGGAGTCGGTCGAGCGGCTTGTGGCGGTGGTCTGACACGGAGGGGAGCTGCGATCGTGGCCCTCGGCGCCCGTGTGCCCGCGAGCGAGCCGTGACGTGTGAAGATCCTGTTAGCGAGCTGCCCGTCGCTAGCCTGTCGCCGTGCCAACAGCCAGGGAGGACATCCGAAACGTCGCGATCGTCGCGCACGTCGACCACGGCAAGACCACGCTCGTCGACGCCATGCTGTGGCAGTCGGGCGCGTTTCGCAGTGGACAGGAGGTCGCCACGCGCGTGCTCGACTCGATGGACCTCGAGCGCGAGAAGGGGATCACGATCCTGGCCAAGAACACCTCGCTGCACTACAAGGACGTCAAGCTGAACATCATCGACACGCCCGGGCACGCCGACTTCGGCGGCGAGGTCGAGCGCGGGCTGACGATGGTCGATGGCGTGTTGCTGCTGGTCGACGCATCCGAGGGGCCGCTTCCACAGACCCGCTTCGTGCTGCGCAAGGCCCTCGAGGCCAGGCTGCCCGTGATCCTCGTGGTCAACAAGGTCGACCGCTCCGACGCGCGCGTGGCAGAGGTGGTCGACGAGGTCTATGAGCTCTTCCTCGACCTCGACGCGGACGAGGACCAGATCGAGTTCCCGATCGTCTACTGCAACGCAAAGGCCGGCGTGGCGTCGCTCACCTACGCGGAGGGTCAGACGCTGTCGCAGGGCGACCTCGCGCCGCTACTGGACCTGCTGCTCGAGCACACGCCGCCACCGACATACGACCCCGAGCATCCACTGCAGGCACTCGTCACAAACCTCGACGCATCCCCCTATGTCGGACGTCTAGCGATCTGCCGCGTGCGCCAGGGTGAGATAAGGCGGGGCCAGCAGATCGCGTGGTGCCGCGCCGACGGCTCGATCGAGCGCGCTCAGGTAACCGAGCTGTACGTGACCGAGTCGCTGCAGCGCGTCGAGGCCGCGCAGGCCGGACCCGGGGAAATCGTGGCCGTCGCGGGGATCGAAGAGGTGACGATCGGCGAGACGCTTGCAGACCCCGACGATCCGCGCCCGTTGCCGGTGATCACGGTCGACGAGCCGGCGATGTCGATCACGATCGGCGTCAACACCTCGCCGCTGGCGGGCAAAGACGGCGACAAGCTGACCGCTAGGCAGATCAAGGCCCGCCTCGACCAGGAGCTCGTGGGCAACGTGTCGCTGCGCGTCCTCGAGACCGAGCGGCCGGACACCTACGAGGTCCAGGGACGGGGTGAGTTGCAGCTCGCGGTGCTCGTGGAAATGATGCGGCGCGAAGGATTCGAGCTGACCGTCGGCCAGCCGCACGTGGTCGAGCGCGAGATCGACGGCGAGCGACACGAGCCCATCGAGCGCCTGTCGGTGGATGTGCCCGAGGAGCACGTGGGCACCGTCACCCAGCTGCTGGCGACGCGCAGGGGACGCATGGAGCACATGACAAACCACGGCACGGGCTGGGTGCGCATGGACTACCTCGTACCCGCGCGCGGGCTGATCGGGTTTCGGACCGAGTTCCTCACCGAGACGCGCGGGACCGGCATCATGCACCACGTGTTCGAGCGTTGGGAGCCGTGGGCCGGGGAGCTGCTCACGCGCACGACGGGCGCGCTCGTCGCGGACAGGCGCGGCGAGACGGCGACGTACTCGCTCATGACCCTCCAGGACCGCGGGAACCTGCTCGTCGGTCCCGGAGAGGAGGTCTACGAGGGGATGATCATCGGCGAGAACGCGCGTGCCGAGGACCTCGACGTCAATCCGACCAAGGAGAAGCACCTCACGAACATGCGCTCCTCCACGTCGGACGTGCTCGTGCGCCTCGATGTCCACCGCAGGCTGACGCTGGACGAGGCGCTCGAGTTCGTGCGCGAGGACGAGCAGCTCGAGGTCACGCCCGGCGTGGTGCGATTGCGCAAGCAGCAACTGGCTAAGGTCGAGCGTCTGAAGGCGATTCGCACCGCACGCAAATGACCGCCAGCGCGTCGGTCGGGAATCCCTGGCGCGTCCCGGGCGCGCGCCGGAAGAGAGCCTGCGGGTGGCTGCGGCTGGTGACTTGGGAGCGCGCGTGCAGGGCCTGCGCGCTTTAGGCACGGTCTATAGGGTGGCGCGGATGAGCGACAAGACCAGGGCGCCACTGCGCGCCACACTCCTGCTCGCGGCGCTCGCGGCGGCGCCGCTGACGGCAGCCTCCCCGGCCGGCGCCGCAACCGTGATCCACTTCCAGCGCGAGAGCCTGACGGGGCTCGAAGCGCAGCTTGCCAAGCACGAAGTGCACGCGCTGTCCTTTCACCCGACCCCCGCGCCGGGACACGTGCACATCTCGCTGAACAACGGGCAGCACATGACCGTCGTGTATGCCGCACCCGACCAGGCGCGCCTGATCGCGCGCGCCCACGCCCTGGCGGTGCCCGTCGCCGTCGCGGTCGCTAAGTCAACGACGAGCAAGACCACCCACCACAAACTGCGCTACATCGCGGCAGGCCTCGTGATCGTCGTGATCGTCGTCGTCGCGGCGGTGCTGCTCGTCGACCGCCGGCGCAGGATCAACGAAGCCGACAGCGGCGCACCGGCTGCGTCCTCGTCGGACTCGGGCTAGTCGATCGGCCTAGGACCCAGAACGCGACCGGCCGGACCGCTGACTGCGATCCGGCCGGCTTGCCTGGCTGGCCTGCGAAAGCTCGCACAGGCCGATGCTTTGTTGAGCTAGGTGAGCGTTTTCGCCGTCGCGATACCGGCCTTGAGCACGATCTTCGGGATCGGCGCGAAGTCGAGCGCCGCGCCGAACGCCTGCCCTTCTTTCATCGCGTACAGCACAAACTTGCTGATTTCGCCCGGTGACGGGGTCGCCTTCGGGACGATCGCGTAGCTGAAGGTCGAGATCGGGTAGGCCTTCTTGTACTTCTTCGGCGGATCCACGATGTGCAGTTCGTTGTTCGCCGGAACCTTCTTAACGTATTCGGCGGCGTTCTCGATGTTGGCCAGGTTGGGGAACTCGTACTTGCCGGCGGCGTTCTGGATCTCGGCCGCAGGAATGCCGTGTTCGATCAGGTAGGCAGCCGACATGTACCCGATCGCGCCTGAGGTCCCGCTCACGACCGAAGATACGCCGGCGTTGCCTTTAGCTCCCGTGCCGACAGTGAAACTCACCCCTGTCGAGTAGCCCTTGGTCGAGAGCCATTCATGCGACACGTCGGAGAGGTAGTTGGTGAACGCGTACGTGTCGCCCGACCCGTCGCTGCGAAACACGGGCGTGATCGCCAGGTTGGGAAGGGTGACGCCGGGGTTGATCTTCTTCAGCGCCGCGTTGTCCCAGTTGGTGATCTGGCCGAGATAGATCTTGGCCAGGACCGGACCGGTGAGCCGAAGACGGCTGACGCCGGGAACGTTGTAACCGACGCCCGTCGCGGTCAGCGCCCATGGGATCATCAGGCAGCCGTTGCATTCACCGGCCTGAGCGGGCGTGAGCGGTGCGTCGGATGCCCCGAACGTCACCGTGCGCGCAGTGATGTCCTTGATGCCGGTCCCCGACCCGACGGCCGAGTAGGTGACCCCAATGCCAAACTTGGGTTCAAACCCTTCCTTCCATTTTTGGAGCAGCGGCGCGACCAGCGTCGAGCCGGCTCCGGTGATGTTAGCCGCGCCTGCGCTGGCCGTCGCCACCCCGCTGAGGGCGGTGGCGAGCAGCATCGCTGCGGTGAGACCTATCAACCTGGTGCGGATCAAGTGGCTTTCCTTTCAGACGTCGGTGGTCGCGTGCGCGCGGGTAGCATCGCGTACGACTGCCGGCGTAGAATCGCAGCGGCCCGTGATCTAGCTGTTGCGGACTTGTTACCGAGTTTTTAAGAACTTGTGAACGTCGGGTAGGGACGAGCGAGCGAATCGCCGTGCTCCCTACACTGCGGCGCGATGGCCATCGACGTCACGTCCGCGCGGCGCCTGGCGACCCGCATGAACGCCCCGAGCCGTGGGGCCAGGCGGGTCGACCGCGTGGGAGATGGGCTGCTCTACGGCGCCTGCGTGCTCGCGGCGCTGCTCAGCGTCGCGGTCATGGTCGAGGTCGTCTACCAGGTGGTAAGCGGCGCGAGCCTCGCGTTCTCGCACTTCGGGCTTGGCTTCGTGGGGCACACGACGTGGAACGAAGTGTTCAACCGTTTCGGCGCGGGAGTGTTTCTCTACGGTACGGCAGTAACGTCAGCGATGGCACTCCTGCTGGCGGTCCCGCTCGGCATCGCGATCGCGCTCTACCTGAGCATGATCGCCCCAGCGCCCGTGCGAGCGATCGTCGGCCCGATAGTCGAGATGCTGGCCGCGATCCCGAGCGTCGTCCTGGGCTTCTGGGGCCTGATCGTGCTGGCCCCCTTCGTGCGCGACCATCTCGAGCCGGCCCTGCACAGCGCGCTCGGCTTCATCCCGCTGTTCGGTGCAGCTCAGACGACCGGGCTGGGGCTGTTCACGGCAGGGCTGATCCTCTCGATCATGGTCCTGCCGATCGTCGCGGCGCTCAGCCGCGACCTCTTCCTGACGGTTCCACAGGAGCTCCAGGACGGCGCGGCCGCCCTCGGCGCCACGCGCTGGGAGGTCATGCGCGGCGTCGTGCTGCAATCCACGCGACCCGGTGTCGCGGCGGCCTGCTGCCTCGGCCTGGGTCGCGCTCTGGGAGAGGCGATCGCCGTCGCGCAGGTGGTCGGCGCCGGCCTCGAGATCCACGGCTCGCTGTTCCCTACGGGTAGCACGCTGGCAGCCCAGATCGCCACGAAGTTTCCGAGCGCGATCACCAAGCTTGACATCTCGTCGCTGTTCTACCTAGGCACGGTCCTGCTGGCAATCGGGCTGATCACGAACCTCATCGCCCAATGGATCGGGCGTCGCTTCAGCCTTCAGAGCGGCCTCCTAGCTGGGCGGGCATGATCAGATGACCGCGCTCCTCGATCCAACCGCCCCGTTGACGGCTACGGGCAACCTTCGCCGGCGCGAAGCGATCAGCCGCCTCGTCCGCGGCTGCACCACCGCGGCGACGCTGATCGCCGTCGCCGTCCTCGTGCTCGTCGTCTACGGGGTGTTCTCGCGGGGCGTCAGCGCCCTCAGCCTCGGCTTCCTGACCGAAGATCTGCCCGAACCGGGCCACGCCGGCGGCGGGATCGGTCCGGCGCTCCTGGGTACGGCAATGCTGGCGCTCGCCGCGACGCTGATCGCGATGCCGCTCGGGGTGCTGATCGCCCTCTATGCGAGCGAGTTCGCCGGAGCGCGCGTCGCGAACGCGATCCGGCTCGTGCTCGACCTCATGTACGGGCTGCCGACGATCATCATCGGGCTGTTCGTCTTCGGGCTCATGGTCAACCACCACCACCAGTCGGGCATCGCCGGTGCGGTCGGGCTGTCGATCGTGATGCTCCCGCTGATCGCGCGCTCGACCCAGGAGGTGCTCGCGCTCGTTCCGCACACGCTGCGCGAGGCCTCAGAGGCCCTCGGGATGAGCCGCTGGCGGACGGTGGGCGGCGTGGTGCTCCCCGCAGCCTCAGGGGGGATCGTGACGGGCACGATCCTCGCCGGCGCGCGCGCGGCGGGTGAGACGGCCCCGCTGCTGCTCGCGACGACGGTGTTCGCGAACGGCTACACGCTCGACTTCTTCGGCAAAGCGGTCCCGAACATCCCGATCATGATCTTCACGCTGTCCGAGGAAGCTAGCCCGATCGGCTTCACGCGCGCGTGGGGGGCGGCGTTCGTGCTGCTGGTATTCATCCTGCTGGCCAACATCGGTGCCAGGGCGCTGCTGGCCCGCAGCCGTGCGAAGATGGCGCGATGAGCCCGCCGCGTGTCAAGAGCCCCCCGCGAGCGAGCACGGATCCGCCCGACGATCCGTCAGCGGTTCTCAAGCGCATCAGGATCCACACGCCCGAGGCCCCGCCGCTCGCCGGCCCGGGCGCTCGCGACGATTCCGGCGGGCGCGCGGCGGCACGCGAGACGGTCTTCGACCTGCACGACGTGGCGATCTCCTACGGCTCCAACCGGGCGCTCGAGGACGTGCGGATGAAGATCTACCGCAACCTCATCACGGCGCTGATCGGGCCGTCGGGGTGCGGCAAGACGACGTTCCTGCGCAGCCTCAACCGGATGAACGACGCGGTGCCCGGCTTTCGCCTGGACGGACAGATCCTCTACCACGGACACGACCTCTACGGCGGCGGGGTCAACAGCGTCGAGGTGCGCCGGCGCATCGGGATGGTCTTTCAGAAGCCCAACCCCTTCCCCAAGACGATCTATGACAACATCGCCTGGGCCCCGCGCAACCTCGGGGCCAAGGCGGGGCTCGACGAACGCGTGGAGCAGGCGCTGCGGGACGCTGCGCTGTGGGACGAGGTCAAGGACCGCCTGCGCGATAGCGCGCTCTCCTTGTCGGGCGGACAGCAGCAGCGTCTGTGCATCGCCCGCGCGATTGCAATCGAGCCCGACGTGCTGCTCCTGGACGAGCCGGCCTCGGCGCTGGACCCGATCGCCACCGCCTCGATCGAGGAGCTGATGCACTCGCTCAAGCACCGCTACACGATCGTGATCGTCACGCACAACATGCAGCAGGCCGCGCGCGTCGCCGACCTCACCGCCTTCTTCAGCCTCAAGCCGAGCGGCGCGCAGCGTGCCGGCACGCTGATCGAGTACGACGACACCGAGCGGATCTTCACGCGCCCGGCCGACCCGCGCACGCGCGACTAC
>Ga0187783_10004698_pt1 | contig 10101 bp, 6 predicted proteins | sample 1015_SJ02_MP02_2_FD_132471 | JGI IMG/M metagenome (GOLD analysis project Ga0187783, IMG submission 132471) | Tropical peat soil microbial communities from peatlands in Department of Meta, Colombia - 1015_SJ02_MP02_20_MG | ecosystem: Environmental > Terrestrial > Soil > Wetlands > Peat | place...
AGGGGGCCGAAACATCCGAGTGTCGGTCCTAAACTGGTCAGACACGACCACATTTCTTTTTCAGGCCGAGGTATTCCGTCAAGAAATCAGCGACATTGTCCGGGAATCGTACCCGGTGATCTTCGGCCGAGCACTGAACTTCAGTTTGCCTGGCGCTGCGGAAGGGCCGACTCTAGAGGCCGAGATCGACGGGACCAATATCGTTTTTCCCCTGGGGCCGTCCCCGACGCTCAGTTGGGCCGTGTGCAATGTTCGCGTGGGAAAGGATCAATCCAAGAGTTACCGTTGCGAACTGAAACCAGGCTATCGGTTTCGATAATTCGACAAGCGAAAGCGCGGCGGGGCTAAGGCTTGTTACTGAGACGACGATAATACGCAGCGACGGCATCTTCGTATCCCGGCGGAATCGGGAGGGATTCGCTGTTGCGAACTTCTCCCGCCTGCTTGCCCTCGAGGTCGCGACGCAACTGCAGTTCCAGCCTGTCGACATCGCTTAGAACCTGGTTGCGGAGCTGCTCGACAAGGGCCGGGTTACCCGGAAAGCGGCTCGGGTCCAAGCCTTGCATTTCGCGAATCAGTTCCTGCACTTGACGAAGGGATTCGGGATCGTCCTTTAGCGTTTGACGAAGCCGGTCCAGCTCCCCCATGCTGTCCCGGTAGGCACGCTCCGGTGGTATGGGCGCCGTATCGGGCGAGGGGGGCGAGGGTAGCTGGCCGTAATAATGGTTGTTGCCCGTATTCATTCCACCGTACACCGGGCCGCCATACGCGGCGCCTCCGCCATCGACGAAATCTCCCACATTTCCGTTTGTGCCCGCTGGGCCTGCGACACGCCCCGACGGTCTGGCTCCCGAGGGGTTGCCCCCTCGGCTGTCGTTGCGCTCGAGAGCCTCAAGACGATGGCGCAGGCTTTCGACCTGATCGAGCGCGCTCTGAGACCCGTCGCGATCAGCGCTCCCGGCAGCCTGCTGCGCCTCGCGGACCTGCTGGCTGAGTTTGTCGAAATCGGAAGCGATCCGCGCCTCGCTGCCGTCGCGATCCGGATTGTAGCCGCGGCGAAGCCTGTCGGCACTGCGCTGCATGCGCGTGTCCAGATCAGACTCGTCCAGCCCCTTGAGGGCATCGCGCAGTTTCGAGGCGGCGGCACGATTGCTGGAAGACAGATCACGGACGGCATCCCGCATCTGTTTTTCGACGCTGGAGAGATCGTCCGCCAAATGCTGGCGATCGTCGGCTAAAGTTTCCGGGTTATCGCCTGCTGCGCCTTGAGAGGAGCTTTCGCCGTTCGCCATTCGGCGGATTCGATCCGATTGTTCGTGCTGCTCGCTCGTGAGACGCTCCACCTCCCCGGCGAGTGCGTCCAGTCGGCCGGATTGGTGCTGACGTTGCGCGTTGCCAAGTAGATTCGTAGCTTCACGAAGTCGCTCGGCAGCGCGGCGAGCATCCGCCTGACTTTGGGGCTGCGAGGACGCCCGCCGCATGTCTTCACCCGCTTGGCGAAGCTGGTTGAGCGCGAGTTGGACACGCGGATCGGAAGCACTGCCGCTTTGGCCGGCTTGGCCAGAGGACGAGGTCCCTTGTGCTGAGCTCATCGGACTATTTCTGGAAAGCTGTTCGACCTGGCGCTGCAATTGCTCAACCTCGCGGCGCAACATCTCTTGCTGCCAGCGCTGATCCGGCGTCGCGGTCTTATTCTGTGAGGCCAGTTCGTCCTGGCGGCGCGCCAGTTCATCCAGCTTGCGCAGGGCTTCATCGATTTGCTGATCGCGTTGCGCCTGCGAATCAGCTGTCTGGGCGGTCTCATACTGATTTTTTTGCGTGTCGAGCTCAAGGTCGAACAGGCTGGCGAGATCGCGCCCAGCCCCTCCCGAGCCCCCGGGGTTTCCCATGCCGGCATTGCCGAAAGCCACTTGGATCTGCCGAAAAGTCGCCTCGGCGCGCAGCAGATATTCGAGCGCCTTCTGTTCATCGGGAAGTGCCTCTTTCCACTTCTGCTGCTGCAGTTTTTGAGACGCCGGGCCCATGGCCTCCGCTGCGGCATTCATGTCTTTCTGAAAACCAGTGAATTCATCGTTCTCTCCAATTAAGCCGCGCATTGCCAGACGACCTGCGAGGGAGATCGCTTGGTCTCGCAATTTGGATTGAACACCGGAGAGAAACTTGGCATTCTCGGCGGCTCGCTGGGCGGCGCCTTCTTTGTCGCCCAGTTGCTTCCAGGTCGCGCCAATGATTTCTTTCTGACGTTGTGAGATTTCATCGGGGGCGTTGCCTCCGCCTCCTGCACCGCCGCCCATTTGCTGCGACTGGGAGTACTCGCGCTCAAACGGCTCCGCCTGAATGAAAAACATGTCGGTTCTAGATTCCGCGTGGGTGTCTTTGGCCGTGGCATACACGCTGATGACGTCTCCCGGCACGACTTTGAAATCCTCCAGATAAATCGTCGTCGATCCGTCCGCCGTCTTATCTCCCTTCTGCTTCAGGAGGTTTACGGTTTGTTCGGGGCCTCCATTCACCGAATAGTGGAGGCCCAAATCGCTGAGGCCAAACGCATCATCCGCTTTGACGGAAACGGTGACCTCCTCGATGGGGCTGGCGCGGTAATCGCCAGCAGGTTTCGAGATGACCACGTCGGGCGGGTCCGCCTTGCTTGCTTCGATAAAAAAATCCTCGGAAATTCGGACAGGCTGGTCGTGGTCAACCGTGGCGACGTGGTAGGAACCGTCTTTATCCATCCGAACGGTGGCCTCATAGATATTCCCGGTCGCGTGAGAGAGCGAAATCTGGCGATCATCATCAAGGACGAGAACACCTTTGTTCACGGGCCGGTCCATGGTGATCTCGAGTTTCGCTTCACTGCCCTCGATCGCGCGCAGGTCGCCGCCGTGCTCCTCGACGACGGGCCCCATGCCTGTCCAGGGAGGGTAGTGATAGGTGACTCGAATCTGCTTCACGGACGGCACGTCAGTTACACGGATCCTGAAATGGCGGGACCTGAGGGGGCCCGCTTCGACGTAATACTCGACGCCTTCCGGGAGTCCGGCAAAAAGGAACTGGAAGCCCGATGCGCCTGGCTGCGCCTGCATGGAAAGCTCTTCCCATTTCGTGGTGCTTTCGTAGCGCGCGTAAATACGAGCTCCGCTTACCTGCATGCCGCGGGGCTGAACCGTGATGAGCTGATCAGCATTGCGGCGCACCGTCGCATCACCCGGATTCACATGAATGTCGTAGAGTGGAGCGGCCCCGGCATCCCCCACCCACAAAAGGGCAGCACCGTAGCCGAGATAACCAGGCCCGGCCACAATCATCCAAATCAAAACAGCGGCGGCGCCCAAAGCGACACCGAGGGAAACGAGCAAGTTCTTGTTTGGAACCACAACGGTCGGTTGGGTCTCGCGCGTTATGACCAGGGTGTCGGCTGCCAAGAGTTCGGCGAACGCCTCGCGGTTGTCGGCGCCGCGTTCGGCGAAAGTAATTAAGCGCTGCTGAAATTGAGGGAAGGCCGCTTCGGTCTGAGACGCGGTGCGACGGCGATTGAGGCGCAGAAGGGGAAAAACGCAACCTAGCACAATGCCACAGGCGACGATCAAAAACAGAACGACTCTTGCGCCGGCGAGACTGGCGCTGGAAAACGCCAAAGCATTGGCGATCAGGACCAGGACAATCGTGGTGAGGAGAGCAGACGACGCAACGATGGCTGCGCCGAGCAGAAGCGCACGCAGCCGCAAACGACCTCTTAATTTGTCGATATAGCGATCCAGCTGCTCGCGTGCGGTCATGACTTCTCCGCCGGCGTCGCCAGGTATCGAGCCGCCAGCAGCGACTCGCCCAAAGCGGCCACAAGCACCAAGACCATAGCGTACCACCAAAGGCTCTGCGGTCTCTCCTGGTCCTGGTGTTCTCCCAAGTTGGCCTGCGACGGGGAATCTGGGCTGCCCTTTCCGCTCCAGAGTGCCAGAACATCCTCCAACATTGGTTGCAGGTCCGATTCTCGCCGATCGACGTTTACGCCGACCAGGTCCTGCCTGCCGTTCGCTAGCCGAACGCCGTAGAAGCCGGCGCTGGTCAGTTGCAATGACTGTGTGGAGGCGGCTTCCTTGAGTGATAGGGGTCGGCGCCCCGCTGGGTCGATCACCTCGACGCTGACGGCCTCGTCTTTGGTGCTGCGCAGCTCCAGGAACGAATCCACCCGTCGGGACCCCTTTTGCTCCTCGGTTCCGGACAGATACCGAGCAACTTGTCTGACAAAAGGAACAAACACGGGCTGGACGGGGAAGTCATTGGTGAGATCGTCTAGTCCGGAGGCAAAGAGCAGGGAATGCCCCTCTCCGATTTTCTTGTCCAGCAGAAGGGGCGTCTGGTCCGTGAGTCGGGCGATGACCCGAGAACTGGAGGGATCGACCGCCACGGCGTAGTAAAATTTCACGCCCGCCCAACCCTCACTGCTCTGCATGGAGGGATGCGAACTGTCGGTTTCACCGACCGTCGCAAATCGTTCCCCGTTCCGCGCGTAGTCGTGCGCTTCAATAACGTTGTCATCCAGCACAGGAATGCGCGTTCGATGGGCCGCAGAAGTACCCGCCGCGATCAAAACGCTCCCACCGCCTCGAACATATCGCAATAGATCGCTTTCAAATTGCGCAGGCAACGAAATCACATCGGAAAGGACGACAAAGGCATATTTCGAAAGCACGGTCGAGGAAACCCGCTCGGCCGGGACACTGTCGAGGATGAAGGATGCCTCGGCGGCCGAAGCGAGCGCCGACCCGAAATAGACCGGGGAGCGAGAATCCGCTGATTCGTGAACGAAGAGAACAAGTTCGGGGTCGGAACGCTCGACCGCAAAGAAATAGGTATCATCAGCCGCCAGAGAATCCGCCGAATCGATTCTGACCTCGCAGCGACTCCAGCCATACGGCACATTCAGAGACAGGAATGCCACCGTGGCACGCCCACCGGCCGGGACATCCACTTTGTGGCTGTCGATAGTTTTTCCGTTTACCACGAGAGAAGCCGTCCTCGCTGCTGCCGGCGTGTGGTAGCCGGCAATCACAGCCGCCACGTGCGCTTTCTTCGGATCCCAGACCTGGCTGGGAGCCTCGACACTTTCCACGGCCCAATTCGGTTGTGTGTCTTTGGCCACCGAGTGGAGAATCAGAGAAACATGCGGCGGGAGGGCCATCTCCGCGAAACTCGCGGGCATGTCGCTTTTCTGCATGTCGCTGAAGAAATGTAGCTCGATCGGTGCGTGCGAGGTCTCCTGGATGGAGCGGGCGGCACGGGCAAGCTCACCGAACCCCCCGCGCGAATCTCCCGACTCAATGCTGTCGATGGCCGCGCGCAGTGCGGCGGAGTCCTGGATCGGTTGCGTCAAAAGATGCAATTCCGAGCCCAGTGCCGCGATCTGGGCTCTCTCTGCTGGGTTTCGTGAGTTCAGTACCGAGATGGCCTCGCGTTTGGCATCCGATAGACGAGACCCGGCGCGCATGCTGAAGGAGTTGTCAATCACAAGGAGCATTCGCCGCTCAGCTGAGCTTGCCACAGTGCGCCTGATGTAAGGATTGGCAAAAGCCAGTGCTAGAAGCACCAGCACAGCGAGCCGAAAAGACAACAGCAGCAGGTAGCGGAGCCTGCGATGACGGATCGAGCTCTGGGTTCGTTGCTCAAAAAACATCAAGGAACTGAACGGATGGGGGGTGGTTGAGTGGCGCCGCAGAAGATGAAGATAGACAGGCAGTGCTGCCGCGGCCGCGCCAATCAAAAACCACGGGGCCAGGAACCCCATTCAGTTCCTCCCCTGCCGGATGGTCAGATATTGCCTGAGGGCCGCATCGAGCGGGCGATCGGTGACCAGCAGGCAGTAGTCCATCCGGGCGCTGCGTGCGCGATCGCGCAAAGCCGCAATATGCTTCTGAATTCTCTGGGGATATTCGTCGCTGGCGTACTCGGGGGTGACTTCCATCCGGAAGTCAGTCTCGAGGTCAAAAAGGATCGCCGGCCCGGTAAGTTCGGGCCGAAGCTCCTTGGGATCGAGGACATGAAACAACACGACTTCGTTTCCGTGAAATCGAAGCGGCTCGATGGTGCGTATGACCTTGTCCGGTGCCTCATAGAAATCGGACAGGATCAAAACAAGTCCGCGGCGCCGCAGGAATTGCTGGAAGTGATCGAGGGGCTTGGCAAAATCGGTTCGAGCACGGGGCTCCGCCAGTTCCAGTCCATGGAGAAGCCGATTGATTTGTCCCTGTCGGGTGGACGGCCGAATGTAATTCCGCACTTCGTCATCGAATACGATGAGTCCCGCGGCATCGCGTTGATTGTGGATCGCCAGATAGAACAGGCAGGCGGCAGTAAAACGGGCGTAGTCCATCTTGCTCACCTTGCCCGAAGCGTAATTCATGGAGTTGCTCGCATCGAGAAGGACCGTGAGCAAGCTGTTGGTTTCTCCTCGATACCTCTTCAGATACGCACGCTCGGTTCTGGCGAAAACGTTCCAATCGACGTGGCGAAGATCGTCCCCGGGTGAGTAGGCGCGATATTCAGCAAATTCCTGGCTGAAGCCGAAGTCCGGAGACCGGTGCAGGCCGGCAACAAATCCATCCACAACGGTCCTGGCGATGAGATCCAGGCTGGAAATCTCGGCTAGGACAACCGGATCGAGAAAGCGTTGCACGATCAGGCCCCTTTCGGTGGAGGCATGTGTTCAAGAAGACGTCGAAGAATCTCATCGGAATCGGTGCGATCCGATTCCGCGTGGAAGTTCAGCAGGATGCGATGACGGAGCACGGGAATGGCCAGCGCCGTGATGTCTTCATAAGCAACGTGGTAGCGGCGGCGCGACAAAGCGCGAGCCTTCGCGGAAAGAACAATGAACTGCGCTGCTCGAACACTGGCCCCATAGTTCACATATTTTTTTACGAACTCGGGTGCCTCCGCGTTTTTGGGTCGCGTAGCGCGAACCAGATTTACCGTGTAGCGAGCGAGCGAGTCGGCGATCGGCACCATACGGATCAGTTTCTGAAAATCAAGAATCTCCTCGGCGTTCGTGACCGCCTCGACGTTGGCCGTGTGAGTCGTGGTGGTAAGGTCCAGCACCTTCGCTTCCTCCTGCGCGCTCAAATAGTCAAGAACGGCGTTGAACAGAAAGCGATCGAGCTGGGCCTCCGGCAGGGGATAGGTTCCTTCCAATTCGATCGGATTCTGCGTGGCCAGAACAAAGAATGGCAGAGGCAGGGTGTAGTGATTGCCGCGGACCGTGCACGACAACTCCTGCATCGCCTCGAGCAAAGCCGATTGCGTCTTGGGCGGGGTGCGATTGATTTCGTCCGCCAGTAAAACGTTGCCGAAAATCGGGCCCGGCACAAACGTCCACAGGCGCCGTCCGGTTTCGGGGTCTTCTTCGATGATGTCCGTGCCGGTAATGTCGGAGGGCATCAGGTCCGGCGTAAATTGGATTCTGCGAAAAACCAGGCCCAGCGTCTGTGAGATCGTGCGCACCATCAAGGTTTTGGCGGTGCCGGGGAGGCCGGTGATCAAGCAGTGGCCGCCGACAAAAAGCCCGATCAGAATCTGGTCGAGAACTTCCTCCTGACCGACGATGACCTGGTGAACCTGGGCGAGGATGGCGTCACGAACCGCCTGGAAGCGCGAAACGCGCTTCTGTAACTCCTGAGACTCCAATTTGACTTCTGTCGGGGTAGCCATCGCTCATTTCCCTTTCGTGGAGGCCTGTAACTGCAAGAGTAATTTCTGAGCCGGACGATAGTCCGGAGCTGCTTCAAGCGCCTGCAAGACGTTCTGTTCGGCTTTTTCGGTTTGGCCGGCCGCAAAATAGGCTCGGGCCAAATTGAACTCGGCCGAGGCTTTGTCGGCGGGCTGCATAGCAACTGCCGAGGTATATTCACGGATCGCGCCCGAATAGTTTCCCTGCTCAAACCACAGATCCCCGAGATGCCGGTGCAGTTGCTCATCGTGGGGATAGATATAGTTGATCCGATCGAGCGTCGCCGCGGCCTCTTGGGGATTCCCCAGCGCTTCCTCCAAAGAAGCAAGCTCTTTCAGTGTCGCTGGGTCGCGTCCTCCGAATTTCTGATACTCGGTCAGTACCGTCGTCGCTGCCTGTTTGTCTTCCTTTGCCAAGTAGGCTTCGGCCAAAAACCGATAAACGTTGGCATCATATACGTAGTCCGGATAGAGACGCCGAACCTCCTCTGCCTTCTGATGGACCTCGTCGTATTGATGGTTCTTCGCCAGCTCCGCCATATCCCTCAAGCCCTTGCGCCACTGGTCGAAGTTGGCGGCTTCCTTCCCGACCTCGTTGTTGAGCCATTCCAAGAATTGCCGGTCGAAATCTTCAGGGGGTAGGCTCAGATCCTGCCGGATGACATCGGACGTCGTTTCGCGTTCTGCAAACGATCGCACCATCTCGAGCAGCTTCTGCGCACCCCAACGGTCCTGAATGTAGTCGCAAACTTGCCCGGCTTGGTAATAGGAGACGATCACCTGCGCCGGGTATTCGGGGCGGACAAAGCCGCGGTCAAGTTCGGTGACCGGGAGCAATTTCTTCTCGCGGATGGCGAGCAGGATCTCCGGGGTAATGCGGTCGCCCCACTCCGGTGAGGCCTGAGTTTCCTCGTGCACGGCAAGTCCCTCGGTGAACCACCGGGGCACCCGGTGGTTCGTCGCCGTGAGGATGAACACGTGGCTCATCTCGTGCCAAAGTGTGCTGGCCCAGTTGAAGTCGCCCGGCTTCCGGGCCGAGGGACTGTCCATGGCCAAGACTTCTCCGAATGTCACACCCAGAGCACCGAGTCCCGGCATGCCCAACGTGCGGACAGCGAAATCCTCGTGATTTGCGTAGACCTCTACCTGCACGGGGCCAGGAAGCTTCATCTGGTATTTCTTCTCGTACGTCGCCATCGATCGCTTGATCTCTTCTTCAAAATACGGAGCAAGCAGGTCCGCCTCCGTCTTCGGAAGCTTGAGGATCACATTTTCCTCTTTGAAGGTAGTGAAATTCTTGTAGCTATCGAGAAGGCGGAGACTATTGACGGTCGCGGCGTCTCGGTAGCCGTTTTCGTAGCACATTTCAAGCTGTCGCCGCGGTTCTTCCTCCTGACCGAGCCGCATGAGATTGATGCCAAGCTGTGAACGCGCTGACCAAAGCTGAGGGTCAACCGCAACCGCTTGGCGGTAATACGCTACGCCTTCTTCGTAGCGCCGGTTGAGGACGAGATGATGGCCGACCAGCGCGTAGCCGCCGCCATAGGACGGGTTGACCTCGTGAATCTTTGCAAACCAGGCATCGGCGGGGCGGTCTGCCAGAATTTCCACAGCGGCATGGATCGCTAGGGCGTCCACTGCGTCAGAGGAGAGATGAATCGCCTCATCCGCCTCCTGGAGCGCCTCCGTCGTCTGGAGGTCCTCCAGCGCAAGATTGGCCATTAGCTCATGGGCTTCGACAAGGTTCGGATCGAGCGCGAGCGCCTTGGCGTCCCATTCGACGGCTTTGCTATCAAAACCATCGGCGCTGACAAGGGCAAGGCCAAGATAGGCCGGCGCGTTACCAGGGTCTGTTTCAAGCGCCTCCTGGAACAGGCCTTCGGCATCGGTGTTGTTGAAGCGCTCGTGCAGCAAGCGGCCCCACCGCACACGGTAAAGCGCGTTGCCTGGGGACTGAGAGACGGCAAGACGAAAGTCGTTATTTGCCTCTTCATACCTTTGGAGTCCCCAAAATCCCTCGGCGCGAAGGTAGGTATCGCCAGACCTTGTCAACGTCTCATAGCAGGCACGAGCTTCGGCGTTGCGACCGTGCCGCGACAAAATTTGACATTCACTTACAGTGCTGGCTCTGCTGCTAGCACAAACAGCTACTAGAAGGCCACAGAGAATCGACGCTCGAATCACTCGCCTCACTTGTCGAGCTCCTCTTGGACTCGTGCCAGTTCCACGAGTGCGGCCGTGAGCTGCTCTTTATAATCGTCGGGAGCCATCGCCGCTTTCTGATACTTCAGTGCGTCAATCTTTTGTTCCAACTCTTCCTTCTTGGCGAGCAAATCACGTTTGGCCGGATCGGAAAATGCCTTCTGCGCATCACCAAAACGA